>Ga0180434_10002277_pt1 | contig 26031 bp, 24 predicted proteins | sample SS_ome_7_FD_132453 | JGI IMG/M metagenome (GOLD analysis project Ga0180434, IMG submission 132453) | Hypersaline lake sediment archaeal communities from the Salton Sea, California, USA - SS_1_D_2 metaG | ecosystem: Environmental > Aquatic > Non-marine Saline and Alkaline > Hypersaline >... | reverse complement strand
ACTCGACACGAAGTGGCGGAACCCTGTCTTGAGCCGTTTCCCCCAGGCGAGCATCTGCACGCCGATGTTGCCGCTCTGGGAGACAAAGCTGATCTCTCCCTTGAGGGGCTCCATCATGGACATAATACAGACGAGCGAGGACGGAGCACTGTAGATGCCCATGGAATTCGGTCCCACCAGATGGATCCCCCGCTCTCCGGCGATCTTCTTGATTTCCTCTTCCCTCCTCCTGCCCTCGGGCCCGGACTCGGAGAAGTCGGAGGTGATGACAAGAACGGTCCGGATCCCCTTGCGACAGCAGTCTTCCATCAGGCCGGAAACGGTGGGCGCAGGCGTCACGATGCAGGCCAGATCCACAGGATCCGGGATGTCGGTTACCTTGCTGTATGCCCGAAGCCCGAGGACCTCACTGCTGGTTGGGTTGACCGGAAAGACCCTGCCGTCGAATCGATTCGTCAAAACGTTGGCGAGGATCATCCCTCCCCATTTGTTGAGCTTGTTCGTGGCGCCGAGCAAGGCGATGCTCTTCGGGGCAAAGAGCCGGTCCATGCAAGATCTCGTTGTCTCCCAGGGAATCAGGGTCACTCTCTTCTCTCCTTGTTCCGAACCATTCGTTGTCCTCCTACCCTACGTTCACGCGTATTTCCTCTGCATCGCCGGATTTACGTACAACGCGCTTGACTGCCCTCTTCGCTCCGCTGAACAGGTGGGCCGTTCTCCCCCGCATGGTCTTGCTGTAAAGCCAGGTCTCGAAGCAAGAGGCCTTTTCGTTCACATACCGGTGCTTGTGCCCATAGGCCCACGGAAACATATGGATCCGTCTTGTTTGGGGACGGCTCGTGGTAACATGCTTGATGATGTGCATGAGAAGCAAATTCCCGGGCGAATACTCTCCGAACCTTTCGTCATACCCCGTTTTGAAGGCATGGAAGATATCCTCCTCCGTGTAGCAGAGCTGTCCAGCCACGCGTTCACCGTCCAGATCCAGGAAGTGGAGATGTAACGATTCCTGGTCGGCGAGCAGTTCAATCAGGCCCTGATAGTACCGTTGGAGGTTCGGGGCAATCCTGTTGATCGATGTTCCGGCGCTCCCCTTCCAGCCCGAGTCTTCGATCCGAAGGAAATCCGGCCAGGCGTTTACGGCCTCCTCACCCTGATAGTGCCGGCAGATCACTTCTCCCCTTCTTGCGAGTCGATTCCCGTACTTGCGGAGCAACTTCCGAAACCCGCTCGTCAGGTCTCCATGGTAGTACTCGTCGAAAGGACGTTTCATCCGAATGGAATACGTGGGCTGTCTCCTGCGACGCCAGGAGAGCCCCGAACGGGACAGCAAGTCCTCCCCAAAGAGGCCCGGGAACCGGGAAAAGGAATAGGAGAAGCGATGCCGGAACACATCCCACCCGTTTCTGTCCTCCTGAATTGCCTGCAACAACAACGCAGGGAATCGATCTTCGCAGCCCCTTCGGACCAGAGGCTCGCTGTGGAAGCAATGGTCGTTCGTGAGGCTCTCGAGGGTTCGCAGCCGGTTCCTCCTGCTCAACACCATGGGAAGGAAGCCGATGGTCGATTTACCCTCTTTCACCCGACAGATTCGGACTTGATCGGGGTCGGCAAAGCAGTCGTACCAAAGCCTGACGAACGCAAAGGAAAGGAAAGGCGTTCTCCATGCGCTGTCTCGGTGGAGTTCCTGCCACTCATCCTGTATGGAGAGAAACTCTCGAAGATGGCGGACGGAACCACGGGGCGGTGACTCGTACAATGAATGCATCTCTAACTTCACGATTCCCGGGAAGGTCGATTCGAAACAGAACTACGCGTCGATGCCCTTGTCACAATTTCTTGTCCCTTGCAGTCTCTCAGCTTCCAGGTCCAGCGGTAACGCCTGAACAGTTGGACAGACACCCACAGACTCAGCAATTTGGCCTTCAATCGCTCTTTGAACCGAAGGGAAGGAGCGTTGAAGACCTCCGAAACGCTGTAGAACCTGTCTCGACCCATCTGATTCAGGGCCAAGTAACTGGCATATCTCATGTAGGGCGCAATTCCCTTTCCCCTGAATTCCTCCAGCGTGTAGGCATCAAACAAATAGGCCTCGTTGTCTTTCAGAGGAAGCCGCCACCATTCGCTGCTGCATTCGGAAAGGTCAGCCCATGTGAAGGCCGCAAGGGACCCCTGTTGCATGACGCCAAGGCATTGGTTCCCTCTCTTCAGGCGTTCAAGGAGTTCTTCCCGGCTAAACCTATGATCCCGCGCCCGAGCAACCGTTTCCATTTCCTCCGGCCCGAGCGGAACGATCTCAAGATCCTCGAACCCCTTCTCGAAAGCCGGTGCCACCTCCTCGGATAATCGTTCCTCGACAAGGTAAAAAGGCAAGATCTGGATGCCCATCATCGCAAAGCGATCGAGGATCACTTTCGTCATAAGGCCATATCGGAGCTTCTGCTGGACCTTCTGGAAGATATGGCGAAGGAAACGCATCGGTTGGATCCACTTCTCGTTTTTCACGAATCGATCCATCGCGCTCACGCCCATCCATACAGGGGCCGGGGGAGAAGGCGAACTTGACAAATCTTACACTCCTTTTTTAGAAAAGAAAACAACTTCTAAGATCGTGTGGGCGGAGGAATTCTCCAGGTTCCGGACACGAAGAAGCCCGGCGGAAGGGATCGCGTGAGAGTCCTGGTTACGGATGGAGGCAATCGAAACGCCCTCGCTGCCGTCAGGTCCCTGGGAAGGCGCGGGTTCGAGGTCTGGGCGGGGCACAGAAGCCTCTGGGCACAATCCTTCTACTCCAGGTATTGTACGCGAAGATTCCGGCATCCCGCCCCGAGCAGGGATTACGATCGCTTCAGCGAATTCATGCTGGATTTCCTCCGTCGCCGTCCCGGCGACGTGCTCATACCTACATCGGACTACAGCACCCTTTTCGCTTCCACCCACAGGGAGGAGCTCGCACCCCTCGTCCGTCTCGCCGTACCGGATGCCGCTGCCCTATCGGTCGCCATGGACAAGACGAGAACGCTCGAGGTTGCGCAAGAACTGGGCATCGAAATTCCGCGAACACACTGTCCGAGTGAAACCGACGAACTTCGCCGTCTCTCGCGGACCATCGAGTACCCGTGCGTCCTCAAGCCCAGGCGCGGGGCCGGCGCCGCCGGAGTCCGATATGCCCATTCCTCGGCCGAACTCCTGGCATTCCACGCCTTGGTGGCCGGGGAAAAGGATCCCGTGTTCGATCCTGCCTTTCCGCTGGTCCAAGAGTACGTCCCGGGCGAGATCCATGACGTCTGCGCGCTCTTCAATGAAGGCAAGCCGGTCGCGTCCCTCACACAAAAAAGGCTGAAGATGGTTCCGCCACCGGGTGGAATCGGTGTTCTTAACGAGACGACACACGAACCGGATTTGCTGGACCGGGCGTTGGCGCTCCTGAAGAAGTTGGCATGGCACGGACCCGCCCAAGTCGAGTTCAAGATAGACGAGCGGGATGAAACCCCAAAACTGATGGAGTTGAATGGCCGGTTCTGGGGCACCCTGGGCCTTGCCATCGAGGCCGGTGTGGACTTTCCGTACCTCACCTGCATGATCGCATCGGGCAAGAATGTCCGGACGAGCCCCGACTACACGGTGGGCCTGCGCCACAGGTGGATCGTGCCCGATGGGTTGATGTACATCGGTTCTTGCAGGAACCGAGTCAGGGCATTCAGGGAGTTCTTCGACTTGCGGGGCGATTCGAGAAGCGAGCTTTGCCTTTCGGATCCGCTGCCTTTCCTTCACGAGAGCTTTCTGTACGCGGCGAGATCGATCGCCACCGTGTTCCGCAGGACCCTTACCGGGACCAGCAAGCCTCAATCCTCATGAAGCGGCTTCTTCATCCTTCGCTCTCTCACTGGCCCAGTGCAGGATTTCCTTTCTCGGCCATATGAGGGCGTGCTCCGTCGGCATGTATTTGCCCTCCTCATACAGCTTCTTCCGCTCTGCAGACCAGGCAGTGGCAAGCCGAATTGCCTGTTCTGTGGGGCCGTAGCGAAACCGCCTTGCCCCTCCTCTTTCGGGAATCTCCCGCAGGTACGCAAGTTCCGGGCTAATATCGGCAAGCTTCGGGTCGTAGAACCAACCCAGAAGATACATCCCCTTCACATCAGGGTTCCGCTTCAATAGTTCCGCGATTCTCAGATAGCATTTTATCCTCTCTTCCGGATCAAACCCTCCGGAAGGACGCTTCAGCATGTGTATTCGATAGAAAGGCGCGAAGCCCCTCAATCTGCAAAGAAACAAAGCCGAGCACGCAAGAAACTGTCGGACCCCTCCCGTTACAAGTAGTTTCTTTCGTACAGCTGCGGTCTCCAGCATCCAGGCCTTGCCAAGGGGAATGGTCTTCAGACTGCAACAACAGATGTCATCAATGAACGCCTCGTTCCGGTGCGTGTAGTACCCGTCATTTTTCACCAGGAGAGCTGAAACCATCCTCTCGTAGTAGTCCAAGCACAACGCCACAACACTGCCCGGGAATTCTCCGTTCTGGACCACTCCGAGAGATCCCTTCAGGAGCGTCAGAATCATGAGCTTCTGGTACAAAGCCTGCGTACGGGCATCGTACTTTCTCTCGATCCTTTCGCAGAATTCTCGAACGACGGTCGAGAGGCCGAAATAGTTCTCAAACTTCGGGTAATTTCTTATGGAATCCAGGTACCTTTGGATCGGATATTGTTGCAGGACTTCTCCCGATGCCGATTCCAGTTCCTTCCGCGTTTCTTCGATGCATTCAGCGATCTTGGCTTCGCTTAGCATTGCGTCTTTCCTGCACAGGGGATGGGAACACTGTGCGGTCAATTCTCGATCGTCACCTTGACATAATCCGGGAACCCCAGGTTCTTGTCCAGGTCGTTCTCGAAAAGGACGAGCCCCTTCGTCTTCTTCCTTTCTTTGAAATGTGCAAATTTGAACGCCATATACATCATTCGGTTGCGCTCGTTAGATATCATTTCCGCACACAACCTGACGTCGCACTCTCTGGCTTGATTCCGAATGTGGTTGATCATGATCGACCCGACCCCCCGGGACATGACCCGACAGGACATGAGCAACAGCTTGATCGTCCACATATCCTCCTTTGTTTCCACCAAGGCAAGCCCGATCTTTCCATAGGCCCCGAACCGGTCTTCCAGGGTGGCCAGCAGCAGTTTGTGCTGATCTGATTTCCTGAAATGGTCCAATTCGTCATAAGAATAGGTGTACCCTGTCGTGTTCAATTGATGGGTTCGCACCGTCAATTCTTCGGCCCGTTTCATGTCTTCTTCGCTTGCCTCCGAAATGGTCATCACCATGTCGAGGGTGCGCAAGAAATCCTCTTTGGTGCCCACGAACACCTCTTCCTCCTTCCTGCGCGCCATGTCCTCGAGGTACATTTCCCTCCGCTTTTTCGAGTCCTTTGTGATGAATCTAGGATTCAACTCCGGCATGGCCGGCATTCCGTCGAGGTGGGCCGCATCGATGCAGAACACTTCCGGATACGTGAATCTCACTTCTTCACGTTCAGCAGGATCATCATCGACAAGGGCGAGGGTATCGATACCGATGTTGAGGCTTTCGCTGATGCTCCGCAAAGATGCGGATTTGGCATTCCAGTTGATCTGCGGGTAGAGGAAATAACCAGCAAGGCCGAATTCCGCCAGTTTTCCCATGGCCGATGCGTGATCGTTCTTGCTCGCAACGGAATGAAGAATACCACGGCCGTCGAGCGTGGCGAGGACCTCACAAACACTGCTCTTCAAGCGAACCGGATCGCCCTCGAGCAGCACCCCGTCCCACAAGGTGTTGTCCAGATCCCAGACCAGACATTTGACTTTCTTCCGACCCATCCAGCCCCTTCTTCAGGAGGGTGTGACCTGGTGTGCGTGGTTGGCGATCAACAATTGATGCATTTGGGAGGTGCCTTCGATGATCTCCATGATTTTCGCATCCCGGAAGTATCTCTGCACCGGAGAATCACCGCCGCACCCCGCCGCACCGTGAATCTGCACCGCATCGGTGGCCGCCTGGTACGCGGCTGAAGAGGCAAAGTACTTGGCGACACACGTTTCCATGACGGATTCCGGTCTGCCCGCCTCTTTTAGATACCCGGCTCGATAACAGAGCATTCTGGCCGCAGATATATTGGCAAACATGTCCGCGATCATCTTCTGTACCAGCTGATATTCCCTCAAATGTGATCCGCCCTGTTCTCGCTCAGCGCTGTAGTGGATGCACGCCTCCAAACAGGCCTGTGCAAGACCGACAGACCCCCACGCCACGGAGTATCTGCCACAGTCCAGCGCGGTCCCTCCGACGTGGGAGAGGCCGAAACCTACTCTGCCGAGGATATCATTCGCCGGGATGCGGCAATCGTCCAGCCGCAGGTGTGCAAGCATGGCGGATCGAAAGCCGAGCAATCCGTGAACCGGCTCGGTCGAGAAGCCTTCCGTTTCCCTCTCCAGCAAGAAGGCCGAAGGCTTTCCCGCACACTGGACCACCACAAGAAACAGATCAGCGATCTGTGCCCAGGAAATCCACTTCTTCTCGCCCCTCAACACATAGCTCTCATCAAGCAAAGTGGCCGTCGCTTGTACGCTCTTCGCATCACTGCCTACGTTCGGTTCCGTCAGGGCAAACCCGGCGAGCACCCTCCCTTCGGTCATGCTCGGAAGCCACCTTGCCCGTTGTTTCGAACTGCCCCACTTGAGAATCCCCTGTGCCACCATGTCCTGCACCGTGAGCAGGCTGAGCATGGACGCACTGCCTCGTCCCATCTCCTCGCAGAGCAGGCCGAAGGTGAGTATCCCCATCCCCTTGCCGCCTCTCTCTTTCGGAAGGGTAGGTGCCAGATACCCCGCTTTCGCGAGTCTGTCTATCGCTTCTCTCCCGGTGCTCTCCTCGAGGTCCCGTCGGCTCGCATGAGGGAGGACATGCCTGTCGACAAAGTCCTTGAACCGCTTCTTCGCCTCTTCCTGCTTCTTCGTCAGTTCGGTTCTCATCCTGTCATCCAGGAGAACGGCGTTCGCTCTCAGGCATCGTCCTTCGTTTCGACGATAGAAGGTTCCCCTTTCTTTCGTTCGATGAAGCACGAGATCGCATCAAGGGAGCAGAAATTCGTCAGATCAAGGTCTTCGTTCTCGACAACAATTCCGAAATCCTCCTCCACGAACAATACGAGTTCCATGGCGAACAGGGAATTCAGCAAGCCGGAGGAAAAGAGGTCTCTATCGTCCTCGAAGTCCTTATCCCTCAGATACTTGGACAAGAACGAACGGATTCTCTTCTTTGCCTCATTCCTGGCCATGGTTCCTGCACCTTCCTGGAAGAGAATGCCCCCGCAGAGTCAATACGGGTAGAAGCCCTCCCCGCTCTTCTGGCCCAACAACCCTGCAGCCACCATCTCTCTCAACAGGGGGGCCGGCCCGAATTTCTCTTCGCCCCAGCTCTCGCACAGCGCCTCGAGGGTCAGGAGGATCGTATCCAGGCCGATCAGATCCGCTGTTTCGAGGGGGCCCATTGCATGGCCAAAGCAGGATTTGAAGAGAAGATCGACATCTTCCGCCCCGGCAACCTTGTCCTGAACGACCAGGATCGCCTCATTGATGGTGAGCATGAGTACCCGGTTGGAAACGAATCCAGGAGAATCGTTGACCAGGATGACTTTCTTCTTCATTCTCTCCAGCAACGCTCTGGTCCGTTCGATGGTTTCCAACGATGTGTGCTGTCCGCGGATCACTTCGGCGGTGTTCTTCAGGGGAACGGGATTCATGAAATGAATGCCGATGACTTGCGGCGCCCGGTTCGTTAGGGAGGCGATGCGCGTAATCGAAATGGCCGAGGTGTTGCTCGCGAAAACGCAGTCTCTTGGGCAAAGACTGTCGATCCGGGTGTATACCTGCTCCTTTACCTCCCACTTCTCCACAACGTTCTCGATAACGAAATCCACCTCTCTGAGCAGGGCGTATTCCGTTGTAAACCTGATCCGCCCCAGGACGGCATCCGCATCCATCTCTTCCTCGTGTTTCTTCAGCATTCGTTGCAGGCGGACATTGTGTCTGATCTTGGTCTCCGCGCAACGCAGAATCTCCTCCGTCAAGTCCACGACAACGACTTGATGGCCTGTCTGGGCAAGGTTCTGCGCAACGCCACCTCCTATGACGCCCGCGCCGATTACGCCGACGATCTCCGTGTTCACGGCTTCTCCCCCCGAAACAGGGACTTCCTGCGTCGCTTCCCGGCGAGGAGACGGCCTCCCACCACGGATTTCACCCAGTCCTTCATCCGCATGGTGACCAGGTACAGGTAAGGCTTGATGCCGTCCCCCGTTACCAGAAGGGTGGTCGTCGGCCGCGCCGTTGTGGTGAACTTCCCCTTGAAAGGCTCGTCACCTCGGAGAAACTCGAAGTAACGACAGCCTTCCGTGATTGCGTCACCGATGGCCCGGCCGAAGAGCACAAGATTCGGGCTCAAACGCGCCCCGGGAGAGGCCGGATCCCAACCACTCTGGTAGTACAGGGTCGCCTCGCCCCACCGAAAAAGAAGGATCGCCGCCATGGGCACATCCTCCGCGCACATCATGTAGAGGTCTGTCTCGGTTTGCGGGTGAGCTTCTGCAATGAAGGCCTGCAGGAACTCGCAGAATCCGGGGTGGGCGAAGACGCCTTTCTGACCCAAGCTCCGCCAACGCGCCTCGTGCAGCCGAAAGAGGTGAGGCAGCTGCGGCAACACCTCCTCAGGGCCCCGCAACCGTTCCAGGGTGTATCCCTGCTCCTCCAGGAGTTGCCGTTCTCTTCTTCTCAGGTTGCTCCTCATGTTCCGAGAGAGGGTGCGCCTGTATTCTTCAAAAGAGGAGGGCAATTCGATGTAGGGGGCGGCGCGCTCTTCCTGCCACCTGGCGCGCAGCTTCTTCGCACCCACCCATTCACTCAGCCTCTGCGCCGTGTCGGATCCTTGCAGGCACTCCCCTATGACGATCGACTCGTTCCGGTGCAGCGCTTGCTCGAGATATTCGAATACACAGGACAGGACCCGGGCTTTGTATCCGGGCGCGGCAAGAATGTCCAGAAAATCTCCGCACGTAACCTCTCGCCCGGCAAACCCGAGCGAAGGGAAGCGAAAAACGGAATCCTTGTATGTTCTCCGACACAGCGGGACGATTCCTACCACTTCACCGGAGGCACACGTGATTTCGAGCACGTGTGGCGTCACTCGCGGCTCCATATGCTTGAGCCACAGAACGTTCCAGTCATATCCGCGAAACATCCCATCGCGCCTGTCGACTGCGGCCAAGCGGTCCCAATCGGACTTGTGTCGTGCAAGTTCCTCCAAGCTGCTCAGAACGGAAAGACCCATCTGATCCGGAGGTCGTGCGGGATAATCCTGAGCATCCATTCTGGACCTTCCGTCAGGACAAACCGAGCGCGTTGCATCTCCGCAATTCGGACTTGCCACAAGGATGATGAAGTAGTATCACGGGCGACACCAACCGAAACGGTGACTGTTATGGTGGCTACAAGCAGGAACCATTTTCGTATGCCCATGCGGAAGTGTCAAGGAAATCTCCTCTTGCCTGCAGGATGTCACGGCCTCGAAGCTTCCGTCCTGCAGAGAACGTCATGTGGATCCGGTCTGAAGATGAATGGGGGGGAGACTTACAAAGGAAAAGACAAACCCCTCGACAATCCGACAGCCGACCGCGAAGGGGAAACCGATGGGATGATGATCTCCGGCACCCTTGCGAAGGGTGCCTGCAAAATCCTTTGTCTCTTCGCGCCAGGACAACTCTGCATCCTTGTAGCCCAGGTAGATCTGTTCGATCGGGAAGAAGGCCTTGAAGCCCGCCTCCTTGGCTGAGAAGATCATCTTCAGCCTCTTGTCCTTCTCGTCCGGGGCCTCGGCAAGCCAAGCCTGTTCCTGGTCTGTGCACACCTTTGTGGATATACTAAAACGTACGGGTGGATGAAGGGATTCCAGGTCCACCCCGACGCCGCAGGCCTTGTCGCTCCCTGCGACGACGGCACAGGCCGTATCTGCTTTGTGGGTGATCGCTCCGATGATACCGTCCTGCCAGAGTGGCTCGCGGCTCTTGGCCTTGAGAACAGGCTGCGGGGTGACTCCCAATGCCTGAAGAGCTCGGGATGCTGCAAGGCGGCCGAGGAAGAATTCGGTTCTCCGCTTTTCGGTCGCTCTGGAGCTCAGGCACTCCATTTCTTCCGGGTGGGGTTCGTAGTCCCCCAGGTCTTCGGTGGAGACGCAGGCGAAACCGAATTGGGTTGGGAAAGGCGAATAAATTCTCACGACTGTTTCGCTCCTGATTGTCGTCCCCGTTACTGTGAGAGCCTGCGGCTGAGGTCGTTTCCCTGCCCCTCCCCACTCCCGGATTCCCTCTTTCGAGGGAATGATAGCTGCTTTGGAGGGGCCGGGGAGGCACTCTGACCTTTCGCCTCGGGATCCCTGATCCCAGCCGTCAGTCCTTCTTTCCGCCTTCGATGACGCGGAACTGGGGGCGGCCCTTCCTGTGGCTCTTTGCCGGTCCTTCGGGCGCGAGAGCCGTTTCTTCCCGGACAGATAACTTCGTGCTCTGGGAAGGGACCGGGGTCTTCACACGGGCCTCCTTCTCTTCTGTTCCTGATTCATCGCCCAGGAGGTTGCGCAGGCTTACAGGGGTCTCGCCCGGCCAGAGATACCCTTCCCCGGTCTGAGGGTTATAGACGGCCCACAGGCTTTCGTAAGGAATCCAGCAAAGGAAGGGCACACCACCGAAGAGCAGCTCCGCCTGAACCCCTTCAGGGAACGTGCTTATGCTGTGCCTGAAGTTCAAGTTCAGGACGAGCCGGAGGTCTTCCTTGCCCTTGTGGTCGTCCGGAACCTGCACTCCGGGATATCGGCTGTCCAGGCAGATCATGGTGTCGCCCTTGGAAAGCATTTCTTCCACGGCCTGCTGTTTGTTTCTCGGTTCCAATGTATGCCTCTCGACGTGTGGGCTCGGGTCGGTTCCCCGCCCCCGGCCCCTGTACTCATGCTTTCGCCTTTGCCCTTTTTCCTCTGACCTTCTGTTTTACAAAGACCTTACCACGGTCGGGAGGGGGTGCAAAGACCTGGCCCTCCAGGGTTCGCCGCAGGTAGGTTATCGTATGGGACTTGACGGAGCGGTCTCGAAGCAGATCCAGGGGCGTACCCATAGCCATCACACGGCCGCCCTTGTCGCCTCCTTCGGGCCCGAGATCGATGATGTGATCGGCCTGAAAGATCATCTCCGGGTTGTGCTCGATGATGATTACCGTGTTGCCATGGTCCACCAGGTCGTGGATCACCCCCATGAGGGCCTGGATGTCCGAGAGGTGGAGCCCTGTGGTGGGCTCGTCCAGGATGTAGAGGGTTTCGTGGTTCGACCCGCGACAGAGTTCCTCGGCCAGCTTGAGCCTCTGGGTCTCTCCACCCGACAGGGTGTTCGTGGGCTGCCCGAGCGTCAGGTAGCCCAGCCCGATGTCTTTCATGATTTTCAAAGAACGGACGAGCCGGGGATGTTCGGCGAAGAAATCGTGCGCCTCGGTGACGGTCATGTTCAGCACTTCTGCGATGTTCATGCCCCGGTAGGCGACCGCCAGGGTCTCGTCGTTGTACCTCGACCCGTTGCACTGATCGCATCGAACGAACACATCGGGCAGGAAGCTCATCTCCATCCGGATTTGACCCTGCCCTTCGCATCGCTCGCAGCGACCGCCTTTCAGGTTGAAAGAGAACCGGCCCTGGGAATAGCCGCGGACCCGCGCCTCGGGCAGCATCGCAAAGAGCTTGCGTATCCCATCGAAGATGCCAACGTAAGTCGAGGGCACCGATCGTGGCGTCTTTCCGATTGGCGAGGAATCCACCTCCAGGACGCGCCGGATCGTCTTCCAGCCTGTCAGTCGCTTGTGTTTGCCCGGCCTGCAGCGGGCCCGCTGGACCTTTCGTCGGAGGGCCTTGTAGAGCACCTGTCGAACGAGGGTGCTCTTTCCTGACCCGGACACGCCCGTGACGACCGTAAGACGACCCAACGGTACGCGCACATCGATGTTCTTCAGGTTGTTCTCGCCGGCCCCGTAGACACGACCGTAGCTCACGCCGTTCAGGGGGCGCCTCAATTCGAGCCCTTGATGGGCGCTTCCACGCCGAAGGTACTCGGCCGTCAGGGACCTTTCGCAGGAGAGAACCGACTCGAGCGGCCCCACGGCCACCACTTCTCCCCCCTCGCTGCCCGCTCCGGGGCCCAGGTCAACAACAAAGTCCGCGCTCCGGATCGTCTCTTCATCGTGCTCGACGATCACGATGGAATTCCCGCGGTCTCTGAGCATCTGCAAGATGCCGAGGAGGCGCTCGTTGTCCCTCGGGTGCAGCCCGATGGTGGGCTCGTCCAGGATGTAGCAGAGTCCGCGCATGTGGGCGGTCAACTGGGCCACCAGCCTCACCCTCCGGGACTCCCCCTGGCTCAGGGTCTCTGCGGCCCGCCCCAGGCCGAGATACCCGAGCCCGATCTTCTCCATCAGTTCGAGCCGTTCCTCGAGTTCCTTGAAGATCGGCTGGGCAATCTTCTTCTCGCGCTTCCCCAGTTCGAGGGCGTCGAGGAACTTCTTCAACTTGCCGGGGGACAGGGCAACGCAATCAGCGATGTTCTTGCCGTCTATCTTGACCGAAAGGGCTCGCTTCCGGAGGCGGGTCCCGTCGCATTCAGGGCAGATCTCCCAATCCTGTCCCTCGGTCCCGTTCTTCCCGTTTCCGTTGCCGGGCCCGTCGTTGGCCGGGATGACGCCCAGGCCGTCACATTCGCTGCAGGCGCCGTAGCGGCTGTTGAAGGAGAAGAACCTTGGGTCCGGCTCCGGAAAACCGATCCCACACTCCCCGCAGAAGAGCCGCCGGCTGTAGTACCGCTCCTGCCCCCCCTTGTGCGGAACCACACACAGATCGCCCTTCCCGACACGGAGAGTTTCTTCGATCTTCTGCTGGAGGTACTTGTCCGAGACATGACCGAGATCGATCTCTGCAACGACCACATCGACATCATGCTCTTTGTAGCGGTCCACGGCAAAGATGTTCCTTATTGCCACCACCTCGCCGTCCAGGCGCACGTTGGCGTATCCCATCTGCCCGAGTCTTCGTAAGAGTTCACGGTGGTGCCCCTTCTTGCCCTTCAAGACGGGCGCAAGCAGGCTGACCGCCTTTTTCCGGAAGTGGGCGCTGATATCCTGGTACATTCCCTCCGTGGTCTGGTAGGCGAGCCTTTGCCCGCAACGCGTGCAGTGGGCGGCGCCGATCTTGGCGAACAGGAGCCGGAGATAGTGGTAGATCTCTGTGAGGGTCGCCACGGTAGAGCGTCTCCCGCCCCGGGAGAGCTTCTGCTCCACGGCAACGGTGGGCGGAACGCCCTGGATTCGGTCCACGTCCGGCTTGGCCATGGGCTGGATGTACTGGCGGGCATAGGCGGACAGGCTCTCCAGAAACCTTCGCTGCCCTTCGGCGAAGAGGATGTCAAAAGCAAGGGTGGACTTGCCCGACCCGCTGGGCCCGGTGACGACGACGATCTGGTCTCTGGGGATGGAAAGGGAGATTTCCTTCAGGTTGTGTTCTCTGGCCCTTTCTATCGAGATGTGGCCCCCCTTCCAGTCTGCCGCAGTGGTCCTGGCCTTCTTCCCACCCCACTTTCGGATTTCTTTGATCATCGCGCTCGGGGACGTGGAGAGATACTGCTTCAGGGCCTTGCCGGTGTGGGATCTCGTCTTCTTCACGATCTCTTCCGGCGTGCCCGCAGCAACCAGCTTGCCGCCGGCATCGCCTCCCTCGGGCCCGAGGTCCAGGATGTGGTCTGCGTACTTCAGGATTTCCAGGTTGTGCTCCACCACGACGATGGAGTGTCCCTTCTGGAGGAGCTTCTCGAAGGTCTTGAGCAGAAACCGGATGTCGTAGAGGTGCAGGCCCGTGGTGGGCTCGTCGAAGAGCAACAGGGTGTGCGGCTTCCGGGAACGGATGATATGGGCGGAGAGCTTCAGCCGCTGGGCCTCGCCACCGGAAAGGGTGTTCAGGGGCTGGCCGAGACGCAGGTACCCGAGGCCGATGTCCGAAAGGACCCGGAGGGGCCCTCCCACGGCCGGGACCTTCTCGAAGAACTGCTTCCCCTCTTCTACAGTCATCTCCAGAACTTGCTGGATGGTCTTGCCGCTGTAAGTGACCTCGAGGATTTCCTTCCGGTAGCGGGCGCCGCCGCATTCCGGGCAGAGGACGAAGACGTCGGCAAGGAACTGCATCTCCACCTTTTCGAAGCCCTCTCCCTGACATGCATCGCAACGGCCTTTCCCGGAATTGAACGAGAAGGTTCCGGGCGTATACTCCCGCAGGCGTGCGAGAGGCGTCTGGGCGAAGAGGGCCCGGATTCCGTCGAAGGCCTTGATATAGGTGACCGGGTTCGCCCTCGGTGTATTGCCCAGGGGGGAAGGATCAACCATGATCACGTCTTCGATCCCTTCGTGTCCCTCGATCGCCTTGTGCTTGCCCGGCTTCTCCGTACCCTTTCCGAGGGCCTTGCAAACCCCCTTGTAGATCACCTCCCGGATCAACGTCGATTTGCCCGACCCGCTCACACCGGAGATGCAGACCAGTCTCTGGAGCGGAATCTCCGCCGAGATTCCCTTCAGGTTGTTCTCGGCCGCACCGCGCACGACCAGGGCTTCGGCTCTGACATTCGAGCCCGTTGGCAGCGCCCTCCCCTCCACGCCCTTCCCGTCGAACACACATTTCGCGGTCAGGGACTTCGCACAGTCGGCGATTCCTTCGGGAGGCCCCTGGTAGACCGTATTGCCACCCTGCTCTCCAGCCGAAGGGCCCATATCGATGAGGTGGTCTGCGGCGAGGATGATCTCCGGATCGTGCTCCACCACGAGGACCGTGTTCTCTCGATCCCTGATTTCCCGGAGAATTTCGACGAGCCTCCGCGAGTCTCTCGCATGAAGGCCGATACTCGGCTCATCGAGAATATAGAGCGTGTTGACCAGGGAGGACCCAAGTGCCGTCGTGAGATGAGCTCGCTCCACCTCCCCTCCGGAAAGGGTTCTGGACTGGCGGTCCAGGGTCAGGTAGCCGAGGCCGATTTGCTCGAGACAGGAGAGGCGGGATCGAATCTCGCGGAGAAGCGGCTCGGCCACTTCCCGCTGGAACCGGGAAAACCTGAGGCCGTCGAAGAAACGGGATGCCTCCCGGATGCTCATCCCGTAGACCTCTGCGATGTCCTTTTCTGCAATGCGGTACTGGAGCACTTCCTGCCGAAAACGGCTGCCTCCGCAGGCTTTGCACTTGTCGAAGCTCCTGTAGCGGGACAGGAGGACCCGGATGTGCATCTTGTAGGTCCTCGTTTCCAGCCATTCAAAGAATCCCCTCACGCCGTAGAAGCCGGGACATCCTTCGACAATCTTCCTACGTTGGGCCGGTTTGAGGTCTTCGAAGGGTGCCTCAACCGGGATGCCTTCCCGCGAGCAAAAGGCAAGGGCCTCGTGATAGGCCTCTCGATAGGCATCCGTATTCCACGGTTTGATCGCCCCTTGCCGAAGGGAGAGCCGCTTGTCCGGGATGACCAGGTCCATGTCGACACCGATGGTCCTGCCGAACCCGTGGCAGGTATCACAGGCCCCGAGGGGCGTGTTGAAGGAGAAGAGGTTGGGCATGGGGTCCCGGTACGAGATATCGCACCAGGGACAGTGAACCTCCGAGCTACAGGGAAGCCGCTCTTCCCCGGACGTACCGGGGTCGAGGATCACAGTGATCTTGCCCCTTCCCATCCGAAATGCCGCCTCCAGGGAATCCACGATTCGACGGATCTCCCCTTTCTCCAGGACGAGCCGATCCCCGACCAGGTCGAGCGTGCCCGGAAGGAGCTCCCGGATGAGGTCCTCGGAAACCTCTTGGGTCTGGCCTTCGTGGTAGAGGCGGAAGTAGCCGGAACGCCTCAGCCCGGTTTCAACTTCGGCGGCCGGGAGGGAGCCGTCGTGGGGGACCGGAAAGGTGATCAAGGCACGGGAGCCGGGATGGGTTTCCACCAGCTCTTCGGCGATCTGCTGGGGGGAGTCTTTCCGTACCTCACGACCACACTCGCCACAGTACAAGGTGGCAACCTTTGCGAAGAGGAGCTTCACATACTCGGCCACCTCGGTAAGCGTCGCCACCGTGGAGCGAGCCGTCTTGATCGGGTTGACCTGGCGGATGGCGATAGCGGGTGGGATCCCTTCGACCCTTTCGATCTGGGGCCGGTCCAGCCGCTCCAGAAACTGGCGCGCATAGGCGGAGAAGCTCTCCACGTAGCGGCGCTGCCCCTCGGAGTAGAGGGTGTCAAAGGCGAGGCTTGATTTGCCCGACCCGCTGATCCCGGTCACCACGGTCAGCTGGTAGAGGGGGATCTCGATGTCCAGGTCTTTCAGATTGTTCTGACGGGCACCCCATACACGTATGACAGGCTTATCCACGTTGTCGGTCCTCGAGCATCTGGGACGGCGTCGGGGAGAAAACAGTAAAACGCCCTCCGCGGAAAACTTCTATGTTATCATCCTCCCCGGGAAAATGCTATCGTGCCGGAATGCAATCCCCCTCTTCACAAGAGACGCTGATTCTCGTAGACAGTGAGGACAGGCCCATCGGCTCTGCGGCCAAGGTCGATTGCCATCGCCTCCCGCTGCTCCTTCACAGGGCCTTTTCTGTCTTCTTGTTCGACCAAAGCGGCCGCATGCTGATAACGAACCGGAGCGCGAAGAAGGACACCTGGCCTGGCTTATGGAGCAACGCCTGCTGCTCGCACCCGCGTGAAGGGGAATCCACAGAGGGCGCCGCCCGGCGCAGGCTCAGGGAAGAGTTGGGCATTTCCGCGCAGCTTCGTTTCCTCTTCAGCTTCGAATACCGGGCCGACTACGATGGCACGTGGGGGGAACACGAGCTGGATCACGTGTTCGTGGGCCAGCACAACGGACCGCTGTCCCCCGACAGGGATGAGGTGGAAGATATCGAGTTCGTGGAGGTGAAGGATCTAGAGCGGGATGTTCGGGACCGGCCCGAGCTCTATACACCCTGGTTCAAGATCAGCCTGGGGCGGGTGTTGGATTCCCGCTGTGCTGAGGGATTCCCGCCTCCGCGGGCATGACAACGTCCCTACTTTCCCTCCATGATCCCCCGCATGGTGGTGGCCAGGATCTCGGGAGGCGTAAGGATCAGCTCGTTGCGGAGCAGCTTCTGAAGGAAGTAGTCATCCGTGCGGTAGTTCTCGTACACGTTCTGCCGGGAGATAATCCGGATGTAGCACCGGAGAGAGTCGTCCTGCTCTCCCAGGGGGCCGGAGTAGACCGCAAAGTTGAACGTGGAGACCCCCATCGAATCGTAGCCTTTCAGGACACAAGACAGGCCGCGGGCCAGGCCCTCGAGGTCTGCATCATCCATCTCCAGGAAGTCCCTCCGTTGCGGGAGGATCCCGAGGATCTCGTTCGTGCCCTGCGGGGAAAACGAGGCGATCCAGCAGGCCGGCCCTGTCTCCCCGATGTACCGTTCACCCAGTTCCTTCTCGTGCCTCACGATGTCCGACCAATAGCAGCTTCCCTCCTCCCGGAGGTAACGCCTGCTGTGGTCGAACAGGCCCTCCATGTAAGTGAACGGCAGATCCGCCCCCGCAATCTGGAAGTGAGGATGGGGAATGCTGGCCCCGGCGGGATAGAGGTAGTTGCCGTTGATCGTGATGTAGCGAACTTCGGGCTCGCCCTTGGAAAGGGCATTCACGAATTCCGAAGAAGCCTGAAAGGCCTCCAGGATCATGCCCGGATCGAAATCCCCGAGCCGAACGTAGTGCTTGTCGCCCACGCGGATCACTGCGTGAACATGGGCCACGGGAAAGAGGTTGGGAAAGAGAACGGCCTCGCCCACCTGGATGCGGCCGTCGGGGACGAGTTCCTTCGGATAGGTCGGCGTCGCGAGTTTCCAGTTGTCGCCACAGAGGAAGCACCGTTCCTGGCTCTCCTGGGCCAACCGATCGATCAGGGCCTGGTCGGTGGGGCCGAAGAAGACGGCCACCTTGTCTTCCAGGGATGGGTTGAACACGCTCTGGTACCCGGTCAAAGGGTCCCTTCGGATCGTGATCTCCTGGGTGTCCAGCTCGTTTCCGAGCATCGGGTTGTGGAACGTGGACTTCTGAACATGTTTTTCGAAACGGATTCCTTTCTTCATCGGACCGGCTCCTTCCGTTTGCCCGTGGCACACTTGCCATATTCAACGCGTTCATGAAGAATCAAGTCAGAAGTCTAACAAAATCTCCCGAAAAAACCATACAACAGCATACGAAAGGGGTCAGGGATCAGGGATCAGGGGTCAGGGGCCAGGTCCCCCCATCGTGGGATTCCACTGTTGCTGGTTTTCCTTGCGATCCTCGCCGGCGCGTCCTTCCTGTTCGCTGCGGAGTGGCAAACGAGCCGGTTCGGTGCCTTCGTGTTTCACTACCGTTCGGATAACGAGAAGTTGGTGAGCTATCTGGGCGGGTTCTCCCAGGAGATCGAGGCCCGGGTGTCGGAAGACCTGGGCCTCGAGAGACTCGGCGAGATCCAGGTTACCATTGCGTCCACGCACGATGACTTCCGCTCGTTACAGCCTCCCGGCGGGAAGGCACAGAGCTGGGCAGCCGCCCTAGCCTACCCCTCTCGGGACAGGATCTTGATGAAATCGCCCAGGCTCCTCCTCGGCGGCCAGCCGCACTACGAGCAGATCTTCCTCCACGAGGTGGCCCATATCGCCCTGGATCAGTCAGCGAGGGGTGGGGGGGCGCCCCAGGGAGAGAGCAACCGGAACGTCATGCGCACAGGGCCGCAGGCACCCGGGATTCCGAGGTGGCTTCACGAGGGATACGCGATCCACGTGGCCCGGGAATGGTCGCCGAACCGGGAGGTTCTCCTGACCCGTGCCGTCGTGGGAGGAAGACTCATTCCACTCGGCCGTCTCGTAAGCGACTTCCCTGAAGACAAGCTTCGGGCGCAGCTGGCTTATGCCCAGAGCGCGGACCTGGTACATTTCCTTATCCGCTCCTACGGCAGCGAAGCCTTCCGGGATTTTGTCATCGCCCTGGGAAAGGGGTACCGATTCGGGTATGCATCCCGGACGATCCTCGGGGATGACTTCCACGCCCTGGAGGAAAACTGGCACAAACACCTGAGGACGAGGTACACCTGGATTCCCCTGCTGACAAGCACGGGGAGCCTCTGGTTCCTGGCCAGCCTGGTCTTCCTGGCCGCCTATGTCCGCAAGAAGTTTGCTGCACGGGCCAAGGTGGAAGAGTGGTCAAGAGAAGAAATCGATCCCTACAACTAGAGACGGGGATCAAAGTTCCCCGATTCCGGCCCCCCGCACTCGGGGGTGTAGCAGGTCACGTCCGTGAACGTGCAGGTCTCTTTGCAGGAGGGACAGGTCTCCGGGGTCCCCTTGTCTACGTCCTCTTGGAACCGGTATCCACAGCTGTTGCATTTCCACCAGATCTTCTTCAGCATGATCTCCTCCAGCAGGTCTGTCGTTCCTGTTTCACTTTGATTTTCAATGGTATTGATTCCCCAAAACCTCCTTTCGATTCAGATTCGTTTGCCAAAGACGGGGAATACTGCTAATTTATCGGGCAGATCGACCAACGAAGATCTTGAGCCTGGAGAGATGACCGAGAGGCTGAAGGTGCTCGCCTGCTAAGCGAGTGTGGGGGTTATTCCTCACCGAGGGTTCGAATCCCTCTCTCTCCGCCATGACAATCGTATGAACCCGGCCCTGGCGCCGGGTTTTTTTGTGGAACAATGGGGCTGAACTCCCTCTTTCCCGGGTTGCCCGGGTCGAACAGAAGTGGTAGCTTTTCTCGAGGTAATGAATTGGAAGAGAGACACGAAGGAGCGGGTTCATGGAACTGAACGATGGGATCCAACGGGCGGCGGAGGTCTTCAAGACATCCCGGAAGCTGGTGACCTTCTCCGGGGCAGGCATGTCGGCCGAGAGCGGGATTCCCACCTTTCGGGACCCGGGAGGTGTCTGGGACCAGTTCGACCCGGAGGAGGTCGGCACCGGGCCCGGTCTCTTGAACACCTTGTCGCGGATGCCTGAGAAGATCCGCGCCTTCCTCGAAGAGACGATCCGCGTTTTTATGCAGGCGGAGCCCAATCCGGGGCACCTGGCCCTGGGAACCCTGGAACAGATAGGGATCCTCAGGTCCGTCGTCACCCAGAACGTGGACAACCTGCACCAGGAGGCCGGGAACAAGAACGTGATCGAGATGCACGGCAATTTGTTCCGGCAGCGCTGTCTCGCCTGCGAAGCCAAGAAGCCCTTCGGACGGGAGGAATACCTCGGAAGGGTGAAGACGGCGATGGCGGAAATGACGACATTCGATCTGCCTTCGATCATCGAGATGCTGCCCAAATGCGATTGCGGCAGCCCGATGCGGCCGGACGTGGTGATGTTCGGAGAGGCGGTTCAGGGGCTCTACGAGTCGTTTCAGGAGGCGGATGACTGCGATGCCATGCTCGTCCTGGGCACCTCCGGGGTGGTCTACCCCGCGGCCGCTCTCCCACAGAAGGCCAAGGAAGCCGGCGCCACGGTCATCGAGATCAACCCCGGGGACAGTGCGTACTTCGGGGTGGCCGACATACGTCTGCAAGGCAAGACCGGAGAAATCCTGCCCCGAATCGTCGAAAGAATCCAGAACGCCTGATGGATGGACACCCGACTGTCAGCTCCCCAGACACATGAAGCTGCGGGCTCGCTACAGGCGAAAGGGAAAAGGGTCAAGGGCCAAGGGGTGGTTGAAGTCTTGAAGAAGGCATTCCTACAGGCCAAAGGCACCCGGCCAAAGCACCTTTGACCGGGTGCTGACGGCAAAACTCCCCTCGATTCGATCTTCAATCCCTGATCCATCCCTTTCGCCTTTCGCCTTTGCCCTTTCGCCTGGGGCGATGAGTGCAACGCCGCAGATGGGCGTTCTTCAACGGCCCGCCAGCGACAAAATATTGGCGTCACCCGCCCCTTCTCTGTCTCTTTTTGCCCCTCAACCCGGTCGCTTCCTCGACCACACCCCATCTTCTTCAACCCACTCTGCATCAATATAACTAACTGAAACAAATCAACATTTTTTCTCTTTCCTCGTCGGATCTTCCACAATATCCCGGAAAGAGACCCGCTGGCACCCATTTTGCCTTTCCCTTGAGCCGAAGGACCTAACGACTGCCGTCAGAGAAACGAAGGACAGAATAGGATGGAGGATCTTCGAATGTCGCAAGCGCCTTCCGAGAGAGGGTCGACCTCAACAATTCTGGGGCATCTGGAAGCCTACGAAAAGACGAACGAGCAGTGCCAGCGGTACGCATCCCTGAAAGCGAACGTGGAAAAGGAGCGCCAAAGCGTCCAGCTGCACATCTACGAGAGAGTCAGGGCGGAATACGACCAGAAACTGCTGGCTGTCGAACAGGACCTGAAGAAACAAAGAGAAGACCTCGAGGGGACAATCCGGGAACTGCTGGACAGACAATCCGAACTGGACGGGCTCTGCCGAAAGAACGCAGAGCGTCTGGAGGAAATCGACTTCCGGACCCGGGTCGGGGAATTCACGGAGGAGGAGTGCAATGAAGAGCGGAGTGAAATCGAGCAAAGGACGCAGGACCAGTCGAGAGAGCTGGCCCAATTGGATGAGATCATGGGCCGGTGCACAAAATCAGGACTCCTCGCCGAACCGGAGCCGTCCCCACCGGCTGACGCGACCGTGGCCTTGGAAGAGACACTGGAGGAACCCGAGCCGGAACAGGATGGATCGGAACGGATTGTTCAAGAGGCTCCTCAATCCGAGGTAACGGCAGCAGAACCGGAGCCCCCCGTAACGGCCGAAGCCGAGGAAACCGAAGCAGACTTCGAAATTCTGGAAGAGGACCCATCTGTTGACGAGAAGCAGGCACCGGTCGTGCACTGCCCGCCCAGCGTGTCCTCCGGAAGCCCCCAACCCCAGGCAGGCCGGGCTTCGGACGTAGTCGTGGACCGACTCGGTCTAAAACCGGAGGTCAACGAGTACGTCACCGGTTATCTCGTCGCGCTGGAGGGCAGCCGGCAGGGAGAACGGTTCCCAATGATCAGTTCGAACATCACGCTGGGCAGCTCGCCGGGCATCGACATCCGCCTGAGCGATGCCGGCATCGCGAACTTCCACGCGCGCATCATCTACAAAGAGCGAAAGCACTTCCTGGAGAACCTGGACGGGATGGGCCGCAGCTATGTCAATGGCGTCCAGGCCTCGGCCGTCGTCGAACTCAGAGACGGGGATGTGGTACGGCTCGGGGATATCAAGATGCAGGTCGAGTATGCCTCGGCACAGAAGAAGTCCGTGAACTGAAGAAAGACAGCATGCTCCTTCCCTGCCCACACTGCAAGAGGCGCTTCAAGCTCTCGCCCGATCGAATCCCGGCCGGAGCGGCCAAGCTCAGATGTCCTGCCTGCAAAGGACATTTCGTGGTCGACACCTCACCCCTGCGGAGGGTTCCCGACCCGGTCACTGAGCCTGTTTCGCGACAGCCCTCACCCGACAGCACCCCCAAGGAGACGCATCCATCCGCCCCTGGCGTCAACGAGAAGCCGCCACGTGGAGGATCTTCACGCAGCAGCAGGCCCTGGGCTGCCCTGTGGCTTCTGCTCCCTGTATCGGGCCTTCTCGTGGCACTCATCGGGTTTCTCGCGCCCTTCAACGGAGAGACACCGACCGCATCCGTCCATCAGACCGCCCCGGGAGGGCCGTCCGCGTCCTGTGCGCTCCCTTCCCCTATGTTCGACCAGGCGAACGAGGATGCGCCCGAGGTGGAGTCCGTACGGCACGCCGGACAAGACGAGCCCGACCCTGCTCAAGACCGGCAACCCCCAACGTATCGATCCATGTGGCCCTTCTCCCCGGTGGGAAAGCAGGAGAGCTGCAAGTACCTCGCACAACTCGGGGACGAGGCGCGTTCGAATCCGGCCGACGACCCCGGCAGCCTCTATGCCCCCTGGATCGCTTACTTGAGCCTGGAGACCTCGTCGAACCCCGCCTGTGACCTGGAAAGGGCCTTTGGAATTGCCACCGATGCGATCTCGAAGGGCAAGCTCTGCGGTCGGGGGTACGCGTTCCTTTCCGCCTATTACTCCTACAAGAGGGTCCTGGACCGATCCCGCAGCTTCCTCGAAGAGGCGCTCCAGGCCTCTCCAAAGGATCCCTGGATAAGACTCGTCGAGGGTGTGGTCCATGAACGAGACCTTCGCGACAACGAACAGGCGGTTCGGATCCTGAACGATCTACTTCGAAAGGAGCCCTCCTTTGCCCTCGCCCAGTATCATCTGGCCAAGATCTACCTGAAGGTGGACGAGTACGGGAAGGCAAAGGATCTTTTCTCTCGCCTCGAAAAGGCGTTCCCTCAGCAGGAGGGATTCATGAGGATTCGGCAGTCCCTCGCCGACATAGAACACGTTCCCTACTACAGTGTCGAGAGGGCCAAAGGGCTTCTCAAGGCCAGCAGAGCCCTTTCCGGCCTCATGGACTATCCCCTAGCCGGGCGGCTGTGCCGCACGGTTCTGGAGGACATGCCGGGCACCCTTCCCAAGTCGGAGAAGAAGTCCGCGTTCTACGATCTGGGTAGAATTTCGGAGATCACGGGAGACAAAGAGACGGCCTTTGCCTGCTACCAGAACGCTCTCCGAATCGACCCCTTCTACCGGGATGCCCGTGAACGAATCGGGTCCATCCTGAAGGGCGACGCCCAGGCTTCCTGAGGTAGGGCCCGCGTCACATGAAGTGGGCCAGTTTTCCCAACAACTCCGCCAGCACGTCTATCTCTTCCTCGGCATTGTAGAGATAAAAAGATGCTCTTGCTCTTGGACCGACCCCAAGCATGTCGCGCAGGGGCTGTGCACAATGGAACCCGGACCGTATCATCACGTTGCCTCTCAAGTTGAGAACCTTGGCAATCCCGTGACATCCCATGTCCTTCACGTTGAAGGTAATCACCGATAATCGATCCCGCGCATCCGGACTGCCGTATATCTCCACATTGTCCATCTTTTTCATCTCTTCGAGACATCGCGATACGAGCGCCTTGTCATGGGCATAGACGTTCTGCATCCCAACCTCTTCCTCGACCGGGTCCAGGGAAGAAGATTGGAGTGGTGTTCGATCGGAGTCGTAACGATCTTTCCATCCCCCCTGGGGCAACTGCTGACAAGATTGATTGCCTCAGAAAGGGAAAATCCTGGCGGATCCATGGCATGGCCCTGTTCGTCAGATCGGTGATGTAGAGCTTCCCGAGCTCCCCGGGCTCCACGAGTTTCCCGTTGCGGCAGACCTCCACGTGATAGAGGTCCATGAAGACATGAAGTCCTCCGTGTCCCTCGCAATCGCATGCGATGAAACCCATTTCGCTACAACCATAGGTGTCGAAGACAGGGCAGACGAAACCCTTGCCAATGACCTCTTTCATGGTTGTCGTCATGGAGCCGCCAAAGGGCTTGATGACGCCCACCTTGGGTGCAGGCAGATTGTTCTTGATTATGTGTTTCGCGAGTGTGTACATGTACAGGGGCAGCCCCTCCAGAAGATACGGCTCATAGTCGCTTATGGCGCGTATGTAGGCCGCGAGGCCCTCCTCAGACAAATGGGTCCCCTCCGAACCGAAGGAGGGGAGCGTGACCCTCCTGCAAATCTCCTGTCGCCGGCCATGGAAATAGTCGTACGTGTGCTGCCCCAAACCTTGCCAATCTATTTTGAGAAGCAGGGAGAATCCCTTCCTCGAAAAGAGACTCTCCTTTTCCCCACCGTCGTTGATCCCGCAGATGTTCGTGCACATGTGGGGAGGGATCTCCATCCATTTCTTGCCCACATCGTGATTCCCCGCAAGCTTGTGAGCCCTCAGGCCGGTCGCCCAGTTCACCACGGTCTTCGCCGGGTCGTGTATCCCCATGACCTGAATGTCATCGGGGCCCAACCCCATTTCGTCGAATCGTTCCTTGTAGAAGGGGACTCTATCGTAGGCGTGGCTTATGATTTCCCGCAGCCTTGCCGCCTGATAGTCTCGGAGTTCATCAAGCCCAAGTTCTTCCAGACCCATCCCCTTCTTGTATTCATCCCAAATCTTGAAGTTCGAAAGACGGGCAACGGCCGGCAGTATGAATCGCCGCATTGTCGCTGGATAGAGTTCCAGGTTTCTCGTAGGCTTCTCTTTTTTTCCCAAAAGGCTGTCATTCAATAGGTTGAGTCATCTCAGGGTCTTCGTGCAATCCGTATAACCAAGAGATACAAAATAAAAGAGAAACGATTCCTGGACACACGACAAGTTCCATGGGTTTCGTTGCGATCCGTCCGGGGGCGGTCACCAAGTCACCCGCCTGGCCAATTGTCCTGCCCGCGGATACAATGAACCTTCCGGGAGGAGAGATGTTCAACGAGAACCGTCAGAAAGGAAAGGAAAGTGTTCAACAAAAGCGCTTACGTAGAGCCGGTCCTCATGTTGGAGGGCATCGAGCGCCGGACCCTCACATACGGGGACAACATGCTGTTGGTCGAGTTCACCGTTCGGGCCGGGTCCGTGTTCCCGGAACACGCGCACAGCTATGAACAGATCGGATACCTCTGCAGGGGCTCTGGAAGGCTCTGGATCGGGGAGGAATGCCGGGAGATCGCCCCCGGCTCGAGCTGGTGTATCCCGGGCAATGTGACCCACAAGGCGGAGTTCTCAGAGGATTCGGTGGCGCTGGATATATTCCATCCCGTCCGCGAAGACTACTTGCCGTAGGCTGCTAAGAGTAGGAGAAGAGCTTTCTCCAGAAGCTTCGTCTTCGTCTCGGCCTGTCCGGATCGGTCAGGGGCTCCGGGGCCTCCACGTGGGCGCCTTCCAGGATTCTCGTGGGGCGCTCCAGGAAGATCCGCTCTGCCTCTTCTCTGCCCAGTACTTCTTCCACGGCCCGCCTCGCCTCCGAGAGCCTGGGACACCGTCGGCCCGTGTT
>Ga0180434_10002273_pt1 | contig 26054 bp, 18 predicted proteins | sample SS_ome_7_FD_132453 | JGI IMG/M metagenome (GOLD analysis project Ga0180434, IMG submission 132453) | Hypersaline lake sediment archaeal communities from the Salton Sea, California, USA - SS_1_D_2 metaG | ecosystem: Environmental > Aquatic > Non-marine Saline and Alkaline > Hypersaline >... | reverse complement strand
TTCGTTTCTTTCTTCAAAGCGTTCCTTATCGATATCGAGTACTCTCCATTCCGGCGGTGTCAATTCGGGCACTACCCATTCGCTGCCGCAGCGGTGACAAAGGTCCATATCCGGCCGCCTGAGTTTGCCGCAGTTGGCACAGGTAACCGGCATCACCCTCGGCCGGGTAAGCCAGTACGTAATATATCCGGCCGGGCCGAAGGCGATTGTTGCAATTATCCAGAAACGTCTGGCGCTTTTCGGCAATCCGAGCCTGGTCGCATCTCTGAGAATCCGGGAGACAAGCAGCAGAGCCAGCAATATCGCCGGAATCATCAGCGTCAGTGCAAACAATGCCCTCTCGTACATAGGCTCGCGGCCGTCTCTGGCCTTCATTGCTACGAATGAATTTGGCAGCAGAAACAGGCCCCTGTGACCGGCTCCGGCTTCGAAGGACGTGGCGGTCAGGAATGACGCGACCGAGAGAACCGGCGGGTGAAGGCTCTCGGCGACGTATTTGACGATGCTCGATGCGGGGGCCCACGGACTGCCGAAATAAGCTGTTTTGGATTTGTCAGGCTGCCTGCTGTATCTTCTATACGGCTGTTCCTTTATTTGACCTTTCTCGTCGAAAACGGTCAAGGCCAGAGCGGTGCCGTCGCGAGAAAGGCTCGCGGCTATAAGGCCCGCATAACGCAGATTCTTTTCTTCCAATTCCGGCGGTTCTTTGTCGCGAATGTCCTCGATTGAACGCGGGGGGCCGAGATAAATGGATTTGGCGCCGTAGCTGAGTGTATTTTTCGGTATTGCCGGCCGTTCCGAACCGAACAGGGCTTCTGTATCGGGCAGCCTGCCTGCGACTGCGGCGAACGTGAGCGTTTCTTTATCGAGCAGGTCGATTCTGCCCGTCTTATCGAGAATCAAATGATACTGGCCGGACTCGCTACTCTGCACAGGTGTTACAGACCGCCTGCCATAGCTCCGCACAGCCGTATTTGAATATAATGCAGAGCTTTTGAATTCCGGAGGTGACCAGGCCAGTTGCAGCATTAGCCGGTTCTTTTCCAGTTGACCAATCTGGACCGGTTCGTGAGTATCATTTGGATCGAGTTCGGGGCCTTTGACGAATGTTCTCGGATTCAAACCAATTCTGAAAAATCGCCGCAGTTTCTTGTCGTACAGGATTATTTCGCCCGATTTCAGCGAGCGTCTTTCAAGCATACTGCAATCCACAATTGGCTCGAAGAATCGCCCGAGCGATTCGTCCGGGATTTCCGAGATTCCTTCAGAACCGATGTAGAATTGTACCTTTCTGTAAAGTTTGTCGTTGTCGGGCATGATTTCTGCTTCGACGTATCTCAGGACGAGCTGGCCGGACTTGTCGTCGAAATATCCCCACTCTTCGTCTGAGTTTAGCAAAAGCTCACGCGAGCGGTGTCCGCCGGGCAGGATAGAAGTAAGATATTCTGTGATTCCGAGATGCGCAAGCGGTTCCGGGCGTATCTGTGCCGAGGCCTGTGAGGTTCGCTGGAAGTTGGGATCCTTTTCAAAATCATCCGGTAAAAAGCCGGATGGTGCGATGACGGCGCTTTTGATATCATCCGGCATTATCTCGGATAGACTGGCGCTGCATAGAAACCGGAGCCAGAACAGGGTTATCGATAACAATATCAGGACGACGATGCCGGTCGCGAGAACTCGAAATGGGTGTTTTTTAGAGCTTTTCATGACGAGCTTCCTAAAGTGGCGTTGAAGTGAACAGATGCCGGATACGGATCAGCGAGGCGATGATAAACAGTATTAGGATTACGATAATATGCAGGCCGAAGCCTTTGATAAGGATAAGCGATACCAGTATGCAGGTCAGGCCGAATCCGCCCATCGCCGGCACGATGCTGCTGGAGCTCCAGCCGGCCTGCAGGCCGATGCAGTAGCAGGCAAAGGCCGTCAGAAATATGCCTGCGAAAACCTCTGCGATAAAGCCCGAATATACCGGGACGGGCGGCGCGTAGAGCCGCAGCAAAATGATTGTCACGATTACCTGCGGCACAATCAGCGTCAGGATAGCCAGCGTTCCAGTGACAATTCTGGCGATTAGTATCCGGCTTCTGCTGACCGGCAGCGTCGAGAGAAAGGCGGAAATTTTCCTGTTTTTGTCGGTGTACATCTGGCCGACACCCATCGCAAAAAAGCCAAAGATGACAATTGCCGTAATGGTGATAACGGTTCCGAGGCCGGACAACAGCCGGTAATGACGGCGGGATTCGAAAATCGGCGTAAGCGAGATGCTGATTAAAATGCTTGAGAAAATGACTGCTGCGAAGAAGTAAACAACATGGTCCCGAATTTCTCTTTTTATAAGTGTAAGCATTTTGTTGTCTCCTTATTATGCAGCCTCGATTGGTTCGGAGTCGGGCCTGGTGCATTCTATGAATATATCTTCGAGGCTCATCGGTACCTCGGTGCAGCTCGAGGGCTTGAAGGTTTCGAGGATGGCCTGTTTTTGCCGGTTCCAGTTAGCTACTGTAATCGCCATTTCCCTGCCCTGAATTTGCCGGTTTATAATTTCCGTCAGGTAGAGGTCGTCCGGCGGGGATTCGGGGAAGATTATCCGCAGTTTTTTGACGCGGGTTTTGAGTTCTTCCAGCGAGCAGTCCACAACGAGCTTGCCCGCGGCCAGAATGCCGATCCTCTCGGCGATTCGCTCGACGTCACTGAGGATGTGCGAGCAGAATAGAATCGTCCGGCCCTGCTGCTGGATAATGTCGATGGCCAGCTCGAGGAACTGCCGGCGGGCAACGGTATCAAGTCCCAGCGTCGGGTCGTCGAGGATTAGCAGTTCCGGATCGATCGCCATCGCAAGCGCGAGGTTCAGTTGCGCTCTCATGCCCATCGACAGGTCTCTTACCCGGCGGTCTCTCGGCAGGCGGAACGTTTCCATGAGGTGATCGAAGGATTCGCCGTTCCACTGCCGAGAGAGATCTTTGCACAGCTTTATCAGCCGGCTGACCTTGTAGTTCTGGATAAGGTTGTGACCTTCTGCGACGCAGCCGATTTGGCCGCGGATTTTTGCCGGCAGTCTCGTTGATTTTCTGCCCAGCAGGGAAGTCTCTCCTCGCGTTGCCGGCTCCAGGCCCAGAAGAATCCGGATAATCGTTGTCTTGCCGGCGCCGTTGCGTCCCAGCAGGCCGTAAATGCAGCCTTGCGGGACGTCGAAGTTGATGCCGTCCAGAACGCAACGGCCGTCGAAATATTTGACAAGATTCTCTACTTTGATAACGTTCTCATCCATTCGCTTAACCTTTCCTGGCAGGCACATTGAATTTCTCAGCAGCGTTATTGAACAGCTCCAGCAGCGTTTGCCGGTCGATTTGCATGTGATAAGCCTCGACCGCGATTCGTTCGAGCACGTCCGTCAGGAGCTTTTTCCGGACGGTTCTGCTCAGGCTGCTGTCGAGATTCGCGACAAAAGCGCCGGCCCCGGGCCTGGTGACGATAATGCCTTCGCCTTCCATCTGGCGATAGGCCTTGGCGATTGTGTTGGGATTGATGGCGAGCTGGGCCGCCAAAACCCTGACGGTCGGCAGCTTATCGTCCTTGATGAGCCTGCCGAGGGCAATGTCGCGCTTGATCTGGTCTATTATCTGCTGATAAACGGGTCTGTTAGAAGCGTTGTCGATACGAATCTGCATAAAACAACCTCACTAATTGTACTATGCCAACTATTACAAATATAACATAAAGCCACCTGATGTAAAGTCCAGAAAAAAATAAAAACTTTTTCATTCGCTCGAACTGACCGATTTTCGTCATCCGTTCGTACGCTCAAAGACAGGCTCTGAGTCCTTCGCTGCACTCGAGGATAATCTTCTCGAAGGAAATCCCGTCCTTTGTCATCCTGAGCGCAGCGAAGGATCTCGATGCCGGCGGTTTTATAATAACGCCTCGGTTGATTACACACTCCCGGCGTTGAGATTCTTCGCTCTACTTCGTTCCACTCAGAATGACAGGTGTGGGGTGATGCTCAGAATGACAAATGTGGGTTTCCGCTTAAAATGGCAGGCAGGAATAATGTGCATGGGCGGACAAATGTGGGGTTCCGCTTAGGATGACAGATGTGATGTTCCGCTTAAAATGACAGGCAGGGGCAATGTGCATTGGCTGACGAATGTTGCCCTGAGCCCTTTGCTGTGCTCGACGATTAATTTCTCGAAGGAAATCCCGTCCTTTGTCATCCTGAGCCCTTCGCTGCGCTCGAGGACAGGCTTTGCGAAGGATCTCGATGCCGGCGGTTTTATAGTAACGTTTCGGTTGATTACACACTCCCGGCATTACCGATTGGACTTGCCGGCGACCGTTATTCTATTTTGCCGTGGGGTATGGTGTTACCGTTCCCTTGCTGAAGTCTAAGATTTTCGGAGTACAGGTTTTGCATTCCTTCTCGTCGTCTGATTCGGATGCCAGAGACGCAGGAACTTTTTTCGAGTAGTACACGTTACATGGAATTTCGATTTGAGGGCCTTGCTTTGTTTTAACAAAAAACTTTTCCGTTAAGGTCCTTCTTATCCTGCTGGAGGTCGGCGGTGTTATCTCCAGTTCGAGTTCATAGCCGTCGTTGACGATTGAATTACTCAAGACCTTAACCATGCCTTTGGTTGACCATACCGATTCGAGCTCGAAATCCTCGTCGTAATTATTAAGTATGCGCAGTTTCTTCACTATCGGTTGCCGTGATGCGGACCCGCGAACGATAATAGCCCGCGGCATAATCTTGAATTGTGGCAGGGTGTTCATGCCGACGGAGATGGTTTTGCATTCCGGGTGGTCTATGCCGATCTCGATATGGCCGTTCAAAGTTTTTTCCAGTTTCGCCATGTCAACCTTCGGCTGAAGAACAAATTTCGTAGCTTTTTCCGAAGGATTAAAGTCGGCGGTTATACAATTGGCGGTTGACTTGAAAGAGTTTATGGAAAAAGGCTGGTTGTCGATGCTCGCAAGAGTAATCTGCTGGCAATCGGCATTTTCCTTGTTAAGCAGAAGGCTCAGCGTTTTCGGCTCGTAATTGACTTTCATCGTAATGTTGGCCTTGACCGCCAGTATGACCTTGGGTTGTGTTCTGTCGTTGCTGTATAACTCAAGATTCTTTGTTGTTTGGCCGCGTTGTACCTCGGAAAAATAGTTCACCTTCAGCGTTCCGCTTTCACCCGGCGCGTATTGCCTTTTCTTCAGTACGAACGGTGTACAGCCACAGGTGTTTTTAATCTCCCCTATTTTCAGCGTACTGTTTCCGGCGTTCGTGAATCTAAACTCACAGAGATTATTAGTCTGCGGACCGACATCGCCGAAATCGTGCACCATTTTTTCGAACTCTATTTTTGGTGCTTTTCTGGTACGAGTCCTGGAACGAGTTGTGGCTACTGTCCGGCTCGGCTGCTGATATTGCTGGAACTGCTTGAAGAACTGTGGGTTAAGCTCTCGCCGCGGCGCCATCGTTTCCTCTTCACAGCCGGCCTGCAGGAGTAATAAACAATTCATCGTAAGAATAGTTAAGATTAACCGCTTAAGTTTCATATTCCTGTTTCCAAAATCATTTAGCGATGGAACCTTCCCCCTGACCCGCAACAGATATGCGGATTGTCAAAAAGGCTCATTATAATGACGATATTAAGATGACCTCCTCACGGTCATATCGTCTAACTATATTAAATTATTATACTCGAATCGGCCGCTTAAGTCAAAGCTTTTTGCCGGCTTTTACAGACTTTTTGGAGATAGAATCCGCCTTGGAGCATTTAAGTCCTATACTATCGTGTTCGGGCGATTTTTTACGCATAGCCGGAATTCATAATGATTCCGGTAGCGATTTTAAGGCCCAGCACCGGCGATATAAGGCGATATGGAAAATATATCCGGTTCCCTGATTATCGTTAATTTTTCTTATTCTTTCGGGCAAATTGGACGAAATAAGGTTTTTGAAGCCCGAATCGGGTGTTCGCTCGGGATTATTAAATGAAAAGTTGTAGAAATCGCCGGCGATTCCGGTTAGAATCCGCAACGAGCTATTGATTGAATATTTTTTTGTTTGTGCTTGACTAATATGCTTTTACTTGATAATTGGTTATTGATTATACGGATTGCTTTTTTTTAGTTTGAAAGGAGGCCATTATGGCGAGGTTAGTATGTACCGGAGTACTCATAGTATTACTCAGCGTGTCGGTTGGTTGTCAGAATGCCGACAAGGGGCAAGGCCAGCTCATTCCGCGCAGCAATAGACCGATACTCGGTCCCGGCAGCGTAATTAATATCGCTGATACGAGTGAGGCCGATATTGTAGAGCAGATGGCGGTCAATCGGCAGGCGTATCGGCAGGGTCTTGAATTGCTGGCGGGATATTACCTGAGAACCGGCAATAATATGAAGCTTGAGTGGGCCAAGAAGGAGCTGGAAGCGCTTAATACTATGCCGAAATATAACTACATTATCGAGGCGAACGTGGCGCCGGCTAATTTGAAAGTCAGCGCTTCTATCCCCGAGGCGGATGATATTTATTACGACGCCCTGCAGCTTGACAAGCAGGCCGGAACACTGCCTCTGCTAAAGGATGAAAATAAATTACGTCTGGCTCTGGCGAAATACAACGAGCTGATAAGGAAACATCCTTCCAGTGACAAGATCGATGATTCCGCGTACAATGCCGGTGTAATCTATGAATATCTCAAGGATTACTCGATAGCGCTGTTGTATTACAAAAGGGCCTATCAGTGGGATCCCAAAACGATTCATCCTGCAAGGTTCAGAACGGCACGCATCCTGGATAAAAATCTGCATCGATACTCCGAAGCGCTGCAGATTTATCAGGAGGCTGTCAGAACGGAAGGGCAGTATGAAAAGTACAGGGAATGGAAAGAGTTTGCGGAAAAGCGGATAAGTGAGTTGCAGAAAATCGACGAAGGCTAAAACTAACGTTGATGGAAATTTTGCAGTAGGATCTTTTAGCAGTAGAACCTCGGGCCTGGCGCAATATCAGGCCCGTTTTTTTTATGCCGGAGAAATGTTGCTCGAATTCGAGAAGAACCTGGCTGATTTCGTAAAGGCGAACGGACTTTTTGGCTCGGCCGATAAAGTCCTGCTCGCTGTTTCCGGCGGGGCCGATTCGACGGCGCTTCTCTACGCAATGCACTCGCTGAAGGCCGAGAAACTTTTTAGCGCCGAGTTGCTCTGCGCGCATGTCAATCATCAGTTAAGAGCGGCCGAAGCGGACCGGGACGAGGATTTTGTAATCGCTCAGGCGGCCGCGCTGAAATTACCCGTCACGACGAGGCGATTGGATGTGCGCGAATCTGCCGGTCGCGAGAGGCTGTCGATCGAGACGGCCGCCCGCCAGTTGCGGGTGAAAGCTCTTATCGAAATCGCCAGGGCAGAAAATTGCAGCCGGATCGCGACCGCCCATCAGAAAAACGACAATGCAGAGACCATCGTCCAGCGGCTCAGTCGCGGCACGGGTTTTCGCGGGCTCGGCGGCATCTGGCCGGAGAGGATTTTCGCCGATCAGATTACATTTGTCAGGCCGCTGCTGTGTGTCCGGCGTGATGAGATTCTAAAGTATCTCGATGAGCGAAATCTCAAATCGTGCCGGGACCGTACGAATGCCGATTGTACGTACAGGCGAAACTATATCCGGCACCGGTTGCTGCCGGAGTTGCAGCGGGATTGCGCCGATTCGATTGTCGAACGATTGTCGCAATTGGCCCGGTCGGCCCGCGAGTACTACAACGCCGTATGCGGCAGGGCGGATAAGGTTTGGCCTTCCCTGACTGACAGCGATGACCGGAAAACAGTGCTGGACTTGAAACCGTTTCTTATCGAGCCGCAGCCGGTAAAGGTCGAGCTGATTCGTCGCAGCCTGGCCGGTATCGGTTGCGGCGAGAGAGACCTGAGACGGGGACATTACGAAGGCATACTGCAACTGGCCGAGCAAAATGTCACCGGCAGAAAAATCGAGCTGCCCGGCGGGTTTATTGTTCGGCGGGAATACGGAAATTTAATTTTTTCAAGTAGGGTGGGGCTTGCCCCGCCGATATCGTTTGTCGAAATTCCCGGACAGACAAAGCCTGGTAGGATGGGCAACTCGTTTGCCCATGCTGCATTGAAAACAGTCGAAATTCCCGGACAGACAAAGTTTGAAAAATTTTTGATAGATGCTATCGTTCTTGAAAAGAATCAAGTTGATTTCGAGAGATTCAAGGCTGCTAAAACAAATTCGATTGAATGGTTTGATCTTGAGAAGATTAAGCCGCCGCTGGTCGTTCGCCGGCGCCGCATCGGCGACAGATTTGTTCCTCTGGGTCAAAGCAGGGAAAAAAAGCTCGGTAAATTCCTGACCGCCCAGCGGATCCCGCACCGGATTCGCAGAGACGTGCTTGTTGTCGCCGACACGGAAAAGACAATCTGGGTCTGGCCGGCTCGAATCAGTGAGCAGGTCAGGATTACCGGCGAAACTCGAAAAATTCTTCAACTGAAGATCACCGCTTTCAAAGCTTAAAATTTGGTTGATAGGATAGGAGCGGATCAATAGAATGCAGGATGTATCGAGCTTGCATGAAAAATTAACAGCAACGGAGACAAATGATGAGCACGACTGATTATACGCGCCGGGATTTTCTGAAGGTCCTTGGCGCCGGGACCGCGTCGCTGGCGCTGCCGGGCGTTTTGAGGGCAGACCGGAAGGCCCAAAGCAAACCGAATTTCATTATCATTTTTACCGATGACCAGGGCTATCAGGACGTCGGCTGTTTCGGCTCGCCTTCGATAGAGACACCGAATCTCGATAGGATGGCCGCCGCGGGGATGCGGTTCACGGACTTTTATTCTGCTGCTTCGGTGTGTTCGCCATCCCGCGCGGCGCTGCTTACCGGCTGCTATCCGCCGCGGATCGGCATTACCAAGGTCTTGTTCCCGAGGGACAGTATCGGCTTGAATCCGAAAGAACGCACGATCGCCGACATACTCAAGAGCAAGGGCTACGCTACCGCCTGTATCGGCAAGTGGCACCTGGGTCATCTGCCGGAATTTCTTCCCACGAGCAACGGTTTCGATTCCTATCTCGGAATTCCGTACTCAAATGACATGGATGGTGTCAAGGGCAGGGACAGGAATCTCGACCGTGCGTGGCGGCGGAAGGATTACTCGCCGTGGAACGTGCCGCTGATGCGCGATAAAGAAATCGTCGAGCGCCCGGCGGACCAGACCAGGCTCATCGAGCGCTACACCGATGAAGCAGTCAAGTTCATTCGCACGAATAAGGACAAACCCTTCTTTCTCTATCTGCCGCACACGATGCCGCATATCCCGCTTTTCGTCTCGGACGAGTTCTACGTCGAGGACGTTCAGAAGGCGTACAAGGTGACCATCGAGCAGATCGACTCTGCGGTCGGCAGGATTATGACGGCGATAAAGGAAGCCGGAATGGATGAAAACACGCTTGTGGTCTTTACGAGTGACAACGGCCCCTGGCTGGGCAAGAAACATCACGCCGGCTGCGCTCTGCCTCTTCGGGACGGTAAATTTTCCACCTATGAAGGCGGCATGCGCGAGCCGTGCATTATGCGCTGGCCGGCCAAAATCCCCGCCGGAAAGGTATGCAGCGAAGTCTGCGGAACCATTGACCTGCTGCCGACGTTCGCGCGATTGGCCGGCGCTGAAATACCCGCCGACCGAGTGATCGACGGAAAAGATATCCGGCCTTTGATGGCGGGCGACCCGGCGGCGAAGTCACCTCACGAGGCGTTCTTCTACTACCGGGGCAAAAATCTTCAAGCGGTCCGCAGCGGCAAATGGAAGCTCCGCCGCGTCAAAAAGAACACAGAACTATACGATCTTCAAGCCGACATCAGCGAAAAGATAAACCTTGCCGGCAAGCATCCCGAAATAGTCAAACGCCTAACGGGTCTTATGGAAGAATTCGATCGCGAGCTGAAAGCAAACGCCCGCCCGCCCGGCAGGAGTTCGAAATAAACAGACCGTAAATCGATAATCAGGAGTATGAATATGAGCGATCTACATAATTCACGCCGTGATTTTCTAAAGGCAATTGGATTAGGTGCCGCATCGTTGGTTTTTGAAGGATGCTCAAAAGCCTCCAAGCCGTTTGGAAGGGGGATTTTGAACGAGCGCCCGAATATTCTTTTTTGTCTTGCGGATGACTGGTCCTGGCCTCATGCGAGTATTGCCGGTGATAAAGTCGTCAAGACGCCGACATTCGACCGCGTCGCGCGGCAGGGCGTTTTGTTCGAGAATGCGTTTGTTTCGGCGCCGTCGTGCACGCCTTCGCGCGGGGCGATTTTGACCGGCCAGTGGCACTGGCGTCTGGAAGAGGGCGGCAATCTCTGGAGCACGCTGCCGGCGAAGTTTACAGTTTATCCCGACCTGTTGGAAGAGGCCGGCTATCACATCGGCTACACTCGCAAGGGCTGGGCGCCTGGTCGGGACGCGCCGGGGGGGCGGAAACGAAATCCCGCCGGGCCGCGCTACAAGGATTTCCGGGAATTTATGGAAGCCCGGCCCGAGGGCAGGCCGTTCTGCTTCTGGTTCGGCAGTCATGACCCGCATCGCGGTTATAAATGGCAGTCCGGCGTCAAAAGCGGGATGAAGCTCGAAGACGTTGAAGTGCCGGCGTGTTTTCCCGACAGCGAAGAAGTCCGCACCGATATCTGCGACTATTACTGGGAGGTCCAGCGATTCGATACCGAAGTTGGCGGCTTGCTGAAAATGCTCGAAGCCAATGGAGAGCTTGACAATACGCTGGTAGTCATCTCCGGCGACAACGGCCTGCCGTTCCCCCGCTGCAAGAGCAACCTGTACGATACCGGGACTAACGTCCCGCTGGCGGTTTGCTGGCCGAAGTTCGTCAAGGGCGGCCGGGTTGTCGAGGATTTCATCAGCCTGTCTGACCTGGCTCCGACCTTTCTTGAAGCGGCCGGCTTGGAACCGACAGCGGACATGACGGCTCGCAGTTTCATGAATATTCTGCGCTCGAACAAATCCGGCCGGGTAGATCGCAAACGCGACCACGTTCTGACCGGCAAAGAACGTCACGTCGTTTGTCAGGAGACCGGCACGGGCGGCTATCCGATGCGGGCGATACGAACGCATGATTTTTTGTATATTCGCAATTTCAAGCCGGAGCGCTGGCCTGCCGGCACTCCAAAAGGTTACGCTCAGCCCATAGATATAAACATCGCCCGTCCACGAGGTACGCATTTCGGTTATGCCGACATTGATGCTGCGCCCACAAAATCGTACATGCTGAAACATCGTGACGATCAGAAGGTCAAAAGATTGTTCGACTTGGCCTTTGGCAAGCGCCCTGCCGAGGAACTATACGACCTTGCTAAAGATCCCGACCAGTTGAAGAACGTTGCCGACAAACCCGGATACGCCAAAGTCAAAAAGAAGCTCGCCAACGCTTTGATGGCCGAACTAAAGGAGACCAAAGACCCGCGCGTCTTAGGCAAAGGTGACGCCTTTGATAATTATCCGTACTACGGTAGTCTGCCGAAGAAATAATCCGGCTTTTGGTTATTACTATTTATTTGAAAAAGAGCTATTGCGGCAAGTCTTTCGGCGTTACGTCATTTATGCTTAAATCGCCATAGATGACATGGTAAGTTTCTGAGTCTTCTATACGGTACCAGCAGATTGGCTTTTCGGCTTCACCGAATTTTACACCCTCGCCTGCATAGTGCCAATCACTCTCGGGAGGTAAGTATTGTACGAACCCGATGCCGCGAAATATCTTACGTCGGATTCGATAAAATTCATGAAGGTTTGGATTGGAAATGTCTTTTGCTTTGCCCTTTTCGAACTTGAGCCCCATTTTCTCTTTCAAGAGTTGAAGGAGTTCCACGGCAGCCTTCATATTCAATTCTGATGGAAATTTTCCACCGTTTTTATCTGACCACAAAGACAAGGCCTGAATCAAATCTTCTTCTCCCGGTCGTTTGCGCGGCTCATAATCATATTGCATAGTCTGGCTTTCATATCCTTCCGGCACCTGTATGCTGAACAAGGATTCATCCAGTTCTTCGTTGAAGACAATGTCACTATAAATAATAGTCCCCTCTACCTTCGGTATAGAACCGGCTAAGGAGCATTCTATCCAGGTAGGCAGCAAAGTTTCAGCATCCGCCCAAACGGTCATATCAGCCATATCGAGTTTGTTAACTATGCGGTATCCGATTACTCTGATACCATTGATTTTTTGCTTGCCGAGGAACGTAACTGATTCATCCTCATTTTCCTTAGCTTGCCGGATGCGTTCTCTGATTTTTTTGAACCAGTTTTCCGGCCTTTGCTTATCTTCCGGGATATTTGTCATTTCATAAATTATCGCCTTTTTTTCTACCGGATACAGATCCATCCTCTGACCATCGTGCCTTATTCGGATAACACCACTCGGCATTACCTGGCGCCAATGGCCGGGTTCCATAAACATATAATCACGGATTTGAGGTGGTTCGCCTTTTAAGTTGATCGTCACTTTACAAGTGGCGGTCCGCGCGGTGAGTAACGGCTCGACGACTTCGGCAAACGCCGGAGCAGAGCCGCCGAACTGAAGTATGCCGATAAGTGCCGCAATAATTATAACCGCAGCGGCAGCTATTTTTGTGAATGTACTCTTCATGATTGTTCCCCATAAATCAGACTTAATTACGCCTGGTTTTTGTTTTTCTTTTTCATCCAGCGCCTGCAGGACATTTCCGAGGACCCTGTCGTGCGTTTCGGTGCTGGTTTTGTAACGCAGCTTCTTGATTAGCTTTTCAATATTATCCGACGGTCTCATTTTTTTACCTCGCCGTTCAGGGTTGACCGCAGTTTTTCCAGGCCGTAGCGGTACCGGCTCTGGACTGTTTTGGTCGAAACATTCTGCAATTCGGCTATCTGTCGAAATCTCATGTTGCCGTGGATGCGAAGGGCGATGGCCTCTCGCTGCTCGTACGGAAGCTCGGTTATTGCGATGCTCAATTTCCACAATTGCTCGCTGTGTATCGCCAGGTGGACCGCGCTTTTAGTCTCAGCCTGTGTTTTGTCCGCCTGTTTTGCTACTGCGTTTTGCCGACGAATATTTCTGCGGATGCAATCACGTGAGCGGTTTGCGACGCAGGTTGCCAAATAGCTTTTCAGACTGCCCGTCAGACGGAACGTTTCAACAGACTCGACGAGCTTGATAAAGACATCCTGGACAATGTCTTCGGCGCTGATTTTGTCGTCCAGCAGGTTGCCCGCCAGCGTGAGCATATCGGCGGCGTACTTTTCGTAGATAGCTCGGAAAGCATCTCTGCTGCCGCGTTTGAATTTCCACAAGAGTAATCTGTCTTCGAGCATCCGGGACTCACATTATCTGATATCAGAACAATCGATTGTCACTAATATAACGCCGGAAGGCTGTGTTTTGCTCTAAATAAAATTATAATATTTTCTATAGATTTTTAAATATATAGGGCCGTGTGATAAAACCCGGCTTTTATTGACTAACGCTCCCATGTGTCATTCTGAGCGAGAGCGAAGAATCTTAATGTGCCGCGCTGGCGTTGAGATTCTTCGTTCCGTATTGCTCCAATCAGAATGACAAAAGGGCCATTTTCATGTCATTGCAAGTAATTCGAAGAATCGCGCGGCAATCTCAGTCGTTACGGTAGGGCTTTTTCAACAGGCCCGAAAGCGGGAATCCACGAAACCGTTACGTTCCTGACTCCCTACTCCCCGCTTTCGCGGGGACAAGTTTACACCTGCGAAAGCAGGTGCAGGGATGACAGCGCTAATCGGTTAGTTTGAGTTCTTAAGATTTTAAAAATAGACAAGGTCGGGCTGTAAGACCCGGCCTTGTTTGGCAAATCTTCGTATTTACTTGAAACTCTACTTCGGCAGATTTTCCGGCGAGACGTCCTTAACGCTCAGGTCGCCGTAGATGACGCGATATGTATCTGATCCCTGCGGCTGATACCAAAAGATCGCCGTATCGGCATCGCCGAGTTTGACGCCCGCCCCGGCGTAGTTCCACTCGCCCTGGCTCTCAAGCGTTTGATGGAACAGCATGCCTTTTGCGAAACTCATCCCGATTTCCGTTCCTTTTTCCTCGGAGACCTGCATTGCAGTGACTTTCTGGACCAGCAGGGGCATCTGTTTCATGGCACTTTCGGTGCCTATAGCCTCAGGGAATGTGCCGTCGGCGATGATTTCGGCCCAGATCCTCAGGCTCTCGATGAAGTCTTCCTCGGAAGCGTTACCCAGTTCCAGCTCCGCCTTTTCCAGCGTATATCCTTCCGGCACTTCCATACTCACCAGCGATTCGTCCACGTCTGCATCGAACTCGAAGTTCTTCATTATGAAGGAGAATTCCTGCCCGATCGTGGCCTCGATCCTTATAGGATGGGCGGTTTCAGGATCGGCCCAGATTCTCACCTCTTCGTTTTGACCTTTGCCTACGAAGAGAACCGCTTTTTGTCCGTCGATTAGCTGTTCGCCAAGTTCTTCAACCTGGCCTTCCTGCAACTGTGTTACGATCTGACGAACGAATTTGATAAAGCTTCGGTGTCTTTCTCCAAGTTCTCCCGCGATATCGGCATAGACGGCAGTTTTTGCTTCGGTGTCAAGGGCGAGTAATTTTTCATTGTCCGCGTCGATAATCATAGTCATATTCGGCATGTTCGACATAGTTCTTCTCATTAGTGAACCGACGACGATTTCATGCTGGACCATGTCTGAATCATCGTTGCCTATAATCAGGTCGAAGACTATGGTCCTGGCATTGAGAATTGGTTCGATGACCTGTGCCCACGTCACGGACGGCGCCATGATAGAATTGATGCCAAGTGCCGCTACGATGATTACTGCGGCCACTGCCGCTATTCTTGTTACTGGACTTTTCATAATTGTTCTCCTTATTTTCAGAGCGTCTGTCGCTCTTGAGGCTGCTTTGAGCCTTACGTTCTGTTCTCGGATTACCTGGTTCATTACATCTTTTTCAAGGCTGCTTTGGGCCAGAGTTTTGCCGTTTGTCACGAGGCGGTCGTGAAGGCCCGTCAGCTCTTGTAATTCAGCCTGACAAGCCGAGCAGTCCTTCAGGTGTTCTGCGACTGCCTGTTTTTCGGAGTCCTCAAGGAGCCCTTCGACGTATGCGACCAGTAGTTCTTTAGATTCTTCGCAATTCATTGTTACACCTCATAAACTTGAAGCTTGCTTTTGCTGCTGCAGCGATTCTCGCAGCATGGCATAGGCCCGTGATAAAGTTTTCGTTACTGTGCCCAGCGGCATATCGAGCTGCTCTGCGATCTGATTGCATGAGTGCCCGCCGTAATATCGCAGCAGGATGACTTTCCTGTATGCCTCGGGCAGTTCGGCGATTGCCGCTTCGAGGGCATAATCCTGTGAGAGTTCGGTGCCGGCGGATTCTTCTGAGAACGAGCGGACGATTTCTCGCCGGCGTTGGATTTGTTCTTTTCTTTGGTGCTCTTTCGCGACGTTGTCGGCGATTCCGAGCAGCCAGGAAAAGAATGAATCCGGCTTTCTTAGTTTGCCCATATTGAAATAGGCCCTTACGAGTGCCTCCTGTGCGGCTTCTTCGGCGTGGTCCCTGCTGCCCAGCTTGCCGGCCAGGTTGGCCAGCAGAATCCCCTGATAGCGTCGCACAAGGTAGCGATAATCGTCCGGATGGCCATCCAAACATCGCTCAACATAGAATTTGTCATTCTCAGACATCTTAGCACCTCAAATTCTCAAAGAATTACTGTTCTCGCTATATAGTGCATGTTTGCCTTCTTTTGCGACAGGAAAATAAAAAATTGGCTTTGTTTTTTCAAACTGTGTTTTCGACCTCCAGCAGTGCCGGGGGCTAAGATTGGGTTTGTTTTTCATCACTCAAAACCGCCCAAAACACAAAAACGCCCATAAATCTTTGTTATCATTGAATTTGCAATATTTTGCCTATTTTAACATTGGCTTTGTTTTTTCAAACATACCCTTTCAACTTGTCTCGGATTTCGTGCTTAGTGCTTCGAATTTCCAGCCGAAGGCTGGCGAATTGGCTTTGTTTTTTCAAACAAGATAAAACCACGAAACCACGAATTCACACGAATAAACACATCTATTTTCAATCCTGATTTCCTGATATTCTGATAACCTGATTTTCTGGTCTCCGCCTTTTTTTGTCTTTCGTTCTGTCTTCTGAATTCTGTATTCTAATTTTCATGTTAACTATATATTATACCATAAATATTGTTAAGTATAAAGTGAATTCCGGAAAAATTTCCATGACTTCCCAATATGCCTGATGGCATGATGTGGATTGTAATTTTGTGTTTCTCAGGCCGTAATGCAGAAAGCCGGGCTGAATAAACCCGGCTTTGTGCTTAAAGTGGTCGTTTTGAAGGAGGACGTTCAGTCGTTTATAATTTTGTCTCATCCTGCTGTGTGGGCTGCCATTTCAGATTGATGCCGCCCATGTCCGTAGCCATTTTTATGTTCACCTGGCCGGTGCCGATTGTGCCTTGTGCGGTTCTTTTGAACATGTCAAGCTTCTTGACTTCCAACGGCAATTCACTCTCGATTTCTCCCATTTTGGTCTGGGCCTGAAGCTTGGCGGACAGATTTTTCAGTGCGATAAATTCGATAGCACCCATTTTAGTGAATAGCTCAATGTTTCCTGTCGTGTTTACAGCTTTGATAGAGCCCAAATTCGTAATTGCCTTGACGTTCCCTTTGAGATTGGATATCTCAATGCTTCCCAGGTCGGTCTTTACGTCCGGCCGGATGCCGGGCGGCACTGCTATGTAAAGATCTACGCTCAGATTGTTCCACTTATCGCCTTCGGATTTAACCGGCCTGAGATAGTATCTTTCTTCCGATGAGTCGACATACATTCCCACATGTTCGATCACCTCTTGTGCTTCAGCAGCCTTTTTAGCTTTTGCCCGGATGATGGCCCTGACATCGCATGTGCTATCCTTACTGGCTTGCAGGATGATGTTTCCGAGCTTGTTCCTGACGACGAATTGTTTGCTGGGAGCAGTCTTTAGAACGACTTTTATCTCTGTGTTCGCGACATACTTGCCGTCTTTGTCTTTATTGATATCGATGTTTCCTGTTGGTCCGAGTATGAAACTTCGTGGTTGCTTTGCCGGAACAGATGTAACATCCACGATAGGAGACTTGGCGACATTTATTTTTCTTGGACAAATCAAATAATAGTATTTCGTCTTTTTATAGGTATATGGCGTGCCGGCCAGGATGATCCCCAGTGCCGTCTCAAGTGGCACTTCTTTGAGTTCACACGTGATCAAACCTTTGACGGTCTCATCGGGGATGATAGATATATCTGTGATTGCTGAAAGGGCGGGCAACACCTCTGTGGCAAGATCGCTATCGATGAACTCGGATGTAATGAGCACTTCCTTAGCCCGGGCTTCGACGGAAGCCTTTGCTTTTTCTGCTTTGTCTTTGACTTTTTCAGCTTCCTCGGACACTTTTTCTGCCTTATCTTTCGCCTCTTTAGCTTTTATTTCCGCTTCTTTGGCCTTTATTTTGGCCTGTGCGGCCTGGATTTCGGCGTGCCTGACCCGAACTTCAACTTGTCTGGCCTGGACTTCAGCTTGCTTGGCCTGGACCATCGCTTGAATTTCTTGTTCGAGCTTTTGTTTTTGTATTTGAAGTTGCTGAAGCCGGACTTCAAGCTCACGCAGGTTTTGTGACAACTGCTGCTGGTATTGCTTTTGTGTTTGCTCAATTTCGGCAGTATTCTCGCTTTGTGAGGTTTGTTCTTCGGCTTTTACAGTCTCGGTGCTGCCGGCCTCAGTTGCCGGTTTGTCCTGGGCCTGGGCCATGGGAAGGACAAAGGCGAGCATCAGGGTAATTGTGGTGATGATTGTTAGCTTCTTCATTTTTTGGTACCTCCAGGTATCTTTTTTAAGCCAGTTCAATCTTACGAGCAAACGGTTTGAGTCTTCGAAGAGTCCGAGCAGGCCGAGGCCCGGCTCTGTGGGTTTTGTTAAGAATCTTCTCGCTACGTCGATCAGCGTTTGGCGGTATTCGATTATTCTTTCTTTCAGGAGCCGGGCGACCGTAGCATCACAGCACAACTCGCGCAGGTGGTGCATCTGGCCGCGGACCAGCCACAGCAGCGGGTTATACCAGTAAACAATCTGCAGAAGCATATAGAAACCATGTACCCACAGGTCGCCTCTTTTGATGTGAGCGAGTTCATGCAGAAGCATATTTTCGGTGTCCCTGCGGGTCATTTTGCTCAGGTATCCGACGGGCATAAGCAGCACCGGCCGGAACATGCCGAAGACGGCCGGACATGCCACTCGTCGAGTCAGTACTACTTTCGGAATCCGGCGAAGTCCTAAACGTTCGGCGCATCGAGTCAAAGAATCATAAAAGGATTCCGGAAGCGAAGCCGTCGATGCGGGCAGCAGGTCTTCTTTACGCAGATTCAGCAATTTGATAATGAGCCAGCTCACCAGTATGAGCATCCCCGACAGCCATATTGCCATTACGTATGCCTGCCACGTCGGCTTGACAGACGCTGCGTTGAGAGATACTCCGGCCGTATTTTCGGGGCTGGCAAAAACCGGCACCGGCTGCTCAATAACAGTATCGCCGGAAGATACTGTTTCAACCGGAGGTTCGACTACAGCGTCTTCAAGATTTGCAAGTATCATTGCCGTCGTTGAGTTCAGATTCTCCCGGTGGATTTCCTTTTCGACTATCTGCCTGGCCAGAGGTTGCAATCCGGATGTAACGCTGGTTGACAGGGAAATCGTGGGCGGCAGGATAAGCTTGAGAAGTACCATAAGCCACAAAGCGTATCTTAGCTGCGGCCATGCCCATTTCCTGATGATCAAATCGACGCAGCCAATCAGTATTATCAGGACACCCACCTGCCAGAACATGGCAAGCGCCCCGCTGAACCACAAGCTTGCGATGTGATTGATTTGTTCGATCATTTTATTTCTCCTGAATTCTCGCTTTCATTCTGGAGGATTTCGATAAGCTCTTTTTTCTGCTTGTCGTTTAACTTTTCTTCCTGAAGCATAAAGTGCATAAGCGGCCCCATAGCCCCGTCGAACGACTGGTCCAGCAGTAATCGAAAGGCGCTGAGCCGGGCCTTGCGCTGTGAAACAAGCGGTTCGTAAATGCTCGTATTGGATTGCTTGTGTTCGGTTACGGCCTGTTTTTCGACAAGCCTGCTGAGCATGGTTTTGAGCGTCGTATAAGCCCACTTGACATCCTGTGGTAGCCGGCTCATTATGTCTCTTGCTGTAGCGGGATGTTTTTCCCATAAAGCGTTCATGATTTGCCATTCTGCCTGCGATAGTTTCATATCTATATCTCCTTCTACAAAAGTAGAAGTATTCTACTACATATGTCGAAGATTCCAAGAAAACATTACAAAAATTATCGAAAAAATTTTCAAATCGGCGTTTTAAGGCTGAAAATGCAGAAAAATTTTTTCAGCGACCTAATATTTATGTTTTTTGCCCCCACTTTTATGAATGCTATTCTGCAGATTTACCATATACTTCCACTTCGATATAGTGGTTTAGGTCGTTGTTGTTATTGCCGTTGCTGTAGAGACGGACATAACGTGCTTTAACTCCCTTGGCGTCGATAAGCTTACCCTGATTTGTTTCAACATAGTGCATATCGGTCCCGGCACCGAGTCCCGCCGAGTTGTCGGTATCGTTGTTGAATAATGTCCTGACATTCGTGATAAAGTCGCTGTCGTCGGCGACCTGTACGACAATGTCGAAATAGACCTGAGGCTGCTGATGGTAGTGCCAGATCGCTACGGCAAAAATCTCATACATCCCCTCAAGGTCGATTGTAACGTGCTGTAACGATGGGCCTAATTCCACATAGCTGCCGTCGGCGGCTTCTTTATCTCCATCGGTGATCATCTCAATCTCGCCGATTATAGGTTCTTCATCGCTGCTGGTAACAGGTTTGCCGAGAGCGACGTTCGTCGTACCGGCGGGTGCCAGGAATGGCGTTCGGTCTTCAGTGCTGAGTTTCTTGAGATTGCTGACCCGTATGGGCTTTTCAGTACCGACGAACATCGGCCGGGGCAGTTTAATCTCCAGTGGCGACAGCCTGGATTTGCCTTTGTTGTGTATGCCAATAGCTATGACTAATATCACTGCTAAGAAGGCAACAGCGATTTTTGTAATTGTGCTTTTCATGATTGTTCCCTTACGTAATGATAGCGATTATGCATTGTTTCTCTTCAAGGCGTATGAAACTCACCTGCATAATATCGGGACAATCGATTGCCGCTATCATGTATGACGGTAGTTGGGCATATTTTGATATAGATAAAAAAGTTTTTTCCGGCAGATTTTGTGTGGAATTTGCGAATAAAAAAACCGGGCAAAACAGCCCGGCTTTTTGACTTAGACTTCGAACTTTCAGCTTTTTTTGAATTCTACAGAGGTAAAAAATCAATTCGCTTTAATTTCTTTTAAGGATTCGACAAGCTGCTGTAATTTTTCGTCGCTCATTTGTTTGTTAGCTGCCAGGCCCAGAATCGTGCGGTCCGGCATGACAATCATCCTGGCGAATCTTTCTTCGCTGAGATTTTCCATACTGAAGAATTCGGGATTGGCCCCGGCGAAACCTTCCAGGAACAGGCGGGCATATATAGAACCGTTCGGATGTGTGTATAGCTTGATGCCGGATGGAGTCTCCAGAACGAGTTTCTCCTTGGGTATCCAGACCATTCTCTCCTGTTCATAAGTATCTCCCTGAACGATTATGGTTCTGTTGCCATCGTTGCTCAGTATTCCTATTACGTAAGCCTTGCCCATTCGCATCAGGGGATCGGTAATCTGCATGATAATCAGCTTTTCCATCCAGGGCAGTTTTTCCGCCGTGTATGCAGTATGGCTTAGCCCGGTGCGGATATTTTCGGGAGAGATTTCTTTCTGCTCGACCGGCCTATAGTCATGGACGACTGTCTTGACTTCGTACCCATCGGGAACCTCGGTGCTGAAGGCGGATTCATCGAGCTGGAAATCGAACTCGAACTGGTCCATAAAAATGTTTTGTCCTGCCGTGGGGTGTTTTAGCTTTATCTCGACCGGGAGTTTTGTGGCCGGATCGACCCATACGGTAAAATCATTGTACTGATTAGGCTTATGCCTGAAGCCCTGCAGGACCTTACCGTTTACCTTTTTCGTGCCGAGCCTCTCAGTAGATCTTTGCTCGAATCGCTTGACCATCTCAATAATGTCCGGATCTTTTTTGGGACCGAATCCAAGGATGTTTGTAACGACGGCCTTCTTCTGATCGGGATACAGTTCGACGGTTATCGGGTTCTCTGACCGCATATCGATAATATGTATCGAGCCGTCTTCTACTTCCTGCCGTCTTTGCTGAAGATTCAGGTGATAGACCTGCATTGTCGGTATTTGCGGGCCTTGCTCGCGGACGACTCGCTGGCGGCATTTGTATCTGGTATGGCTGCTAATTTGCTCGACCACCTGTGACCACGCGACGCTTGATCCGTCAATCGAGCCGCCCAGGTAATGTATGCCGATTGAAACTGCAATAATAATCGCCGCCGCGGTGGCTATTTTTGTGATTGGACTTTTCATGATTATGCTCCTTAATGCTCGAAAGACGATTACCCGGCTTGAAGGTTTCTGCTCGGCCTGTTTGAAGACGTCGAGCATCTGCCGGCGAAGGTTTTCACGATGCGCCGGGTTCGGCTCGGCGTCGATTTTCAGCCGACCAACGACTTTTTCAAAATCGGCTTCGTTTTTGAACATTATATTTCTCCGTCATAAACGGTTTGTAACTGGTTTCTTAACTGGTTTAGTATTCTATGCAGTGTTACGCGCACAGTTGCCTCTTTTACGTCTAAAATCTGTGCAATCTGCTGGTATGAGAAATTTTCAAAGAACTTCAGTGTGACAATGGTCTGGTGCTTCGGCTTTAGCCTGAGGATGGCGGCGTAAAGCCTCGGCCAGTCCGGCTCGAACGACGTATCGGCGCTGCCGGCCGCTGCCGGTATCATCGAGCCGGCCGCCTCTGCGAGCAGCTTTTTACGCCGGGATGTTCTTCTGATATAGGCGTTCGCCTGGTTGGCTGCTATGGCGTAGAGCCAGTTGCGAAAATCCTGCTCGCTTCGGCCTGTAAAATCGCGCATCCCGCGGGCCACCTGGAGAAAGACCGCCGAAGTTACATCCTCGGCTATTTCCTTGTTAAAGAGCCGGTGAACGCAGAAGCGGAAGATTCGCTCGTAGTACATTTCGTACAGCTCACCGAGCGCCCCGGCCTGTGTTTTGGCCTTAAGGACCAGCTCGTTATCTTCCGTTGCTTCAACAAGTTTTGCCATAGCACCAACCATTGTCGCTGATATAATTGCGCAGAGAGCCATTATGTTACAGAAAATCGCATAAATAATTCCCAAAAATGTGTTTTGAGCCAGAAACCGCAGATTTCGCAGATTACGCGGAAAAAATAGTCAATAATCGATAATCAATTTCCTTCGTTTTCGTACCAGACAATCTTGTCTTCGTGAATCAGAGCCGAGAGGACATCCATATCGCCGTCGCCGTCCAGGTCCGCCGCATGAACAGATGATGGTTTGAAGACCTCATCATCGATCACACGTTGATATGCGAATCGGCCGGCCCCCTTATTCTCATACCATGCTATTTTGTTATCCTCAGAAAAAATTGAGACTATGTCCGGATCACCGTCACCGTCCAGGTCTGCTACATAAACGGATATTTTCCCTTTGGCCTCAGAGCAGATAACCTGCTCGGGACCAAACCGGCCGGCTCCATCGTTTTCATACCAGGTAATCTTGCCTTCATAAGCATAATGAGAAGAAGAAGCCGTCAGGACGTCCAGATCGCCGTCACCGTCCATATCCACCGCATAAATTGAATCGGCCATGCCGGAAACGGTGTTGATTTCCAGCATGGAACCGAACCGTCCGTTCCCATCGTTTTCATACCAGGCGACCTGATGACTCCATGAAGACGCCGAGAGGATATCCAGATCACCATCGCCGTCCAGGTCTGCCGCGTAAATGGAGTCGACTCCGGCGTCCGGATTTTTTGTAATCGTCTGCTGGGAACCGAAACGACCCAAACCATCGTTTTCATACCAGGCAATCTTGTCGTCTCTCTCTATTACAGACGAAGACGATGAGAGGACATCCAGATCACCATCGCCGTCCAGGTCGGCCGCACATACGTAGTTTGCCACGAATGAATATGAGAGCACTTTTTGGCGGCCGAACCGGCCGGTCCCGTCGTTTTCATACCATGTGGGGCCGTAAGACGCCGAGAGGACGTCGAAGTCCCCATCCCCGTCCAGATCTGCGGTCGATATGAAGTGTGCGTAGATTGGATTTGAAATAACTTTTGAAGGACCGAACCGGCCGAGCCCGTCGTTCTCATACCAGACTAACTTTTTATCATTAGATAATGCCGAAAGGACATCCATATCACCGTCCCCGTCCATATCCGCTGCGTAAACTGAGGATGGCCCATCGCCATCAGTAGCGATCACCCTCCTGGGACCGAACTGGAGTGTCCGGTCGTTCTCATACCAGGCAATCTTGTTGGTTTCGCGCCACTTCAAAGCCGATAGAACATCCGGGTCTCTGTCGCCGTCCAGGTCCGCGGCGTAAACGCATTTTGTCCCATCCTCTGTGGTGATTATCTGCTCGGAGCCGAATTGGCCGGAACCTTCGTTCTCGTACCAGGCTATCTTGTCATAAGAACCCGACAGGACATCCAGATCGCCGTCGCCGTCCACGTCTACTGCGTATACGGATCTTGCTCCAGCGGCCTCAGTCGTGATCACCTGTTGAGAACCAAACCGGCCGGTCCCGTCGTTCGCATACCAGGCTACTTTATCGTCGTCAATAGAGGCCGACAGGACGTCCGGGTCGCCGTCGTTATCCAAATCCGCCGCATAAACCGAGCTTGCCCCAAGGGCCTCCGTGCTAATCACCTGCTCGGAGCCGAATTGGCTGGCCCCGTCGTTTTCGTACCAGGCAATCTTGCCCTCATCGATAGAGGCGTAATAAGAACACGCCGACAGGACGTCCAGATCGCCGTCGCCGTCCAGGTCTGTCGCATACACCGATGCCGCCATATTTACGGAATCGCTGATTACCTGCAGGGAGCCGAACCGGCCGGATCCTTTGTTCTCACACCATGCTATGTTGTTGTAAGAACCCGACAAGACGTCCAGGTCCCCGTCACCGTCGAGGTCCGCGGCGTAAACGGAGTAGGGCTCGACCTCATTCGTGATCACTTCCGGGGGAGCGAATTGGCCTGAGCCGTCGTTCTCATGCCAGGCTAACTTGTGATAGCCCGTGGAACCTGACAGGACATCAATATCGCCGTCGCCGTCCAGGTCCGCCGCGTACACCGCCTGTGCATGCCAGGATGAGTTTGAAATGATCTGCTGGGGACCGAATCCGCCGGTCCCGTCGTTCTCGTACCAGGCAATCTTGTCGTCGTAATAAGACGCCGAGACGACGTCCGGATCGCCGTCGCCATCCAGATCCGCCGCGTAGATGGACTTGATGTCGGCGACTGAATTCTTTGAAATCACCTGCTGCGGTCCGAACCGGCCGGCCTCTTCGTTCTCATACCAGGCGATCTTGTCATCGTAGTAAGATACCGAGAGAACGTCCACGTCACCGTCCCCGTCCATATCCGCCGCGTCAATACAGGTTAAATCCGCAACCCCTCCTCTTGAGCCATCCGTGATTGCCTGACGGGGACCGAACCGGCCGGAGCCATGATTCTCACACCAGGCTATCTCGTGGACGTCCAGACCTGATAACACGTCCATGTCGCCGTCGCCGTCCAGGTCCGCTACGTGAACAGAGCTTCCATTCTCGTCCGAAATATCGATTACCTGTTCAGCGCCGAACCGGCCGAAACCGTCATTTTCGTACCAGGATATCTTGCCTTCAAAATTATCATACGAATAAGATACCGAGAGGACATCCAGGTCGCCGTCGCCATCCAGATCCGCCGAACAAAGGGATGTTACATTATCTTTCGGTGTGCTGATTACCTTGCGGGCACCGAACCGGCCGGTTCCGTCGTTTTCGTACCAGGCTAATTTGTTATCCTCAGAAGAAATTGAGACAATGTCCGGGTCACCGTCGCCGTCCATGTCCGCGGCATTAACGGATATTGCACCATTAGCCTCGGCAGTGATCACCTGCTGGGGACCGAACCGGCCGGCTCCGTCGTTCTCATACCAGGTAATCTTGCCTTCATAAGAATTACGGGAGGAAGACGACGAGAGGACGTCCAGGTCACCGTCGCCGTCCAGGTCCACCGCGTAAACGGAATTGGCCCTGTCGAGTTCAGTATTGATTTCCTGCTTGGGACCGAACTGGCCGGTCCCGTCGTTCTCGTACCAGGCGACATCGTAATCCCATGTCGACGACGAAAGGACATCCAGATCGCCGTCGCCGTCCAGGTCCGCCGCACGGACGGTGTTTATCAGAGTAGCCTCAGTGGTGATCACCTGTTGAGAGCCGAACCGACCCAAGCCATCGTTTTCATACCACGCTATCTTGCCGTCACCCTCAGACGCCGAAAGGACATCCAGATCGCCGTCGCCGTCCAGATCCGCCGCATAAACACAGGTCGGGCCGTCGGTTTCGGACTGAATAATATTTTGTGGCGATCTGAAATCGGCATACACAACTTGACATAAGCTCAGACAGATTATTACTGCTAAAGAAATTACCCATGAGATGCGAAAATTTTCTAAGGAAGTCATTTTCAATCCTCCGTCCCCCCGATATCAGTTTATGAAAAACCATCAACTTCACTCATTTTGGCCGATATTGAGTGTACTAAATCATGAATAACCGGGTCAAGTGTAAAAGCATTTGTTTGTAATAGCGTGTGCGAGATTTTTTTCTGGCGATCATGCAGCTTTTTGTTTTGATTTCCAGTATTTATGCCATTGATTGCTGTAATATACACTGGCTAAGGCCATTACTGCTTCGGCATTGTCTCTATCCC
>Ga0180434_10002272_pt1 | contig 26059 bp, 17 predicted proteins | sample SS_ome_7_FD_132453 | JGI IMG/M metagenome (GOLD analysis project Ga0180434, IMG submission 132453) | Hypersaline lake sediment archaeal communities from the Salton Sea, California, USA - SS_1_D_2 metaG | ecosystem: Environmental > Aquatic > Non-marine Saline and Alkaline > Hypersaline >... | reverse complement strand
TTATTACAACCATGATTCGGGAGAAAAAGAACCTTGAATAAGTCGCTGCGGCGACGGCTAATGAGGAAGGTGATAGTATGGCGAAGATGACCATTGAAGATTTGCGAAAAATCAGGGAGCAGGCGAAACGTTCCCGAAATCTTCGTGAAGGTGAAGGGAATGCACGCATAACCATTCATATGGGAACATGTGGTATTGCGGCGGGTGCCCGTGAAGTCATGGATGCCCTGCTCAAAGCCATTGATGAACATGCGGTCCGAAGTGTTCTTGTCACGACTTCCGGCTGCGCGGGGCTCTGTAGTCATGAACCAATGGCAACAGTGGAATATGCTGATTCTCCACCCGTAAAATATGTGAATCTTGATAGCAATAAAATAGTTCGTATTCTCCTCGAACATGCTGTGGAGGGGAATGTGGTAAAAGAGTTTGCATTTGCCATTGGCAGCGAGAAGATGAGTTAACCAACCCGTATGCCAGAGTGTTCTGAGCGTCGGAGAATATCTGAGTAAGGGGGATTGCATGGAAAAGTATCGTTCGCACCTGCTCGTATGTACCGGAACGGGGTGCGTTTCCAACGGTGCGTTTGAGGTTAAGAAAGCCCTCGAGGATGAGCTGCTGAAACACGGGTTGGATACCGAAATACAAGTAGTCGGTACCGGATGTAACGGTTTCTGCGAGCGAGGACCCGTAATGCTGGTTCAACCTGAGGGGATTTTCTATCAGCAGCTTACCGTGGAGGATATACCTCTATTGGTCGAGGAGCATTTTCTGAAAGGCCGACCGGTTGAACGTCTCATGTACACGGCAGCAGAGGAAACGCCCTCCATTCCGCTTATGAGCGATATAGGATTTTTCAAAGACCAAATCCTTGTTGCGCTTCGTAACCGGGGTCGTATAGATCCCGAAGTGATTGACGAGTATATCGCCCACGACGGATATGTGGCGCTGGAGAAGGTTTTGACCTCAATGAAACCGGATGAAGTCATTGAAGAGGTGAAAGCATCCGGATTGCGGGGTCGGGGAGGCGGAGGATTTCCCACTGGGCTCAAATGGGAACTGTGCCGTCGAGCCAGCGGATCGCCGAAATACATTATCTGTAACGGTGACGAAGGGGATCCCGGCGCATTCATGGACCGGTCGATCCTCGAGGCTGATCCGCACAGCGTTCTGGAAGGTATGACCATCGGAGCTTATGCGATCGGAGCCCGGTACGGTATCCTCTATGTTCGTGACGAATACCCCCTGGCAATCCACCGACTTCTGGTCGCCATCGATCAGGCACGGAGCTACGGTCTCCTTGGGGATGATATCTTTGGTTCCGGATTCTCCTTTGATGTCAGACTTATCCGCGGCGGTGGCGCGTTTGTATGCGGCGAGGAGACCGCTCTCATGGCATCGGTTGAGGGAAAAGCGGGACGGCCTCGTTTCAGACCACCGTTTCCAGCGGAAAAAGGTCTCTGGGAAAAACCCACGAATATCAACAATGTGGAAACATGGGCGAATGTACCCGTCATCCTTCAGCGGGGAGCTTCATGGTTTGCTTCTCTGGGTACCGAGACCAGCAAGGGTACCAAGATTTTTTCGTTGGTGGGAAAGATCAGGAACTCAGGTCTCGTGGAAGTACCCATGGGAATATCTATAAACAAGATCGTTTTCGACATAGGCGGCGGTATCCCCGATGACAAAGAGTTTAAGGCCGTTCAAATAGGCGGTCCTTCCGGAGGGTGTATACCAGCTCATCTTAAGGATACGATTATCGATTACGAATCCCTGACTCGAGTAGGAGCCATCATGGGCTCCGGAGGTCTCGTGGTCATGGACGAGACAACGTGTATGGTGGATGTGGCACGATACTTCCTCGAATTCACTCAGAGTGAGAGTTGCGGTAAATGTACATTCTGCAGGATCGGTACGAAACGCATGCTCGAGATTCTGGATCGTATCTGCGAAGGGAAAGGCGTTCCCGAAGACATTCCATTGCTGGAAGAGTTGGCGGAGCGAATCTGCGATACGAGTCTCTGCGCATTGGGTAAAACCGCGCCGAATCCGGTGCTTACCACGCTTCGATTCTACAGGGATGAATACGAAGCACATATTTACGATAAACGGTGCCCCGCGCATGTGTGCCAATCCCTGCTGACCTTCTCCATTGATGAGGAGGCGTGTACCGGGTGTACTCTGTGTGCCCGCAAGTGTCCTGTAAATGCAATTTCCGGTGAACGCAAGGAAGTTCACGTTATCGATTCCGACCTATGCATCAAATGCGGCGAGTGTTATCTGGCGTGCCGTTTCGATGCAGTGATCAGGGAGTAGACCGGTGAGTGGAGTAATGACAACCACAATGGTTAAAGTGACCATCGATGATACGGTCGTGGAAGCCGAATCACATGAAACTATCCTCGATGTCTGCAGGAGAACGGGTATCGCCGATATCCCGACATTATGCTATAGCCCAATGCTGCCTCCGTATGGTTCGTGCTTTGTGTGTGTGGTTGAGGTGGAAGGAGTTCGTTCGCTTCAACCGTCATGTGCCACACGGGTTCGTGATGGTATGGTTATTCGCACGAACAATGAACGCGTTCGGAAATCCCGGAAAATGGCGCTGGAACTCCTCCTGTCTTCCCACTGGGCAGATTGCAAGGGACCGTGCCAGGTAGGGTGTCCTGCCGGAGTCGACGCCCAGGGGTATCTCGCACTGGCACGCGAAGGGCGGTTTCATGAGGCGGTTGAACTGATCAAGCGTGTGAATCCATTGCCCATTGTCTGCGGGCGTGTCTGTATTCGCGCATGTGAGGTGGTCTGTGAACGGAAACATGTGGAAGACCCGGTCGGTATCAATTTTGTAAAACGCTATTCCGCGGAGTTGGAACGGGGCGATGTTTTTGTCCCCGAGGTAAAACCGGATATCGGGAAAAAGGTGGCTATTGTTGGAACGGGTCCCGCGGGACTTACCTGCGCCTATTACCTTGCATTGGAGGGCGTGAAGTGCGTGCTTTTTGATATGTGGCCCGAGCCGGGTGGTATGTTGAGATACGGCATCCCGGAGTATCGATTACCAAAGAGTCTGCTTGATCTTGAAATCGGGACTATTACGCGTCTCGGCCCGGAGATCCGAACAAATCAGAAACTTGGCAGGGATATCAGTATCGAAGGACTCAGCGACGAGTACGACTCGGTATTTATCGCGGTGGGCGCTCCAACGGGAAAGGGCATGCGTCTTGAGGGAGAGTTTGAGACCGAAGGTGTTCTCACAGGTCTCGATTTCCTGACCCGCGTGGAAATGGGGAATCCTCTCAAGGTCCACGGGCGTGTTGTTGTGGTTGGTGGAGGAAATACCGCCATCGATGCCGCTCGAACATCTTTCCGGCTCGGGGCGGACGAGGTCATAATACTGTATCGACGTACACGCAAGGAAATGCCTGCTGATGATGTAGAGATACACGCCGCGGAAGAGGAAGGTGTTAAGATACATTTTCTCGCCGCACCGACGGAACTTCTGTCTGAAAACGGCAGAGTCACGGGAATAAAGGCGATACGTATGGAACTCGGCGAACCTGATTCGAGCGGTCGGCGTCGTCCTGTTCCCATCCCGGACAGTGAGTTCACGCTGGAATGCGATTTTCTTTTTGGAGCAATCGGACAGGGAACGGATCTCAGCTGGACCCAGGAGGAAGATAAAACAGCCGAGGAGCTTGAACGGACCAAATGGGACACCTTCGTGGTGGATGAACGAACAATGGAGACGAATGTCACCGGTGTCTTTGCAGGTGGAGATGTCGTCACGGGACCTACGGTGGTCATTGACGCCATCGCCGCGGGGAAGCGGGCGGCTACGGGGATCCTGTCTTATATGGAGACCGGGAAAGCCGTGGTTCCTCCCGAACCCTTCTACAGTTCGAAGAAAGCCCTCGAGGAACCGACTCCTGAATATTATACGCACATAGAAAAGAAGGAAAGATCCTCCATGCCCGAGCCGGACCCCGAAGAACGTAAACGTTCGTGGGATGAGGCGGAACTCGGATTGGAAAAAGAAGATGTTCTCTATGAAACGGAACGCTGTCTCGTATGTGGGTGCCTCGATCTCGGGGACTGCGATCTTCAGAAACTCGCCACCGAGTATGAAGCCGATCCGTCTCGATTTATCGGCGGCCTGACAAAACATAAACCCGACCACAGTCATCCGTTTGTGGTTCTCGATAACAACAAATGCATCCTGTGTGGAAAATGCGTTTCCATCTGTCGCGACCTCGTAGGCCCCGCGGCTTTGGGATTCGTGTCCCGTGGATTCGAAACTACCATTCAACCGACAATGGGAGTAACGCTGCGTGAGTCACCGTGTATCGGCTGTGGCAACTGCATTGATGAGTGTCCGACGGGAGCATTGATGGATCATCTAAGATACCGGAAACTCAGGGAATGGTCCGTTACATATGTACATTCCACATGCGCCCATTGTGGCGTGGGATGCGATCTTGTCCATGCGTCTATTCGACCGGGTTTGAGCTGGATTCAAACTTCCGGAAATACAGATGATCCGAGTTTCGGCCAGCTGTGCGAACTCGGACGGTATGGTCACCGGTATGATCGAAGCGGCGAGAGATTGTTGGAGCCTATGATTCGCGAGGATGGCGTTCTTCGCCGGGCGTCATGGGATGAAGCACTGGAACGCGCGAGTTCTTACCTGAAAGATGGCAGGGCTGCAATAGTCGGTTCAGGATCGTTAACCATGGAGGAAGCGTTTCTCCTTCAGAGACTCGGGCGCGATTGTCTGGAATCGAAATATGTCGCTTCCGCAGCGCAACTTCTTGGAGCCACGTCCGAGGATAGTCTCGATTCCATCCTCGGTTTCACGGGTTCCACGATTCCCGTCAGCGCGTTGGATAACGCATCGTTAATCATCGTTATGGCGGCGGATACGGCACAGATGGCGCCGGTAATCGATTTCCGGATCCATCGCGCGAAAGAACGGGGAGCACGGATCGTTACTATCGGATCTCGTGATGTGATAGGTGAAATTCGCAGTTCCCTGAAACTTGAAACGAAGACTCCGGCCCCGGTCATGGGTGCCTTACTCAAGCGACTTGAGCTTGGCGGCGCAGTGGACAGGGATTTCCTCATGCGAAGGTGTTCAGGAGCCGACCGTTTGGAGTATGCCATGAAGGGTATTTCCGACCGGCAGCTCCTCGCAGGAACCGGTGTTGATACTGATCAGATCGAGAAAGCAGCCGAGCTTATTCGTGAGGCGGGGGAGAACGTGGTCGCAATAGCGGATATGCAGACATGCGGCGCCGATGACCTCAGAGCTCTCACGGTACTCATGCTTTCAATGGGAGCCGTAGGAACGGACGGGTCCGGGTTGATACTGCTTCGCAGGGACATCAACGATCAGGGCTTGCCATTCGCCGGTCTTCATCCTGCTTTCAAGCCGGGCAGAGAGTCTACGGATAGTAGTCTTGAAGACATGATCGATGCCATCAATAGAGGCGACATCACAACCGGTCTCATTACGGGGAGCGATCCGGCCTCCGTATCAACCGGCAGGAAGCTCCTGGAACGAATGAAGCATATCGTTGTATTGGATACCATGGAAACGGAGACGACGAAGATGGCGGACGTTGTTCTACCGATCTCGGCACCTTGCGAGACCGCGGGGCATGCCATCAATCTCGAGCGCCGCATCAGGCGAATGACGCCTATGTCGATCAGTCCCGCCGGCCATGAAACCTGGGAAGTCATTTCGAATCTCATGAAGGAGATGGGATGCACTCCTCCACAGCAGCTTGATGAGTTAACCAGCGAGATTGAAAAAATCGAAGGCAGCTCAGCGGTACTCGATTCACGGGAAGATGGCACTCCATTGTCGCTTTTCATCGAGAGGTTTATAACCGAGGATGGCAGAGCGCCATTGGAAAAACCGGCAGCAGGATCCGGCGAAATCTCCACCGTGGGTCATACAAGTACCATTACACGGTGGGTACGGACATATCTGGAGAAGGAGTCGAAGACCTGCAGATGTGAGCTTTAACCGCTGAAGTTAATTCTGTCTTTTTTCCAAAGTACAATGCACCCGGGACGATTCAAACCGTCCCGGGCGTTTTCTCCAATCCACATTTTATACCGGCATTCCTCTATATCCGCAGATATACGTTTACTCTCTTCGTTTCACTGGGTCAGACTTTTTGTTTCATCGACCGCCGGATTTTCCGAGAGTTTCAGTTCCACGTCTCGTCATCATATGCATTTTCGTACTTTCGCGACGAAAGCAGTCGAGATATGCGGACTATACGGGTAACTGACTATGACACTTGTCTCGATGTCAACCTCTTCCAAAAAGCGGGAATAGGATGAACTACCGGGTAATAGTAAGCCCATGTATGTTCTTTCTCGGTGGCTTGGCTACCTACATTTATCTTCTTAACCGGATTGTTCTCCATTTCCGCAATGGTCCTCGAAAATTGATGCTCATCGCGGGTGGATTTATCATATTTATTCCGGGCTTCATTTCGCTGGGGATAGTATCCGGCGAATCACCGTGGATGATTGTACCGGGCAGTCTTTTTATCATTGGACTCTTTCTTGAATTGCGTCGGATGAGGATTCAGAGAAGCATACGGGGTATTTCCCCGGTATGCGAAAGCGTAATGCCGCATTTACTTATGAACCCCATCACTACCATGAATCTGCGGGTATGCCATTATTCCGTGTCATGCCGCGGATTGACTGCTTCCCTTCGAATTTCGCTCATCAGTGATCTCCATCTGAACAGCGACATTCCTCGTTCGTACTATCATCACGCAGTAGAACAGGCGATTTCCGCGGAATCTGATCTGCTTTTTCTCACCGGGGATTTTCTGACATCCGGCCGATATGCTCTTCTTCTCCGTGAAGTTCTAGGAGAAGTATCGGAACATCTCAGATGTTTTGCGGCACTGGGTAACCATGATCATTGGGTCGGCCCGGAGATGGTTACGGATATACTCACGGAGCTTGGGATTCGAACGTTGAGAAGCGAGCATCACCGGATCAGGAGAGATGATGGTTCAGAGATTATTATCTCAGGCTGTGAAGAACCCTGGGGAACGGAGCCATGGTCGCCGCCCGGCAATGATAACGGATCTCCCGTTTTTGTCCTGAGTCATACGCCGGATAATATTTATCGTTTGAGTTCGCAGCGCGTGTCAGCTGTGTTTTCGGGTCACTATCATGGCGGTCAGATGAAGATGCCGGGTATAGGAAGTATCCTCATACCGTCAATATATGGAAAACGATTCGAGCACGGGCATTTCGTGATTAACGACACGCACCTCTTTGTCAGTGCCGGTGTTGGTGTAGCGGTCCCGCCGGTTCGTGTATTCAGTCGTCCGGACGTGCTCGTGATCGATCTTCACCCACTTGTGTCGGACCCCGCCTAGTCGAAACGCAAAGCCCCTTCTCTGCATAGCTCGATACAACGACCGCATGCATGGCAATCCGGTCGAATTCTTTTCTGATCGAGTATGGCGGGTACGGCAGGGCAGTTGCTCTTCTCCATGCATGCATTACATGACGTACAACGGTTTTTATCAAACCGCAGTCTGATGATGGAAACCTGCTCCAATACCCAGGTGAACAGTCCCAGCGGACACAGATGATAGCAGAACGGACGATAGATGAACAGTGATGCTCCGAGAACAACTGCAATGACCACGACAGTCAATGCATCGAATTCCCAGTGAAGGAAATGAAACGGATTGACGTAGTCGTAGATATAGAAAGTAAAGAGGAATAACAGCAGAAGAAACAGGACAAAAAAACCGAAACGGATCGCATTGCTGACGCGGAATGGAACGACGCGTTTCATGGATACGGGTATCGGAAGAGCATGTATGAGTTCCTGCAGGGCGCCGATGGGACAGACCCAGCCGCAGAAAAGTTTGTTTCCCACAACAGTCAATACCGCGGTAAACGCAAAAAGGGCGACAAATAGAAGCGGAATACCGCGACCCAGAGCAAGGAATTGGAATGGACGAGTAACCATACACATGGGGCTTGGGTGAAGCCCCATACCCTCGGCGAAAGAACCCAGGGGCAACAGGGGGGAAACTCCCCAGAGAAAAAACGCAAGGCCGAGGAACACCATACGCAGCCTTCTGCGAACGGCTCCAGCGGAAAGCAGCGATAATCCCCACAATGAAACGATGAAGGCCAGCCACATTTTCGGGAGTGCCAGTACTGAAAAAAAGCTCCAACCCCCATCCTGGTGTTCCTCTCCATATGCATTACTTACGAGTAAAACACTGAGAAGAGTCAACACGACTATTCGCATGGATATATCCTCCGTTTTATCAGGAACTGGAAACGGTATCGAGTGATTATAGACGTGTGGATCCGAGTGATCTGACCTGTGCAATCACGTCGTCTATGACATCCGGACTAATGGCTTTGCCCGTGAGAGTTGCTTCCGCCGCGAGGCGTTTGGCGACACCTATAAGCGTTCTCACGTTGGCTGTCAGGTTCCGGGCAAGGTAGATGAGAGACGGCTCCGGTATGTTCCAGCCGTTACGCTGTGCAACGGCACGCAGAATTCGACCCCGATGATACGGAGTCGGGACAAGTAGCTCCACGACTTTTCCTCTGCTGAACAGTGCTTGAACGAGTTCCGTAAGTTCGTTGAGCTCTTCCGGTGGACGGTCGCTGCAGACCACGACCTGACGCGCCCGTTCGTAAAGGTCCATGAAGATTTCCAGAGTCCTGTCCTGTTGAGAACGAGTTCGAGCGAGGAATTGGACATCGTCGACAGCGAGCAGAACAAGTTTGCTGAAAGAATTTAACATGCTATCGAGTTTATGCGTCAAAATCGCTTCACGTATCCGTTCTTCGAATAGTTCGGATGAGGCATACACTACTTTTTCAGGACCGTAGTGCCTGCGGATTTTATTGGCAATGCAAGCGATAAGATGTGATTTCCCGATCCCGGCCTCTCCGTGAAGGAAGAGGGGATTATGTATTACACCGGGATTTTCCGCTACTGCGAGAGCAGCCTCATGTGCTTCACGATTGGCCGGACCGACAACAAACGTTTCGAATGTCTGATCCGGGGGTGCAGTCGGAAAAATATACTGTGATTCTTCCCGCTGCTCCTGCATCGGGCGCTCGGCGGCTCGTCTCCGGAACATGGCATTTACTCGGGCCGTAAGTTCTCGAAGATCGAAGGGTTTTGTGATATAATCGTCTGCGCCGAGATCGAGGCCGTGGATACGATCTGAAACCTGACCCTTTGCCGTAACCATGATGATAGGTATGTCTTTCGTCCGATCGTCATCTCTCAGTTTGATGGTGACGTCATACCCGTTCATTGTGGGAAGCATGATATCGAGGAGGATAAGATCGGGCTTATCAACGAGTACGCTGTGCAATGCTTCCCGACCGTCGCGTGCCTCGACTATTGCATATCCTTCACGTTCGAGGACGGTAGCCATGGCCTTGCGGATATTCAGTTCATCATCGACGACCAGAATCTTCTCCTCGGCCATCGGTTATTCCTCCATTATTATCTGTTCGGTGCCGTTTTTTCTGTTCTGTATGAAGAAAGGACGCGTTCCCGATCCCGTCTGTCAAGTAACGAGGTCATATGGAAAAGGGCGCACTCGTTCAATCAACGGTCTTTTCTATACGCTTGATTCGGGCACGTGCTACTTCAGCGGCGTCGTTCTCCCCGCGTTCGAGATGTAGACTTAATTTCAGCTCCCACGCCGACCGATGGGCGGGATTCAAAACAACGGCATGTTCGACTGATTCCAGCGCGTCTTCGATCTTTCCCATTCGCGTAAATGTATACGCCATATTATAGTGGGCGTCCGCGAATCCGGGTTGAATCGCCAGGGCGCTTTTATAGTCTTCCAGCGCTTCTTCCGTATGTCCGAGCAAGGCACGGGCATTACCGCGATTGGAGTAGGCTTCTACATAACGCGGATTCAATTCAATAGCCCTGGTATAAAGCGGGATCGCTCCCTCGATATCCCCGAGGTTCACATATAGTATTCCTTTGTTCACAAGAGCAGGATAAAAACCCGGCTCAACTTCGAGGGCGCGATTCAATAGCTCTTCCGCGCGGGCGTATTCCCCCTCGTTCAATGATATGGAGCCCAAGGTTCCGAGTATGACCGGATCATCAGGATAAGTATCCAAGAGTTCATGCAACAATTGCCTGCCCGAGTCGATTTGACCCCTGTCCACGAGCGATATCGCGGTCTTCATTTGTTCGCGATCTGTTTCTTTCATTCGTATCTGTTACCTCGTCTCATTTACTTGTTTTCTCATGCGTCCTGCCATCATACTGTATATAGAGATACCTGTCCAGAACTGAATGTGTGGATCGGATCGGGGATCTTCCACTCGTTAAATAGTACATGATTGAAGTTGAAGATTACAGCAAGCAGGAAATTCTCGCTGTTTCGGGGTTGACCCTTACCGACTCGTGAAGCACCTTTGGTTCGCCTTTATAAAGCGACCATATATACGGTGGAGGCATAGTTGGGAACAGGTAATTCGCGATTCGTATACAATCTGATTGTCTTTTCAGCCATGTTTGTAGTGTACGGTTGTGGCGATGCACCACACGATAATCCCCTCGATCCCGATGCCGGCTTGTTTAATCCCATTCTGGGTCATATACGCGGATTTTATGAGCCGCATAGACCACTCGAGGGGATCATAGTTAAGGCACCTCAATTCGGCATATCGGACACGACGAACTCCAGCGGCGCGTTTGAGCTCCTTTATGCACCGCCGGAATCATGCTTCATTACTGCTGCGAATTCAGGTTTCCAGGCTTGTTCTCTGTGGGTGTCCGATAACACTGAATTCAGAAGAAATGTTACGATATATCTCAACGCGCTTCCGCGCATCACCACGGCAACTCTTACCTCAACATATGAGGCGACGTGGTACCCCAGCCCATTTAGAGAATGGATCCAGGTGTCGGCAACGGTCGTCGATGCGGACGGTATCGCGGATATCGATTCCGTAGTCTGCGACTTGCCGAATGATATGCAGATACGTCTCATTGAGGGGGATCAACTGGGCAGGTGGTCGATAACCGTATCAGGAGAAGATCTGGGAACCCTGGGAGTTGAGACGATAGTTGGATTTGATACGGTACTGCGAGCATGGGATTTCCAGGGGTCTTCTTCTACCGGTACAACGATTCGGCTCGCGCGTGTTGTTCGAGATGTCGCGTCTTTGGTTGATCCGGTGGGATTGGAAGAAGTCGGCTCAAAACCGATATTCCAATGGATTCCGGGGTCGCCCCTCTTTTACGCCAGTCAGCAGATCGTCGTCATTCGAGACGATAATGGAGTTGAAACCGAAGCATGGACCAGTCAATTTCTTTCAATAGCGGAAGACTCTTTACAGATCAACACTACCCTATCAATCGGAAGTTATTATTGGGCGGTGTATACCGTTGATGGATTCGGCAATCGGGGTCGCTCCCGGGAAGCCGCATTTCTGGTGGACATCGATGACTAGGATAGACGATGAATATATCCGATGATCGTAAAAAATATGAAGCGCTACGAGATGTGGCAAAGGCGTTGGGTGGAATGCATGCGTCGAAGGAACTTCTTCAGACCATTGTGGCCCATGCGCGCGAATTACTTGGCGCGGAGAGAGGTTTCGCCCTTCTGAAGGGTGGTTCGACGCTCACGGATACTACTGATATAGAGGCGGTTCATGTCGAGACAGTAGGAGGATTTCAGGTTGAAGCCACGCATCGGATGCTTACCATCTCCGGCTCGGTTCTCAGACATGTGCTCGATATCGGTGAATCCGTACTCACAGTAGATGCACAGTCTGATGAACGGTTCGGCGAGGCGGAAAGTCTGATAATTCATGGGATTCGGTCGGTGGCATGCGCGCCGATGCGTGTTCGCAACACCGTGATCGGGTCACTCTATCTCGATTGGCGGGGAGCAGCCGCATCACTGGAAAAGGAAAGTATAGAATTTCTGGAAGCATTGGCTACCCAGGCAGCCATGGTGCTGGACAGCAGCAGACTCGTTTCTCAACTGGAGGCGGAAAACCGCGAACTGCGTGCCGTCATCGGTGAACCATATGATCTCATCGGTGAGAGTCCGGCCATTCGAAGAGTGTTCCGTCTCATGGAGAAAATACTGCCCACTGATGCTCCGGTACTCATTCTGGGAGAAAGCGGGACAGGAAAAGAGCTGGTAGCCCGTTCGCTTCATTCGTGTGGTCCCCGTTCAAATCAGTCTTTTGTTGCCCAGTTCTGCGGTGCATTACCAGAGACACTTCTGGAAAGCGAGTTATTCGGACATAAGAAGGGATCGTTTACCGGTGCCCACAGCGACAAACGTGGTCTTTTTGAACTGGCGAGCGGGGGAACTTTTTTTCTTGATGAGATCGCCGATCTGACTCTCGCCACACAGACAAAACTTCTCCGGGTTTTAGAAGAGGGCGAGTTCAGGCCGGTGGGAGACACCCGAACCGTAACGGTGGATGTTCGCATTATTGCGGCTACCAACAAGGATATGGAGCAGGAACTCCGGAGCGGGAGATTCCGTGAGGATCTCTACTATCGATTGAACGTATTCACTATCACCATGCCGCCGCTCCGAGAACGAAGAACGGATGTTCCTCTCCTCGCTGACCGATTCGTAGAGCGATTCTCCATGGAGATGGGGATACCTCCAAAATCCTTGTCTCCGAAGGTTCGAAAAATGTTGGAACATCATCATTGGCCGGGGAATGTTCGCGAACTGCGGAATGTTATCCAGCGAGCCGTCCTCGTAAGCGAAGATGAGCGTATCGAACCCCAGGACATCGTACTTGATGTTCTCCATGGCGAGGTGTCCGGAGGGCAACCGGCCCCGCAGGGGGAACGAACTCTTGATGATATAACAAGGGCAACGGTTTTAGGCCGTCTGGAATCCTATGGCGGTAATAAAACACAGACCGCGAAGTCGTTGGGCGTATCTCTCCGCTGGCTTCATTACAGGCTGAAGGAATGGGATGGTTGAAGAGCGTATAGGTCCATACCGTATACTTGAAAAAATCGCTGAAACCGGTCAGGCACTTTCATACAAGGCCATACATGAACATCTGAATAGATATGTATTTCTGAAGGTTCTTCCCGGGACCGTTCATTCATCGGAAGAAAGACGAAATCGATTTCTCCAGGAAGCGCGAGCTCTAGCTCGGGTCGATCATCCTTCCGTAGTACGTGTCTATGATGCAGGTGAATTTCACGGAAAGCTTTATCTCGCATCCGAATTTCTTTCCGGGCCGGATATGCATACTCTCATTACGGAATCCGGAGCATTGCCATGGGAACGAACAAAGGAGATTGCCCGTACGCTGCTCGAAGGACTCCTGGCGATTCATAAAGCGGGAATAGTCCACCGGGATATCAAACCATCGAATATCGTCCTCGGTGAGCACGGTCCAAAACTCGCGGATTTCGGACTGGCGCGTCTTGCAGATAATCCTCAGGGAACACAGAGCGATACATTTGTGGGAACTCCGGCATACATTGCACCCGAGATTCTTCGGGGAAAACACGCCACGCCACGCTCCGATCTTTTCGCATTGGGCGGAACGCTCTTCGAACTTCTCACCGGACTGCGTGCATTCAAAGGCGATACGTTCCAGGCGGTTCTGGCCCGGATCCTGGATCATGACCCATTAGAGAAGACGGATCTCGAACTTCCTGATGAGGGGCATCGTTTTCTCCAGATGCTGCTTGAAAAGGATCCACAAAGAAGGCCGAAAGATGCCGGCGAAGCATTGGCTCTTCTGGAGGGTACCCGTTCCAGGACGGGTACGTTTAGAATCGGGCGAGTCCTGGTTCTGGGACTGCCCGTCATTGCGGCTTTGATTTATTATCTCGTTATCGTGCCCGGACGAGATGTCCAAAGGAGTCAATCATCGGATTCACTCCCTGAAAGCACGCTTGTTACCCATCGGGTTCCAGAGATTGACGTTCCGGAAACCACGGCAATGGTGGTTCCGGAAGAGGACATTGTCGATAGCATGGAATCGCCCGGTGATTCCGTGAAGTATTCAGATACAGGTGATTCTCTACCGGATGTGTCGCCCACCGTTTTGATGGACATCGATCTCGAATCGCCTACTCAACCCCCCAAGATAGCTGAAGAACTGCTGCTATGGGTGTTTTCAACTCCATGGGCTGAGATATCGTTGAACGATTCGGTTGTTGATACCACGCCACTATCGGAACCAGTGGTTCTCCAGCCCGGAGGGCATACGTTCACGTTCCGACACCCGTCGTACCTGCCGATCACGCGATTTGTCGAGGTTATCGAAGGAGGAACAGATTCGCTCATGGTATCCATGCCGGAAAGCACATCCTTTCTTCGGGTGAGTGCCGAACCATGGGCTACAGTTGAAGTGGATGGTACGAGTAAAGGTGTTACTCCTTTTGCGGCTCCAATCCCGGTTCGCCCGGGATACCGACGTATTACAATGCGAAATCCCTATCATGGAGAACACGAGGATTCACTCTCTATCGCTCCTGCCGAGACCGTTGTCGTATCGATTCACTTCGGTGATGAACGGGTATTGGAATGAAAGATGCTACAGAATACGATAAGAGGGAGATAACAATGAAGGTAAATTGTATACTGTTGCTCGCTATTATATGTTCTGTCGCTCCGCTTCATGGAACACCCGTATGGGAACCCTGCTCGCCCATGCCTACTGCCCGTATGGATGCGGCTTCGGCTACGGTTCACGACACTCTGTATGTTGTCGGGGGTCAGAGTACCGCGGGAATTGGCGAGGAGATTGTTCTGGTAGATGATGTAGAGGCATATGTGGCATCAACTGATGAGTGGATAACGGGATTTCCGCCGATCCCCGTACCCATGGCCGCCCAGGCCGCTGCTGTTCTTGACGGAAGAATATACTTATTCGGAGGAGTCGACGAGAATGGGGACGTCACCCGGATCGTCTGGCACTGGAAACCGGGAGAATCCTCGTGGAGAATAGCGCCTCTTTTGCTGCCCATCCCATTACAGGGGGGTGCTGCTATCGCGGCCGAAAATGGAGGCATTCTCATTATCGGAGGAATTACATCTGGTGGCCAGTACGGTTCAAACGTATATCGATTCATACCGGGTGTGGGGTTCAATGAGGAACCGTCTCTTGAACAGGAACGAGGTCGATGCGGTGTTGGTTTGTCCGGGGAGGGTATTATGGCGGTGGGGGGTTATTTTCATGGCCCGCTATCCAGTACGGAAGTCCTCGATCGAGGAACATGGCAACCCGGTCCTGAGTTGCCGGGTGAACGCGGGGGACACCTCATATGTTCAGTGGGTGGTGCCGTGTTTGCCGTTGGTGGTCAGGGTATCGAACTTGATAACGACGGATTACTAAGGAGCGTAGTAAGTCTGCCACCGGATGGGCACTTCTGGGTTTTTATGCCACCCATGGATACACCGCGTACTCTTCTTGCAGGAGGAGTCGTGGCCGACTATCTCGTTGCCGCCGGTGGTCTCAGCGATTTTGAAGGACAACCCAACGGGTGGACCGAGAGAATCGCATTCGCTACTCTGGCCTCCAATTACGACGGCGCGCCGAAACCGAGTATATCGGTGATCGCATTCCCGAATCCTTCACAGGGACAATGTACGATCTCGGCGTTATTTCCACGCACGGATCGATGGATCGTCTCACTGAATGACCTCACAGGACGAGAGGTCTTCAGAAAGGCCGGAGAATCAGAGCAGCTCGAACTATCACTGAATCCATCAATGTTATCGACGAATGGTGTATATATCATTAATGCGATCATGAGAGATTCTCATGCGTCCATACCCATAACCGTTATCCGGTAAGAATGCGGTGATTCCATTTTTTCTCCTTCTCGTGTCGCTTCGCCTGAGTGATATGCCCGCCGATATTTCTGAATTGTATTCCGCGGGTCAGTACTCCGAAATGGCGGCTATTGTTGATTCTATTGTCGCAGATCCTTCGAATATGACCATTTCGCAGTTGGCCCGTTTTCATATGTGGAAAGGGTTCGCCATGGTGGGGATGGGGCAACGGCTACGGGCTCGAACCGAGTTCGCAATCGCCAGGGAGCTGGATCCCGAGATCGAACTTGATCCCCTCGAAGTATCGCCAAAGATTATCGATGAGTTCCGGCAGGCAACGGCTTCTCTATCTACTGATCCTGACAGGGATGATACATCCTATACATCCCGTTATATCCTACTGAAAGACGAAAGGCCGCTGGCCGCGGTTCAGAGTCTTCTTCTACCGGGATGGGGTCAGTGGAATATGGGGCGCAGGTATCGTGGCGTAGCATTAGGAACGACTGCAATCGCCATGACTATGGGGTATTTCATCTCGGGAGATAGAGAACGTGATGCCCGCAATGATTATCTCAGGGCACCCGCGTCCGAGATTGAAGATCGATATGACGATTATGATCTCTGGTATAAAACCCACAGAGCATTCGGCTACGGCGTTGCCGCTACGTGGATTCTCGGTATCCTCGATGTATTGATGGGACCGACCAATGATATCAGAGTATCCGCCTCTCCTACCGAAGCTCGAATCTCCATACCACTGAAGTAGATTTGATGTGTGCAAATTATGCACGCATCACTGCAGGAATTGCACGATAAACCCGCTCGCGGCGGGTATCATGCTTTCACCCGTCTTCGTCAGAAGCCCCGTAGCTTGCTGCGGGGAGGCCTCATTATATCGACTACTATTCGGTTTTAAAAATTCTGTTTGTTGTTCGAACGTATCGAACTGGCGCGTCGGACGGAACGCTATTAGCTGCCTGAACCGAGCTCGTATGTAAAGAATCCAACCGTATTCGACGGTGCGGATTCGGCTGCCCAGACAACGATTGCGGCGCTTACTATGAGAGCGCAAAAGGCGGCGATGATGAATTTGCGGTATTTCATGCTCAAATCCTTTCGGATATATGTTCGATTTCGCTCATAGGGTAACCACGTTCGGGGAGGATTGTCAAGAGAGTGGATACACGAGGATGAAAAGTTGTAAATGATGTGAGCATGCGCCATCTTTGTTGAGAACTCTCTCTTTTGCCGTGATTCATGAAAAACATGGAGATGTGTACCGGTATGGAGGATGGAGATGACCCCGGTTGTTGATCCTGTTGAACAGGAACGAGTGGTACGAAAAACAACTGTCGCAGGGTTAATAATCAATCTGCTGTTGGCCGTGGTGAAGTTTGCGGGCGGCATTCTCGGGCGGAGTCAGGCGGTGATTGCCGACGCGGTACACAGTTTGTCCGATATGTCCACTGATATCATAATCCTCATCGGAGTTCGGTACTGGAACAAACCCGCAGACGACACCCATCCCCATGGTCACCGGAGAATGGAAACCATGGTCACTCTCGGCATAGGGTTAATTCTCATTTTCGTGGCTGTTGAATTGATCAGAGATGCGCTCTCATCCATCAGACAGGGCGATACGAAATCTCCGAATTTGATCGCGCTCGCAGCGGCGGGGATTTCGCTCGTTGTGAAAGAAGCATTATACCGGTGGAGCTATAGAGAAGGCCGTCGAGTACACTCATCGGCCCTTATTGCCAATGCCTGGCATCACCGGTCGGATGCCTTGAGTTCACTCCCCGCGGCACTTGCGGTTGGTGTCACACTCATCGATCCGGGCTGGCATTTCGTCGATGGCATAGGCGCTATCGCGGTTTCGCTCTTCATCGTTCAGGCGGCCTTCAAAATCATCCGACCTGCATTTTCGAAGCTGGTTGACTCGGCCGCATCCCCGGAGGATCTAGACAGGATACGATCAATTGCGGCAGAGGTTCCCGGCGTATTGAGCGCGCATAAGGTAAGAACTCGCTATGTGGGGTGTTCCGAACTGGCGGTGGATCTCCATATTGAGGTAGATCCCGAGCTTTCGGTGCGTGAAGGGCACGACATCTCGGAGATCGTAAAACAGCTTCTCATAAAAGATGGACCGGATGTATCCGACGTAGTGGTTCACCTTGAACCTTACGAAGGTAATCACACCGATACCTGATCCTTCGCATAATTCATCGGCCGTAGTGATTCATAAATAGGCCGGATTAGGTACTATTCTAACATTAGAATAGTGCCATGCGATACAATCGTATCTTCTCTGTCACCCCCTTACTCCTCACTCCCTTACTCTCTCACCTCCTCATGTGGAAGGCTGTGCTTCCGTGTGACCGGCTTATCCTCGTTCTTTATGCGGTTTACGCCGCTCCTACTAATCATCAATCTTCATTCAGCATTCATCAATTCCTCCACGTCTCTCCATCGTTGAATCGGTACCAGTTGCTATTTTCAGCTTCTCCGGATGTCTCATCCGCGAGTCATGACGAATAACCAGAAAAAACCACAAGTTTGACTGATAATATTCGTCGGCACGCAATGTGCAGGTATGGTGAACTCGAATTGCCAATCGATCTATGAAGATCGGAAGATCAAAGCAGGGGGGATCATGATTTTGGGAGTCCTGCGGATACCGGTTCTTAGTCTGATTTTGATAATATTCGCAACGAATTTCTGCCAGGCACAATGGATGAATTGGCGATTCGAGAGCGCGGATACCCCGCACTATTTCCAAAAAGTCATTAAAGGCGGTGTTGTATCCGACAATTCCGGAAATATTCATATTGTTTATGCGGGAGATAGATTATACCTGGGAGTTTATAACGGCGAAGTCTGGGATAGAGAAGAAGTTGTTCTACCATCAGGCGTATGTCGACATGCGGTCATAGATCTGGATCCGGATGGAGATCCTCATGTATTGATCATCGTCCGTCACCATGAAACCGACGAATATGGTGTGGAATATGTCTTTAAGAAAAACGGGACATGGTTTTTTGAATCCATCGCGCGGGAGAGAATCGAGCAGACGTCACCGTCGATCGCCGTGGATTCCACCGGACAACCTCGTATTGCCTGGCATAGGGGAGGGTGGAGCCATCATAAGATCGTCTACATGTACCGCGATATGTGTACCTGGCACTCAAGTGAAGTGCAGGGAGCAACGATCGTTGATATAGTACTAGATTCGCTCGACACTTCTCATATTATCTATGCCAACCCTTCCTTGGGGGGTATTTGGCATGCTGTGGGAGGGGAATCTATCATAGAACATGTCTGCATTGACGAGCGAGATGTCCGTTCGCTGTCTGCTGCTATCGATCCCCTGAATACTATCCATGTCGCATACGCAACGTCTCTGGAATCATGGTACGCGAGAACTTCATTCGATGATTCCACAGGATGGAGAATTGATCGGATTGAGGGACCAAACATGAATGCTCGTGTAGAGATCGCGCTGGGAGGTTCAGAGCCTGAATATCCCTGGATTTCAGTATTCAGATCCGGTCAGATCTTTCTTCCCCACGTGGGTCCGGATGAATGGGAGGGGGATTATCTTGCCCGCGTGGAATCAGATGCTTCTCTCGCAATAGATGGGAACGGAGCTCCCCATGTTTTCTATTTCAACGATTTTTCATCCGCGGGGGATATTCTCATACACGCGGAAAAGCGGGAGGATCAATGGGAGATGACGTATGTGGATACCTCTCGCAGTGTAGGGGAATATTCATCCCTGGCTCTCGATTCCATGGGATTTCCGCATATCAGCTATGGCCGCAGTGATGCAAATCAATTGCTCTATACTCGATGGGACGGTTCGAATTGGAATAGAGAAGTTCTTCCTCTCGGAACTGATTCGTATATCCATTTAGGCTTGGATAATCTCGACAAACCGCATATTGCGGTTGCAGGAGCCCGCTCTGTTTTCTTCGATGGAACCGAGTGGCAAACCGACTATTTTCAGGCAACGAGTGTAGAAGAAATCGCGTTTGATATGGACGCCTACGGCACATCTCATCTTCTTTACGCCATATCCCGATTGCAAACGATGTCAGCATACGAACTGCATTATGCCAGGAGGTCCGGATCGGAGTGGGAAGATACCATTGTCGAAGGAATAAGTGCGGTACCCTTGTATCGGGGCCTCTCGGTGGATTCGTCGGGCAGACCACACGCTCTCGTTCGGGGAAGTCCACATGATCTCACGGTGTATTATGGCGTTCTGGAAAACGGAACATGGGAGTTCGAACCGCTCGATATTCAGCATGCACAGGAGTATTGTCTGACGGTGGATTCTCAGAACAGACCGCATGTGGGGTACTATGTCAGGAATGAAGATGTTGGATACGGATTACGCTATGCATTCCGTGACAGCCTGGGATGGCATACGCAGGTTGTGGACGGATGGGGCGGAGCCGGGTATCATGCTTCAATAGCCGTGGATTCGTATGACAGACCGTATATCAGCTATTTCCACAATACTAACCATGACCTTCAGTTTGCCGCCCGACAGGGGGATGACTGGATCGTCAAAATCGTGAAGAAAGATATCGGCTTCTCAGTTGATTATCCTACGTATGGGGGATATACATCGCTGGTAGTAAACGACGAGGGCATTCCGTATATCAGTTATTATAATGCAATTACCGGCGATCTCGAACTAGCGGTGGGAGCCGCGGTCCAGGAAGCGGAGCCGTCGATGTTGTGGCAGCCCTCTCCGTTCTCGTTGGAGATCGGCAGGGGCGCGTCAGGTTACAATGAAAGCCTGATACGAATCTCAACCGAGTATACGGCTCTCTTCCGGATCACCGTCTATGATCTTCTCGGTCGCAGACGACATCAACTTTTCAATGGGATACTCACTGAGGGCGATCACCGACTGATCTGGGATGCCGTTGATGAATCCGGAAATACGTTTCCAAGCGGAACGTATGTCTGTAGGGTTGTTTCCGGGGAGAATACAGAGTCGGAACGGATCGTGATCGTGAGGTAAAAGTGAAGGATATCTAAAAATGAGCGTTGGCGAGAAGCTGTGGTTCGATTGATGAGAGGGGCGGCCATGGTTAATGAAACAGCCGGATTGAGACGAACAGTTAACGTGATCTGTTGTGTTTTCTGTCTTTGTATTGGATTATCGGGTAAATCTCATGGTATCGAATGGACTAGCGAATGCGTGGATCGGAGTCGAATGCTGGAGGGGTTGTCCGGGAAGCAATTCGCTATGGATAGTCAGGGGATTCTTCATGTCGTATACGGTGGATTTCGCCTGTATCACGCATATCGTGATTCGATGGATTGTTGGCATGAAGAAATCGTGGATATGGCAACATCAGTCGGGAAACAACCGTCGCTTGTTATCGAGGGGAATGATCGACTCCATGTCGCGTATCTCGATGAAAACAACAATACTGTAAAATATGCCTATTTGTGCAATGCAGGCTGGTTTGTGGAGGAAGTTGAAGGATCCTCCGGATTGGGAGATTATTGTTCCTTGGATATAGATGATAGTTCCCAGCCGCGAATTGTCTGTTGGGGCGAAGAGAAAAACCGCCTTGTTCAGTTTTCTCGTAATGGAAGTCAATGGGAAGAAGACCAGGTATGCGTTCCAACCGGGGATTTGTTTCAGCTTCAGCTTAAAATCGATAGCGATGGTTTCTCACATCTGTGTATCTGTAGTCTGCCTGATAATGAAATCCTCTATTTTCAACAGATAGGATCGGAATGGTCAAATGTAGTTCTGGGTTTTGGATGGAGTCCTTCAATCGATCTTGATAATGAAAACCAACCACATATTGCATTCTGGGATTCTGATGCCGACGCAATAGTTTATCACCATCGTGCTTCAGAAGAATGGATTGCCGAACAGGTAATGGATAGCGACGGTGGTTTGGTTTCTTTGCAGCTTGATGCTGAACAGCAGCCCCATGTGGTCACGGGATCCTATATGATTCACTATGCCAGACGCGAAGCCGATACCTGGCACATAGAAACCGTCAAAGGCCCTGAGGACATGCGATACTATGATAAGGGGCTTTCCCTCGTCCTTGGTAGTTCCAGTGATCCCCATTTCTGTTATGTCGTATCGTGTTTTTATCCTGATTGGCACCACACGTGGCTTGAATATACCTGGAAACAGGATGAGTCCTGGCTATACGAGACAATCAAGGGACAAAGCTCCGATGTCGGACAGAGTCCGACTATAGCAATAGGACCTAACGGAGAGAAACATATCGCGTATTACAGCTCTGAACTGACATATGCTTTCGATGACGGTAATGACTGGTTCATTGAACGAGTGCCTGGCCAGGGAGGTCACAGGGTCAAATTGACCGTCGATTCGAATAATCATTCCCATCTGGTTTTCCGGGACGCGGATAGTATTCTGAAATATGCCTATTCAGGGGAATCACATTGGGAGTTTGAAACAGTGGATGATGGTCCCAGTGGAATCCCGATATTCTCAGTCGCCATTGATGATGAGGATTTCATTCATGTGGCGTATAATCGAGACGGTCTTCGATATGCCATTAGGGACGAGGAAAGTTGGGACATCGCCTTATTGGATTCCTCAGATTTGATTCCATACGATATAGCTCTGCGTGACGAATTGGTATACATCGGATTCAAGGATAGTTCATCTGATTCAGTGGGATATGGATGGTGGGATGGCAATCAATGGGTAATGGAATGTGCAGATGGCTCAGATCAGTCGGATGTCTACCTTGCGGTGGATAGTAATAATAATCCCCATTTAAGCTACAGATATGCATGGGATACGCTTCGGTATGCGACAAAACGAAACGACACCTGGATCTTTGAAACCGTGGATGATAATCCGCAGTATCCCTATTGGATAGGTAACGCCAACTCCATTGTTCTCGATTCTGATGGATCGCCGATTATATCCTACCATCATTATTATTTGGGACCATGGGGACTGCCATCATTCCGTGGATTTATAGCAGTAAAATCCGACAGTGGCTGGTATCTTGACGATACGCCTTCGGGCACGGCATCGGAACTTGTTATTGATTTAAGCGGTACCGTTCATATAGCTGCACAACGTCCAAATTATGCAAACTCCTCACTGTGGTATTACTCCGCGACCCCTCCGCTTGCATCTCGCATCAGATTGCATGGAATGAATCCGGTTGTGCTCAAGGTCGACGGAACAATGCCGGTCAAAGATGAACTCAGGATGTCTGTATCTCTGCCTGTTTGTATGGACGTGGATATCTCACTTTTCAATCTTTCTGGTCAGAAAGTCGGTTGTCTACACAAGGGGCGACTTGAATCCGGATCACACACACTCGGGTGGAACAGCAGAAGACTCGACGGCATATCAGTCCCCAGTGGAACGTATATCCTGAACGCCAATGCAAAGCAATGGAGAGTTTCCGAACGAATTGTGATAATTCGATAAGAAGTGAAATATTGAAAAAGCGATGATTGAGTAGTTATATTTGGACATGAGGGGCGTCCCATAACATTATCTTTTGACCAAGGGGGGTCAAAAATGGGTTGCCGAAGGAATCCTGCCAAATTGAACAAGAGATACGTTTTGGGATTATCACTGCTGGTTTTAGTCATCCTTATACCAACAATTATCTTCTCAGAGCAACATGACTGGGAGATCCAGTGCGTGGATTGCCGGCACTCATTTCAATACATGACTGACCGGAGCCTTCGCTGTGACAGCCAAGGACATCCCCACATCGTCTATGGAGGAGACAACCTGTATCATGCGTATCATGATGGATATTCCTGGAACATTGAGATCGTGGACGAAACTCCGGGGGTCGGCTGGTGGGCATCAATCGCCCTTGATGATATGGATAATCCGACAATCAGTTATTCAGCGAAGTTTGATAATGATTTACTCATAGCCCATCAGATCGATGGTATATGGACCTTCGATACCATAAACGATCGTTTCGATTTGCCAGCAGAGTCGTCTGTAGCTGTCGATCGAGAAAGAAATATTCATGTATGCTATTTCAACGGAATAGCAATCTCGTATGCTTATTTTGATGGTGTGGAGTGGGCCATTGAAGTATTTGATGGTACCCGATCGTGTCTGCCCTATACCTCGCTTTGTCTTGACTCGAACGAGCGTCCGCATCTCTGCCATTTTGATGACGAGTGCCTGATATACAGACATTTTGACGGCACTACGTGGCTCGTGAAATGGGTTGATTGCGGAGTCCTTGGCGTTGGGTGTTCCCTTATTCTTGATGAAAACGATCAACCTCATATCAGCTATCAATCAGGGTATTATGATCTGATACCCGATCACCTCCTAAAGTATGCATTTCACACCGGCGAGGAATGGAACATATCGGTTGTTGATAGCACGGGTATGGTCGGGGATTGGAATTCTATAGGACTGAAGGATGATAATCCGATCATCAGTTATTATGATGAGACCAATAAAGCCCTCAGGGTTGCTCAATATGACGGAAACAACTGGACGAGTTCGATTGTCGATTGGGTGGGGGAACGTGGAGCATTCAGCTCTATTGATATAGATCCGTTCGGAGAACCCCATGTTTCCTACCATGCTGACGGCGATCTCTGTCATGCGTATCTTACCGAATCGGGATGGAATACTGAAGTCATAGATCCCGGGAGTGATCGTGGACGATATAGTTCTGTTGCACTGGATTCCAATGGGTGGCCCCATATCGGTTTCCATGACAACTCGCGGGAGGCGCTGTCATATGCCCGACTCGATCACTCGGAGTGGATAATCGAAATAGTGGACACTGACGGGGATGTGGGATATGGGGTTTCGCTGGTGCTTGGCGATGTGGGGACGCCTCACATCGGATATAAAGACCGATCGACGAACCTGCTCAGATACGCATATGAGGTCGATAATGACTGGCACATCGAAGTCGTGGATTCATTGGACGGGTATGAAGAATCATTTTCAATCGACCTCCTGCCCGAAGAGAAACCAGTTATTTGTTATCAACCTCCATATTTATCGGATATTTATTTGCAGTTGGCTACCAGAGAAGGTGAATCGATCTGGGATTATGACGTAGTTGAGGACGGCTCCTATGTGTGGAGTAACGATTTTTTAGTGGATCAGGACGGTTCGATACATGTATGCTATTCGATGTATCGAAAGATGCTGTATGCGGTCTATGACGGTATTTCATGGGATTATCAGGTTATAGAAGATAATGCACGGAGGAATTGTGAGTATTGTTCTATTGCCCTGGATCCTGTGGGGAATCCGTTGATCGCCTATCATATGGAAACATTGAAGTTCGCGTCTTTTGAAGACGGTGATTGGTCGATCGGCACTCTTGATGTACCGTTTTATGGCTGGATATCGTTGGTTTGTTCTGATGATGGGACGCCTTCACTGGTCTTCAGGGGTGGAAGCGACCTGTGGTATGGATGGAAAAACGATCAATCCTGGAATCTCGAAATCGTTGATGAAGAGTGTACACCTCAGTACCCGTCATTGGCATTGGATGATAATGGTCACCCATTCATCAGTTACTATGACCATTTGTGCGGCGACTTGAAAATCGCCTATTCGTACGGTCTCGGCTCGTCGACTGCTGACCGGACTGAATTGCCGGGGATAAAGATTATACCCGTTACTGGACATCCATGCTCCGATCTGTTCATATGCGATCTTCACCTCCCCGAGACGTCAGAAGTTTCGTTGAATATTTACGACATATCAGGACAAAGAGTCAGGTTGTTAACGGATAGTGCACGAGCACCCGGGATACATAGAATAACGTGGGATCTCGCATGTGACGGCGGTTGCGTGGTCCCCAGTGGAACGTATATCCTAAACGCCAATGCGGAAGGATGGAGGGCGGCTGAACGGATTGTGATTCTTCGGTAGCTTTTCTTACCCTCCGGCCAATAGTCTTCATAGTCGGCGGTTTTAGGTTCAGAGACATTTCGTCAGTAGTGTCCCCAACGAACTACGAATCACGAATTTGTCATTCATCATTTCTTGAGTAGTTCTCGGTTTTTGGTTATCAGCTATCAGTTCAAGATAAAAATATTGGAGCGGTGTAAGTCGCGAATTATTCCTTTCCTCGGAATCACTTGATTTCGATCCCGATTCCGATAGCGATTAATTTCTTACGATGATGATCCCGTTCTATCCCCTTCGTTTTACTCCAATTTCGCTAATTCAGCTATTC
>Ga0180434_10002271_pt1 | contig 26067 bp, 23 predicted proteins | sample SS_ome_7_FD_132453 | JGI IMG/M metagenome (GOLD analysis project Ga0180434, IMG submission 132453) | Hypersaline lake sediment archaeal communities from the Salton Sea, California, USA - SS_1_D_2 metaG | ecosystem: Environmental > Aquatic > Non-marine Saline and Alkaline > Hypersaline >... | reverse complement strand
TTGAACGTCATCTGCCATCTTGAACTTGCCCTGACGAACCTTCACCTTGGGAAGCTTAAAGAAGCGAGACAGCCGAGTGGTTAGCCACTCAAAGAATTCGTTGTGGAACTCGATGATAGTCAGGAAGTGATTTTCCAGGATACGAAGGCTGATGGAGCTGCCACTCCAATTCATTCCGCCGAAGATCATCTCAATCGGCACACCCATGCCGCCAGCCATTTCCTGCTCAGTAAGCTTAATTTCATTGGTTATCATCAAGGCTCGCGCATCGCCACCGAGATTCTCCACGCCAACGGGAACCGGCATAACGCTCACCCGGTTAGGGTCCTGTCTCCAGGCCATAATTTCTGCCTCTACCTTCTTCCTCCACGACCCTAGATCAACTGATACATAAGGGCTTGTGTCAGCGTTATGCTGCGGGAAGAGGATGCGCAGGGGCACGATGTGGCCAATTGCGATACAGTTTTTGACGGCACTGCCAGGCATGCAGAACGTTGCGTCCTCGTCGATACTAAAATCGATGTATGCCTTCTCTTTTTTCTCTTCAATATCGCACACCCTGGTGGCAAAGTAGTCCTTCCAGAAAAAGCCACTCTTGCCGCTCTTGACTTCTGGCGCGTCAGTATCGCCCCATAGCGCGACCAGCCTGTCGCGAGAACGATTGCACGCACAGGTGTGGTAGCTGGTTGAAGTCCTGATCTTCCTGCCGTCTGCCAGTGTTGATTCGGGGACACTATGCTTTTGCACGGTAGATATACATCCTAGATGCATGAGCATCCGGTAGGTATCATACGACAAATCCTTACTAGAAGACGCAAGGGTGGCCCTCCTGTCGTCAACGCAGCCGTCAGCCTCGAACAGCCCCTTCAGGAACGCCAAGCGAATTTGGTTGCTTGAGTTGAGAATCTCTTCCGGCACCCGCTTGTTCCTGGCGGTTCCTGGGATGAGACCCTTGACGAATTTCTTTGCCATCACATCGTGCACTTCGATCTTGAAGCATCTGTCGCTGCTGCTGCTCGAATATACGGCGGGTTCCTTACCAAATACCCTGCGCAGGGCGTCCATGAGCGGCACGGGGTCATCCTTATCACCCAAGGAGAACGACAAGCATCTGGCCCCGCAAGACCCGTCTCCCACATACCACCCCAGCACGTAAGCCAGGTCCTCGGACACACGGATATGGCGCTTCATGCGCATTGGCGACTTCTCGTCCCGGAAGAGCCGCTTGGCAACACGCCCAGGACTGTCGTGCGGGATATGCTCGCCACGCTCGAGGGCCTCGAAGCGCTGCGCCGTGACCTCGGAGCATGAACTATAGACATAGTCGTCCGTTCTGGTCATCCCAGAATACTTCGCCACGTCGATAGAATCCACCCCATCCGGGAGATATCTCGGATAGAGGAGATAGCTGCCCACCGATATGTCCTTGGCGGGACATGCCGCCTCCTCGAATAGGTGCGGATTTCTAAGTATCTTGGACGAGCGTTGCTCGAGCTTCGTATCGGACCTCAGGTTGGCCTGATTCCTCATGATACTGATCATGGGGTGCTGCGGCGAATATGTGGCCGAGAACGGTCGCAGTCCAGTCACCGTAATCTTTCGGCCCATCTCTCCATCGCGAGCATCCCGGTACCACTTTGCCTTAACTCTGCGCCAGCGGCCCAGGTGCGTACGAACCATATCCCCAACACTAACGTTATCTGCGGCCACAAGCCCATGCTCCGTCTCCAGGAGGCTAGACGGGCTGACGCACTCTTGCCCCTTCCGTAGGACCTGCAGGTAGTAGGCGAGCTTGATCACAGGGAGAATGATCGGCATGCCCCAACCCATATCGCTATCAGATATGGAAGCGCGTTTGAAATGGAACAGATTTTCGGTCTCAAGCTCTACATTCTTGCCTTCCTTGACAGCTTCCACGAAGACCCAGGGCACAGTATCGATATACCCTTCCTTCCCCGCCATGATGTTGTTTTTCTCTCGATTTGGGATCTGATAAATGTAAGTGCTCTTCCCCGTTATGGTGTTAAAGTCAATGCTAATGTTCATGGGGTTCCAACGCACGAGCTTGACCTGTTTGCGGTTCTTGATAGTCTTGTCAACCACCTTAAACTCTTGGTCTTCTGCCCTGCATGCCGGACAGTTCCCCCGAAACTTCCAGCGAGTAAACTTCCATTGCACCTTTTTGACGTTGGTCTTTTTACCGCAAACTGGGCACTCAAGCATCCGAATAAACGGGTAGAAGATAGACACAAAGCAATTGCCATAAACGTTATAGTCCAGATTGATTTCTATCTGGAAGCGACGAAGCTTGAGATTTTCCTCCAATAGGCGCTCCCAAACCTCGCGAGTTTGGGAAGAAAGCTCCTGTTCGCCTCGTGCCTTCTCGTATATGAGGTTCGTAATCGGGTATTCCGAAAGCTTGTATATCACAGGCGAAATGATGGAATTCGAGTAATAGAAATACTTTGTGTACCTAAACAACGTCTTAATCGACGGCGGGATATAGGTAGACGCTATATCAAAGAAGGGATTTGGATACTTAAATCGTCCCTTATTGTCAACGCTTTCCGCAACGCCGGACGGCACAGAAGTTATAGACATTTACCGCTCTCCCTTTCCGAGGACCCCGTCGGATTTCTCCCGCATAAGGTTTACGTAGTGCCGCACTGAATTTAGCCTGGCAAGCTGCACCCCCACTTGATCTTCTGCAACCTCAAAGTCTGCCCGGGAGCTAGCTCGGCGCCAAGCCTCAAAAACAGCCTGTTCAAGATCCGTTGAAATTCCCTCTTGCGCAAATGCCAATTCGGCAGGAAAGACAACGTACCCATGATTGATGCAGCACGCCCTTACATAGGCCTTTATTTCGTCATTGAACGCTTCCTGGCGGATAAGGGCTACCTCTTCAACAGCCCAAGCCATTTCACCAGGAGTGCATCCTTCCATCATGTAAAAGCTTGGTATCTGATGGTTTAGGGCTTTTACTATGTTTTCAAAAATATGCCACTCGGTCCAAAAATCATCCACCAGCAACAACGTCTTTACCGCGTTGATCTTTTCTTTGTTAACCGGATGGATATCAGTATGCATGTCCTGCTTAATGGTCTGCCATAGGGTCTCGGGTTCCCACCCGAGCCACTCCGTTCCATACTTTTCCCCGAGAAGGTCTCCGAAGTAACTGGCTGCCACGTCTGGGTTTATGAAGCTAGGGCTGCCGGTAAGGCTTAAGATTTCCGGGACCTGCTCTACTGCACCAGTCGTCACGATTACAGTTCCCCTGCCATTTCTACGATGATCTGCTGCTCAGGCTTCGGCAGGCTCTGGAAGATCTCCATAGGGGCCTCGGCGAATTCGTTGCAAAAAGTATCACTAAAGGCCTCTTTGAGCATTCCGGAATCTACGATCTGCTGCAGCTGTTCTTGGGTAATGGAGGCGCTGCCAACCTTGATTACCCTGGCAATCTTCACGTTCTCGAAAGTGCTACGATATGGATCCCGGATGCCGCGAGCACGGTCCCAATGACGGTCCAAACGGTTCGAGCGGTCAAAGGTTTCGAGCTCAGCGGCAAATTCTTCCGGATTCAAAGACGCTCGCTTCTCGAAAAGCGTCTGCAGGGCGCGAATAGCCATGTCGTCGCCGTCGAGCAAGCAAGTGCGCTCGTGGAAGGCGGACTGGACGAGATTACCAAAATCTGCTCCCGCATATTTGTGAATTTCAGACACGTCTGCCATTTTTTCGCCAAGCTCCCCTGCACGCCGCAGGACATTACTAGCAAACGCAAATCTATCTACTGGTTCAAATTGCATGCAGTGCTCTTCGAAATAAGCCGATGCCTGCTTAATTTGCGAGGTCGAATCAATTGGATAATGGTTTTCGAGCGCAAAATGACCACTTGACGCGATCTTGGGCATGGGCCCGGACATAGATCTAAGGTCAATCAGGTTCCCGCTTCCTGCGCTCTTTTCGAGGGTTGCAGGGGCCCCGGGAAGGCTGTGACGTGTTGCCGCTCGAGATAGATTGTCCCTGATGATGGCGCAGGCCTCTTTTGGCAGCTCGTCTGCAACATTCTCGAAATACAGCCGAGACAAGACTACGGCGTCCGGCGTGTGGACGGGGTATTTCCTAATGGCCCTGCCCGTCTTAGTAAGGAAAATCCCAGCGAACTGATCATCGGAAAGCGCAGACACCTTATCCGGGGGATCCAACCGGAGCGCACCAACCTTCTCGAGATTTGACCTAAGAAGATCTTTCTTTAGGTCGTCATACACGTCCAAGACGCGCCCTGCGATACTGAACATAGTGAGCCCTCCATTAGCATGCAATCGGCTGCCATAATTATATCTTGCAACGGCTCTCCAGTCAAGACAACATGTGTACCAAGCGAAAATTATGGCATAAGAAAATCGTTCTAAGAGCATCGTATATCTTTCTTTTAAGGGGATTATCGCAATGAGCGGAGAAGAAAAGGAGGGCCAGGAGCCCCAAACTGCTGGGGACAACAAGCAACCGAGAAGGAAAGGGCCAAAGAAAAAGGCAAAAAGCAAAGAAAGGGAACAGTTTGTAATTCTTACGGCGGCGGCATTTTCAAGAGGCGAACTGGGAGACGCGCTAGTCTGTGAAAAGTCAGAAATACTGGACACCATCTCGCAGATGCAGAACAGCGTGCCGGATACGGGCTTCGCGGTCTTCCGTCTTGGGCCCAAAGTGGAGGTAGAGACAACCGTGAAAATCACAGAAAAGCCATGATCGGAGAGTGGAATGAAACTGCTTTGTTGCAAATGTAACAACGAACACACATTCATGGCCACAGCGCAGGTAGAAATAGACGTCCTTGTCAACGGGGAGGGCAAAGTAATTGACCCTAGAGCGGCAGAACAGCCATTGGGCAACTTGGTGGTCTTAAGGCCATGGAAGTGCTGTATATGTGGAAGTACAGATATTACGGATACGGAGGAAAACGATGGGAACAACAGTACTGGAGAAGGTCCAGAAGATTGAGACCGAGATGAACCATATGTTCGTTGAGCGCCAAGATGTGATTAGGGGCTCAATCGTCGCCTTGCTTAGCCGGGTGAATGTGTTAGTGCTCGGTGCTCCAGGGACGGCAAAATCCATGCAGGCTCAAGAATTATGCTCCCGCATCGAGGGCGCCCAGTTCTTCCGCTACCTGTTGACGAAGTTCACGACCCCAGAGGAAATTTTTGGGCCATTCAGTCTCCAAGCGCTGAAAGAAAATCAGTATTATCGGCTTACCAAGAATTGCCTACCCGAAGCGAATATCGCCTTCCTTGATGAGATCTACAAGGGCTCCAGTGCTATCGCCAACACGCTCCTGACGATCATCAACGAGCGCATCTTCCAGAACAAAGGAGAATGGACCTCGGTGCCTCTGGAAACCTTATTTGCAGCCAGCAACGAAATGCCTGCGGATAGTGAGGAGCTAGGCGCATTCCATGACCGATTCCATCTCAAGTATGAAGTCCGCTATATCCACGAGCATAGCGGTTTTGTGCAAATGCTTCGTCAACGGTACGAAGAGGGAGAACGCTCAGGCGGAACCTGCATCACGCTGGACGAACTCAAGGCGGCGCAAACAGAAGTGAAAAGCGTCAAGATGACAGATGAGGTCTACGAGCTATACGACAAGATTCGCTTCAATCTTGGCGCCGACGGGACCGTACCTTCAGACCGTTCGTTCAATGTCAGCCAAGACATAATCAAGGCTGAGGCTTGGCTGTTGGGCTTGGAGGAAGTAATTCCTGAATGCCTAGCGATCCTATATAACGTGTTATGGGATGATCCCAAGCAGCAGGCCAGCGTGAAGAGAATCGTTCTCCAAGCGGCATCCAAGGAGCTCCTTGAGCTGGAAAAGGCCTACGACGAATCCAGAGAACTTATCCGGCCGCGCAAAACACAAGACGACAACGAGGAGATCAAGGAAACCTTGGAGGTCCGCAAAAAGCTCCGCAATAACCTGAGGGTCCTCCAAGAGGGCGTGGAGTTCGCCAAGAAGAAAGGACTCCCCTGCTTCAAATATGAGTCCATGGTGGAAAGCGTGAAGAATCGCATCTTCCAACTGCAAGCCGATGTGCTTGGCGAAGACATAGACGACATTATGGCCGGAGGAAGCCCAGATGGCCAAAAGAAAGCCACGAAGAAGAGCAAGTGATTTTTCTCGCTATATGGTAGATTGCGACCTATATGATCGCAATCACTTCGAAGCAATCAAAGAGGACTCAACGAAAATACGCCAGGCAGAAACAGAGTGCAAACCAAAATGTCCAGGGGTAGAATTTTTGTCGCAAGACTTCTATTCTGCTCTCTACAAAGCCGCACCCGAACAAATCGATGAACGCTTTGTAGACCCTGATTTGGAGTTGCACCATGAACTCGTAAAGATGCTCTTCGACCATGAAGAGTACACAAAGCTCCGCAGGTTTACTTTCCTGGACGAATTCGCTAGCGCCATCGGTCTAGTTCCTCTCATGAAGGAGCTGGTTGCCTCACTACCTGATCCGCCTCCAGAGGGAAAGAACGGAGGAGGAAAGGAGGGGGGAGAGGGAGAGGGAGAGGGTGAGGGTGAAGGCGAGGGAGAAGGGGAGGGAAAAGGAAAAAGAAAGCGAAAGCGAAAGCGAAAGCGCTTAACCGACAAAGAACGAGAACAACTCAAAGAAGCTATGAAGCAAGCCTGTAAAAAGGCGTCTAAGGAAATCGGAGACGCTAATTCCTGCATGAACGGCTGGGGAACAGAGCGCGGAGAAATCCAAAAGCTGCCATTCAAGGAAAAGATGAAGCTTCGAGAAAGATTAGCCAAGTCAGACAAAATGAGGCGGCTGGCAAAGATGGTAGGCCGCGCATCTCGTATGGCACTTTCAGCGCAAAAGACAAAGATCCAGCATGGCTCTGATGAAGTCTTCGACGTTGAGATTGGCAATGATCTTTCCAAGGTGCTGCCCAGCGAAAAGATGCTCCTAAATGCCTCTCCTGAAGCAGAGCTTGAGTTTATGCGACGCTTCGCGGAAGGCAAACTCATGCAGTATAGGCTGCGCTCGGTTATCAAGGAGCAAAAAGGCCCCATCATTTGCGCCATAGACAACTCCGGCTCTATGTCTGGAGAAAATGAGATCTGGTCTAAAGCCTTTGGCCTAGGGCTGCTGGAGATCGCCATCAAGCAAAAGCGCAAGCTAGTGATCCTTCATTTTGGGTCCGCATCAGAAATCCAACGTTTCAATTTTTCCCATGACGATGCGCCCATAGACAGGAAAATCGATTGTGCTGAGTTTTTCTTTGGTGGGGGCACGAATTTCGAGCGGCCACTATCGGAATGCCAATCTATCGTGAACGAAGAACTGCCCAAAGCAGATATCGTCTTCATTACTGATGGGTATTGCAATGTAAAAGACGCATTTCTGGACCAATGGGCCAATTGGCGCAAGCAAAAAGAAGTACGAGCACATGGTGTTTTCATTAACGATGGTAGTGAGCACGTACCAGAAATCCTGGAGGAATTGTGCGACAGGGTAGTTCATGCACGAGACCTACTTAGGACCGGCGAAGAAGTACAGATGGACCTGTACAGGTCTATCTGACGCAACGCATCCGCTTGGGGTGGTTCTGCTAGCGGCGGGGGGCGCCGGTACCCTCCCTAGGGTATCGGCGTTTTTCTGGTATAAGGAGTACAGTGTACGGCCATTGCTATGGAGGATCCGGAAAATGCAAGAAAAAGATCTTACTTTTGGCGAAATGCTAGACAAGCTGATAGCCCGGGCGGCGTTCTACCACGACGAAAATATCGTGGCTAAGGAATTACGCATGAACCCGGAGAACGGCAATATTACTCATGCCGTTCAATCTCCGGAAGGAGAGGTAAGCGTCCGAGAGTTTTCATTGTTGCCCTGGGGCCTTCGAACCCTTGGGCCCAAACTTGGTATCCCCGTTGGGTACATTCAGCGCTGCCCACCATACCTCAGGGCAACAAATGTCAACCATTGGTTTGATGTCATGAGCGACAAGGTTTTCTTCGTGCGTTTTGATAGCATAGACGGAGAGCCTAAAATCCGGGCCTTCCTTTCAGAGAAATACGCTGACTTCCCCAATGTGCGCCTGGCGGAAATGCTGGCGGAAAACATGGACGAAAAGTATGCTTTTACTGTCAGCTACACTGACGACGGCTGCAGGTTTACCGGAGAGATAGTATCCGGTTCAGATCAGTTTTCAGACGACGAACATGCCTCCGCCATCTGGATCGGAAACAGTGAAATCGGTCAGCATAAACTGACTTTCAGGACGATGCTCTACAACAAAGCCCTAAAAAGCGGCGTTATCCTGAAAACTCTGTCCGGGTTTGATGAGAAGCATATCGGCGACAAAAAATGGCTGGCCGGAAGCTTCAAGGAAGCGGTAATATCCATCATGCTACATTGCGCCAAGAACCTACAGTCACTACAAGATCTGAAAAGAATCAATCTGGAAGATGTCAACGAAATGCTGGACATCATCTGCGAGAGCAATCGGCTCACAGAAACTCACAAAAGTGCAGTAAGGCGTGCAATCGCAACAATACAACCAAAAACATTGTACGACGTTGTTATGGTGTTCACTGCGGCCAGCACAGACCCAGACTGTACGCCCCGCGAACGAGAAGCCTTGCAAATTGTAGGCGGAAACGTAATGATGAACGCAAAGCGTTATGGGCGCTGGAGGATTACACCAGAGCAAATGCTAGAAGAAAGGAAAACCGCATGACGGTAGCTGAACAGTCGGTCGATGTGACTCAACTCACATACAGGGACATTGTTCGTACCCACTTTAAGACCGTCCAGGAGCGCATGCGATTGGCGGCCGAGAATTTTGATCTTGCGCAGGAGCGCAAAAAGGCGGCTCTTGAGGAGGACGCCCATAAAGACCTAGAAAAGCAAGCCCAGGTACAGGCCAATCTGAATGAAGAAAGAGAAAAGCTCTTGCAGCGCCTAGAGGAACTAAAGGAAGAAGCAAAGAAGCCTGACGATACCCAAATCCCGCAACTTGTGGACTTCATCATCTTTTCTCACGATGGGATAAAGCTGACGTTCAAATGCCAGTATAAGGGCAATACTGAAGATGTTGAAATCGAAACCACTCTGGCAAACATTTTCCACAAATGCGGACGGGCCCAAATCCAGTCTATGAAGAAAAGCAAGAAGCGGCTTTATCTCGAAAAGGGCATAGACTTCCTGCTGGCCTTCCACAGTGATTCCATAATCAAGTACCTAACTGCACAAGAGTTCCATGATATCCGGGCCGCCTTCATTGGTAAGAAATGCATATCCCATCTAGAGGGGGTTGCCAGTAAAAACCAAATTACAGGCATTAGCATAAAGGCCAACGAAGACAATGCCGTTTCCATTACGATTGGCGAAGGGGAACACGAAATTCACGAGCCAATCGCCGTCGCAGCAAACGACGGAGCAATCTGGGCGTACGATCAGAAGGCTGGGTCATTTACCTGGCTTTGGTTCAGTAAGGAGTAGAAGCACAAACAACTGTATCTCTGGAAAGTAAGGATCATATAAGTGTGGTATATTAGTGGGCCATAACCGAAAGGAGGTAAAATGGAGGCCCCGGATTACGAGAGGATCCTGAAGACAGCACCAGAGATATTAAGGATGTCAAGCCAGGTCAAAGTTAGGGAGGATGTAAAGCAAAACATCCTCGACGTCGCTGACGGCATAATTTGCCTATCCAGTCTAGTTATGGGTGGAGCGGCTATGGTGGCGTCTATTTTGGCTGGGCAAGATACTATGTAAACCACACAATGGCGCCGACCTAGGATTGGGCCTGGGTCGGCGCTACGTTTTGTTGCATGTAATTTTGCTTTAGGTATCAGGTATAAGATTAGTACGGAAAGGGAAAGTTAATAGAGCTATCGGCCGGGGAGGCATGCAACCCCCTCTATTAGTTTTTCCTACAAATAGTCTCTGGGATCGCCGATAGGCCTTAGCGGGACGCCGCTAAGGAACTCCCGGAGACATGGATAACAAGAGAGGGATGTGGGCCACAATATGCCTGCATGCATCTGCGGCTCGCCCCATCCCTTATTTTTACTATGTACGGTTGCCAAACTGGTCTCGTGGCGGCACCGGCAGCGCAGTCATCATGCTCCTGTATTCAGCCGTATCGGCCACGGGTACCTTCGCGAATTGTCTGAAGGACAAGGCGGGAATGTAGATGATGAGTTCGGTGTTCTTTACTAGCTCCACATGAAACTTCCCGTCCTCATCAGTCTCAGCGATCACTGGATTCGTCGATATGACGGTCGGGTTGCCGAACTCTGAATCACTGAGATGATGAGGAAGGAAGTGAACTTCGGCCTCCACCAAGGGCCGTTGGGTGGCGTTGAGAAGTTGTCCGTAAACTACACAGGTCTCGGTGCCGAGTGGCGTATAGAATTCAGCTTCCTCGATGATACTAAAGTAGATTGTGTCCTCTCTCTGAATATGGTCGACCTCATATTCCCAAACACTCAACCACAAGCCAAGCTCAGCGCCATTAGCAACATTGTAAAGGGCACTATAATGGCCAAGGCTCGTCCGAGTGGCGAGGATGGGTCCACCCAGTTGTTCAACTCCTGACGAATTCTTAACTGAAGTGATCTGTACGTCGCCTGTAGCATCAATGGGTGCTCCATTGCGATCCAACAGGGCCAGCCTTATCTCCGCAGCATCCCCACGCGTAAAACGAAGATCTGCGACTTCAATTGGGTCTCGCGTATCAACCTTGAACTGCTGGCTTAATGCTAGTTCGCTGGTTTCATTCGCGTACCCGATACGTACGCGAACCTGAGCGATGTCGGACACATCAGGTTCGACATCGATCCCGGCGTCCCACACGAGGTTATGAGACACCCCATTGGGGGCGGTGGACAAGAGCGTCACACCGTCATGGGCGGGGTCGTTAGGCAGGAACGTGATGCTCCCGCCGTCGGTGAAACTACCATCGAGGGTATATTCCGCTTGGACCACATTCACTTCATTGAAATATGGATCACGTAAAACTAGCGGAATATCCACGATGGTCGTCCCGGCGCGTTGCTGCGGCGCCGGATATATAGTAAGTGTGGGCTTCGCACGTCGGTACGTGATAGAGGCGTTCGCGTTGGATACCTCAGCCGAAGCACTTCGTGCATCTACCCACACGGTCTTTACGCCTGCGTTGTCATTCCCACCATATCCACGGAGGTCCCACGCCAGCTTGCTCGTCGCAAAGGGTTCCCAAGCGGTCCAATCAAACCCATTGTTCGAAAAACGCATATCGACGGCGCCAGTCGCGTTGATGGTAAGGTCTACCAACAAGTCGCCGGTAACCGTGGCCGCGCCGTCAATCTGGAGTGTAAGCCCTGTAGGTGCTGGCATCAGAATGGGTACTCCATATCTCTGTTGATCGTACCATACGTAGCAAGATCCTCAAGTCCAAGCGAATCAACGTCTGGTATCTGCAGCTTGCAACTATACCCACAGCCCCGGATAGTAAACGTAATCAGGGCTAGCTTTGCCACTGGCACTTCAAACACGCCGTTTGAATCTGTGAATGCGGAAATCTGCTTGCGTGTAAGAATGTTCCCCTGGGCGAAGCGAGGTAGATCTTCAACTGAATCAACATAATAGACGATTTCGATTGGCTCTCCGTCCGCTGGATTGCCATCAGGATGTACAATGCTCCCCCGAATTAGGCAAACGTCCATGGGATCATATGGCAAGATCGGGTCGGATAGTTCGCCCTCGATGCTATCTTGATCGACACCAGAGATTTTGTAGTAATGGCTAAGCAACCCCGTGGGATCCGTGTAGAAGGAATCTGTGACCCCTGTCGCAACCTGAGCGTACGTTATGTCGTCCGCAGAACGATAAACGTTATACGATACTGCGCCCTCGAGCGCGTCCCACTCTATGCGCACTTCATTTACTATTGCCATGCTTCACCTGTGCTCTTACATTCCGTGGTGCGGGTAAAATGCTGCGCCTAGCGTTCTCCAGCGTTCTCCATGGCGAGAACACGCCATCCTTTCGCGTTCTAAAGCTGTACTTGGCCCCGGGCCCGGCATTTTCGTCCAAGAAATACGTGAAGTAGATGGATGAACCATGGGGATCCCTGAAAACCTTCTTGGCTTTCGTACGCTTCACCGTGTCCCAGCCATCCTCCCCCAATATCTGCTCTTGACCCGCGATCTCTCTCCGGAACTCACAATAGTCCGGCACATCCTCTGGCATAAGTACAGCCAGAAGGTATGAGCGACCAAAGATCTTAACAGAGAATCCGTGAGCCATATCAATCAAGCCTGGATATACATGACTTCTAGTGTATCACCAACGGAACTATCCGGAATTTGCTCCGGATGGACGCTAATGCTAAATACGTTCGGCGCGGTTTGCGTAATGTTGGCGCTGGGCAACTTGTTCCCGTTAAGGAACGCCCTTATGGACCCAGATTGCATATTACTCGTGGTGCTAAATGAAGTGCTAACACCATTTAGTTGTAGCGCAGGAATAGCTTCTTCGTTGTGCTGATGAGCTACAGATTCTACATTTATCATGCGCCCATCCAGGCCAACGAGGTCCCTGTCGTTTGGCACCACGGCATTCCAGGCGTCGCGCTTTACGTCAGCGATTGCGGCAAACACCTGTTGGAAATTACTGTAGATTTGGATTAGGTCATACATACTATTACTGACATCGACGGAAACATCCCACGCGGTCCCCTTGATGTCTGCAATAGTTGCAGTGAAGTCTCCAGAAAGGGCAGCAATGTCAGCTGCATTTTGGGCGATGTCGGTGATGTTGGTGTTTACTAGCCCAAATAAAGTAACGAGGTCGTACATGCTATTGCCAGGCTCAACCGACACATTCCAGGCTGTACCTTTAATGTCGGCAATAGCGGCGGTTACCTCAGAGTCCACTTCTGCCACGATAACGCCCTCCTTGAGGAAGGCGTTAATTGGCAAGTCGCCCATAGAGCTACGAATGCCAAATTTTATTAAGATCTGCTGGTTAGGGACACCGGATAGCTGAATCCATGGGTTACTATGCCACGTATTCCCGACAACAGATGTAGTCCCAAATTCATCATCCGTGATATCTAGAATGGTGATAGGAAGCTCACGCCCCTCGATGTCGTAAATAGCAAATACGGCGTTTGGGTCTTCTGCCGGGACCCCCACGTAGGCGTCATATATCGAGGTTATCTGATACCTATTGGAGACAACGGAAGCCGCCGATATCTCGTGGACTGGAGCAGCGATTGGTTTGTTGGCAAATTCGGCCAACGCATGCTGTACCGTATTGGTTGTCAGCGGGTTGGTCGTCGGGTCGAACCCAACATTGCTTCCTTTATGGTAAGCCTGTAGGTCCCCCGAATCATGAATATGATCGTGGACCTGGCCTGTAGTCAGGTCCAGGCCCACGATACGATCCATGTCATCATCGACATAGAATATGTCGACGTCGAGCTGCTTGCGCGGTATTCTATGCAGGTCCATCTTTTACTCCAGGTCGTCTGGTTCCCCAACGACCATTTCCGTTTCTTTTTCCTCAAGAGCAGACTCAACGAGCCCTTCTAGGTACTCCGCGCCCTTTTGCTTAAGGCCAGATTCCTTGAGGAATGCGTTTGCAGTAGCAATTGCCTTAACAAGCTTCTCACGGCTTGTTGGCTGGTCGGCCTGCTTCTGGGCCCATTTCTCAGTAGCGTTGATAGCCTGTCTGACATAGCCCTCGACTATCTTCTTTTCTACGCTGCCGAGTTCAATCCCGAACTTTTTGGCAAGCTTGTACGCCGCCCATGAAGCTAACACCATCAATACCGGCGTCAGGATATTCACAAGCACCAGGCCAATACTGGCAATCACGGGCGCAACACCGGCATCGGGCGCCGCCGCAACAGCCTCCGCAGCTTCTTGGGCCAAAATTGTTGCATTTGCAACAACAAAGGCCACCATGGCCATCAGGCCCACTCTCCGCTTATCCATTTCCCTTCTCCTTTACACAGCGCCACCTCTCGTAGTGGCTAGAAAGCTATGCCGCAATCCTTACGCCCTGCAGCAACTCAGCCGCAGCCGCATAAAATCCTAACGCTTCTTTCTTGATTGCGCCATCCAAAACATATTTTTTTGGACCCTGAACCATTCCGTTCATTCTGGCTATATGTAAACAATCAATACCGCTCACAGGCACGCTTGGATGCGATTCATATGAAGCGCCACCCAGAAATGGCTTAACGCGGTACAGAGAACAAGCGAATGGGTTCTTGGCATCCCCAGATACGACCGCTCTCGCTATGTCAGTTCCGTCGGACATATGGCCATAGAGGACGCTCAAGGTATCGCAAGGCACCAAGAGATCAGGGTCTATAACCAGGAGGAAGTCAACTTGGTTAGCCGCACAGTTAGCCATAAACAGACGCCATGCATCCTCTCTAGACAAACCGCACGATACCAGTGGGACAGAAAGGCGGTTGAGTCCATCTGGGGCATAAATGGCGTCAGCGTTGGTCCTAGGCATATACTGCTGGCTTGGGATTGCAAAAGCCACCACCACCCGAGGATTCGCCTTGAGGTAGCACGGACCCGTAAGCGCCTTATGGGCCTCCGGAGAGGTAAGCTGCGCGATTCTCTGCTGGGTCTCTTCCAGGTAGTGGAACTTCGTAGGCGGACCGTCCGTCTGAAGCCGACGTTTATTTTCGGCAGCAAATGCCAGCAACGCCTCGGCCGATTCCTTGGGTAAGCGGCTAATGCTTTCCCAGTAATCTTGCGCAACCCACCCAGTGTGTTCTTCCATTTGCTTGGTTTCTATGTAGCGCTGCATGCGAAGCCGCTGATAAAGCTCTTCCTCTTGTTCTGGGGTAAGCTTCGATTCCCTTGCATCCTTCTCGAGCTTTTCTAGCTCTTTGCGATACCACTCGAGATCGTCCTTGCAGTCAGAAATTGTCTTTTCCGCCTGCACTAAGCTTCGCTTAATCGAATCCCGTTCGGTTTCCTTGAAAACCAACAGCGTGTCCAAATCACTAAGGAGGTGGGTCCGACACTCATCCCACTCGTCTTCCTGATACACCCCCAATATCTGTTCGGGGCGAAAGGCCAGCTTCCTGATATTTTCGCGTTCTTGTATCTCGCATTCATAGGCTGGCAAGGCTTCTGGCCTCCCAGGCTGTTTGAGGATTACGTCGTAAATGCGGCCAAGAACCGACAAGTCGCTTTCGATATTCAGCAAATACGCCTCTATTTTTCTCCGATTCAGCATACTTTCGGCATAAGCGTGCATTTTGTCATCTACTTGCAACATAGCCTGGCGCAGTTTGCGCTTTGGCGTAAGGCAAGCGTCCAAAACGAAATGCTTTTCTGAAAAATGCGATTGGCCAAATGATCCGCACAGCTTGAGCAGCCCTCGATACCACTCGAAAAAGCCATTCTCGTCGTTGGCGAAATCATTCGTAGACAATATTAAGTCACGGCCCATGCTAGACTCTCGCGCTAAACAGTAGTAGAAACCCCACCCTGGCCTTCCTTCTGCGAAGTCAGAACCACGCCAAGCATAGCAGTTGTCTTGGTTGCGAAATCAAACCGTTGGATGCGATCCGTATCCTGTGGCGGATACGGTACAGCTGGAGAACCACCACATGCAAATCCATGTGTAGTATTATAAACTCCAGCTCCCTCTCCCTGCCCGTCTACAAGAGCCGTGACTAGCGAGAAGTATGTGTGCGTCGCGAAATCAACCTCAATGACATCGTTTATTGCCGTTGGGTCATTTGTTTGCACATAGCCAAGCAAGTAACCTTTCCCTGCAGGGCGGTTATTCACCGGCTGACAAGCTTCGAGGGTGGTTAAGAAGTTAGCCATCGCGGAAAAAGTCGTGGTAGAGTATTGATAATTGTCCACATTGTTCTTGAAAAGACCGACCCAGTCTCCCCCAAAAATATACCCGAACGTAGCGCTACAGGGACCACGGCCGTTATTTCGAGCCACAAAGCCGGGGTAGGCTATGCCCGAGTATTCGTTTCCCCGAGTGTCATCCGAAAACTTCACATAGTCAATGTGGAAGTTCGCAGTGATGCGAAATACTCTTCCATAAGAAGGCCCAAAGAAGCTAGTGCGCGTCTGAGTGGCACCGGCTGAAACGCCGACGTTCGAGGTTGCTTCAGTGCTATATAGTATCTTCTGAACAATGTTCAGCGTACCGCCGTTAAGGCCGCACATCCAATACCCAGCTTGGGCTGACCAGACTGGACCGGCTAGAGTAGTTGCGGTTTTTAGAGCCTGTGTGTTTGGGGCGCAAGTCAAGGCGGCCGTATCAAATTTATCAAGCTCCGTGCTGCCACCACTAGCTGCTACAGTCTTCCCGCCGATATATGTTGGGATACTCACGCCACCAGAGGCCCTGGGTAATACCTGAGAAATAGGCATCATAGTCCCCTATGCTGGTTCACTTGGCCATTCAACGCTATCCGGATCCGCAGCATAAGTAGTGGGTATATCCAACAGCGCTTGCCGATATGCAGACCAATCCGAAATCTGCTGCGCAGTCAAAAAACCACTAGATGCTACATCGCTTGCCTGCGTCCAGCCACACGCGGCAAGTCTCTGCGAAATTGTTGCTCTGATTACCGCCCATTTTTCTTCGGTTGTCTGCTCGTCTACAGCAACATATGGGACATCTTCGGTGAATTCCTCAGAGGCCCATGCCGCTATAATGTTTTCGTTCAGCGGCAATGCTGAAATGTCGGTATCTACTGGGTAGATAGTGCCATCAGCTACAAAACGGGCCTGCCCATTTTCAAATGTTTCTTGGATTCTGAAGCCGCCGTCAGCATCGGCACCAACTTTACAATAAGTGCTCATCCCCGTCTCCTATCAAACGGTGTTAAATAACAACGTAGCATGTACATTAGCTGCGTCCCCATTAGTGCCCGGGGCAACAATCTGGACTTCAATGCTGTCTGTGTTAGCCACGGGGAAACCACCGCCAATCACTGTTCCGACCACCGGAGTATCTGGAGCGGCAGACAGCACTACGTTCGCCGTTAATGCGGGTGCGCCATTAACGGTAAGCATGACCGTTGGTTGGGCGGCGCCGGAGTCAACGACACCTTGTGAAAAATGAACGTATTTGAGGAGACTATTGGGCAACATGAAAAGGTACGTGGTGCCGCCATTAGTTGTTTTCCAGAAATCCAAATCTGGTGCAATAACAATGCCCCTACACATAAGATCAAGTTGCTCTGGGCGGCCACTGATAACGACATCATTTGCGTTGACAGTAAAGCTAATATTCCCACCAGGCGTTATGCCCTTAAACGGTAGATCAACGCCAGCCTTGGGCAGGGCAAGACCTGCGGTACCGCCAGCGTTGCTGGACGTATTAGCCTCACCAGCGGCCGGAACAGAAGCATTAACTTGTATCTGTTCGTTCGCACCTGGATTTAGGACGTTGAAAGTAATATTTGTTCCGGCTGACAGTTTATTGAATAGATAGCTAGGCGTGGTGTCGGTTGCTCTGGCCGCCACAAACTCACCGGCTACGCCGCCAAGAGATCCCAGGTTAAAGATAAAGCGCACGTCGCGGATATCCCCAGGCCTGATAAGCACAGCGGTCGGCTCGTCAATGGTGATTTCGCCCACTACCTGGATATTGTTTGGGTAAGCAGGAGGAGCGGCAAGCCCAGCTGCGGCCTCTACCCCAGCGATCCGAACAGCAGCGCCAGCGTCATTCAGGCCAATGAGATCGATACGCTCTTGTCCGGGAGCTGTCACTGTCGGGAACGTCACAGCAGCAGCAATATCATCGGCAACGGTAACAGCTGAAGAGCCCAGAGAATCAACATACGTGCCACCGTTTACGAACACCGTATTGGTCGGAGGGGTTTGTGGGTCAGGACGGAGCTCTAGGAACCCATCTCGCCCAAAATCATTGCCTATGTTGATGTACTCGCTCTGGTTGATAAGGTCGTCAGTAATGGCTGCCGCAGCGGCCGGGACATATACGGTCGCCAGGAGGACCTTATACTGCGGAACGGAAGCCGGGGGTATCGGTGGCGATCCTGCGGTACCCTGGATAACCTCGTAGGTTTGCGGGTTGTTCGCATTGGTGTACTGGTGAGCCGCAACAACGTAGTCAATGCGATCTTGTGCCGGATCCGGGACTATGGTTACCGCATTCAAAAGATCGGCGGTTTCGGTTACCTTAATGCCCTCTTCGGTCATCAAAATGGAGGCTGTAGCGCCATCCAGCTTGATGTCAAGGTTAAGCGACGCCGGAGACGTCGCGCGGACGCTATAGCCGCTGTAGACGCTCTTGGTAGGCACAATACCCACAAAGTGATCGTTTAGATATTGGGATTTTCGCGGGGCCCCAAAGTCCCAAATACGAGTCTGGCTCATGGGAAATCTCCACTAAAACGTGACTTTCCAGCGTACGATAAGTGTGGTACCATTTTTCACTTTTACGCCAAATGTATGTCTAGCAAACATCCTGTTTGTGGTGGTAAATAGACCAACCTCGGTCAATTGGCCTACGCCTTCGCCCGGCAAGAATGAAGTCACGTATTCGGTAATATTGGAGCCCAGCTTGCTGATCGTTGCCACAGCTTTTCTATCAAGCTCGTTTACCAATGCCGCATCCGCCTCGGTGGCTGGGATTGGCGTAAATGGATCTCCGGGGACATTCCCCCCGTCTCCTACCGCGATTTCCGCCACAACATCAGAGAAGTCTTGAGCGGCCCAATCAGATATAACGTCATAAGCTACGTCGGTTATTGTGTTTGCTCCGACGGAATCTATGACTCTACCGCGATGGCAAAACAAAAGCGTTACTTCGCCCGTGATGCGACGTACCATCTTGTCATTGCAGTCCATAGGGTCCTCCAAACACTTGAAATTATAGACCTTTCTGCCAGCACAGTCAAGCTAAAAATAGCGCATGTGCTACATCGTTACACAAGCGAAACCAAATCCATGGCGACGCCCCTGTCCATGGGCAAATACAGAGAATCATCCTGATAAACTCGTATGCCTTCACCGCCAGCAAACGCAGAAAAGAAATGCGCCTGCACCGCTGTAACCTCTTGATAATCAACACCCAGCACCTGCAAGACCCCATTGACTTCTATCCTGAGGGTATTATCTCCCAATCTATATGGGAACGGGATATCCAGGTCTTGCTGCCCGGGTAGCACGGTTAAGAAATGGGTCCCATCCACGCTAATGTCCATGTTTCCATCGTCGTCCCAGCGGTCTCTGCAAACTTCGTCAATGATCAGTTCCATTTCGAAGCTAACCGAATCGGTTGCGCGGCGGCTAACTGTGTCCTCTGTGCCGGGGAGGGTGGCCAAAATGAAGTACTTCGTGTAAGCTGGCTTTATCGTATCTAGATAGAAAATGAGGTCGTCCAACCGGTCTTCACTGGTGAGAAGGCTAGCGTCGGCATTAACTATGAAAACGAACCACTTGATAAGATCAAACAGGGCCTTATTGAGCCTCTCGAGCTCTGCAGGATCTCCGGTACCGGCGTCATCCCAGAAGCCCCCATCGTCCAAATACCCACGATCATCCCAGAACCCAACAAACGGCTCTCCGCTGACGGAAAATTGGTCCCAAAGCTGGTACAGATGCGGAAACTGCTTGTACCACTCTGGGTTCGTAACGTAATCCCAAACTTCAACTCCTGTAGCTAAGGGCTGAAAGGCTCGCACGTCCTCCCCCGCGTTTACGGTCGGAACCAGTGGCGCCTGGACGTTGTATTGTGTGCCGTCTTGAGCCTCAAGGTGGACATCTTCCGACCCAGATAGCTCCTCGCGCTTCGTTACCCTCGTTGCAGTTGGAGAAAACGGGACATCCAGGAGGATCTTGGACCCGTCTTCGATGAGCTGGAATGCTGGTCCGTTCCAATAGCAATACCATAATGCTTTGACAGCATTAAGGTAATCGATATTGTTGGGTCTGGCGAAGCCGATTGGCGCCCCGAAATTATTTTCCGTCGTGGGCTCATTGACAAACAGATTTGGGATCCAGATCTCATCAAGATCGAAGTCGCAATATAGCCATCCGTCTCTGACCTCATGGGTTACTCCATCAATCGAAATAATGGACGGCATGTCTATGCCATCTTGGATTATGGGCGCAGCGTATATCGTCGGGTCTATGATGTGGCGATATAGGTATTCGCGTACGTAGTATTCCACTTCTACAATATCACCGGGAACCAAATCCTCGTCGAAGGAAAGCACGTTTGAATTTTGTCCAACAACCTGATAGTTCAGCCCCATCGTTTGGATCACACCGTTAACGTACACGATATGCTTGAGGTGGCTTCGTGTGTCGATTACAAATGGCACGGTAAACGTAGGTGAAGCTGTGCCCAGAACGTTTGTATACCGCAAGTGCTTATGGTTCTCCACGTTGGCGTCAGTTCGTATCCACCTAATAAATATCTCGTCTCCAACTCCGGCCGGTGCGGCAATGGTCAGCGTTACGCTGTTCGGTTCAGATTGTAATGCACGTACTTGCTTCGCGCCATTTGTCCATACCTCTATCGGCGCCTCGTCGTCTCCAAACTGATATGGACCCTGCCCATCGGGTTCTGGCTCAAAAGCATCACCCACCGCGTCCGTCCAAGTGTCTTTTGGCGCGGCTAGCGTTTCCTGGAATTGTCTGTGGCTATGAGCGACAGGCGTGGTAATGTCTTGCCAGTGGACCATAATGTTGTGCCCCAGGCCATCCGTTACTCTGGCTGTTAGGGCCTCCACCAGCTTAATCTCGAAGGTGTCGGAGAACTCATAGTCTACAACCCATGTCAGATAAACACCATTGAGCATAATCGAGACAATCCGTGCCTTGGGTGCTTTTTCTACCCGTACAGATTCCCCAGTGGTTAATGCGGGGATAAAGGATATGCTCTGGTTGGTAGCTTCTGTGAAATCTTCATCAATCGTCTGCAAAATGTCGTTTCTATACACAGAAAGCTCTCCTACGCCTCGTGTGTATATCCACGGCAGAGCAACCGTTGGGGTTAAGGACCCTGCCTCTGTTTCGAAGATGTTGTCATCAGTGGGGTGCGTAGCATGGCACGAACCCAGCGCCGCGCTGGTGTCCCCCATCAAGTCAAAATAGCGCTCCCGTATCTCATACGTAACGTTTGCGGCGGCAGGCAAAACCTCCGCTATTCTTATGGTATTGCCAGAGACGTTTGTGGCCCTGTATTCGCTTCCAGCCATAAGCAAAACGTGACCGGTGCCAATGCCTTCCGCAGTGAAATCTACAGTAGTGTCAACCAGCTCGGTGTATCCGGTCCCCTCTACCAGCTGACCAGTGCTTCGCTCAGCCACAAAGGTGGTTGTCTTTTCGTACCAATGGTGCTCATGGATAACCTCATTGGAAATCCAGCTATCTAGTACCAAATTCACCCATTGGTAACGCCAATACAGGGGGACCGTGGCTAGTGCCTTAGAGAAGTCCGATTGGTACAACTGCAGATATTCGTTGTCCATGACCTGGGCAAATCCGCCCCACATCGTTGCCAGCTGGTCACGCTGTTCGTAGTCCTTCCAGAAATCAGAAAGAACTCTATAGATCTGCTCTGGGTCTAGGCCGAAGGCGTTATTTGGCATATCACGTCACCTTTGTAACTGTGATGTTCCTGGGAATAAATTTGGTGATTCTATCGATTTCAATCTCCGTGTCAGACGTATCCGTAGTTACGGTGCCATCTGCCGCATGCGTCTCTGCCGACATAGTAAATGCTAGAGCCACAAACTCGACACTGAAATAGTACACTACCGAGACCAAGTCCGAGGCCTGGAGAGATGCCCCGATGCTAAGACCATCGATGTACTCACTGATAACGTTGACCAAATTCTCTTCTTCGATAGTGCCTTTATACTCCATATCTATGTCAACAAAAGATGGTATCGCTCTTCGGGCTATGATGTCCGCAGTAATGACCCTGTTCAGGAGACTGCTAATGTATTCTTGAGTAGAACCAACCAAGCTATCCGCATAATAATCCACCTGCAGTGTAGAGCCGATGAAATATCTCGGCGCAGCTGGATTAGTTTCCAGGAGCTGTATTTCTATCTGCTCCGTAACCGAATACCGGAATAGCGGGTCCAAAACGTTTATCTGGTAGTCTACACCAAGCTCTAATGCGGTGCCGATTTGCTCTCGAGTTGCCGGATCGATTTCTATGATCCTATAGATCCCTACTACTGGCAAAACAAAGGCCACTCCGCCTTCATAATACGGCAGCGATTCCTCTGAAACCTCGTTAACCTCTTGCGCCGGGGCAAGAACTACGGTGTTAGTCACGACCCCAGTAGAGTCTAGGTAGACATCGACCTTGCCGCCGATATGAAACGTATCGTCACGAACCACACCGTCAATCCCATATTGCACATTGCTGCGGTTCGTAAGGGTTCCATCTATGGTTAGAGTGCTGCTCGTCACCGCCTCGATGAAGTGCGTGCCTGTATCTGGAGAATCCTTAATGAGGAGCTCGTGCCCAGGCTTAACTCCCAATGTATGCCAATTGACAATAGCGGCGTCAGTGAATTGGTTGCCACCGGAAATGACGCCCGTGGTAGATTCATCCAGAAGTGGAAGCATAGCCAGGATACCAGGCACTACGTCTCGTTCCATTTCTGGGTCGCCGTATCCGATTGGCACCACTTCGCGAACGGCCTCGAAGTTCTCTAGGATCGCGAATTGAATTGATTTCTTTATGACTAGATCCCTGACGGAAATACCATACTCCGTACGCTGCTTTAAGGCCGCGTTGTCTTCGACATCCACGCCAGACGCAAATGCCGCTGGATTGTCAACCTTAACCACATTATCCGGGCCACCGGTCATAAAGACAATAGAGTTCTCGTCTATGTTGTATTCCTCGCCCTCTCCTTCCGATTCCACCGAGATGTCCACATAGAAATACAATCCGTCAGGATTAAGGGCAACCTCTTCCGCCAAGAAGGTGCTCGTCTCAGTAGGGTAGAATATGAGGCCACTAGCCGTCTGGAATTGGGTGTCAGTGGTGATGGTTACGGCTATAGCTTCGGTCAGATAAACCCTCACCGTTCCGGTAGACTTCCCGCCGCCCCTTCGGGCCACAAACATATTCGCAACCAACGAATCCATTTCTTCGTCTATCATGGTCTCGAAGTTGCGCAAAGACAGGTTGCGCTTTATGATGTTAGCCTGGTCCCGATAAGGCTGCAGAAATACAGCGATTGGCTTGATAACCATATCCCGAAACGCAGTACCTTGACGAAGGTCGAAATCGGGGAAGTTTTCCTGAATTTTCGTTACCAGGAATTTCTCAATAGGAAGTTCAAATTTCGCCATGTCATGCTCCTAGACGGTTAGCGTAAGCCTAGCACTTTCTCCAGCCGCAGAGGTTACCCTTACAGTAACCTCCCATATGGCATTGTCAATATCGAATTCTACGTCTAGCAAATCTAGCCGTACTAGTGTTTCGGAATTCGTGTTTGCTTCGGTCTCTTGAAGAGTAATGATCTCTTCCTGTATCTTCAATAGCGCCCGAGCTACATCAGATTTGGCGCTTTGTTCTGTTATGGAGTGAGCGGCTACCGGCAAGATATCGCGTATGCCCATGCCATAATCTGGGCTGAGAATGTCTCTCCCGGGAGTAGTTTTAATGGCAAACGCCACCAACTGGATAAGCTTCCCGAGCCCGGTAACCTGCAGGGGGAAGTCTGTAGACGTAGAAATTACGTAGTCGTATGCGTTCGGCACCGTAACCCGGACATCTGACATTACGAAACCTCCGACATGAATCGGTCTAAATCTGCAGCTACCTGCTGCACATCTGGTATTTCCCGGTTGATTTTGAACTCTATGGCCAAATCCTTGAACGTCGTAAACGTAGAAGCCAGCATATCACGACTTCGCTTCGTGTTTCGCACGAACAACAATACGTCATTGAGAGCCGCTACTCCGTTAATTGTCGCCATTTCAGTTTCTGTGAAGTCCGTGAGTACCGACTTCACAGATTCCTCCAATTGGCCCAAGAATGTGGCATTGCCCGGCCTAAGAGCGAAGAACTCTGACCATTGCCCGGTCTTAAGTAGTTCACTGGCTCTGTCCATACCTATAGCGTCCATGAGCTGCTGGATCTGCCTAGATTTGTCTGTTTCCGAAACGAAAAATCCGGCGGCCGTCCCCATGGCGCTAGTAACCGCAGCTTCCCTGGAAGCATTATCGGCTAAGATTTGGCTTGCGATATTTGTTATTTGCGTAACTGGTATATCGTAGTTTAGCTTCCTCCCAACCCAATATTTTAGCTGACCCAGCTGAGAACTTAGTAGATCGATTCCAGGCAAGGTGATCCCCTGCATGGGCACCCCAACATTGGTATTGTAGTCCGCTATGTAGCCGTCTGGGTCTGCAGAAAAATATGTGGGAACATTGTTTGGGACTATGTTCATGTCTTCTACAATGGCCAACAACTGCATCCACCACCTACGCTCATACTCGGGCATAACCGATATCTGGCCACGAAGTAAAACCGCCTCCATAGAATTGATGACTGACCTTATTTCGGCTTGCACATTATTCATGATACCAAGGAGGCATCCGTTGGTGTTGTAATTCCCTTCAAACTCCTGCATGAAGTATTCCAGGGCGGATTTATGCGTCTCAACCAACCCGTACGAATCCTCTACCCCCACAAGGAGGGAATCCAGCTCCTCTAGGGCCCCCATGATCTCCTGGATGCGATTTGCGGAGTTTCCATTGCTCGCTAAGATATCTGCCGCATCCTCCACGTTTTGCCGGGCTAGACCATAGCGATATTCGTCAAAGGAATCGGAATAGGTTAGCTGTGACCTGACGTTAACCAATATCGAATCCGCAGCTTCGAGTTTGCCCTGTGCATCTCTCGTCTTTTGGTAATGGTCCACCGTATAGTAGGTGGGATCTATAGCTGCGCAATTGGTTGCAACAGATTGGACTAGGTCGTCGAATCTGCTTAGTCTATCGTTGGCTGTGCCGCCCTCCTCTATAAATCTCTGTAGCGATGCGGTAGCAAGAGACCCTATCATAGACGGGTCTTGAGACATCGTTAGAGACACAATATTGAACATTTTGTTGTATAGCCTATCCGTGACATCTGCGGTATTCTCCGCGATGTCTTCCGCGTAATCAAACGCCCCCCTAGAGACCTCCTTAAGGGAAGAACGGATTCTGTCACCAGATCTATTAGAGAAACTATTGATGAGATTGCCTAGCGAAGACAATCCCGTCAACCTGGAGAATATCTCCCCCGGTCTCCTGTTTACCATATCAGAAATGCCCGTGACCAAAACATTATCAATCGCCTTGTAAATGGCGTTTGTGACCAGCCCACGCACAATGGCATTGTCTTCTGGTATGTTCGTGTGCGCCGTAATAGCCGACTCTATGGTAGTCATTAGGCCATCAATAACAGACCCAACCATGAAATCTACGGTCGTGTCAATCTTGTCGATGAACTCGACCTCCCGACCAAGCCTGGTAAGCTCCACGCGGGTGTACTTAACTGCATCTCGTTGAAGCTGGGCTATTAACGCCGGAGTTGCCATCAAGCAAACCTCTCGAGCTTAGAAATAACCTTGCTCTTTATCAATCCCACCTGGCGTACGGTTTTGCCCATGCGCTTAGCAATTTGGTCCATCTTGAGCCTGGGCTTGCCATGCTGGCCGGTAGTGTAATCCATAACTAGCTGCTCTTCTGGAGTAAGCTCATAATACCCGTAATTCAGCAGGTCCGCTTCTCTGCTTACCCCACCAAATCCTACGTCTCCAAAGCTTGCTTCTAGACCCAAATCCTTTCTGAGCTCTCGCTCCATCCTGGTGACCTCTCGTTGGGACCATCCAAGCTCATCAGCCAATTCGACGTTGGTCGGCTCGCGCCCCTTCACCTGCTGCAGGTATGATTTGGTCTTTTGGAACATATCAATTTTGGCGGTGCGGCTCTCTGGCATGCGACCTATGTTTTGATATGTGGTGACATATCTATAAACCTTGCGCAGGTAATTATTGACGTGGGTCCCCAGCTGG
>Ga0180434_10002270_pt1 | contig 26087 bp, 46 predicted proteins | sample SS_ome_7_FD_132453 | JGI IMG/M metagenome (GOLD analysis project Ga0180434, IMG submission 132453) | Hypersaline lake sediment archaeal communities from the Salton Sea, California, USA - SS_1_D_2 metaG | ecosystem: Environmental > Aquatic > Non-marine Saline and Alkaline > Hypersaline >... | reverse complement strand
GCCGATGATGATCACGGTGGTTCACATGCCGATCATGGCGTCGCAGGGGGATTCCTCGGGGCAGTTCCGACTCTGGACCCAGTTGTCCCAGTTCGCGGCGGCGTCGGGGTCGGTGGTGAACCCTGACGAGGCCATCTCGAAGAAGGGGGAGGTTCCCTTCGAGACCCCCACCGACATCACGATGAAGATGCTCATCTATGCGGAGGAGGAACTCGAGAAGATGGGTGTGATCGATCCGAAGCGGAACGTCCTCGACGAGGAGGCTCTCAAGGAGGCGGCTCGTCGGGTTCGCCAGAAGGACGTGAGGCTCCTACAAGATGGCTGAGATCTACGTTCTGTTTCCCCCGCCGGACAAGCCGGTCCCCAAGGACCAGCAGTACAACATCGAGGTCGTGGGGGCTGCGGTCGTCGCGGTGGAGACCATGCAGGGGATGCGGCACTCCAAGGTCCGCTGCGTCGCCCTCGATGGGGATGACACCATCCGCTTCCGATTCCTCATCAAGAACCACACGCGGGTCCTCCGGGACTTCTTCAAGGGGACCGGGGTCAAGTGGCAAAGCGGGGGGGTGCCTCGCGTGTCTCACGAGTACACGGTGGACGACGGGGCGTTCTTGATCGCCTTCGACGGCAACGTCGTGGGGGAGGACAAGATCCCCGAGGGTTTGACTGACCCTCCCCGGACCATCTACGTCCTCGAGGACGTCCGGGCTCGGCAGATCCCACTTCCTCCTCCCTGAGGTTGCAGAGCGTCACTTCTCGCGTAGTAGGGGTGAGGAGAGACGCGATGCCCAAACTCACGACCGCTCGCTGCAAGTTGTACGTCGAAGCCTTCGGGTACAAGAACTCGAAGCGAACCCGCAAGGTCAAGGACGACCTCGGTGTCACCCTCAGGGTGTTCACGGTAGGTGACCGATGCTTCGTCATCGAATCGGGCCGCGATGATGAGCACGTGCAGGACATCCACCCGCTGGATGTCCCCGACGTCTCGACCCCTGACCTCAAGGATTCCAGCCGACCGTGGCTCCAGCAGAAGCACGTCGGACCGGCCTCCTCGACGGACATCCCGATGACCCCCGCCGAGTTCTGGACTCTCGCGGAGCAGACGCACCGGGAGCAGGAGGCCACCCGCACCGAGATCTACTTCGAGGACAAGGATGGTGTGGATCTGCTGGTGGGGGCGCTGACGGAGCACCTGGCCGATGGAGCCAGCATCCCGTGGCTTCGTGAGGCACTGACGACGGCCCCGGACAACGAGGGCGTCCGGGAGTACATGGGCTCGCTGTTGTGCTGGATCGACGGCTACGCGGACGAGGACGACTGGGAGGCCGCACAGAAGGCCCTGGGCTCGGCCTTGGACGGCTGGGAGTGGTGATGCCCCGTCAGAAGTTCACCCGTGAGGACATCGAGCAGGCCATCGCGGAGGGTGTCCCTCAGTACGGGGGTGAGGGGAGCACGAAGCGGATGATCGCGTTCCCCTCCCGTCCATTGGGGGAGGGGAACGTCACGGGCCAGGAGGCTTGGTTCGAGGATCTCGAGGGTGGGGACGCTCTCTGCGACATCACCTTCGTCGAACGTGTCCGCGTCTACGTGGGCCATGGGGACAGTCAGGTGTACGACGAGGTCCTGGTACGGGACCGGGAGAAGCAGGACACCATCCCGAAGGAGGTGTTCGAGTTCGTGTGGGGCAAGATCGCGCATCGTCTCCGAGGGGGGACCAAACATCAGCCATCTGCGTAGGGGGGACTATGAGGCACCTCGTCTACCAACCCCAAGGCTCCAACCTCTGCGGACAGGCGTGCATCGCCACCGTCCTGGGCATCACCCTCGACGAGGCGTGTGACCTCGTGGGCAAGCGGGGCTACACGAGCACACGGCACATCCGGGAGGCCCTGGCCAAGCGTGGGTTCAACCTCGGGGACCGAATGTCCTCCCCTCGGTGGCGCAAGAAGCCGAGGAAGGGGCTCTACCTTGCCCGTGTGAAGTGGGTCGCTCGGAAGCACACCCACTGGGTTCTCTGCATGCCGGACGGGAGGGTCTTCGATCCTGCGTTCGGGTACGACCCGGATTGGCAAGGTGGACACCGAACGAGCTTCTACCTGATCGAGGAGTCTCCCATCGTGCTCATCCGGGAGCTGGCTCTCGAAGCGACCCGGTTGATGGACACCATCGATCGGGAGGAACTCGACTGGGACAAGTACCAGAACCTCAAGGACGCCGCGAAGCGGGTTCACCGCATCCGGCAACTCGCGGGAGGCTGACATGAGCGACAAGGAACGAATCGAGAAGGCCATCGACTTCGCCGTCCGCTACGGCGGCATCGACGGGGGTCACCACAAGATGTGGGTCATCGACCAGATGGTCCGGGCGTTGACGGGGTGCCCGATGGTCACGAAGACCGCGAAGGACGTCCATGGCAACGACTACACCTACGAGGACCAGGGCGAGTCCCCGGAGTACATGGCCCTCGTCGCGGAAGCCTGCGACGGCGAGGACGGCCCGGAGACCTACTCGTGGGACGTAGGGATTGCACCATGAGCCAGATCATCGACTTCTACCGGGGCACCGCGACGGGAGCCGGACGCACCTTCGAGCAGGCGCTCGCCCTCGACAACATCTCCTGGGAAACCTCGCACGACCTCATCCAGTGGGTCTTTCCCCTCCCCGAGCCGTCGAGGGCACAGCCTCAGAGCCCTGTTCTGACGGAGGAGGAACTCGAACTCTTCCGGACGGATGAGGAGCTTCAGAAGCTGGCAGGCATCGCCGTCCAGCGCTGGATGGAGTTCATGGCGGGGACGACCCGGTGGAAGCGCCCCCGCGACCACAACCACCTCCGCATCACCCGCATCATCCGCTTCCTGACGCTGATCGGGCTGTACGAAGAGGCCGGGGAGGTCTTCCGAGTCGCCGCCGAGGGGGTGGAGGGGATCGTGCCGGACATCACGATCTGGTACTGGCAGGAGGCGATGAACGACAACCCCGCGTGGCTGGAGATCCGATGACGGACTTCCCAGACGGAAGGATTCTCGAGGTACGGCACCCCGAAACCAACACGCTCGTCGGCGTCTGCAGTGGCGTCCGCGAGGACGGAGCCGCACTCCACGTGGACCGTATGATCCTGCTCGGGTCGGCGTGCAAGCAGCTTCCGGTGGAGCCGAAGCTCAACACCATCGAGGCGGGCTACTGGGACTTCGATCTCCGCGACGGCCACCGGCTCTGCTACGCGGGGTGTCGGTGGGATCTCTGGGAGCAGACCTACAGCAACGGAGAGTCCCTCGTCGTCGAGGGTGGCGTGGTGCTCTTCAAGAAGAAGGGCAAAGGAGCCGCCTGAGGGGGGCATGACGGCGGCGTCCTGCGCGTAGGAAGAGGGCAGGAGGCTCCTCATGGCCGGAACCACACACACGAATCTCGAACCGGGTGACCGCTGCATCATCTACGTCAACGAGGTCAACAGCCCTCGCGGCTGGTGGTGGGGCATCGTCGACTCCATCGAGTGGAACGACGACCACAAGGGGGGATGGGGGAAGGTCGAGGCCCACATCACGGGGGAGTTCCGGTTCCATCGTGAGAAGGTCCCGATGGGCAGCACGTCCCCGCTCTACGGAGACGATGATCTCAAACCCTCGGTGAACTACACCGTCTACAAGGCCGACCGCGACACCATCAGCCTCGTCGACCGCCTCCTCAAGACCAAGAGGAGCCTCGGCAACGAGATCCGGGATCTCAAGGTCCGCCTCGAGGAACTCCGGTACGTGGTCAAGACGATGGGGCTCACCCCCGACACGATCATCGCCGCCGTCCGCGAGGCCGTGGCGAAGACCCCTTAGGAGATCTGCATGAGGCAGATTCGCATCGTGTTGCTAACCGTGAGAGACCTGATGGGGCACTGCGACCCCCCGTTCTGGCCGAAGTTCGAGTACGACAACGACCCCAGGCTCAGGTGGATGTTGGGGGAGGAACGCTGACATGGAGTTCGATCTCAAGGAACGCACCATCATCCTGACCGTAGCCGGAAGCCGGGCCTACGGGATGCACACCGCAACGTCCGACGTGGACATGAAGGGTGTCTGCATCCCGACCGCCCCCTACTTCCACGGGTTCATGCGGAGGTTCGAGCAGGCGGACAAGTCCTCGCACATGACACCCTTCATCCCCGACCTGACGGACGAAGAGCGGGCGGCGGTCGAGGCCACGAAGATCGAAGGCTCCGTCTACGACATCCGCAAGTTCTGCCTCCTGGCGTCGCAGGCGAACCCGAACATCCTCGACGTCCTCTTCTGCAGGGACGAGGAGGTCCGCATCTGCACGGACCTCGGTGAGCGGCTCCGGGACGCTCGGGACCTCTTCGTGTCCGCGAAGGCGATGCACACCTTCAGCGGCTACGCGAACCAGCAGCTCAAGCGCATCAAGACGCACCGTCGCTGGCTGATGAACCCGCCGTCTGGGAAGCCGACGCGGGCCGAGTACGACCTGCCGGAGTCCACGCTGATCCCCAAGGACCAGTTGGGGGCGGCGGAGGCGGCGGTCCGCAAGCGGATGGACGAGTGGGAGATCGACTACGGGCAGCTCGAGGACGCCGAGATCATCCACATCCAGATGGAACTGGCGACCCGGATGGCCGAGATCGAGACGGCCCTCGGCATCGACCCCGACACGGGGGAGAAGGACGAGGCCAAGTGGCTCGCCGCTGCCCGTTCCATCGGGCTCGACGACAACTTCGTGGACCTCATGCACCGGGAGAAGCGGTACAAGGCGGCTCTCATCGAGTGGCAGCAGTACCAGCACTGGGTCAAGACCCGGAACCCAGAGCGGGCCGCGCTCGAGAAGAAACACGGCTTCGACACGAAGCACGGTGCCCATCTCGTCCGGCTCCTCCGCATGGGGTCCGAGATCCTCACGACCGGCCAGGTTCACGTCTGGCGTGAGGACGCCGAGGAACTCCTGGCCATCCGTGCCGGGGCGTGGAGTTACGAGAAGCTCATCGAGTGGTCGGAGAACCTGGACGCGGAGATGCGGCGGATCTTCGCGGCCCGCGAGTACACGATCCCGAAGTCCCCGAAGTCCAAGGAGATCGACGCCCTCTGCCAGGAACTCGTCGAGGAGGCTCTCGAGCAGGACGTCAAGGTGCGCCGGGGCCAGAAGAAGGCGACCACGACAATGCCGCTCGAGGAGGCCCTCAAAGGGTGCTGTGTGACCTTCGCCTTCCCCATCGAGAAGGAGACGTTCGTGGAGCACGGCATCGTCGTGAAGGTGTCGGGGGGCCACAAGATGTGCGGTCCCAAGGACCACGTCTACATCCAGGACGGCAAGATGTACGTCTTCATCACAGGCTCCCTGCTCGGCACCGTGAAGCCTTTCGAGGAGGAACGCGATGAGTGACTCCCATCCCCAGAACGTGTCCTGGGCGATGCAACAGCAACTCGACACCCTCGAGATCATCCACAAGGCGCGGCTCGAGGCGTGCAAGAAGGGGGAGATCCTCCGTCTCAAGGGTGGTCTACGGATGGTCTGGAAGGGCGGTCCCGAGAACATCCCGACCCCCGAGGAACGGGAAGCGGCGAAGCGAGCCCTCGAGCCCGTCCACAAGAACCACAAGTTCCTCGCACACTGCCCGTGCTGCGAGACCACCTACGGGATGGCCTCCGTCTACGAGTTCGTCGCGGAACACGGTGTCTGCGGCTACTGCCTCGCCTACGTGGAGGGGCGTGCCGACGGCGTCCTCATGAAACGAGACCCGACCGTGGAGGAAGCCCTGGCGGTGGACCCCGGCTACCTCGAGGCAGCGGAGGCACGCGTCCTGCACGCGGAGGTCCTCCGACTGCGTGGGGAGGAGGCCAAGTGACCATCGACCTCACCAACGTCGACGAGAAACTCGAGAAGGACCTCACCCGTCCGGGGTGGCTCACCGACGAGGTCCTCGACGACCTCGGCAAGTGGCCCGACCCCCACGTCCACAAGGCTCACAGCATCCCCGTGACCCGGCGCTCCCTGACCCGGTGGCGGGTGAAGCTCGGCATCCCCCCCTACACGGAGGAGGCCAAGGAGAAGCGGAACGCGCTCGTTCCGCACATCCAGGAGCAGGTCGACTACTGGAAGGGCCGGTTCCAGGTCCTCAAGGGGTGGGAGATTGAGGTCCAGCACGATGCCTGCGAGAACTGCCGGACCCGGACCATCGACGTCGATCGGAAGCGGGCGGTCATCCTGACGTGCCAGGGGCTCCCTACGGACGACTGTGACGAGAAGGGTGTCCCCCGCGACTACGCCATCCATGAGGTCCTCCACGTCGCTTGCAAGGCGGCACAGGCGCTCGACCCCAAGGCCGGGGAGGAGACGTTCGTCCAGGATCTCGCGTGGATGCTCTTCTACGGGGTGGACGGGAAGGGCGGAGTCGCGCAACGCGATCAGGCGAAGCTGTCCATGGAGAGTCCTCAGGTGTGCTACGCCCTCTCCAACAAGGACGACCGCGATCGTTGCCAGCGTCCGAGGGGTCACGAGGGGCTCTGCTACACACGAGGGGCGAACACGGGGAAGGGCCACCACTTCGAGGCCGAAGGGGGCCACTACGTCTGGGTCGATGACCAGAATCCGGAGCCCGAGGACCTCTTGGGGGGTTTCAAGGCCCCCAAGGTCGAGTAGAGTAGGGACGATCTCCGTATTACCGACGGCTGCTGCAACTCGAACACGGAGATCAAGATGTCCAAGCGTGCATGGTTCGGACGGAGACGTCTGGCCAAGAAGCTCGACCGCTACTACTTCACGGAACCCTGGCACAAGGTCACCCTGGACTATCTCCTGAACGCGGAGATCGGGGACCTCGTTCACACATGCGATGGCTTCAACCACCACATCGCGGACCTTGAGATCTGGTGGAAGTTCTCACCGCGAAGATCGACTGGGATCGTGGTGGAGGTCCGGGTCACGGATGCGGAGACGGGGAGGTGGCACTACTTTCCCGGCGGTGGGTGAGTAAGTCTGCCGATCTCCCGTGCGGAGATCATCGAATACGTGAGGGGATGGGATACTCCCGAGGGGTGGGAGACCATCCGGGCCTGGAAGTGGGAGAAGTTCGGAGAGCAGGTCCTGGCTGTCCGGGAGGGGCGTGAGATCGTCGATCAGGATGGAGTTGCGCTCTAGTGAACGAGCCACGTTGGGACGAGCAGATGGAACCCGAACCACAGGTACCAAGCGACCATCCCGACGCGGCACGTAGCGGCTGACAGGTTGAGACGGTCCGCGAACTTCCAGCCATCGGTCCGGGGACTCTTGCCCTCGACTTTGCGGGGGTCTTTCCGGATGAACGTCCCGAGGTTGTAGCCCCCGTCGACGATGTTCGTGACGAACCAGCCTGCGAGGATGGACGCGGCCACGTCTGGCATGTCGGGGAATCGCCACCGGACACCGATGATGAAGCTCAGGATGAGGGTGTTGGTGAACTGCGGGGCGATGGAGATCAGCCCTCGTGCTGTTCGGTCGTAGTCCCCATCATCCCACCGGAGTCGTGCCCACGAATGGCCCTTCTTCCAGAAGGCGAGCGAGAACTTGTCCTCCTCGTTCACGGGCCACGGCATGAACTTGATGTCGGTGGCTCCCCAGTGCTTTGCGGAGATGGCGTGCATCCCCTCGTGCTGGATGTTCTGAACGAACCACAGGACCAGGGCGGTGATCAGGACCACCCACCAGATGCCGTCGAGGATCATGGCAGTCCCCCTTCCACCCACAGGGTTCGGATAGGGGGGCTACCGGGTAAGTTGGGGACATGAGCATACCGGATCCCTATGGTCAGATCCGTCGTCTGGTGGGACGCCGGACGCAACCCGAAATGTGGCCGAACACCCATGACGAGTGGGATGCCTACGACGAGAGCGGAGAGTTCTTGATGACGATGCCCATGGGGGCGGTCAATCAGCTCCTGGGGAGCTTCTCGCACCCTCGTGAGGTGATCCTCGTCGAGTCCGCCGATGGACTCTTTGAGCCCATCACGGTTCCTCCCACCTCGACCTTCGATCTCCATCAGCAGATCCGCCTCCCCATCGGAGCGCTCCGTGAGGGTGCGGAAGACTTCTTGCTCATCAACCCGGACCGGGTTCCTTCACGGGAGGAGTGGAAGCGAACCCTCGAGGGGCTCTTCAAGGACAAGCCGTGAACGTCCACGAAGCCTACGAGAAGCTGGGGCTCGAGCCCCTCGACGACTTCCTCCTCCGACATGGACCTGCCGAGACGAGGGGTATCGGGGCGACCACGTGGATGCTCGTGGAGGCGGCGCTGGCACTTCACGAGGGGAAGGACGTCGTCCTCGTTGCCCACAACCTCGCGTACTCCCAGGCCCTCGAGAACATCTGCGTCGACTTCATCAACAAGCTGGGGGCGGCGGGAACCCCTCGCATCGCCCCCACGAAGCGGCACATCCGCTTCACCAAGAGGGGTTTGGGGGACCTCTACACCGAGAGTGATCGGACCCTCGAGCGATTCCTCCGGGGTTGGGGGCGGTCAAAGGACGAGTACGAGGTCTTCAGCGACGGCAAGTGGAAGCTCCGGGCGTTGGACCGTCAGAAAGGGCCCTTCGCCTGCATCCGTCTCATCCGGTGTGTCCACGACTCCTCGACAAACAAGTTGCGGTACTACGCCTGGGACGACCGGGGGGAGTACCTCATGGAACTCACGGAGGATGGGGCTCACGACATCGCAGCAGCGGAAGGGATGCGGGTCCAGCGTGAGGGTTGGTAGATCGTCTATAGAGCTGGCAGGGCAGGACAAGGAGATCTGCCGATGTCAGCTTCCGCGACCCGCGTAGCCTACCGCCATCTGATTCGCAAGGCCCGCTCCCCGCTGGACGACGCCCTCCAGACGCTGGGGGATCTCGGAGTCCTGTCTCAGGAGTTGACGGATGTCGAGGATGCCTTCGCCCAGCACTTCAAGATGGGCTCGAAGATCGACCCCAAGGTGAACTCCCAGTTCGAGGCCCTCCAGAAGGCCCGGAAGGGGCTCAAGGCGGCAGAGGGTGCGTTGGCCCAGATCAAGATGATCGCGGACACCTACCCGGACGACAAGACGGCGCAGAGGGCGCTCAAAGACGCCGACGTGATGATGCGGCGGTTCCAGCGGCACGCGGATGCGGCTCACAAGATGATCTCGAAGCTCTCGAAGAAGCAGCTTCCGGGTGGTCTCGCCAAGCTCTCCAAGTCGGTTGCGGCGGCGATCAAGCGGCGGCTCATCGACACGAAGAAGCTCCAGGTCATCCCGTGGCAGAACACGAAGACCTTCTACATGAGCGGGGGCTATCGTTCCCGTTCGGTCGAGGGGGTCGAGTATCAGGTGGTCTTCCGCATCGAGGACCCGGACCTGATGACCCACTCCAAGAAGGCGGAGATCATCCTCGCGGAGAGCACGGTCCTCGACTCGGGTCCCTACATCGCCTCGGACTACCAGCACACACCCGTCGACCAGAAGACGGCGACCGCCAAGTTCCTCGCCCAGCTCGACGGGTGGCCAGGGGTGAAGGGGATGTCGGAGACCATCGAGGGTCGTGCTCGGATCGCCAAGCAGGTGGCCTCGGCCCTCAACAGTGCCCTTCGGCGTATTCGGGCCTACGACTGGCGGGAGGCGGAGATCAGCCGGGACAACAAGAACATCTCCGGCGAGTACCGTTCCGATCTGCCCAAGGAGGGCGAGCGGGCCGTGGGCGAGTACGAGTACGATCGGATGGTGGATGCGGAGATCAAGGGCTGGATGAAGGTCCTCAACGCGGCCCTCAAGCCCTACAGAAACAGCATCGCAGATGTGCAGGTCCACGACGGCGAGAAGTCCTGGATCTACACGGAGATCACCCTCAAGTAGCCCGCAGACGGTCCACAGCGACCGAGACGATCGTCGCCTGCAAGTCCATCACCCCCATCTCAGCCCAGACGTGGTCCACGAGCAGCGCGGCCACCTCCTCGTTCGTCATCCTCTCCATCTCCTGACGGATCTGGACCTGCACGATCATGGCCTCCACGGGGTGGTTGACGGGGGTCTGTAGTAGCTCGGGAACGGTCGGCATCTGACACCTCCAGGTTGGGTTGCCGGGGTTCAGACGAGATCAACAACTTCTGGGGCCGGAAAGTTGTGTGGTTTCAGAACTTCGAATCTCGCGTACCAGAGACAGGAGGTGTGAAAGCCATGTCCTGGGAAGCGTTCTACTACCAGCAGGAGTGCCCCGAGATCCTACCCCTACCGGGCGGGGTCACGGCACGAGACATCGCTCTGGCCTTCGCCACGGGTCGCGGGGGCTACCGGACGGTCCGCGACAAGCAGGGCAACGCCATCTGGTACCTGCCCGAGAAGGAAGGCGAGTGGGAGAACGGCTGGTACGCGGTGCCCTTGTCGTTCGAGCAGATGGCGATGAAGATCTACAGCAAGGCGATCGAAAGAGCCTGTCGTAACGGGAGTGCGGGGCCGGAGGAGATCGAGGCGGAGGTCCGAGCCCGCTAGGGTGCGGACACGATGATCGCCGTGGTCACGAGCCCGGCGATGATGCCCCCGGTGATCGCCCAGGACACACCCGCCGCCGTGCGGTTCCGGTGCAGCTTGAGCTTCACCGTCGCCAGTTCCTGGTCTTGAGATGTGATCGTCGCCTGGAAGGACGCGATCAGTTCCTCGTCATCGTCCATCTGGGTCTCACACGCCTGTAGGGCCTCGTCCGCCTTCCGCATCCACGACAACGACGTGTCCGTGCAGTGGTCGAGGGCCGGGCGGCAGATGTCGAGCTGCTTGGCCTTGGTGAGGGCGACGTCGTACATCGCCTCGGGGAGCAGGAACGCCTTCACCCCCACCGACCAGTTCACGCTGATGCCGTGTTCGGTTGCCCATGTTGGCGGGAAGGTGATCAGCGTTCCGAGGGGTAGCACCTGGATGGTCTCGGGGAAGACCGGGGCCTTGTCGTCGACGAACGTCCCCTCGGGCTTCAGGGCGTCGTTCCCCCCGTCGGTGGGGTCAGGGGTCGCCTCGACCTCCGGAGTGGCGTCAGGGGCGTCCTCTTGCGCGAGAGCGACGCTGGAGAAGACGAGGATGAAGACGAAACAGGCGACAGCGCCCAGGTAGAACCAGAAGGCTTCGTTCCGTGGGATCGTCATGGCTACTTCCAGGAGTCTGGGGGTTCGGCCAGCCCCTCATTACCCCATCCGGTCTTGGATGTGACCGGGTGCATGATGTGGCCCGGCTTGGAGTCCATGGAGGCACAGCCTCCGACGGGGGCTCCGATGTTGTGGCCGAGGCCCGCGAGGCAGTGGCCGAACTCGTGGGCGAGAACGATAGCCTCGGCGTCCTTGGGCAGGAACTCGGCTTCTCCTGTGTCCCAGTTGATGGCGGTGTCCAGGTACTCGGGCACGCCCACGGCACCCCAGGTGATCGTTCCGCTGTCGGGACGCACACAGACTCCGAGGTGCTCTTCGGTCCAGACGGAGCCGGGGAGGGCGGTCAGGGTGACGGTGCCCTCCTCACAGGGGATCTGGAACTCCTTGCCCGCTTCGTCGAGTCCGGTGCAGAGGTTCGGACAGGGCCCCTTCTCGATGGCCTTGAACCGCCATCCCTGCTCGATCCAGAAGGCGACGGCCTGGTCGAGGGCTTCTCCGCCTGACTGGGCCCACTCGGGAGCGTCGGTGCAGACACGGAGGACGGGGGGCGATTCCCAGGTGGTCTCCACGGGGGTCTTGGACGGGGCGACCAACCCGTAGACGATCATCACCAGGACGACAGCGGTGAAGGTGAGGCCCACGATCAGGCCGATGGTCTTCTGCGTCTTGATCTTCATGACCCGTCTCCTCCTCCGAAGAGGTTGTTCCCCTCGTTGACCTTGTCCTCGTCGGTCATGTTCCCGACCTCGTCAGGCACGTTGTCCATCGCGTCGTTCGCGTTGTCCCGGTTGTCACTGATGTCGTTCTCGGCATCAGCGATCCCGTCGCGGGCATCGGTCACGGTCTGTCGTGTCGTGTCCCTCTTGCCCTTTGCAGCGGCGGCAGCGGCGGCGGCGGCAGCGGCAGCAGCTCCTCCGGTGATCACAGCCCCCTTGCCGGAGATGGCGAGGATGATGGTGATGACGATCAGAACGACCACGGCGACCACGAGGCCGATGATCAGGATGGTCTTGCCCTTGTCGGTCAGGACGGACTTCGACTCCGTGGTGTCGGCGTCGGTATCAGTCATGGCGCTCCTCCTCGTTTGTTGGGGGGCATAGGGACCATACCGCGAGCGTAGGGAGATGTTGGAGGTGAAGATGGCGACGTCGAAGGTCCTGCGTGGAGAGATCCGGAAGCTCGAGGACCGCCGTCGGGAGACCAGACAGAAGATCGCGGAACTCTACGAGCGTGAGGCAGACCTCACCGTGGAGATCGATCGGATTCGCGTCCAGGACTTCCTCCAGACGACGGACGAGCACCTTCGGCATGTGGTCTGGGGACCCCTGTCGGTCAGCCCGCAGATCATCATCCTCGAGGCGGTGGAGATCAGCGACGAGGTCGACGACCTCATCCACGAAGTCTTGGGGCTCGGCTACCACGACGAGGCTCCGCTCACGGAGGGGATCTTGCTCCGGGTGGACGACGAGGTGATGAAGCTCCTCATCAACACCCCGCAGGAGTTGCTCAACTTCGCGTCGACGCACCACCTCAACATCCGGTGGGCGGACTTCCGGGAGATGCTCCGGAAGCTCGAGGAGCGGAAGGTGGCAGCGACGCAGATCGAGGACGAGCTGCGGAAGATCATCGATGACCTCCAGATCCCGGAGGATGAGTGACGGGGTACGACCGACTCGGCAATCCACAACCCGAGGCCCAGGGGCCGACGGCCATCTGTCCGTCGTGCAAGCGGGAGTGCCCTGAGTTGTTCATGTCCAACCACCATCTACGGACGAAGAAGGTGGACAAGGACAAGCAGGTGTACTTGTGCCGGGACTGCCACGGGTTCATCCACGCGCTCTTCACGAACAAGCAGTTGGCGGACAAGCGCAAGGGCCTCGACTCCCTTGAAGGGCTTATGGACCGCCCTGAGTATGCGAAAGCCGTCTCGTTCATCCGATCTGTCCCAGTGGGTCGCAAGGTGGCGATCCGTGAGTCGAAGTCTCGCAGGGGGAAGCGTGGGGGACGCAGTTCGACCTTCTCAGATCCCTTCTAGGTTGCAGCCCTCCCGTCCTGGCGTAGTAGGGGCGAGAGGAGCCGCCATGCTCAAGCGAAGCGACGTCACCGCCTACAACCACAGGCGCAATCGTGAGCTGCAGGAAGAGATCGCCTGCAAGTACATCCGGTGGCTCCGCGAACAGGCCCGGAAGGAGGAGAAGTGATGGACGCCCTCATCGCCGCGATGGCCCAGGTCGGTTGCGAGGAGTTCTACGGCCCCGAGGACGAGTGGCCCGACCCCGACGACCACGACCCGACTCCGGACCCCGGTCCCGAGCCGGAGCCGACCCCGATGCCGGACGATGACGAGGACGTCCCCTTCTGAGGAGGAACGCATGCGACGCAAGGGCATCGAAGTCAGGCGGGTGAAGCACCTGATCTTCAGGGACGGCAACCCGGAGACCGACGTGGACGCCCACGGCGACCCCATCCACAGCGGGTACGCCGTGCCGGTGCGGGTCAAGGACTGCAAGCCCCGTCCGGCGGCGAACGGCGACATCTACTTCGACAAGGCGGACATCGAGGCGGCTCCGTGCCTGCCCAACCTCATCTTCACGCGGTCGAACATGGCCTACGGCCCCTGGCGCAAGCAGACGCGGGGGAAGTACGTGTGGCGTCTGCTCGACAGCTTGCCCGAGGACGAGCGGATGTTCGTCCTCGGGCAAGCGGAGGACGAGCCCGCCCTCATCCGCAACGGTTACGCCATGATCTTCGCCTCCGTGTACTGGACCCGTCCCGTCTACTGGATCGAGGACGGCTGGGTGTACCGGGGCGTCACCTACACCTACGAGGACCCGAAAGAGAGGGCATCATGAGCAAGCTGACAACCGCCGACTGCAAGGCGTTCCTCGCGGAGTTCGGCTCCGCCAAGTGGAAGCGGAAGCGCAAGGCGAAGGATGACGACGGGAACGTCCTGCGGGTGTTCACCGACGGGACCAACAGCGTCGTGATCGACTCGGGTCCGGGAGATGACGCCATCGTGAGCGCGTCCCTGCTGCCCAACGTGTTCGATGTGGACCTCAACGCTCTCAAGGACCCCGGTCGCCCCTGGCTCCCCTCGAGCGCGAAGCCCTCCACCAAGGCGGTGGTGCAGGACAGATCGATCCCGGTGACGGCGAAGTTCCCCCGCAAGATCGACGAGCCCCTCCATGCCGACTGGCACGAGATGCTCGAGGATGGCGAGCCGGTGCCGCAGAGCAGCACGGAGTTCGTGTTCCACGTCGGGGAGTTCGACGGGATGGTGATCGCGTCCATCTGCCTGCGTTCCTACTGGGAGAAGAACGGGTGCCTGGACGACCGCAGCCTCGCCAACCAGTACGCCTTCAAGCTCGGGTTCTACGAGATCTGCGAGTCCGAGTTCGAGTTCGACGGCACCGTGGAGGAGGCCCGCACGATCCTCCTCGAGGCCGGGATGACCGAGGACCCCGCGTTCGGGTCTTTCATGAAGGGATGTCGAGGATGAGCCGCCTGTGTATCCCCACCATCGGGACGGAACTGACCCTCGAGGAGGACTGGACGTTCCCCCTCCACCACGAGCGCCGGAACCAGAAGTTCGGCAAGGAGAACTTCGGGCTCGATCTGCACTGGTCGGATTGGGACTGGAGGAGGGTCAACCCGAACGACCCGAACGACCGCCGCACGGAGAAGGTCTACCGGGACGCCCCGGTGATCACGCTCCCGAAGGGGACGGTCCTCAGGGTGGACCGTGTCTACATCCGGGGCACGTCCAAGGACTACCGCAACTACGACTCGGTGACCTTCCGGTGCAACACCCACGTGACCCCGGCCAAGGGTCGGAAGATGGGGCTTGCACGGGGTCGGTTCTGGGCGAAGCTCATCGACGTCAACACCGCCGAGGTCATGTTCGACCCGATGACCATCCCCCTCCCCGAGTACAAGGAACTGCAGGAGGCCGAGAACGATGACGGATGACGACACCCTCCGCACAGGAAGGCAAGCCGACGAGGACACCTCGATGGCGATGATCGAGGCCGGTCTCATGGACGGCATGTCCTTCACGAAGGCCGAGTCCGAGGAGGACATGCAGGCCCTCATCGAGCAGGCCCGGACCTCGAGCCTCATGCTGCTCCGCATCCCACGTGAGACCGCCGAGAGGGGTCAGGCCGGGGGATTCGAGCAGGCGATGTGTCTCGCCCACATGGCGGCGGCGAACGTGCAGAACAAGGTCGCCCTCTCCTTCGACGGGTGGGCCGACGACCCCCGCGAGTTGTGGGAGATCCCCGTCGTGGTGGACTTCTGTCGAGGGATGCTCGGTCCGGCGGGGTCGGACCAGTACAAGGCCGTGAACGTCGCCCTGATCGACGAGGCGGACATGGCCATCGAGGGCGACCGCATCGTGGACCCCTCTGCGTTCCAGCTTGGGGGGTCGTTGTGGCTCGTCGGCGTGGCCTATCCCGAGGGCATCTTCAAACGCGATGCCGGAAGTTCGACGGGTCAGTACCGGAACCTCGCCAGGAACATCACCCTTCGAATGGAGATGTGGGAGGGGAAGTAACTGGGCCCTTCTGCGTAGGGTGGTGTGTGGAGGAACCAATGGACGAGATGTACCTGAGGCGAGTCGTCGAGAAGAGGGTCGAACGTGGAACCTTCGTGGCGATGATCTTCGTCATAGGGATTGCCGCGTGGCTCCTGGACCACTACACCCCGTGGTCCACGTGGTGGGTGCTGCTGTTGGGCATCCCCCTCATCCCCCTGCAGGGAGCGGTCAAGACCACCCTCCGGGACGCCATCTTCAAGCAGCGGGGGTTCCACGAGAGTCCCTTCCGCGAACTGGTGGGGGTGACGGACGGGCGCATCTACAAGAGATCCAAGTTCCTCAACCGCTTCGAGTGGGTGGGCATGATCGTGGCATCGCCCTTCTTCGTGGCGGTCATCTACATGGTCTACGGGATGGGTATGAAGGGGGACCCACTCGTCACGATCCTGGTCGCCATCGGTGCCCTCATCACCCTCCTCGAGGCGTGGTGGCTCGAGCCCTTCCAGCGGATGATCCTCAAGCGTCGCGGGTGGGACGTCCTCTACACGGAGAGGGAGCAGGTCGAGGAGTAGAACGATGGCCGACGAGAGCACCCAGAGGCAGGCCGACAAGATCATGGACGCCCTCGAGGGCAAGCCGGAACTCCGGGAGGAACTGGAGCGGCGGATGCAACCCCGCCTCGTCATCGCTCAGAACTGGCTCGAGCGTGAGCGCGGGTGGGGGAACCGGCCCGACGGCCACACGCTGCACCTCACCAAGGAGGACCACAAAGCCTACGTCGACGGCTACGTCGCCACGCACCACACGGCCCCCACAGCCCCTGACGAGTACACGGCCCCCGAGGGCAAGCCCAGGCTCGTCAAGGTGACGGAAGCGGTCTACCAGCGGCTCCTGGAGGCCAAGGACAAGGAGGTCTCCGAAGACGACTACCCGTACTACGACTACCAGCGCTTCGGGATCTGGGGTCATCACACGCAGTGGGCGAAGCCCTACGAGGGGGAGGCATGAGGTTCAACCTGACGACGATCCCTCAGTACGTCAGCTACCGGGCCGAGGACAAGCGGGGCAAGTGGAACCGCAAGTCCGTGGCCGTCTTCTACATCAAGGTGCTGTTCGTGACGCTCAAGGTGACGGTCATCCCGAGCACGAACGGATGGAGCATCGACATCGACGGCCCTCCCTGGGTCAAGGTGGCGGGCCCCGAGAGGCAGAAGTGATCGGAGAGGCCATCGGTCGGATGGCTCTCCGCTGGCACAACTGGCGGCGGGAGAGTGCCCTTCGGGAGGCCGAGTTCGACGGCCTGTGCCCCGAGTGCGGCGAACAGATGGACTTCCTCAAGGGGAAGACGGAGTACCGGGAGGGAGGATCCTTCTGTCCCGGTTTCCTGTTCGTGTGTCACGGGTGCATGGTGACGCTCTGGATGCCGGATCTGAAACGCTACAAGTCTGCGATGTACCGTCATCTGTAGTTGCCGAGGAACGCTTCTGGCGTAGTAGGGACAGGAGGTGCCCATGACCGAATCCGTCTACGAGTCCCTCAAGCGTGAGGCGTGGGAGCACTACCTCGAGAAGGACCCCGAACAGACCTTCGCGGACTTCCTCAAGGGGCTCCATCCGCAGCATCGGGTTGCGATGGTGCTGTCCGTCCTCAAGAGCGACGTCTTCAACGGGGGCTTCGACCAGTGGATTCTCAACCACCGACTCGATGTGGACACCGACCTGCGGAACGTCATCCAAAATGTTCTGGGGCACTGGAAGTCGACGGTTCGGACCTCGGTCCTCCCGTCCCTCGTCGTTGATCTCGTTCGGTGTGCTCTCTCCTGGTACGACGACCAGACGACCGATCGGGATACCGAACTCGATGCTCTCGACCAGAAGTTCTACGACCTGGCGGGGGAAGACGCGGTCAACTACAACGCCGACGTCGAGACCTACCTGTTCCTCCTGGGACAGTCCCAAGGGACCGCCGAAGAAAAAATCGATCGACCCGCTTGACATCCTGTCGTGATTGTCGCAAAAAGAACGACAGTACGGATACGGGAGGTGCTTGGAGGCGGGTCATGGAACCCGAAGGACGATGAGCGGTCCGAAAGGCCGCAAGCGGAAGCTGAAGCTGTCAACCTGGGCCAGACGTGAGGGGATACACCCTCGAACGGCTCAGAGGAGGTTCCATGAGGGATCGTTGCCGGTTCCGACGTTCGTGACGGACACGGGTCGGTTGATGGTCCTGGTGGACGATGACAGGGCACCCCCGATGACGCCGGAGGAACTGACCCGAGAGGTACAGGCCCTCAAGCGTCAGCAGAACCGCATCGAGTCGAAGCTGGATGCGGTGTTGACCGCCCTCGGGGCGGCTTGATCTTTCACAGTTTGATAATTCCACGGGCCGAAGGTGCAGGGTTACCTTGCTAAGTAACGCCCTGTACCACCGACTCGTTCGTGGAATTCATATCCCAAGGTTCAAGGTGACCGGGCCGAAGGGCCGCAGGGTTCTCTTCGATTCATACTCGAACAAGTACTGCGTGGGCCACGGTCTGCGCGGAAAAGTTGGGGACCCCTGGTATATCGCTGGGGTCATCCCCGTTCCCTGTCCCAACACCTCGTTCGGTTGCCGTACCTTGGGCATGTCGCGGGATGGAGCAGTCTGGTAGCTCGCGAGGCTCATAACCTCGAGGCCGGTGGGTTCAAATCCCCCTCCCGCTACCACGGACGGGTGTCAGATCTAGGTCGGACACCCGTCCTCTCGTTTGGTGGTCACCGAAGACCCCAATCGCACATCGTTCCCGTCAACGTGATGGGGGCCGAAGATTGGAGCTGTGCAACATGTCGATGCGGAACCTCACCTCTCACTTCTCGACGAAGCAGACCCCGCAGTCCGAGCCGATTCCGGGCCGCGAGTCCGAGATGAAGGAGAACCACGCGGGTGGCTTCGCCTTCGAGATCGACAAGTGGACCCGTCTGCAGCGGTGGCTCATCCTCGGTTCCGAGGGGGGCTCGTACTACGCGTCCGAGCGGCAGATGACCAAGGAGAACGCCGGGACCGTGATGGAGTGCCTCAAGGAGGACGCCCGTCGTCTCGTCGACACCATCGTCGAGATCTCGGACGCCGGTCGGGCTCCGAAGAACGACCCGGCGCTGTTCGCCCTGGCGATGGTCTGCAAGCTGGCCCCGCGTGACGAGGACAAGCACTACGCCTACCGAGCGCTGCCGAAGGTCGCCCGGTTCTCGACCGACCTGTTCTCGTGGGCCGAGGCCATCAAGGCGTTCGGAGGCTACACCCACGGATTCCAGAAGGCCGTGGCGGCGTGGTACGTCAACCGGGACTTCCAGCTTCGCCGTCTGCTCGAGGTCGACCACCTCGAGGGCGAGGAGCGGAAGCAGGCCCTGCGGGACCTCAAGGAGACCTTCGAGCGCATGGGCGTGAAGGGTCGGTCCTACGAGGACAAGCTGGCGAAGGCCATCAAGGTCGCCCACGAGCGGTCGGACGCGTCGGTCGCCCTGCAGATCGCCAAGTACCAGGGTCGGAACGGCTGGACCCACGCGGACATGCTCCGTCTGGCGAAGCCGGGTTCCCGGTACAAGGGCAAGGACGGCATCGAGCGGCGTCGGGCTTCGGCGCAGCGGGGCTCGGCCCTCGACCACATCTTCGGGTGGGCCACGGGCAAGTGGGCTCCGGGCAATGAGCCGGAGGGTGACGCGACGGACATCCTGTGGGCGTTCGAGCGTGCCAAGGCGATCGGTCTCGAGGGTTCGGTCACCAAGGGTCGGACGCACGAGATCGTGAAGCTGATCACGGACTACCGTCTGCCGCGTGAGATGGTCCCGACCGAGTACCTCAACGAGGTGGCGGTCTGGGAGGCCCTGCTCTACGAGGGTGGCAAGTACGGGATGCCGATGACGGCGTTGATCCGGAACCTGGGCAAGATGACCTCCGTCGGGCTCCTCAAGCCGATGTCGGAGGCGAACGCCAAGGTCATCGAGATGCTGACGGCGGAGAAGCTGCTCAAGCACGCTCGGGTCCACCCGCTGAAGCTCCTGGTGGCGTTGAACACCTACAAGAGCGGTCGCGGGGTCCGTGGGTCGCTGTCGTGGTCCCCGGTGTCGCAGATCGTGGACGCGCTGGACAAGGCGTTCTACCTGTCCTTCCAGGCGGTGGAGCCGACGAACCTGCGCTGGATGCTGTCCCTCGACGTGTCCGGGTCCATGGACTGGGACACCATCGCCGGGATGCCGGGCATCACCCCGCGCATCGGTTCGGCGGCGATGGCGATGATCACGGCGGCGGTCGAGCCGCAGCACGTGATCACGGCGTTCTCGCACCAGATGGTCGAGGTCCAGGGTCTGAGCCCGCGTATGCGGCTCGACTCGGTGGTCCAGCAGATCAGCCGGATCGGCATGGGTGGCACCGACTGCTCACTGCCGATGCGGTACGCGCTGCAGCACCGCATCCCGGTCGACGTGTTCGTGGTCTACACGGACAACGAGACCTGGAGAGGCCACATCCACCCGGTCCAGGCGCTCCGTGAGTACCGGGACCAGATGGGCATCGCGTCGAAGCTGATCGTGGTCGGCATGACCGCGACCGAGTTCAGCATCGCGGACCCGAAGGACGCGGGGATGCTCGACGTCATCGGCTTCGATGTGTCGGCCCCGAAGATCATGTCCGAGTTCGCCCTCGGCCACATCTGAGGCCCTCCCGCCCCTCCCGGCTCTCATCTCGGGGGTCGGGAGGGGGTTCCCCGTCAGATCACATCAGGATCCCCATCCGACGCAATTAAAGAGCCATCGTTCCGATGCTCGTGATGTGTTTTTAAAGTGCTTGTGGAATAGAGCCCCCGAGCCGTACAGTGGGACACCAAACCACCGGCAAAGGAGGTCGTATGTCGGACGAAGGTCGTGTACTGGAGATCCTCAAGAGGGAGGAGAAGTCCGCTGTCGGGCGGAGAGAGTGGGGTGTCGTGTACCTCCTCCAGCAACTCCAGAGCCACCCTCTAATCGAGGGACAATCCTCAACAACAACCCCGCTGAATAGCGGCAAGCCCTTGAGATTCTCCAGGGAGGATTTCGGAAAGAATGGAATCTTCCGACGGGATGGGGACACTCTCCTGAAGATGGGTTTCAGCAAGAGGCGTCCGTGTGGCTACTACACTCACCGGGTCACCCTCCCCAAGGCTCGTCAGGTCGCCGTTGTCGTCGAACAGATGCATGGGCCCTTCGTGAATGATGACATCCACAACCAGATGGACCTCACTGTGGGAGAGGTCCAGACCGCCCTGTCCTGGATGCGGGAGAACCGCATCATCTCGACGAAGCCTTCCTCTTTGATCAGCGAGAACATCCAAGGCGACATCAACAAAGCGTGGGACAAGACCGAGGTGGAAGATGGGGGCCAGGATCTCCGAGCCGCCCAGATCAACGGCCTGAAGCCAGCAGCAGTTCCCGCTTGATCTCCTCGTGGACCTCCTCCGGCGTCCCTGCCGCGTGGATCTGAGCCACCCGCTCCGGCCATCGACGCCAGCACTCGTGGAAGCCCTCGTGAACCTTCTTGTGGAACGCCATCTCCTCACGCTCGATGCGGTCGAGCAACGACCGACTCCGAGCCCGCTCCAGGGCTTTCTCCGGGTCCATACGCAGCCACAGGGTCAGGTCCGGCCACAGACCCCCGAGGGCCATCTCGTTGGCCTGTAGGACGGCGTCAAAGCCCAGGTTGCGTGCGTATCCCTGATAGGCCAGGGACGAGTCCACGAATCGGTCGCAGAGGACGTACTCGCCGCGTTCCAGGGCCGGTCGGATGACCTCCCTGACGTGCTGGGCTCGAGCCGAGGCGAACAGGAGGGACTCAGCCTCGAAGCACATGACTGACTTCGGGTCGAGGAGCATCTCCCGGACGCGTTCGGCCAGGCGGGTGCCTCCGGGCTCTCGTGTCTGGACGACCGTGCTGCCCTCGGCTTCGAGATGTTCTTTCAGGAGGCGGATCTGGGTAGTCTTACCGCACCCCTCTCCGCCTTCGAAGGTGATGAACATTCCAGTCATGGGAGGTTACGCTACCGCCCGTTCGGCGTAGTAGAGGGGAAAGGGGGTGTGCAGTGATGAGAATCTTGATCGTGGACGATGAACCGGCACTTCGGAAATCCCTTCGTCGTCTACTACGCGAACACGAGGTGGTCGAGGCCCCCAGCGCCTCCGTCGCCTGCGAGGCCCTCGTGACGGAGCCCGAGATCGATGCTGTCATCTCCGACGTGATGATGCCTGGTGGGACGGGTGCGGACCTTCACCGATGGGTCCTCGAGCACCGTCCGGATCTCGCGACCCACTTCATCTTCATGACGGGCGGCGTCCCGAATCCGGAGATCCGAAGGTACGTGGATGGGGCCGGGGCACCGATCCTGTCCAAGCCCTTCACCGTCTCCGAGGTGAAAGATCTGCTCGCGGGGTTCATTTCCTGATCGGGGGCGTATTGTGCCCCCATGTCCGCCACTCGCATCCCGACGCGTGCTGAAGCCCTGAAGCTCCTCGGCTTGGAGCACCCCCTCGACTACGAGGCCAAGGTCCTGGCGTCGATTCTGGACGGGGACCCCCCAACCCGAACGGGATGGACGACCCGTCTCTGCCTTGAGGCCGCTGTGGACGTGCTGAACACGCGGATCGTGATGATGGTGGCCTACGACAATGCCGTCCTTGAGGCGATGATGCAGGTCGTCCGCCAGTACGTGACCAGGATGAATGGCCTTCACGCGGGCTACATCCTGGGGGCTCTCGGTCCTGCGTTCCACGCGAAGCACGGACAGGACGAGGTCGTCCACGATGATGGGGGCAATCCAGTGGTCGTCTACCAGGACCACTGGATCAGACTCAAGAACATCGGCTCGTCCGAGGACCACCGACTCCTCGGACCCTTCGGAGAGATCCGGGAGGTCCGCCGGAATCACGGCGGGAGGCTGACGGCTCACGACTACGACGGCAACTATCTGATGGATCTGACCGAGGACGGCCTTCAGGAACTCCTCGAGGACCACCGATGGCGCATCCGGGTCATCGGTCCCGAGGCGGCGAAGACGAGGCCCGGTGCCTCCGCCTTCGGTCCCTCGTCCTCGACCATCCGAGGGGTCCGGGTTCGGGCGGACGGTCCGATCAGCACGCGGAACCTGATGGCTCCCAGGGTGGTGGATGGTGTCCGATTGTCAGCGGGGGATCACGTCCTCGTCGTGGGGCAACGGGATCCGAAGGATGACGGCATCTACGTGGTGGGGAATCCAGGAGGGGATGGTCGGACTGTCGGGGGCACGTGGAGTCGTGTGAAGGGGCCCCCGTCGGGGACGCCCGTCATGGTCCACGAGGGGGACACCTACACGGGGACCACGATGGTGCGGACGAGTGGCCCTGCGTGGAGTGGGGCGTCCTCTTCGAAGGAGGAGGACGACATCGACGAACTCATCGCTCAGATCAACGACGTGCCGGACAAGAAGGGCAAGACGCTGCTCGAGGTCTTTGCGGAAGAGGACGCCAAGCAACGGGATGGTGTCGCCAGCCAAGACGAGATCGAGGACATCCTGACATTGGTGTTCGGGAAGGACTGACCATGCACGCCTTCGAGGTCTGCGAGTGCCACTGTCACCGGGTGAAGGGGGTCAAGCACTGTGCCCCTTGTTGCTACCGATGCCCCCACTGCGGCCAGCGAATCAAGACGAACTTCTACGACGACCACGTGAAGCGGTGTGAACCCGCGAAGATCGAGATCGGGATCGTAGTGAAGGAGGACAAGGGTGAAGGCTCCTGATTGGATTCGGACGTTCCAGAAGCACCAGCACTGGTTCAGGGCCTCGCAGAAGATCCTCGAGACGCTCAAGGACGCCCGCCACGGGGGTCCAGTGGCGACGACTCTTGCGGGGCTCTCCATCTTCGGCCAGGTGGTCGACACGATGTTCCCTGGCGAGTCGGGGTGGCAGATCCTGCGGCAGCGGGGCTACCGGGACACGAACTTCAGCATCGGAGGATTCCTCTGCGAGATCATGATGCAGAGCGACCTCCCCGCCATCGTGCTGCCGGTGGGTCTCTCCTCTCAGGTGGTCATGTGGGAGACCGAGGACGCTGGTGTTGCGGCGGTCTATCACGGTGGGGAGTACGGGGATGGGCCCTTCCTTCGTGACGGGGATGAGGCGGCATTTGTGGCACTCCTTCAGAGGATCATCTGGGAGAATGGCAACGACCTGATGTTGTCGGCCAACAAGGGCTACTTCTGGCGTGGGGCGAGGAAGTTCCGGCTGACGCCCATGCCGGAGCCGGGCCCCTACATCGGCAAGAAGCAGCCGGAGGACTTCGCGGCGAGGATCGCCAAGTATGGGGACACCCCGAGGACGGTGCTCCTCCGGGGGCCGACGGGCATCGGGAAGTCTGTCCTGGCCCGTCACATCGCCAAGGTGATGGGGAAGGGGTCGACGAGGACGCTCAAGATCGCGGCGTCGATTCTCAAGGCGTGCCGGTTCGACGAAGTCATCGCCCTGGCTCGCTTCTTCCAGCCGAGCGTTCTCCTCCTGGACGACCTCGACCTGTCCGACAAGTCGAACACGGAGGAATTCCTGACGATGCTGGAGGCGCTTCGGGCCCCTGACTGCCTCGTCATCGTGACGATGATGGCCCCCACGGAGCGGGACAAGGAGCCGGAGATGGGGGACTGGCACTTCGACGGGATGCGTCCGGGCAGGATCGACGAGATCTTCACCTTCTACCTGCCGGACGCCGAGGAACGGGAAGCCATCCTCCGCCACTACTTCGACACCTTCGGCATGGTGGTTCCGAAGAAGGCGACGCTCAAGAAGATCGTCGAGGCCACGGAGGAACTCTCGGGGGCGTACCTCAGTGAGGTGGCCCGTCGCATCCACGTTCACGGGCTCGAGGAGTGGGAGGGGGAGATCCTCAACGTCCGGCGGACGGCTCCGAAGCCTGGCAAGGCCGAGGAGGAGAAGGGCAACGGGGACAACCCTCCGGACTCCGGAGACAAGTGCAAGGACGCCCATCCCAGCTAGGGGGCATAGAACACCACCGTCTGCGTAGGATCATCGCAGGAGGTGTCCATGCTGAACGCCAGAACTCCCCCGTACCACGTCATCGTGCGGGTGCAGAACAACCGGCTGCTCCAACTCCGCAAGGAGGCGGGACTGACCCAGGATGACCTCGCCACGCAGTTGGGGTTCTCGCAGTCCACCTACGGCAACATCGAGAACCTGCGGACCTTCCCCCACTACGCGAACGGTGAGTGGCGGTCGATCGCCATCGAACTCGCCGCGTACTGGGGCAAGAGGATCGACTGGCTGTTCCCGGCGTCCGTCGTCGAGGGTCAGGTCAACCGTTTGATCGCGGAGATGACCCCCAAGGCCCTCGATCAGGCGGTCCGGCACCTCGAGGCGCTGAGTTCCACGCGGTCCCGCGCCGCGTAAGGAGAGACCATGTCCGACCGCCGTCAGATCATCCTCGATGAGATCTCCGACCGTGTCTCCGATTTCCTCTACTACCGCCGCAAGGAGGATGAGGAACTTGGGGCCGGGGAGATCGAGGATGCCATCGCCAAGGGGGAGATCACGGTCGACGAGATCGTGTCCCACTTCAAGGCCGAGCTGGAAGAGGGCCTCTCGGCCCCCGTCTGGAGTCCCTGATGTCCGACGACAGCAATGTGACCATGAACTACTACTCCGGCTTCAAAGGCGAGACGGTGATCGTCCTGGCGGTGACAATCGCCGTCCTGTTCTTCTTCATCGGGCGCATGTCCGTTCCCCCGTCGGCGGAAGCCATCGCCCACAAGCAGGAGATGGAGCGGCTCCGGTCGGAGGAAGCCGCGAAGCAGGCGGAGGTCGTGGCCGAGGCCCTCACGCTGTCCACGGCGATGGCGACGGAGACGATGCGGATGGCGATGGAGGCCGACGGGGACTTCAAGGCTCCCGACGTGGAAGAGGAGGAGTGATGGCGGTCTGTGGGTGCTGCAAGCGGGAGATGGGCGAGGCCGACTCCTGCACGGACGTCGACGAGTCGGTGATCCCGTCCGAACTTCCTCCCGGCGAGGATCTCCATCGGTGTCCCGACTGCAACGTCGCTCCTGGTGGGACGCATCACCCTGGCTGTGACGTGGAGCGGTGCGGGGTTTGTGGCCGTCAGGCCATCGGATGTGGGTGCGGGAGCTTCAACGAGCAGGAGTTCCGGGCGGAGGAGGGTGAGTTCTTCGGCTCCCGTGGGGATCTCGAGGAGGAGGTCAAGCGTCGCCGCAAGCAGGCGGAGGAGAACAACACCAAGTACTGGGAGTTGCGGGCGGAGAACCGTTGGACGGGGCTCTGGCCGGGAACGCTGGAGTGCTTCCGTCTGGGATGGTATTGCAGAGACCTGTACCCGGATGGGACACCCTGCACGTCGGAGAACCCGCTCTCGGAGTTCCCGCCCCCTCAGGGGTTTCAGTGGCATGTC
>Ga0180434_10002269_pt1 | contig 26089 bp, 44 predicted proteins | sample SS_ome_7_FD_132453 | JGI IMG/M metagenome (GOLD analysis project Ga0180434, IMG submission 132453) | Hypersaline lake sediment archaeal communities from the Salton Sea, California, USA - SS_1_D_2 metaG | ecosystem: Environmental > Aquatic > Non-marine Saline and Alkaline > Hypersaline >... | reverse complement strand
TATTGTGGCTGTCTACTTCTTGATAACATAGTCCGTTTATAAAGGGGTTTTCTTAACATATTAAGAAAAATACCGAAAGGTTTATATAGTTCAACATATTTACAAGTGGTATAAACAAGATATAAACAATAAAGAGGTGCTTTATATGAAAAAAACAATGACAGACAAAAACTATGAATCGTTCACAACAAACGACGGATACATTGTATCTGAATGGTTTTGTAATCCACTGAATGTTAAAAAGGAACTGAACATCAGTTCCTCTTAACTCAGTTATGGAGGGTGATTAAATGGACATAATATTAAAAGAAGTTGAGATTGGCGTACTGGAAAAGAACCATTTGCACTGGTTGAAAGATAAAGATGTTAATAAGTATCTGGATACTAAAAACCCAAGCATAGAATCTTGTAAAAGGTATATCGCTAAACATACCCTTAACCCATACTCAAAAATGTTTTACATCAACGTAGTTCACGAAATTAAAAATATGGATACCTTAACTGCGATTGGAACTGTGACGGTATCAGGTATTGACTTTGAAAACAACTCTGCTGAAATAGGTATAATGATTGGAGATAAACAGTATTGGGGTAAAGGGGTTGCCCAAGAAGTTGTACAACAGATAAGAACCAGATTAAAGAACAAGTACGGTATAACTAAACTAAAACTTGGCGTAATTCCAGGTAACTTTGCAGCTATAAATTGTTACAAGAAATGTGGATTTGAAATCAAAGAGATACTCATGGAGGTTGAATAAATGACAAAGAACATAACTTTTACTTGTAGAGATAGGATATTTGAAGATATTGAAAAAAGAAGAGCAAACGACATAACCAGGTCAGAATTTATTGAAGATTGTCTGGTGAATTATTTTGCTATATTGGATAAAAAAATAGGAGGTAAGCAAGATGCAAGATGATGAAAGAGTTGGTTTCAATGACCTTAAACCTAGTTTAAAGACATTGGCCATATACTTGTATATATCGGCAGGATTCAACATATTAATATTTTTCTTTGCTATAATCGTACTGGTTGGGGATAGTTTGGGGGGATGAAGAATGATAACCATAAAAGAGTTAGATGAACATTGCCGGATATACAACCGTAACATCCAGGTTAAGAGGTTTAAGGATGGGTATATCGGATTCTACATAAAAAAAGAAGGATATGCTGTGAAAAAGGTGGCAATATGACCTACGAAACCGTAATTAAGTGTACCAACTGCGATGAACTCAAGAAAAGGATTCAACAATTAGAAGAACAACTTAAGGAGTACATAGAAAATGACTCAGCTTACAATGACACAGTTTCAGAATAGGGATGACCAGTGTGGAAAAATCCTTAAGTTATTAACAGAAAATGAGTTCGTATCAACAAAATCTCTCTTAAATTTAGGGATTTATCAGTATAATGCAAGAATTTTTGAATTGAGAAGAGGCTACTATGATAATATTATATATAATATTATATCTATAAAGTATAATAGTATATATGGGTTCAAGCTGGAGAAATAAAGTGAATAATCGGCAGTTGCTTTGTAGATACACTATTGTATCTACACGTATAAATCAAAAAATTAGATACAAAGGTGAAAAATGAAAAGACAACAAATTCATGCATGGATAAGATATGATGATTATGTCAATTTAAGACAAAACGAAGAAAATATCAGTAAATTAATCTGTGATTTAGTTAATGCTTATCTATCTAATAAATATAAAAAGTCTAGTAAAGATGAATTATTAGTTCAGAAAGAGAAATACCAAAACGAAGTTAGTAAGTATAGTGAAAAACTTGGTATGATAAATATGCAACTATTAGAACTTAAAAGAAAAGAAGAAGAAGAAGAAGATGAAGAAACTAAGGAAAGAATAAAGACAGCCCAAGCAATTAGAGATTCTGGAATATTAGCAGACATGATAAAGTGAGGTAAAAAGATGATAGAACAAAAACCTATATACTTTGATAAACATACTAATATATATTATCATAAAGGACAAGCATATTGTGATAGATGTAACAAAAAAACAGATAAACAGTTTATACTAGGGACTCATCACACAAAAAGAGATACAGTTTCTTTGTTTTACTGTAACAAATGTTTCGATAAGAAACAAATAAGTTCTGTTGTAGATGAGTTTAAAATTGTAGTTACAATAAAAAGATTACCTAAACTGGCTAGGCCGTTAGTTATCCGTAGGCCTGAACTGTCTAACCATAAATTTACTGTGTTTGAAACTGATAAGATTAAAGCATCAAAGACAGTAGATAAAACCAAATACGCAGGTAGAGAATCGTTTAAAGGTGCAAGTATCGGTGCAGATGTTGAAGATAAACCTAAGATTGAAACTCAAAAGGATATTATGGATGAACTACTGGAACTAAAGGAAGCTAAACCGATAGTTCCTGAAATGTTAGAAGATGAAAGTGGGGGATAAGATGAGGTCAATAGCAGGTGAATGTAGAGGATGTGGAAAGTTTGCTTGGCTAGATGGTAGTATGTGTGAAGAATGTTATTACGATGCTACAAAGCATGGAGGTAATTGGAAAATGGAAAACACAGAAGAACAGACAAATATTGTAGATGTGCGACCAGATATAGACAATGTACCTGTGGGTGAAGATACTCCACAGATGGAAGCAGCGAAGGTACTGGTAGAAAGGTACGAAGTGAAGGCCATTGAGAAAGATGGTAAGAAGGTTGGAGATAAGCTTGTGTTACACACAAAACATCCGAAATCTGATAACTTGGTTGAAGTATCTGGTGTCATGTACGAAGGTAAAGGGAGAAAGATTAATACACATGGTATGTGGATTAAGCTAGACAAAGATGGAAAGTTAGGGTATAGGTCAGCAGTGGCTTCAATGTTAAGATTCCTTAAAATCGATTATATTAAGGATTTGAGGGGAAAAGAACTTGAAACAGTGGCAGATGACAACGGCTACTTAGTAGTCAAAGCGTACTAAGGTGGGATTCTATCCCACTTTTTTAAAATGACTTTATCAAAAAAGCAGCTACAATTATTGGAATCGTCTTTGTTAGAACGTATTGACAAGATGGATGACCGTTTGAAGCGTGTAGAGTGGAAATATAACACTATCTTGAATACAGTTACCCGGTTGAACATACTGATTAAAGATAAGCAGGTGAAACTTAATGGCGATTAATGGCAACAAACAAATAGCAGATATTTACTGTAAAGCCAACTCTATAAAACTTATTGATAGAGTTATATGTAGAAATAACTGTAATCAATGGAAAAATAATAAATGTCTGAGGGGTTATAAATAATGGCGATAGCGTTTAAAGAGGAACGTAAGGCGTTGTGCGTACTAAAAGCCATCTATCTTGAAAATCTAAGATGGGTAAACGCAAAGATTAGACAGATAGACCAGGTGAGGGAAGATGATAACAATAACAAAGGTAGTTACTAGGAACTTTATAATGGATTTCGTAGCAGGATTCCAGAACTTAATGGGTATGAACTTAACTAGCTATGAAAGAATGGCAGAAAAAGCCATACAACAGATTAAAGATGAACTAGAGGATAGGCAGTTAAAATGGTACAGATATGAAATGACACAACTTACTAATGGTGCATTATCAGTGACGCTCTATGGTGATTTAAAATGAGATGGATAAGCTTCCTACTATTACTGTTTTTCTTAGCTATGTTTGCAGTTGGACAGAAAGTTTATGTATCACAAGGAGATGACTATGACATATATAATATGACAAACAAGATTAAATGGAACTCATCTCAGTATAAGGTAAAAGAATACACAAACACCACAGCAGATAGACTACCTAACATTATTAACAAGATGATAGATTTTGTAGGATACACAGGGTTTGAAGTTGCTAAATGGGGAGTTGAATATGGCTATGAACACCCAGAAATAGATTATTACCAGATTCTTATTTATCTCAAGTATTTACTGTATATTTGGCTAATTGCGATAATTATACCAATAGTATTACCGATGTGTGCAATTATCTACTTACTGTTTGTAGGTATGAAACGATTATATAAATGGTTAATGAAGAAGTTTGGTGGTTAGAATGATTAACTCAGTTAAGTTCAACACTTTGGATTTAGTGTTCGAGTGCATGAACGAAAAGGGAGAAGTAGAACTGTCAGTACCTACACAAAGCGTGTGTAAGGTACTCAAGATGATAATAAACGAAAGAGAAGAGGGATAGAAATGATTAAACATAGATTAAATCAAGAAATAGATTTGCTTATTGAACATATAACAAACATAACAGATTTAAAAGAAAAGATAAGCTTAATAAATGAAATAAAAAGAAAATTACATAATATAAGCCCATTTAAGAATGAACCTGTAGATTGTGTGTTATGGGTAAAATCTGAACAAGTACAAGCAAATGAATATAATCCAAATAAAGTAGCACCTCCAGAGATGGAATTATTAAAAGTAAGTATAATGAATGATGGATTTACACAACCAATAGTAACTTTTCCTGAAGATAATAAGATAACAGTTGTAGATGGATTTCATAGAAATAGAGTAGGAAAAGAAGTAGAAGAAGTAAATAAACGATTAATGGATTATTTGCCAATTGTTGAAATAAGAAAATCACAAGAAGATAAAAACAATAGAATAGCATCAACAATAAGGCATAATAGAGCAAGAGGAAAACATACTGTTGATGGAATGACAGATATAGTTATTGAATTAAAAAAACGGAATTGGTCAAATAAGAAAATATCAAAACAATTAGGTATGGATGAAGATGAAATATTAAGATTATGTCAGATTTCCGGATTAAATGAAGTATTCTCTAATGAAGATTTTAGTGAAGCATGGAATGCTGAAATATTTAAAGAAGAAGATTTCCTTTTTTTAAATGAAGAAGATATAAAGAAAGATAAAAGATACGAAGGTAATAGAATACTTCATACTTGGGATAAGTGGGAATGTTACAAACATGGATTCTATTCAGAACATCCACCAACTGGAATGAATAATGAAGATTGTGAAATGTCATATGCTAAATTTTTAAGAGATTTAACGTTATTCGAAAAATATTTAAAAAAAGTTATTAAAGAATGGAAACATTCATGTGAACATTATTTAACAAATGAAAACATGAATAGGATAGCTTGGTTAGGACAAGCATCTATTTGTCTATATAATGGCATTCCTTCAAGATTTAGAGGAGGATATAATTTACTTACAGAAGAACAACAAATTCAAGCAGATAAATTGGCACTAAAATATTTAAATAAATGGTTAATTGATAATAAACGAGAACCAATTGATTCAATAGAACAAGCATCATCAAAAATGGAGGTGGATTTATATTAAAACTAAAAATTATTTAGGTATTGATACATATACTGCATCAAAAAAGAGAGTTGGATACATATTAGATAATTTTGATACAGCATATGTATCTTTTTCAGGAGGAAAAGATTCAACTACAATGTTGCATATAGTTATGGATGAAGCAATAAAGAGAAATAAAAAAATAGGTGTCTTATTAATTGATTTAGAAGCACAATATAGACACACCATTGAACATTCGATTAAAATGGTTGAAAAATACAGAGAACATATAGAATTATATTGGGTTTGTTTACCAATTAAACTGAGAAATGCTGTAAGTTGTTTTGAACCAACATGGTGTGCTTGGGACCCTGATAAAAAAAAAGATTGGGTTAGAGAACCTCCTAAATTAAATGGGGTTATAACAGACCCTAATTATTTCGATTTTTTTGAAGATAAAATGGAGTTTGAAGAATTTATTATATTATTTGCTAAATGGTACGCAAAAGGAAAAGATACAGCTTGTTTTGTTGGGATAAGAGCAGATGAATCATTAAATAGATTTAGAACAGTTGCAACAGCAGAAAAAGAAGTATATAGTGGTATGAGATGGACAACAAAAGTAGTAGATAAAGTATATAACATATATCCTTTATATGATTGGAAAACTACTGATGTATGGGTATATCATAATAAAAATAAAGATAAGAGATACAATAAAATATATGACCTAATGCATCAAGCAGGTTTATCTATGCATGAACAAAGATTATGTCAACCATATGGAGATGACCAACGAAGAGGATTGTGGTTATATCACATATTAGAACCAGAAACATGGTATAAAGTGGTTAATAGAGTTAATGGTGTAAATTCAGGTAGTTTATACATAACTGAATCTGGTAATATAACTGGATACAACAAAATAATAAAACCAGATAATCATACTTGGAGAAGTTTTTGTGTATTACTACTTAAAACTATGCCAAAAGTAACTAGGGAACACTTTTTAGAAAGATTTAGAAAATGGATTGGTGGTTGGCGTAAAAGAGGATATATCGACGATATACCTGATGAAGCACCATTAGAATTAGAAAAAAAACAATGGGTACCATCATACAGAAGACTATGTAAAGTATTGTTAAGAAATGATTGGTGGTGTAAAGGATTAGGATTAACACAACCAAAAAGTGAAGCATATAAAAGGTATCTAAAAATTAAACATAGTAACACGTAAATACGATGTATAAACCACAAAGGAGAACTGGAACTTAAAGTTCCATCAGACAGTATATGCAGAATGCTGAAATTTATAATAAACGAAAGAAGGGAGATGAAATGACAGGGAAAGAATACCCAAACCATGATGGAAAATATTTCAAGTATGTATGCGATTGTGGTTCGGATACTGAGTATGGGATTTATAGATACAAAGATGACCAAGAATGGTGTATAGATTCCTGTTGCGGTGGTGGTTGTTATTCAGCTATTAATATTAAATACTGTCCGTTCTGTGGAAAAAAAATAAAGGTGATTAAATGAATATCGAAATAATAACTATCATTATTATCTTTATAGCAGGTATAATAGTTGGGTGGTGGTTGCCAATAAGTAACGAAAGAGAAGAAAATGACAATAAAAGAACAAATCGTAAAATAAGAAACAAAAAGGAACAACAGACTAAATATGATAAAATCCGTTGGGAGTTTCATTTTAAAGATAGAAGAAAAGGATAAGGAAAATGACAACAAAGAAGATACCAATTAGCTTTAATGAGCAAGACCAACAAAACATAAAGGAATTAGTGGAATTGATGGGTATTACAGGGGTATATGGAGATATTCCAAAGGCTGTGAAGTTCGGTATAACCTTAGCCTTATCTGCCATAAGAAACCCCGAAAAGGTATACAATGACTTAGATATGGCTGAAATGGAAACTTACTTCACGTCTATAAGGAAGTCTGAGAGTATCAGAAAAGCTACCCAAAAGATTGAAAATATCAAGAAAAAGGCAGAATTAGTATAACCCACATTGGCCAAAAAGTATAACATCTGTATACCAAATGCGTTTCAAGCATGAAAATTACAGATTAAGGGGGGTTGATGAATTTTGAGCCATTTTTGATATATATTGGAGAGTCAAACACTAAGTATAACAACTAGCAATGTAATACATTATTGGGTAAATCCTGAAAAAAATGTATTACATAATATAGCAAAAATTGAGGAGGTAATGAAATTGAGTAAGAAAAAAACAATAGAACAACAAATAGAAGAATTGGACACAAAGAAGAACCAGTTACTTGAACAGTTGGAAAAGCAAAAGTCTAAAGGAATGAAATATGTTATTGTGAGGACTTATAGTGCAGGTGTATTCGCTGGATTTCTTTTTAGACAGAATGGAAAAGAAGTAGTATTGAAGAATGCTAGACGTATCTGGTACTGGGAAGGAGCAGCATCTTTAAGCGAACTTGCTATGAGGGGAACTTCAAATCCTAGCAAGTGTAAGTTTCCTGTAGCTGTTTCAGAAATAACATTGACAGAAGCGATTGAAATAATAAACACAACTAAAGAAGGTCAGAAGTCCATCGAAGGAGTTAGCATCTGGAGTAAGTAAAATGCCTAAGGAAACTGGCTATGGCTTTGGCGATGGCTCTGGCTCTGGCGATGGCTTTGGCTCTGGCGATGGCTATGGCGATGGCTTTGGCTATGGCTCTGGCGATGGCTTTGGCTATGGCTCTGGCGATGGCTATGGCGATGGCTCTGGCGATGGCTTTGGCTATGGCTCTGGCGATGGCTATGGCGATGGCTTTGGCTATGGCTTTGGCTATGGCTCTGGGGATGGCTCTGGCGATGGCGATGGCTTTGGCGATGGCTATGGCTAACTTTTATTTTTGTTTCACATAATTGAGGGATGATGAATTTTGAGCCATTTTTAAGTTTACTAATACATCTGCCATACATTATTGATACATGGGACATATAATGTTAGTCCTTCGTTATAATAACAATCGTGTCCAGAATTGTTTACTAAGTAACATATTTCTGCATCAGTTTCTCCGTAACCTTCTTGGCAGTAATAATATACTCCTACGTCTTGGATATTTTCAGCCCATGCTAAGAAAGCTTTATGGTATCTTGGAGAGTGTAAAAGTTGGTCTACTTTTTGCCATACTGCTGTTTCTCTATCCTCTATTCTAAGTTCTGTTATATCTTCTTCTGTAATGCCTGCTACACAGTCCTCCCAGGGCGTTTCTCCACAAGTTATGTTAATGTAATCTGTATCATCTTTGTTGAAATGTGTTTCCAAATTAAGCTGTGTAGCCCATACAAGCATAGCCATTAGTATGAAACCGAATACCGTAATCATAATCTTGTTTGTTTTGTTCATTTTTAATTTCCTCCAATTTAACTATTAGTTCTGCATATACAATTTCTATAATTAGTTGTTGCAATACAAGTTGATGCAGCACCACTTTCTGATAATACGCAATCCACACAAGTGTAATCGTATCTAGCATCAGGGATTCCATCCATATCATCGCAAATATTATTACCAGACCTTGCAATACTGAATAAACTTATAACTTGACCTAAATAATCGGTTGCGTTGAATACACCTGCTGTTGAAGCTTCTATTACACTAACTGATGCTATTTCGTTACCTGATGTTGAGTACCAAGCTATTCTGGAAGCACCCCCTGCCGATTCAAAATATACACCTGCACCAGTTGGGTTAAGGAAAGCAAATTCATCTCCATGTACTATATAATCTCCGTTTTCTAAATCTAAATCTGCGTTAGTTATGTTTACGTTTCCTGTAAATTCATGGTCATATTTAGAATAGTTATATGTAAAGTTCCAGAAATCTCCTCTAGCGAGTGCTGTGTTATAAAGACCAAATATGATAGAATCGTCTGGACTTCTAACTTGAAGAGTGTTACCTTGTGCTGACGCTGTAACTTTACCAGATGTACCGTTAATATTTTTGTAAGTTTGTACATTCGGTATAGCGTGTGTTGCTAAACAACTTATAGAAGTTCCGGCTGCGTTACTTTTACACCACCGTTCTGCACCTGCATCTAACGTAGCTACCTGTGGGTCTGTTTCTGAATACGTTATTGATGTAAGTTGTGAACCGTTACCATGAAAGTATTTAGCTGATATGTTGTCTTGTACTGTTAGATTGTTGAGTATAACAACGTCTAAGACTGTCATCATATTTGTCCAGTTCATATCGTATGAGTTAGTTAAGTTTATGTATGATTCGTTTACATCTGAGAAAGATATTTTCGTTGCTATTTCAGCAGCTTGGGTGGTATTATCTACCCTTAAAGTTGAGATTAAACTTGCCTGTGTAGTATTATCTGCTTGTTGAGTTTCGTTTATGTATTGAACATTTAATCTAAACCCATATTGTGGGTGGTCATCGTCAGATAATCCTGCTAAGTTCCCATGGTCTGACGCTTGTGCTGCTGTGAATTGTGTTGTAAACACACTTTGAACTTCAATGGGTGTATCAGTACCTTCCTTGATTAATACTCTCCCAATCAATAATCCATGTTTATACCATGTCGAAGGGAATACAGGCACTTCTTCTGCTTCTGCTGAACTACTTGTTGAATATTGGTTCTGTGGATAAATAAACATTAGTTGTCCATTGTTGGCAGAATCAATTTCTATGAATACCCACCAGTTAGCGTACCAGTTATTCTGAAGTGTTTGTAATGTACCGGAATTATCATCGTAATGTGTTACGTTATAATCACTTTGTTGGCTGCTCCTTTCCCAACCTCCAGAACCGTCTCTCCAAAATGTGTATATTGTATCTGCAACAGAACAATCTTTAGCTGATATTTCAAACTCATTTAATCTAGACCATAAAGTGCCTGCTGTTAATGTTGGATTTCTAGTACCAGTTACACCTAAGATTAAACCACCAATAGAATCATCTCTTTCTGTACCTTGTGCTTGGAATCTTTCAATTATGTTAGTTAATCCGTCACCAACCCACCAGGGATTATTTAATATGTATAAATCATCTTTTTGGTTTATTATAGAACCAAGAGGAAAGTTTGTATCCAAATCCCACGATACTACGTTTGTGAAATTAACAACAAAAGGTTCACTATTATTGTAATCTATACCTATGTAAACTATTGAATCGGTAGGGATAGGAATATTGTCTCTATTAGTCCAATTTATGAAATATACTGTTGATAAATCATCATCAGTTTGTCTTATCATACCAGAGCCACCTGTTACGTTAATCGTTTGGTCTGGGTTTTTGATAATCATACCACCATCTATTCTACCTGCCGAACCTACAACTACATCAAACAGATTATGTAAGTTGTTGTAAGATGCACCAGGTAAACTGTGCATAAAAACATTTTCTGGTTGAATTTCGTAATAATTACTTCCGTTAAGTTCAGTTCCGTTTACCAGTTCTATAACTGAATAATTAAAAAAACTTTCGTTAAATGTTATTGTGCTAGAATCGTTGTATAACCAGGGTGTAACTGCTGTGTGTGCTGAACCTCCTCCACTTCCAGTTGCGTTAAGTTCATCCCAAGTGTATGTGTTAGAAGCATCACCGATTCTACCGTTTTTCATTATAGCAAATAATTCTGTCGTAGCTGATTCATTTTCGTTATAGACTACAAATAATTTATCTGTTGGGTTATTGTTAGCATTTGTATCAAATACATATTGTAAACCAGTTCTACTCTCAGATTTAAGGTATCCAGTATCTAGTGAAGATATGTTTTCTCCCACGTTATCGAATATTAATGTTTTAGTAAGTGCAATATCTCCTTCTACGTCAAGTTCATATTGTGGTGAGTAAACACCTATTCCCACTCCTTCATCTTTAAAATATGTTACAAGGTCTTGCGGATATATTCTCATAGGTTGTATCCAGTGTGTCCCATTATATCTCTCAAACATTAAATAAGATAATATTGGTAAAGCTGATACATTCCTATTAATTAATGCCCAATAATTATCTGATGTAAGGTTATCGTACATTTTAAGTATTGCCCTAGTGTATTTACTTGTGTTACCTCTCATTTGTATAGTAGATGGCGATTGTTCGTTGAACAACTCTAAATCATCAAATAATTTTGTGTTGCCGTAAACATACAGTTCTTGTGAAATGTTAAGATTCCCAGTCATAGTATCGCCTGTAATATTTACAAAATCATCAGCAAAGTCAGATGTAGTGTTCCACGTATCTGTGTTATTAAACCCTATACATCCGTTTCTATCGCATATTCTTTGTGATGAATTAATATCTCCTGTTGCTTCTAACCAATTACTTATAGTTACGTTTCTAGAAATCTCTATTTTCCCAGGATAATCATTAACTACTATTGGATAATCTACACCAGTTTCAACTATTCTAAATTTGCCCTGGTATCCTTCAAAATGATAGCCAGTAGTTGAAGTTTCCATACGGAAAATAGCTGCACTGTTAGCAGTTGATTTAACAGCGATGTAAGCGTTTCCTGTATCTTCGACTTCTAGTTTATAATCAGGGGTAGTAGTACCTACTCCAAATCTGTTTGTAACAGAAGCGTTGTGTGTTAAAGTTGTTTCTCCTCCTTGAGGAGTAATGGTTAAGTCTCCGTTTACATCAACATTAAAATCAGTTGCTAACCAACCACCTGCAGAATGTGTAAGTCTTAATTGCCAATCAGTATCCATTAGTCTTGTTTGACCATCAACTGTTAATTTATATGCAGATGAAGACGTACCTATACTTACATTATAATTATTATTTTGTAAAGTAACATTTTCAAGACCAACTAATTTCCATGCAGTTGAGTTTACTTTACCTTCAACGGCAACTACCCCTGTTCTTGCGTCGATTGTATCGTTTAGTTGAGATTCGTTTAGATACATATATGTTGTATCGTTATATAAATAACCAGTGCCTGTTTTAGCGTTACCAGAAGATACCCTAGCGTCAATTGTAGCGTTCATCTTGCTTTCATTGAAATACACTACCCCAAGAAGGTCATACAAATAAGGAGGTGCAGTGGATGTAAGATAAGATGTGGTTGAAGTCTCAGGAGAAAAGTTTATTTTTACCCATTCAATACCAGTATCCTTCACAGAAGCATTATAAGAACCATATACTATCGGAATAATTAGTATTAATACAAACACTACATACAAAAAAAAGTTGATATATCTAGTCATATCAATCCCTCGTTCTAACAAAAGCTATACTAAAAACTACAACTGCTAAAGTTCCATACATAGTTAAGTCATTAACTAAACCAAGTATTCTTAAGAACAGACATAACACAAAAGTTATCCAAGAAGATGCTATAAAAGATTTTCCAGCATGGGCCGTTGCTGCCATGAAACCAATCATACATATAACGAAGATGGTACTAATTGTGAGTAACCCAAAAAATCCGTTCATTAATTGGTCATTGACAACTTGAGTTAAACCTACTATACCTGTTGTGTTACTCATTGCTGATAAATTATGTGGAGATGGTACTGACATTTTTTACCTCGGCATAAATCTAAATATTAGATAAACTAATGAAAATATTGCTAAAACCATAATGATAGATAAAAATATATCCATAAATATTGGTGGGATACCCATAGCTTGACCAACTGCATACACTAACTTTCCAGCAGTAGTAAAGTATTGCCATACATTAGTTACTACATTCCAACCTTTAATAAACAGATTATTCTCTGTTTCATCCTGGTCTACTGGGTCTGTTATAAATTCATCTTTTGAATCTTTACTATCATTATATATCCTGTCTGCTTCAACACTTACATTCTCAAACAATTTATTTATTACAGTTACATTATAAGTATCCATATTTTCATCTATAATCATAGTGCCACCTATCAAAAACAAGACAGCCAAAAACAACGATACAATAAATATGTCTATTCTCATTTTGCACTATTGACTTTATAGATGACAATACCTCCAAGTAAACTGAAAACTAGGAACACAGGCCATGATATATAATATAAACCTAACATCTTCATAACTGCAACACCAACAATCAACATTATAACTGAAATTATGGGATTCCATATACCTATCATCACAAGCACTAAAACAAATAAAAATGATACATACACTCCATAATGGTCACCATCGTTATCATAAAATTTCCATTCTGTCTGGAAACTTTTTTCTAGTACATCTAACACATATTCATCACCATTAATTAGTTTTACATAAGCTGTTGCTAAGAAAGTTTTATCTGTAACGTCAGTACCAACACTGATTAATATTGTTCCACTATAACTGGATTGACAAGTATTACCTATAACTACGTTACCACTCACGTTCCATTGAGTTACCTTTAAACATATAGTAGAAATAATCATATTGGGGTCATTATATATCAATTTAAAGTTCTTAGTTGCATTATTAAATGATAGATTGTATATTATACCTTTATAATCATCGTATCCATCAAAATAATCGTCACCAGTTATATCAATAGCATAATTATTTGTAGTGGATATTATCCTAGTTGGCCCATCAACAAGTCTAACAACTCCATCGTAAGTTAAAGTAATCCTGTACCATTCAGTATTCAAGACTAAATTTCCGACAGCATTACCTTGAGAATCTGTCTTTAATACTTCAACTGTGGTATAACTGTTAGTTCCAACTTCATACTTATCAATAGTTATATAAACATCTTCTAGGTCACTTCCTGTAATATCTTTTACATTAAACAGTACCAAAGTTGTACCGTCAGTTACATACAAATTAACATACCTTGTAATGTTTGTTAGGTTTATATCGTTTCCAAAATAACTGAACTTAACAGAATCATAATCATATTCGATATGAAAGTCAGTATATACACTTGTTCCGTTTGGATATATACAAACTCTTTCACTCCTTGTATCGTTCTTTTTCAATGTATAATTAAATGCCATCTTACCATTTACTTTATCAGTAATCCAATAATTAAAATATGCACCCATATCGACAGCTAAACTACTATTATCAGTAATGTTATATGAAGATAGATTTAATGTTTCCATACCTCTAGTGCAGTTATTCAACTCAAATGTATATGAATAATTTATTGATATGTTAGAAGCTTCTATGATACCACCACTATTTGAGTAAAATGATAAAGGGATTGTACAAGTTGAACTATCTATCGTACAGTTATTACAATTACATGAAGGTAATAACTCATTAAGTTTACTTGAAAAATTACCTTTTGATTTGTAAAGTATACCTGTATGATTCCATTCATAAATACCATCCGGGTCTCCAACTTCTAAATATGGTGAAGTTATGTTTGGAAAAAAAGTAAGATTAACATAATTGATAATCAAATTATATGAAGTTGAACCACTTGGAGTAATCATAAATTTATCTCCTGTAAAGTTTAGTGATGTTAATGTAACATTATACATAAAATCGTATGTAGCTGGTTCTGATGATGTACTTAACCAATGCTTAACTTTTATTGTAGTTCCGTTATATCTAACTTTTAATGTATAATTATTATTAGCCACCCATCCTCCATAATCTTGGTCATGGAGTAAAGTATCGTTTAAATGTATTCTTACATCTTGTCCAGCCGAAGGGCCTCTTACTTCAACAGATAGACCAGGTTTATTTTGGTCTACTCTTACCCCACTCCCATTATAAAACATTTGAGTATGTATAATACTACCATCGGTTGTTAAATTATATTGAACATAATACTCAAAGTTTGTATAACTCCAATTACTTAACTCCCTATACATAACTGCACTACTTCCTATGGCTTCATATAATACGGCCTCATTTCCACGTAACCTTGCAAATATTGGGTCTACTTCAACCTCAATCCAATCCATCCCAATATCATTACTATCTGGTCTTGTAAAGTTATCTACAAAAAATGATGTGTTTGCATCGAAACCTTTTAGTAGGATAGAAGCTTCTGTAAAATTCGTTGCGATAGGTATTTCAATAAATCTTACAATACTTGAAGGACTATTATATGTTATATTTTCTACACTTAATCCGTTAGTAAACTGGTTCTGTAAGTATGTTGGTCTTGCTGATACTAATGCTACAAAAAATAGTATAAATATAAATATGATAGTTTTATGTTTCATTTAATATTTCCACCTTATCTTTTGTTAGTTTTGTCATAATGTAAAAGTTTCCTATAACTGCAAATGCCATCAAGAATATTTCTATCCATGCTTCACCAATTGTATTGTAATATACTGTGAACATATAATTGTCAGGTATGCCAATAATGTATGCAGCTAACATTATAACTAAAATAGATATGTTGATTGAGAATACAGAAAGTAACCAGAACCGTTTACTCATCTTCAAGCTGCATCCCTCCAATTCTTATACATAACTATTGCAAGAATGAAGCCAATAACACCAACAATGAATGGTAATGCAGCCATGATATGAGTAGTGAATGATAATTGGTCTGCTATTGCTAACATCTCAGGATTGTTTGCCATCTCTAAGTATATATTACTGAATACACCAGACATGAATATTACAATTACAAGTAATATTAAGTAGAATACAAAGAATACAGGATGGATACGTACCATCATCGCAAGAATTAATGCAAATATGCTAAGACCCATAGTCAAAAGTAAGAATGAGTTATCTATTATTCCAGGGTACATATTATTTATTGAGTTATAAGCAGTTTTTCCTTCTGTTGTTATATCTCCCGATGCCTGAAACTGTGCGTTTATTTCACTAGAAATCTTAAAAGCAATCATTGTACCGACAGCGAAACTTAAAAGTATAACTCCGATAAAGATTAAGTCATATAAACTTCCACGTTTATTTCTTTTTAAGCTGCGTACCATATAACATTTCCTCTAAAACCTTTGATAAATCTTTAGTTGCTCTTGTGAAAGGTTTGTTTGGGTATAACTTTCTTACATTATCTATAAATTCTACGTGAACCCACTGTTGTTTAGTTTTCCTCACCATCGTACCCCATACTTTTATTATGTTTTCTAAGTTTCCATAGATTTAAAGTTTTCCAACCAAATGTGAGTACAACTATTACGATTGCTATATAAGTTGTCCAGTTAATCAACCATAAAAATCTGAATATTTCAGTAGTTACTCCAAGTGAAAATGTATCAGATAATGTAGCAACCATCGCAGTATCAAGACTTAGTAAAAATAATGCTAGTATTATACATAATCCCTTAAGAGTTGTATCAAGTATTTCATGTTGGCTAAATCTTCTGATTAAGAATGGTAATAAGAATAGACCAATCGTAATTATTAATACAAATCCTGTTACAGCTAAACTGGACATCCCTTTTTCACCACTTGTATCTGTTCGTTGTGTAAAATATACCCAGTCGGTAGTATCATTTTTTGCTCTAAAGTAGTATAAAGTGCCTTCTTCAAGATTATCCTGGTATGCTTCACCAGTATCTTCTTCAACATCTGTAACATTTGTCCATGTACTATTGTCAATACTATACTCAACAGTAACACCTCCGTAAACTATCGGAATCAAAAAAAATATTAATAAAATAAAATAAATTTGTTTTACCATCTTCCATTTTAGTTAGGTGCTTGACCAGCGATGTTTCCCGCAATGTTCTTTAGTGCAGGTGTTAATGAGTTCACTGCATCCACAGCTTTGTTTGGTGCTTTCATTATAAGCCACACAGCAGCTACGGCAGCAATCAAACAAAATGCAACAGCAATCAATGTGTACATCAATATTCTTCTTGTTGCTTCTGGTGTTTGGTTAGCGTTTGCTGATTCTTCGAGTTGAAGTATAGCAAACATCTTCTCTTCTGGTGTAAGATACTCGAATTGTGCAGGTGAATTAAACGATAATGATGGCATTGGTGTGTATGTTCCGTCATCGTTTATACGCATTAAATTTACTCTTTTACCGGGTCTAATAATCGAATCAGGGAAAGGTTCAATATACTTTCTCTTCTTCATTAGTTGCATACGTTTAATGCCTTTACGTTTAACTATCCTTGCTCTGTCAGTCTTAAACTTTAATATTTGTGCATTTTTTCCGTTACTATCATAATGTAACACAGGGTATGTTACTTTATACCTGAACTGTATAAAAAAATATAAAGCAACAAAAAATGCTAATATTAATAATGCAAGTAATATGTACCCCCCCCACACCAAAAATGTGTGGAGTACAGTTCCACTGAAAAACTTACTCATAATATTACTTATCTGTTCTGGGTTAGCCATAGTAATCTCCTCTGTTTATGTGTGTGTCGTGTAGTTACTTAAAAGTCAAAATTAAATTCTGAGATAGGTGGTCTTGAAGGTCTTGATGGTTTGGAGTAAGTTTGTTTTTTACGTTTCTTCTTCTTACCTTTCTTTCTTTTAACAGTTTTATTTCCACTGTACATTTTATTCATTTGGGGGCTGGGTCTTGTCAATGCGTCTAAACCAGATACGATTGTTTTGCTAACACTTGGCCGTTTCTTATAAGCTTCAAGCTTCTTCTTATACTTAGCTTTCTCTCTTTCTTCAACATATTCAAGTCTAGCTTCGTGTCTTGCTTTAGCTTTAGCTTCTGCTCTTTCCTCTGCTCGACTTATAGATTGTACAGCTTCTTCCCTGGTTTTACCACGTAAAACTTTCTTAGCAACACCTTTACCTATCCGATGTATCAACCCTTGTTTCTTTTTATTGTAAGGTTCACAATCAAATACGTTTGGTACTTTATCTCCGTCGGAGTCTTTTAACATCCTACTTGGGTAGGATGGTTTACCAACCATCTTCATTGCGTTCCTTTCCCAGGGATTCATTTTATCTCTTCCTCTTCTTCTTTCTTCTTTTCTTGTACATAGTCTGCACCTCCACTTATTTTCTAGTTACAGATATACCGTAACCTTTCTTTTTCTTGTATACAGAAGCTTCATACCCTTTCTTCCTAGCCTTACAAGCTTTCTTTTTAGCGTTTGTTTTCTTCATTGCCGAATAGCTTACCATAGTTTTCACCTCCGTTCATCTTCAAACTCTTTAGCTTGACTCTTCATAAGTCTACCTAATCCTAAAGGGAGATTGTTTATTGCCCTTTGCATAACGTCACTCTCTTTAGCCTTTTGCCGTTGTGAATTTAATCTCCTTGTAAGTTGAGTAAGTACAAACTCTCTTTCTTCAATGTTCATGTCACGTTTCTTCATAATATCTTCAATAACTTGTATGATACTTGCAACTTCTTTAAAATCAATTATCATTTTTCCTTATCTTCCTCTTTAGCTTCTTCTTCCTTAACTAACCCTTTCTCTTTTAATACTTGGTAGATATAATCTACTTTTTCGTTCAGTTCTAGCAAAGCTAGGTATATTTCATGTTCCATTGTTTGTCCCTCCATACTCTTCTTCGTTTATCCATTCTCTAGTCTTGTAATCAATCATTTTCTTTTCTTCTTAGTGTAAGGTTTATACCCTTTATCTACCAATCTTAAAGTGTGCATCCCCATCATACCAACACCTAACGGTTTCATCATTGAACCAGCTACACTAAAAGCTGGTAAAACAGATGCACCATGACCTGTACCTGCAATGATAGCAGTACCAACACCTAACCCAACACCAACCTTAGTAAAATCCATAACATCTTTCTTAACTTTTCTCATTTTAAAACCCCCAAAACCCTTTCTTTTTAGGTTCTTCTTTTTGTCCTGAACTATGTAACTCTTTATAACTTCTTATTGCTCTTTCGTTAAGCGATTCAAAACCACCCAAAGCTCTAAAATAAGTTGGCATTGCAAAACTTCTAAACACTTTCTTAACTTGTGCTAAATCGTTTAATGCAGTTCCATACTTCTTACGTTCAGGGATTAAAACATACAAGATTATGTTCTTTTCGAGTAACCACATCTCTTTAGATATTTGTTCATCGTTAAACTTTGATTTCATTACGTTAGGACTGGTGTTACCCTCAAGTTGTCCCAATAAATTCATTATACATTCATCTGAACACATAGGTTTCATACCATTTATGGGTTTCCACACATCTTCGGACACTTCAACTTCTCTTTTAAGTCGATGTACCATCTTCTTTAACCAGGGGTGTGCGTTCTGCTGCCACTTCGTTAAGTCTGGGTCTGGTTTCATATCTGCCATCAATGTCTGTTCAGGCATACCATCTTGTGAAGCTAAATCTAAACTCTGTGCTTCTTGTTGGGCTTCAATCTGTCTACCAAGTTCATCTGGTTTTCCACTATTGAATGGGTTAAGTCTCATAAATCATCACCAAACTGGATTAATGGCCATTTACCATACAACTTTAAAAAAGCTATTATGATTGTACCAAAAACCATTATTACTACTATCCCTTTTAACATATTATCATCCTATTAATGGCCTCACACCGATACCCGTAAGTACATCAGGCTTACCACCTTTAATCTTATACTCAATACCTGCTAAAGATGGCTGGTACTTTGTCTTTCTTGTAATTTTAAGTTTCTTCTTCTTCCTTTTAGTTAATTTCGGTAACCTTGATGAAGGTAAACCATAAATTTTAGGAATAATTGGTTCTTCTGGAAAAAACGAATAACTAATTTTCCTTCCGATAGTTGTACTTGGTCTAATTTCCATCATTTTAGTAACTTGTTTAGTTAATTGTTTTTGAATCTGTTTCTGTTTTGATAATTGTTTCATAACTGGTTTAGTTATCGGAACTGTTATAGATTTTGTCTTAGGTACTTGTTTAATCAATGGCTTAATCAAAACTTTACTGATTGGTTTTGTCTTAGGTACTTGTTTAATCATAGGTTTTGTTATCATTTTACTTGTTGGTTTAGTTTTTGACTTACTAACAGTTTTTGTAGTTGTCTTTACAGAAGGAATTAATCTTGATTCTAATTTAGGAATAGTTACAGGTACAACTTTACTAACTGCTATCGGTTTAGGGGTAGTATATTCTAGTTCACTTAACATATCCATTTTAGTTGTAGGTCTAGGTATTTCTACTACTTCTGTTCTTTCTAAAACTTGCGTTCTTATACCTTGTCTTTTATATTTCCCAACCATTTCTTTCATAATATTACCAACGTCACCTTTAAAACCACCAAACTCTTTTTTTATACCTATAAAATCTTCTACGATTGGCTTTGAAACAAATTCAGTAAATTCTTTGCTAACCTTTCTTGTTGTTGGTTTAATATATTTCTTTTCAAAACCGATAAAGAATCTCTGTTTAGCTGAAAGTTGTTGAAAAGTTGCAGAAACAGTTGGGGTTTCTTTGTATAATGTTTTACCTGCTTTAATCAATGATGCAGTTTTAGGTTTTGGTGGAAAATCGACATACTTATACTTAGTTTTAAATATCTCTAAAGTCACATACTCTGGAACAACCATCCCTAAATCCAAATCCATTATAGGTTGGCCAGTTGTTACCCTTATCTTCGGTTGTACTGTTTTTGTTAATAATTTTTGACTATAAATTGTACTTATTTCTCCTATTGGTTGTTTACCTTTCTCTATTGCAGATATTCCTTTTTGAAAAACACCTTTTCTTTTTGTTTCAACACGAAATTCTGGTTTAGATAATATTGTTCTACCTGGTTCAAAGATTGCCTGTAACTTTTTACCTACTCTTATTTCCTCAGTGAATACGATAGACGGTTCAGTTTTTCTTGTGTACTTCTTTATCAATTTTTCAATGGGAATTTCAGAACCAACAACAGGTTTCTGTTCATATATCTTTGTTTTAGTTATTCCTTTGTATGATTCTATCCTTGCCCGATATTGTGTTTCCATTATTTTTCTTGAGATTGTAGTAAATTGTTTTCCTCCAATCATAACACTAGTTACTTTAGATTTTCCACCAATACTTTTGGCTATCGCAACCGTTGGTGTAGGTACTTCCTGAATATAAAAAGAACTTGGATAATGTTCAGGTTTTACATATTCAAATTTTTCAGTTTGGTATAATATATCCGACTTTACTTTTGTAGGTGTACATTTAATACCCATATATTGTTCCCCTACAAGTTCTGTTTCCTTAAATAACATTTTTTGTGTTCTTGCTTTTGCACCAGTTCTAACACCAGTAGCAAGTAATGCTATACCAACATAAGTTTCAGGTTGTTTAAAGTCCATTTGTGTTATCATTCCTGGAACTTTTAATTTTCCACTAGGTTTTTTGAAGGATATTGTTTCTTGGAAAGCCTCTCCAAGTTCTTCTCTTCCTTTCTTTCTAAATAATGATTCTGTGAATAAAGAAATACGACCACCATAAACAACAGGCATTGATGCAAGAGCAAAAGCGAATCTTCCAGGTAATTTTATGAGTTCACGAGGTTTCCAAGCCTGTATTCCTGTTGGAAACTCTAAATCTAATTTTTGGGTAAATGTTTCTAACCTTTCTTCTCTTTTTTTTAATCCTAATACTCTCCTTTCGTACCCAGATATAAATTGTTCTTTAGGTGAAGGAGGTAATGGATACATTGAACTGGTCATTCCAGTTTTACTTGCTAATACCCCATAATCATATCCATCATCATCAATTATTCCTGTTTTAACTGATTTTGGAGGTGTTGTTATACCAACACTTACTGTTTTTCCAACTCCACCTAATGCTACATCTCTTTGCATCTTAAATTCTTGTGGTGTTGTCTTTTCTGTTATAGAAATTGTTGGAGAACCAGACCGTTTCATAGTTTCAGGAGAAATAAAAGTTTTACCTAAGAATCCCGAAGCTTGGGCTTCTGCTAAAGTACCTTCAAACACACCTGTTTTTTTAAATACTGTACGTTTAGTATCAAGTTGTTCTTTTCTTTGTTCTGCATAACTTCTTATTCCCTTTTGTTGAATAGTTACATCTCCTGTTGTTACTGGTGATTTAGTTTCAGTAAATTCAGAAGCGTGTATAGGTTTATCTGTTTTGTATCTGGTTACTTTACCAGTTCCAACGTCTGTAACTGTAACCTGAGTACCGACAACAGTAATCTTTGTAACAACTTTACCTGTTTTTGGGTCATAGATTACTCTTGAAGAAGTAGTTGGTGTTTTTGGTTTACTTATTCCTCCACCTCCACCTCCCGACGGTGGTTTACTAGAACCAAGATACCTAGTTGTACCTGCAAATGCTCTTCGAGTATATGCAGACGCAGCTTTTTGGCTTGAGGTTTGATTAACCATAAAAATCAGCAATTAACAATTTATAAATGGAAAGTTTTAAATAGTTTATGTTTAAATATATTATAATCTAACACATTTACGTATAAAATGAGGAACACATCAGTATACCTTGACTCAAAATTCATAGAAAAGATTGAGTGCATGGCAAAAAAAGAGCATAGGTCTAAGAGTTCAATAATAAACCAAGCTTTAGATGAATTTTTCACAAAATGAGCAGCCCAGAACTACATGAACAGTCAGATTTTAATTCTTCACTTGATGCACTTGAAAGAATTGCAAGTATCCGTAAAGAAATCATCAAATGCACCGTACTTGAAGATTATAACAGTATGTGTAGATGGTTAAAGACGTTATGGTCTGAGATTAGAGCAATGTTAAACAATAAAGACCGAGATTTATACACAGAATTATATAATAAGTTTAAAGATAACTATAAAGAGGTCAAGAACGTACATTTGAAGAATAATAAACTTATCAACACCAAAATTATTGAAGATATTGAAGAATATTACCTGAAATTATGTGACCTTATCCAAAGTTACGATATGAACATAAGAAAAAAGAGTGATGCGAGGTTTGCTTTAGCTAGAGGAAGATGAGTGACCCAAACAAAGAGTACAGATGTAAGTTACATTTAGGTAATGATAAGTGGTGTTACGTAGACGGCTATTTACAGGGTGTAGCTGATTCAATGGTTTATAATTTAGGTAAAGATTGGGACTTTTGTATTACCGTTACTGGAGATAGGATGGTTAGGACAGGAAAAAGTGTCCTTGCAATGAATTTTGGTGCTTATTGTGCAAAAAGGATTAGCCAAGTGTACAAAATTGATTATAAGTTTACTAATGATAACATATTCTTTGATAGTCAGACCATGATTGATGCTGCCCAGAAGATGCCTAAGTATTCTGTGGTTCAGTACGATGAAGCTAGGGAAGGTTTAGCTGCAATCAAAGCTATGAGCAAGTTGCAACAAGACTTAATGGACTTCTTTAATGAATGTGGACAACTTAACCACATATTCATCTTAGTGTTACCAGACTTCTTTACATTAAAAGAAGAGATGGCCATTGCCAGGAGTGAATGTCTAATCAATGTTGTCAGGACAGATGAGACTAAGATGATTAATATGTATGGTGATGGTAAAAGGCCAGTTACACATTTCAAAAGAGGAAAATTCAATTTTTATAACCGATATACTAAACAGAATATGTTTGACTTTGCCCGTAGCAGTAAGCGAAGGAACTATGGTATAGTTAATCCGACTTGTTACGGTTACTTTAAGAACATATACCCCATAGATGAAGATGAATATAGGAAAAATAAGGCCGATGCACTTGCCAGGTTCAAAGAAAGGCATGAAAAGGCTAGTTTACCCTCCTGTAAAGCCGATATAATAAGGAATAAGATTATAGCAAAGCTAAGAGGGGATGGAATGACATTCAAAAAGATAGGTGAGGAACTTAAAGCTAAATATGGGTACGATGTTGGGGAACGTAACATAAATCAGATATATAATAAACAAATAAATACCACAGAGACCGTATTAGCATGACGGTCAATTTTAGAACGAATACTAGGAAAACTATTAACTTATACCCCCTTTGGGGGGTGGGGTGATGTGTAATATGGATGAAGATAACAGTTCAATATTAAGGCTATTATGGATGAATACACTGATAACTTGGTGGATATTATCTATTAATGTCATTATATTATTGTCTATCTGGATAGATGGGTGGGTTTACCAAGCAATAATCTTCTTACTTACATCATTATTTAGTCTTATTGCATGGATTAGAATGGATAATAAAGTGAGGCCTTTGTTATGAGTTTCAGATTAAAAGATGTTATGCTACTGTCTCTAGTGGTCTTTTCTATTGGAGATATAGTTACTACGTTGATTGCATATTACAAGTTCCCTTTCTTCAATGAATCTTCACCTGTATATTTAATGACCAATTCGATATGGCCTTTAATCCTTGTTAAGATACTTGTTACATCTTACCTAGTCTGGTGGTGTTACAAGAAATATGATATAAAGATAGCTACAACTATAAGGTACATTATAATTTATATAATCGTTTTACTCACGTTTCTGAATATGGGGATAGTGTATAACAACTATAAAGTGTTACAGATACCACCAGAGTTAGTAAAGCCATTACCTGATGACACACGAACAGAATACTACAACGACCAAGTAGGGAACTTACAAGCGTTAAATCCACCCATAAACCAGAAACAAATACCATTAATTGTGCCATTGTTCTTTATGAACTTGGCACAGTTTATGGTATGGCGAAGTTTTGAGAAAGAGTTAGAATGGAAGAACCTAGTATCAGATTAAAAAAAGAATTTTTAGAATTAGGGTTGATTATTTTAGTTATTGTTATGTTTTTTGTGGCAGGGATGTATTGGGGGTACAATAAAGGTTACACTTATGTTAAAGATTATAATGAGAAATATATTGAAAATTATTGTGTATGTCATATACCCGAGAAACAGTATGATGTAGGTTACGGTATTAACATTAGTTCTTTCTTAGAAAACGAAAAAAATAAAATAAAAAAATAATTCGTTATCTCGACCTGAAATAGGCCACTAAACCTAACAACACACTACCTATGATAGTTATTACTATTATTGGAAGCCATCCTGGGATGTCCTCCATAGCTTCTATAACCTCATTCGTACCATTCCAAGCAGTAGTATTTTCAGTAGTTTGGGTTTTAGCTTCGGCCATAATCAAAAAACCAATTACTAGAACTATGGCCACACCAACTAAAGGTGCTACCATTGCTTGTAAATTGGCTAATTGTCCTTTCTTCTTCATATTATTAACCTCATTAAAAAAAGGTGGGGGATACCCTCCCCCTGGTGACACACATACACAACAGAGTTTTCAAACCCTACCTTGACCTGAAATAGGCTACTAGACCTAATAGCAACGCACCGATAACGGTGATTACTATGATAGGCAACCATCCTGGAATGTCATCCATTGCAGTCTGGACTTCATCAACAGCAGCCGATGCGTTAGTATCAGCAGCTACAGTTGAGTTTGCAGCTATCTCAGAAAGGATTAAAAAACCTACAACAAGTGTTATGCCAATTGCCACAAGTGAGACAACTAGAGGCATAAGGTTTGCAATTTGTCCTTTCTTCTTCATCCTTTTTTTCCTCCATTAATTTATTAATATAATCTTAAACTATGGTCTCAACTTTTTAGTTTATAAATTGTTGTCACATATAAACGAAACATTTATATAAGGGTTAATTTATAAATAATGTTGAGCAATGAATCCTCTGCCAACATGGGGTTTCTTTGTCGCCTCTTTTTCCTGTTGGTGGCTCTTGCGAAAGAGCTGTCATCAGGTTTTGAGCCAGGTATTCTTTCACCCCCAAATGGAAGAAGAACAAGCATTGGGAATGGCAACATTCCCATCATACTTTAAAATGAAGATATGTCCAATGTGCAATAACCCAGTAACAGACCACATCCCAAACTGTCCATATTGTGGCTGTCTACTTCTTGATAACATAGTCCGTTTATAAAGGGGTTTTCTTAACATATTAAGAAAAATACCGAAAGGTTTATATAGTTCAACATATTTACAAGTGGTATAAACAAGATAT
>Ga0180434_10002268_pt1 | contig 26091 bp, 21 predicted proteins | sample SS_ome_7_FD_132453 | JGI IMG/M metagenome (GOLD analysis project Ga0180434, IMG submission 132453) | Hypersaline lake sediment archaeal communities from the Salton Sea, California, USA - SS_1_D_2 metaG | ecosystem: Environmental > Aquatic > Non-marine Saline and Alkaline > Hypersaline >... | reverse complement strand
GAAGCCTTTATCGAGCGCAAACTGACCATGGAATATCCGGACAGCCCCGATGTTCACCTGTTTTACGCTTATGAAACGGTGGCCGCTGAAGCGGGAGGACGGGAGCTGTACGTTTATTATCTGCAGGATGCCGGCGCCGCCGCTTTGTACCGACAACTGGAAGCAGCCGATTTGCGGCCGCCGCACATGACGACGCCGGCTTTTTTGTGGCAGCGCCGTCTTAAAAAAGGCATCCGGCAATTTGAAACCCACGGCAGTGCCTTTATCCAGAAATTCAAGACCGCCGCTTTTATGTATTTTTTTTCAAAAGGGCGTTTTTTGTTTTCAAGAAGCATTGTTTTTTCGGAGACCAGCGATGATCCGTCCGAGGCCGTCAACGCCCTGACGTATGAGTTGAGCCAATCCATCTATCTCTATGCACAGCGCACCAAATCCGATTTGCGGCATTTGCTGATGTCGTCCCATCGGGCGGACGACATCAGCGATCTGGCTCGGAACCTGGATCGCGAAATAGAAGCCTGGGAAGCGGCGACGAATCCGGTGGCGCTGAAGACGGCCGCGCCGGGGCCGATCGCGGCTTTTGCAGCGGCGGAGCTGCAGATGTCCGGCGATCTGCTCACGCTGGCCCACAAAACACATGCCCGGGCGCGCGAGTGGCGGCCGGTGCAGGTAGCCGGTATGGTTGTCGGATTGATTCTGCTGGCACTTCTGGGAGCAGAAAACTTTTTTCTGATCAAATGGACGCGGTCGAATCCGATGCCGACGGACAGCAGCGCTATCATGACCGGAGAGATGCCGCGGGAGGTCATCCGCCGCTACAATGCATCTCTTGACGTTTTAATGCAGGAGGCCCAGCGGATCGCCGCCGCGGATGCCATTGTCAAGCTTCTGCGGGCGTTGCCGGATGCGGTCAGCCTTGAGCAGCTGGAGCTCACCACGCGGGACAACCCCCGCGTGGTGCTCAAAGCCCGTGCGGCAGCGGAGCGCATGCAGCACCTGGAGGCGGCCATCACGCAGCTGTTGAACAACTTGAGTGCTGATTTCGTCGGCAGCCGGCAACTTGGCAAACAGGATGTTATGATCCGGCAGCCGCCGTCGGCTGCTGCTGGCAACTACATGCTGGAGGTGGTCTTCACACTGCCGTGAAAGACATGCTGCACAGATATTGGCTGGTCGTGGCCGTCATTTGGGCCGGTGCCCTGGTGCTCACTTATCTCAATGTCCATGCCGTGAACACTTACCGGCAGCGGCGTCAGGCGGCTGAAACCCTGCGCATGGACGACCGGTTTTTAAAAGCCAATTTTGGCAAAATTACACAGGTGCTCCAGCAGCGGGCCCGGCTGCAAAAACCTGTCGAATCGCCCCAGTTGGCGCTGCTTGCATTGGAATCCCGGTTGAAATCACTCGCTGAAGCGCATCAGCTTGGGTTTGTTGAAATCAGCACCGGCCGCGACGACGCCCGTTTCGACGGCATGGGCATTCAGCTCAAGCTGGAGGGCACAGTAAGGGATGCCGTTGCCTGGCTAAACCGCATTGAAGAACAGCATCCATACCTGCCGGTGATCCGGGTGCGGATCCAGCGCTTGGAAAGCGGCCGCGCGTTTCAGTTCGATGTGTCGTTGTGGTTGCGCTTTGTTCTCAAACAGGACATGGAAAGGAGCTGATGCTTGCCGGCGACGAAACGCTTGATCACCGGTGGCTGGGTGCTGGGAGCGCTCTTGCTGTTGTGGTACAACGCTTTGCAGCTGACATCCCTTTTCGATGAACCCATCCCGGGAATTTCACGGGAAGCCAGAGAGACGATCCGCAAATGGCAGCGTCTGGAACAGGCTGCCGCGGATCGGATCAAGTCCGCTGTAAAGGATTTGGATGTGAGTCGTATTGCGGACCAATGGAAGGCGGTGCAGGCGTCGAAGCAGACCGCCGCTCCCGCCGCCGAAACAAAACCGGTGCCGCGGGCGCTTCCGGCACCCCCGGAAAAAGTCGTTCTGCCGACGGTGACGGGCATCATGAAAAGATATGACGCAAACGGCAGGGAACACTGGGCTGCCATGGTGGACGGCCGGGTGCGGCGGGAAAACGACCGGGTCAAGGATTTTGTGGTGGCGCAAATTGATGAAAACGGCGTTGTGGTCACAAAAGGGGAAAGGCGCTGGCGTCTGCCGCCGCCGGATGTAGCCTTTTCGGTGGATCAGGGGCAATAAATTTTCAGGCAGGCGTCCAAACGGCAACATGGGTTGATAAGTGTATCGGTTTCAACAGGATAACGCCAGTTGAAATGGGCGCATGAAATTTTGTGTTTTGCGAGGACGTAATCAACAGATCAATGAAATAGAGAGGCTGTTGGATCGATTTATCCAACAGCGGACACCGAATGGCCGACAGCCAAGCGAACAGGTCCGGAGTGTTTGAATTGACATTGGTGACAGGTGAAGGGACATTGTTGATGCACACAAGAGGCGCGCGCTGGAAATTACGGGTGGCGGCCGCCTGTTTTTTTCTGGTGATCCTGTTGGGTTGTTCGGTTCATGCGCCGCGGCCGGTGGATATGACGGGGATGGATGCGGTCCGGCCGGGGGCGGTGCTTGAAAGCGAAAAACCGACCGCCGCGCCCGGACCGCCGCCGTTTGTCGAAAAAATGGAGCCGCTGGCGCAGGGACTCGATCTGCCGCCGCAAATTTACGCGGGTGTTTTCAACGCGGCGCCCTTCGGCGACGTGTTGCAGACCCTGGTTCAGGACAGCCATTTGAGTCTGTCCGTGGAATCCGAGGTGGATCTGAACCGCCCGGTGACGGTTCAGCTGCAGCAGGCCAGTCTGAGCGAGGCCCTTGACATGGTGGTGGTGCAGGGGGCGGGCTATGCCTGGAACATCACGGGCGACACCCTGGCGATAAAGCAGTTCGAAGAGCGGATCTATTATTTCGACTACCTGGACATGTCCGACGAAACCGACATCGAAATCGGCGGGGATATGCTGGCATCCAGCGTCGAGGAATCGGGCGTTGCCGGCAAGTACACGGTCAAGGCCAGACGGGAGACGGAAATCACTGATGTTTGGACCAGCATCGCGGCGGTACTGGACGGTTTCCGGTCTGAAAACGGTGTGGTGCACATCAATCGTAATGCCGGTGTCATTTATATGGCCGACTTTCCCCGGCGGGTGGCCGCGATGGTGCAGTTTTTGGACGCCATTATTGAGGCGCTGCAGCGGCAGGTGTTCATTGAAGCCAAAATTCTGGAAGTGAGCCTGAGCGACCAGTACCGCTACGGCATTGACTGGACCAAGATGGAAATCGCTTTCGTGGACGAGGGCAATGATTTTCCGGACAATTTCAGTCTCAGCATCAACAGCGGCAGCAGTGTGATGAAGGCCGGCCAGTCCGGCTTTGCCGCCATTCTGGATTACCTTCAGACCCAGGGGGACGTATCCGTGGTTTCCAATCCCCACCTGGCGGTCATGAACGGCAAATCGGCGATTCTCACCGTGGGCTTCCAGTTTCCCTTTGCCGACATCGACGGGGTGGACCGCGATGCCGAAACCGGCGTCATCACCTTCGGCACATCCATTAAGCGCGCGGTGCTGGGACTGCAGCTGGGCATCACGCCGCACATCTCGCGGGACGGCATCGTGACACTGAACATCATTCCCACCATTACACGCATTCAGGGCGAGCAGCGGGTGGATATTCCCACCACCGCCACCGCGACGCAGTCGATTTCCAATCCGGTGATCGACCTGCAGGAACTGTCCACCACGGTGCGCATCCGCGAGGGCAACTCCATCGTGCTGGCCGGCCTCATCAGCCAGATGCGCCAGGCCACCCACGAGGGCTTGCCGCTGCTGAGCCGCATACCGCTGCTCAAATATTTTTTCAAACACATGGAGCAGACCAACCAGAACCGCGAGCTGGTCATTTTCATTACGCCATATGTGCGCAATGCCATGTAGGCGTCTTGCAGTGAGGGCGTCAAAAAACCGCTGAAAAGCGTCCGTTTTTTTGTGAATATTCTTTCATGACCATTGCAGCAATAGAAAATGGGCCGCCTGACGTTGCTGGCTGGTGGCTTCACGGGGGAAAACACACAACATGTTTGGGTGGCACTTTTTAACGGGCTTGTTTTGGTTTTGCTTCAGCATGTTTGGTAAAGCGTGGTACATAATTTGCAATTTCACCATAGGAAACGCGCCCAGGATTTGCAATTGGAAATGATAGATTTTTTGATGACCTTCAGGAACATGTAGAAAGGAGAACAGAAAATGTCGGATTTTAAATCAAAATGCAGGGACAGTTCCGGGTTTACCCTGGTGGAGATCGCCATCGTCATGGTCATTATCGGCCTTCTGGTCGGCGGGGTGCTCAAGGGGCAGGAAATGATCAAAAATGCAAAAGTAAAGCGAATTGTCAAAATTGCGGATGAAATGCGCGCGGCGGTATATACTTACCAGGATCGCTTCGGTTATCTGCCCGGGGATGATCCGCTGGCGACGACACATACGGGTGATGGTGCGGTCAGGGATGGCAATGGAAATGGACATATCGATGCCGCTGAAGATGAACATCTGTTCGAACATCTCGCAACAGTGGGTCTTATCTCAGGATCGGCCAGTATTTATGCGGGAGGAGATTTTCCCGCGCATCCTCTTGGCGGCACTTATTACATCCAATACTTGACACGGGACGGCAAATCATCGAACTGGATCGTCTATTCGGACATTCCGGTGCCGGAGGCACGCTCGATCGACGCGAGTCTGGATGATGGAACCTATAACAGCGGTTCGATCAGAGCCGACGGCAATTACAACAGCAACGACAACACCCGGACCATATATATCGATTTATAGTCGCCTTCATGATGAGAAATAGACGCCATCGGTTTTTTGCAAGCGGATGGGTCGGCATTTTCATGTGCTGTACCCTGCTGTTTGCCTGCGGCCATGGTGAACAAACGGATGAAGAAGACGCTGCGGGAAGCGTCGATTAGCAGGATGTTGGAATGTGAATGTATTTATACCGTCCGATCAAACAAAGTGGTTTTACCCTCATCGAGGTGGCCGTCGTCATGGTCATTATCGGTCTTTTGGTGGGATTCGGTGCATCCCTGGTGCGGCCGTTGACGGAAAGGGCCAAGCGCATGGAAACCACCGAGACGGTGAAAGGTGCGGTGGAAGCCATTGTGGGGTTTGCCGCCGCCGAAGGACGGCTGCCGCAGTGGGGTGATGACACCGTGGACGGCACCGTCGACGAATTCTGCGAGGTGGTGACCAGACGCCGGGATGCGGTTGGCAAACCGCTGTATTATTTTTTTGACCCGCAGCTGACACAGCCGGGCAGCGTCTGTGGCCGCAGGGCCGCCGACCTGACCCTGTGCCGAAACAGCGCCTGCAGCGACCGCATCGGCAATCTGGCCTTTGTGGTGGCCAGCGGCGCCGTCGACTACAACCCCCAGACCGGCGTTGTCACCGGCGGCTGCCCCGGTGGACAAATCTGCATCGGCGTGTATGACACCGGAACGCCGGCCATTGACAACTGCACCGCCGCCGGCGACTGTCCCAACTACCCGGCCGGCGTCGACCGCCTCAACCGGCCCGAGGCCTATGACGACATTGTCGGCTACCTGACCCTGAACGAACTCAAAGCCAAGGTCGCGTGCCGTGGCGCACCGCTGAAAATCCTCAACAACGAACTGCCGCCCGGCAGTATGGCCAGTCCCTATGCTGCTGTCATCTACGCGGAGGGCGGCATTCCCTTCAGCAGCGGCGGTGATTTCAAATGGTGCCTCGAGATCGGCAACCGCGATGCGGTCGACGGCCTTCCCGGCGGCTTGACGGCCGTGCCGGCTTTCGTGCGCTATCCCGACGATGCCTCGCCGACATTCTGCAGCGACCGGGTGGAAAGCGCCTGGTCGGCCTACCAGGCCGACGAGTTGATCCTCAGCCGGGGGTCGGGTTTGACCGAAACCGGCTCCTTTCTGATGACCGTGTACGTGCGGGACGACAGCCATGCCGGCAACGACCCCGCCTGCAATTCCAGCGCCAATCGAGACAACTGTGTCGGCAAATCGTTTGTGCTGACGATCAATCCATAGAGCGTTTGTGAGTGTGTCATTTGCCGCCGAGAGCAGACCATGAAGCCGGATTCGCCCTTTTTCCGCTGATTCTGGCGGTGGTGGTCATCGGCGCCCTTATCGGGGTCGGCCTGAACCTGGTCAAAGAGCGGGTGCGGCGTACGCAGTTTCAGGAGTGCCGAAGCCGGGTGGTGTCCGCCGTCCGATTTTATTTAAAGTCGGCGATCACATCATACAAAGGCAGCATGATGGACAGGGCGATCAGCCCGAAAACGCCGCCCAGAAAAGCGATGGACAGAGGTTCCATGACATTTATCAGGGCCTGGACGCTTTTTTTCACCTCGCCGTCGTAGAATTTGCCCAGGCGGCGGAAGGCGTCGTCGATGGTGCCGGTGGTTTCGCCGTTGCGCACCGCACCCACCAGAAGGGTTGGAAACCCTTCGGCGGCCTGCATGCCGTCGGCGATGGATTCACCGTGCTGCACTTCTTCGTATACCTTCCGGAGCTGCTTTTCCAGGTAGCGATTGCCGAGGACCTTGTCGGAAAGAATGTCGAAGATGCCGCTGATGTTGATGCCGGCGTCGTACATGGTGGCGAAGTTGTGACTGAGGCGGGTTAAGGCGATGTTGTGCAGAATGCGGCCCAAAACGGGAATTTTCAGCAGCAGGCGGTGAACCACGAGACGACCGCGGTCGGTTTTCTGATAAAGGTAAAAAAGGCTGGCCAGGGCCATGAAAACACCCAGCAGGAGCGGCCAGGTGCTGCGCACAAAATGGCTGATCCGCAGCACCGTAAGGGTGACACCCGGAATGGAGACGCCCATTTCCACCAGCAGCTGGGTCATCTGCGGCAGCACATACCCCACCCACACCCCGATGACCGCCAGGATGGCGGCAATGATAAACGTCGGATAGATGGCGGCGCGTTTGATGGTGGAGCGGATATCTTCGCGCCATTCGAGAAATTCGGCGAGTTCTTCGAGGCTTCTGGGCAGGACCCCGGACGATTCGCCCAGCCGCACTACTGCCAGGTCCAGCGGCATGAACACCTTGGGAAAACGGCGCATGGCCTGGTGAAGGGTGTTGCCGCTTTCAATACCGATACGGATTTCTTCGATGACGCGTTTCAGATAGGGGGCGCTGATGATTTTTTCGTTTTCTTCCAGGGCGGATATAATCGGCAACCCCAGCGCCAGGGTCTGGGACAGGCGATGATAAAATTCGATCAGGTCACGCGTTTTCACCGCACGGCGGATGAAAAAGCCGGCGGCGGCGCTTTCTTTGGCGGGCGTCAGCTTGATGAGCGTGAGGCCGCGTCCCAAAAGTTTTTCTTCGACGTCGGCATCCGAATGCGCAATGATCGTGCTGCGCTCAACTTTGCCCTTTTCATCGATGGCCGTAAAACGGAATTTAGGCATCCGCCACCACCCGGTAGACCTCTTTGAGTGATGTCACGCCGGTCATCACCTTTTTTAACGCCTGTTTGAACATGAGGCTGGTGCCGGCTTTCACGGCGGCATCCTCGATGACGCTCTGGAGGGCCTCCGAAAAGATGAGATGTTGAATGTTGCGGTCCACTTTGAGTACTTCGTAGATGCCGGTACGGCCGCTGTATCCCGAGTGATAGCAGCTCTCGCAGCCTGCGGGCGTCATGACGGTCTGGGGCGGTTTGAGCCCGCTCTTGTGAAAAATCTCTTTGCCTTTTTCAGTGAGGGGGACCTTGCGCGAGCAACGGGTGCAGATTTTGCGCATCAGGCGCTGGGCGATGATCATGGTAAGCGACGAGGCCAGGATGCTCTTGTTGACCCCCAGATCGAGAAGCCGGTTGATGGCCGATGCCGCATCGTTGGTGTGAAGCGTCGACAGAACCAGGTGACCGGTCATGGCGGCGCGCAGGGCCAGGTCGGCGGTTTCCCGGTCACGGATTTCCCCCACCAGGATGATGTCCGGGTCCTGGCGCATGGCGGAACGTAGCGCGTTGCTGAAACTGAGGCCGGCTTTGGGATTGACGGCGGTCTGGCGGACCGTGGGGATGACATATTCGATGGGATCCTCCACCGTCATAACATTGACGTCCGGACTGTTGATGGTCATCAGCGCCGAGTAGAGCGTCGTGGTTTTGCCGGAGCCGGTGGGACCGGTTGAGATGATCAGGCCGTAAGGGCGGCGGATGTTTTTCAAAAAGCGTTTCAGGTCGTCGGCTTCGAACCCCAGGGCCTGCAGGTTGCCCACGACCTTGGCGTAGGACAGCAGCCGCATCACGACGGTTTCGCCCAGATGGGTGGGGAACGTCGACACGCGCACATCGATTTCCCCCACAGCACCCCGGTATTTGATACGCCCGTCGTGGGGAATGTTCGGATTGGAGATGTCCATGTCGCCCATGATTTTAAAGCGCGTTACCAGGCTGCGCTGAAAGACGTTGGGAAAAAGATACTGCTGGTGCAGCACACCGTCGATACGGTAGTAGATTCGCACCAGATTGACGTCCGGCACGACGTGGATGTCGCTGGCCCCCACGACATGACCTTTTTCAATCAGGCGGTCCGCCAGGGTGACGATCTGGTTGTCCTCGAACGCACCTTCGGCGGCCGCGCGCGAACGGGTGATGGCTTCGATGTCGCTGTCAATGGCCTGGGCGGTTTTGTAGTACAGCTCGATGTTGCCGGATATCCACTGGCGGGGCGCGATGAAGGTCGTCACGCGCTGGCCGGTCAGCCGCGCCAGTTCATCCCTGGCGACCACGTCAAAGGGATTGCTGGTCGCGGCCTGAATGACGCCGTTTTCTCTGGCAAATGCAAAAATGCCGTGTTTGACGACGAATTTTTGCGGAATTTCTGATATCAGCTGCTGATCGACGTTCACGGCATCGGTTTCCAACACCTTGGCCCCGCTTTGAACGGCGATCGCCATTTGCAGCTGTTCCTCCGTGACCCAGTCAAGACGCCGCAGCACATCCCCGAGCATGCCGCCCGATTCGCGTGCTTCGGCCAGAGCCATCTGCAGCTGGTCGCGGCCGATAAAACCCATTTCGATCAGAATGTCACCGATGCGCTTTTTCATGCCTCATGTCTCCGCTGAAAACGGGTGTTGCTTCAGATGATACCGTATCCGGCAGCGGGCGGGAATCGGCTGCCCGTGCGTCTGCCCGGCCTTATTCCAATTGCGGCCCAGACGCGGCGCCGGCCGGATGGACTTTGAGGTATGCCGTCAGCTGACGAATCCGGCGCTGGATGGCCCGCACCTCCGCATTGTCGCCGATGTCCGCCTGCCGGTCGACATATTCCTGATAGCAATTCACCGCGGCCCGGTATTGTTTGAGGCGGTCATGGGCGAGGCCGCTGTTCAACAGCAGGTGGGGATCCAGCGGTTTGATCGCTCGCGCCTTGCCGTACCAGAACAGGGCTTTTTCATCGTCCCTTTTTTGGGCGGCGGCAACGCCTTTGTGGAAAAAAATTTCAAAAGCGGGGGCATCCGGCCGATGCTGCATTCGGTCGAGCAGTGCCGCGGCTTCATCGGCCTGGTTCATGCCAAGGAGAGAAACCGCCAGATTGACAGCCACCGCGGGGTTCTCGGGTTTTGCTGTATGCAGTTCCGTTAACAGAGGGTGGGCACGGGAATACGCGCCCAGCGCCAGATACACCGAAGCCAGGTTGAAGCACGATGCGAAGTGCTGCGGGTGCTGACGCAGGACAGTCGCATACATGGCGGCCGCTTTTTCAAGATCCCCCCGGCGGTGGTAGCTGATCGCTTTTAAATAAAAAGGGTTTTCAGACGGGTTCGGCGGTGGCCGGCGCTGTTTCGATTTCGACAAGTCGGGCACCGGCTGTCCTTCGGGTGGATCCGGGGGGCGGTGGTTGACGGTGTCTGTGCCGGCAGCGGCGGCGGAAGGTTTCCGATGCGTCACGGCCGCCTTGGAAGCAGGCGCGGCATCCGCGGTTTCAGAAGAAAATGCGGCCGGCGGCGGCGGGGACGCGGAAGCAACCGGGGGCTCGACGCTGTCGTCCGCGGTTCCGGCCGCACCGGGCGGCGGGGTTGTTTCCGTGGATATGCCGCTGTTGGATGGCGGCAGGTCCGCCGCCGGCAGGGGAGGCGGTGCGTCGACAGCTGTCGGGATGTTCCCGCCATTGTTCGGAAGACGGCGTGTTTCCCGGGCAGGTACCGGGATGGCGGCGGATGAGATTAAGGAAACGTTGAGGCCGGAAGGCTTGGAAAGCGACCGGTATTCCAGGAAAAAATAACCGGCAGCCATACAGGCCGTCACGACGGCGACAACGCTGAAACCGCGACGCCGTTTTTGCCGCCGATTGTTTTCAGCTGTATCCCTTTGCAGGACGGCCCCGCCGGCAGGCTGTTTTTCCCGCTTCTTTTTGCGCAGGGCGTCGTTCATCAGACTCATAAAGGGTCGCTCTTTTCAGAAGCGGGCGCAGCGGTTGGCGTGATGTGCCGGACAAGCGCCCGTTCAAGCTGGTTGCCGCCGGCATAGGAAAGGGCTTCGTCCAGGGTGGTGAAACGGCCGATGTATACGGCAAACCACTCGCCGGAAGATTGCATGTCGAAATATTTGCAATAGGCCGGCAGGCCTTGGGATTCATAAAAAGTCACGGCCTGCCGGGCTTCGGTTTCGTTCCTGAAGGATCCGATCTGCAGTACGTAGTAATCGCTGCCGAGGTCGGCCGCGTCAGGCGTGGTGTCGCTTATGGTTGAAACAGGCGGTGCATTCCCGGCGCCGCCCGCTTCTTTTTTTGAAGGCGCCGCCGGGAAAAGCGGCGTGTCTGCTGATGCCGCAGGGCTTGCATTCTTTTGCGTCGCATCCGGTTCCGGGTCGCCTGATGAAGGATCCCCGTGCGCCGTCGGCACGGCGAAACTGTAAACGGCGGCGGGGGTTTTTTTTGCGGCCGCCTCGGGTAAAGCGCCGCCGCGGCTCCATAAAAAACGGTGCTGCCAAAAATAGTAAACACCGGCGAAAACGGCCAGCGCCAGCAGCAGCGCAATGACCCGCCGGCGTCGGAAGCCCGGCCGTCTGCCGGCTGAACCGTCCGGCAGGCTGAAGCGATTAAGCTCCCGGATCGCCTGCTTGACGTGGCGGTGATTGACGGCAAAGGCATCCGCCAGGTAGGCAGCCGTTAGCGACAGGTCGCAAACCTGATTGATCAGGCGCGGCACCCCTTTTGAAAAGGCATAGATGCGTTTAACGGCATCGGCATTGAAATGAATTTTACCTTTGTCGCCGGCGACAAACAGGCGCCGGTGAATATACCCCTCAATTTCCCGGGCACTTAAAAAGTCAAGTCGACAAGTGACGGCGATTCGCTGCTTGAGTTGACGCAGCTCCGGGCGCGCAATCTGCTTGAGCAGTTCCGGTTGGCCGATCAAAAGAATCTGCAGCAGTTTGTGCTTGTCGGTTTCCAGATTGGACAACAGCCGCAGGTCTTCCAGAGCCTCGATGCCCATGGTCTGGGCGTCGTCGATGATAATGACCACGGTTCGCCGGCTGTCGGCGGACAACAGATAGTGATTCAGGCGGTCGATGAGGACTTTTTTGGAAGCCTGCCGCGGATAGTCAATACCCAAATCATCCAGGATGCATGAGATCAGCTCCGTTCCGTTCAGGGAGGGATTGATGATGTAAACGGTTTCGGTTTGAGAACCAAGGGAATCCAGCAGGGAGCGGCAGACGGTGGTTTTGCCGGTACCGACTTCCCCGGCCAGCAGGATGAATCCCAGTTTGCTGCGGATGCCGTAGCGAATTTTCTGCAGGGCGTTGTCATGGGTCTTGGAATGAAAAAGAAATTCCGGGTCCGGCGTAATGGAAAACGGCGCTTCCCTAAGGTTGTAGAAATCAAGATAAACGCGACTCCCGGCATCGGGGCTGTCCTGGGTGTCTTTCAGTTGCATATACGGATTTCCGAAAAATGACTGTTGGAAGATATGCAGGATTGCACTATAGTTATGATAAAACAAATTGTTTTTCAAGCCCGGATTGCTGCGTTGATTGCAGCGCCGGGACCTTTATCCAACGTATCCATGCATGATGACTGAGCCAATGACATCGTTTTTAAGGCGGTAACATGAACAACGAAAAGTTTGCCAAGCCGCTCATACTGGCCCCGGCCGGCGACAAGGCCTCTTTTCTGGCGGCGCTGGCCGCTGGAGCGGATGCCGTGTACTGTGGTTTAAAGCAGTTTTCAGCCCGCATGGCGGCGATCAATTTTTCCATGGACGAACTGAAAGCGCTGACAACCCTGGCCCATGAGAAAGGCGCCAAGGTATTTGTGACCCTCAACACGCTCCTGAAGCCGGACGAGTTGGATCCGGCCGCCCGGCTCTTGTGGCAGCTGGGCAGGGAAGCGGCGCCGGACGGCATTATCGTGCAGGATCTGGCTCTGCTGATGATTGCCGACCAGGTTGGTTTTGCGGGGCAGCGCTATTTGTCGACGCTGGCCAATCTGAGCTTTGCCGGCGCGCTTGGTGCGGCGCACCGCCGGTTGAACATTGATGGTGTTGTGCTGCCGCGCGAACTGACCATCGATGAGATAAAGATGGTTGCGGCGCAGTGTCCGCCCGACCTGAAGCTCGAGGTTTTCGTTCACGGGGCACTTTGCTACGGCGTCTCCGGACGCTGCTACTGGAGCAGCTATTTGGGCGGCAAAAGCAGTTTGCGGGGGCGGTGCGTTCAGCCCTGCCGCCGCCGCTACACTGTTCAGGGCGCCAAAAACCGCTTTTTTTCGTGCCGGGATCTGTGCCTGGACGTGCTGGCCCGACTGCTGCTCAATGTGCCCCAAATCGGCGCCTGGAAAATTGAGGGGCGCAAGAAAGGTCCGCATTACGTTTTTCACACCGTTTCGGCCTACCGTTTGCTGCGCGACCACGGTGGAGAGCGGGATGTAAAGAAGGAGGCGCTTGCCCTGTTGTCCATGGCGATGGGACGGGACGGCACCCACTATAATTTTCTGTCCCACCGCCGCTGGAATCCGGTGGCCGGATCGCATGCAAGCGGCTCCGGTCTTCAGATCGGCAGCATACAGGGGACGGCGCTCAAACCCTTTCTGACGCCGAAAACAGCGCTTTTTCCGGGAGATATGCTGCGGCTGGGATATGAGGACGACAAAGGGCACGCCGTGGTGCGGGTCAAACGCGCTGTACCGCGCAAGGGCCGTTTTTTTCTGCGTCCCTCCGACCACGGCAAGCAGACGCGCGGGCGGCCGGTTTTCCTGATTGATCGTCTGGAACCGCATCTGGCGGAAAAAATGACTGCGCTGGAAAAACAGCTGCGGTGGACGGAGGGTGAGGCTGCCCGCCCGCCGCAGCAGGTCATCCGAAGACCCAAGGCCGGCCGGAAAAAAATGCGGCCTTTTGAAATGCCGGTATGGCGGTTTGTCGGCCATGGCGATCGGCAAGCCTTTGCTGGCCTGTGGCTGTCCGCCAGGACGGCTGCAGAACAGCCACCGGCGGCATTGCAAAAGGTGTGGTGGTGGCTGCCGCCGGTGATATGGCCGGAAACCGAAGATGCCGTGGCTGCGCTGGTGGGAACCGTGATAAAAAACGGCGCCGTGCGGTTTGTTTTAAATGCGCCGTGGCAGACGGCTCTTTTCCCGTCGCCGGGGCGCTTTCATTGCTGGGCGGGTCCGTTTTGCAATGCATCCAACCCAATGACGATCGACGTTTTAAAGCAGATGGGCTTTGAGGGTGTAATTGTGGGACCGGAGCTGGGGGCGGCCGACTACCGGGTGCTGCCCCGGCAGAGCCCCCTGCCGCTGGGTATTGTCCTTTCCGGCAACTGGCCGCTTTGTGTCTCCCGCATTGCGCCGTCGGAAGTGGCCGCCGGGCGATCCTTCACCAGCCCGAAAGGCGAGGTCGCCTATCGGATGCAGTACGACGGTGACAGCTGGATCTACCCGAACTGGCGCCTCAATTTGACATCCCACCGTGAAGAATTGGCCAAAGCGGGGTATGCCTGTTTTGTGCATCTTGAGGAGCCGCTGCCGGACAATGTCGCATTTAAAAACCGGCCCGGCTTGTGGAACTGGAACCTGGGGTTGAAGTAATTTTGCGCCGTCCCATGCCGCCGGCCGCGCAGGATTATTTTTCGAAATTCTTTTTCAGCTTTTTCTCCAGATTCGCAAAAAGATCCTGACGCTTTTTTTTCTGGTCGGCCTGAATGGCGGCGATTTTCTTGGTGTGGTCCCGACGCGACGTTTGAAACTGCTTCAACGCTTCATCCAGCCGATTGTCGGTTTCATCTCTGGGCAGGCTTTCCGCTTTCAAGTGATCGAGGATAAAAAGGCGCGTTCCGAAAGCGCCTTCGACGATGTCTACGGCGCCCAGGTCTTCGAGTTTACGCAGGATAAACGTCGCCTGCTCCAGCGAACAGTTCAGAATTCGGCAGACATCCTCGATGGCCGGCGGTTTCGACCGCTGATGTTCGAGGATGCGTATGGCCGCCAGGCACAGCTGTGCATTCTGATAGAGATTTGAAATCGGTTTCGCATTCATTTCAACCGGTCTCTTTGCTTGACATCAATTTGTCCGCAGAGTAACATCACCGCCAAAATAGTCAAGAGCATTTGTAACCGGCAATACACCTTGAAAGGGGGATTTATATGACCGAAATCGTCGACGTGGCGGCACGTGAAATTCTTGACTCCCGGGGAAATCCCACCGTTGAGGTGGATGTCACCCTGGCCTGCGGCGCTGTGGGAAGGGCGGCGGTGCCATCGGGCGCATCCACCGGGAAAAGAGAGGCGCTCGAACTGCGCAACCACCGTGCCAAACGCTATGGCGGCAAAGGGGTGCGCAAGGCGGTGGAAAACGTGATCAACGTCATCGCACCGGCGCTGCGGGGCGTTGACGCCACGCAGCAAGCCGACCTGGATCGCGTGATGCTTGACCTGGACGGCACGGCCAACAAATCCAAACTGGGCGCCAATGCCATTCTGGGGGTTTCCATGGCCGCCTGCCGGGCCGCCGCCGAGGCTTTCGGTCTGCCGCTCTACCGCTATCTGGGCGGAATCAATGCCCGCATTCTGCCGATGCCCATGATGAACATCGTCAACGGCGGTGCGCATGCCGCCAACAATCTGGACATTCAGGAATTCATGATCGTACCCGTGGGGGCCAAGACCATTGCCCAGGCGGTGCAGATGGGCGCCGAAACGTTCCACCATCTGAAAGCCCTTTTCAAGAAAAAGGGATTGAGCACCGCCGTCGGTGATGAGGGCGGCTTTGCACCGGACTTGAAAGCCAATGAAGAGGCGTTGAAGTACATCGTTCAGGCCATCGAAGACGCCGGTTACCAGCCGGGAAAAGACGTCGGTCTGGCCCTGGATGCCGCAGCCAGCGAGTTTTACAGCCGGGGCGCCTACAATATGGCTTCGGAAAACAAAAAGCGCTCGTCGGAAGAAATGATCGACTATTATCAGTTTCTGCTGGAATCCTACCCTATTTTGTCCATCGAGGACGGCCTTGCCGAACAGGACTGGGACGGCTGGCAGCTGATGACGGATCGGCTGGAGGGCGCGCTGCAGCTGGTCGGAGACGATATTTTCGTTACCAACCCCGCTATTTTCCAAAAGGGCATTGAACAGGGAATCGCCAATTCCATACTGGTCAAGCTCAATCAGATCGGCACGGTCAGTGAAACCCTGGATGCCATCAAGATGGCCAACCAGGCGGGATACACGACCGTGATCAGCCATCGTTCCGGCGAAACCGAGGATACGTTCATTGCGGATCTGGTGGTGGGTGTCAACGGAGGGCAGATCAAGACCGGGTCCCTCTCGCGCAGTGACCGGGTGGCCAAATACAACCAGCTGATGCGCATTGAAGAAGCGCTGGGGGCGGCGGCGGCTTTTGCCGACGACATATTTCTCGCGGAATAACACCTGTGTGCATCCACCCGAGCGGACATAAGCTCATGCGCTTGGCGTTCGTTGCGGGAATGACGGCCCTGCTGATGCTGTTCGGTACACCGCTTTGCGCTTATGTTCTGCGGGGCCCGCACATTCTCGACGAGGTCATCCACCAGTACGGCCGCGCCCGCAGCGCGCTGGTGCAGCAGACGGTGCTGTTTTACAGCGCCGACGGGTTGCAGCCGCCCGCCCGGGTAAAGGAAACCCTGCGCTATCGCTTTCCGGACCGCTTCCGAAGCGAGGCGGTTGCCAGGGGCGCCGAGCGTATCCATGTACGTTCGGGCAGTGCCGCGCTGACCATCGTCGACGGCAGCGTATCACAGACGCCGGAAACGTATTTCGATCTTTACAAGGATGTGCTGCTGCTGCGCTCCCGGACGGCTTTGATGCAGCGGTTGAACGATCTCGGCCTGAGAACCGACATTTCACGCTATGACCGTTTCAAGGAAAAAATCGCTTATGTCATCGGCGCCCGGCGCAGCAATGACCGCCTGCCGCAGCTGTGGGTTGACAAAGACACCTTCACCCTGATCCGCTGGTGCGTGCCGGTGACGGATGCCGACAATCAGCCCGCGGTGCTCGACATCCGTTATGACGCGTGGCGGCGGGTGGACAGGCTCTGGTACCCGATGCGCATCGTGTTTTATCTGCACGAACGCCCGGTGCGGGAAATTCGGGTGAACCGGCTGTCGATCGATCCCTCCTTTTCCGATGATCTTTTTGACATCGACCGATTGAGAATGTCCTATTCCTTCGAATCCGGCGCCGGGCAGGCGCCGGATGTGGACACAGAGCTGGAAAACATCCGCCGGACGATCGATGAGTTCAGGCGGAAATTCGAATGATGAGGTTCGGTTATGAGTGAATACACCAAGTACATTTTCACTACGGGCGGCGTCCTCTCCTCCCTCGGCAAGGGACTGGCCTCGGCGGCCATCGGCGCCCTGCTGGAAAGCCGGGGACTTTCCGTGACCATTCAAAAGCTGGACCCATACATCAATGTCGACCCGGGAACCATGAATCCGTTTCAGCACGGCGAGGTGTTTGTCACCGACGACGGCGCCGAAACCGATCTGGATTTGGGACACTATGAGCGGTTTACGCGGGCCAAACTGGGACGGGACAACAATTTCACCACGGGTAAAATCTACCACGCCGTGATCACCAAAGAACGGCGGGGGGACTATCTCGGCGGCACGGTGCAGGTGATTCCCCACATTACGGACGAAATCAAGAACAGCATCAAGCTGGTGGCCGACAGCGTGGACGTGGTCATTGTAGAAATCGGCGGTACCATCGGCGATATCGAAAGTCTGCCCTTTCTGGAGGCCATCCGCCAGTTCAGAGCGGATGTGGGCAGGGAAAACACGCTCTATATTCACCTGACGCTGGTGCCTTACATGGGCACTTCCGGTGAACTCAAAACCAAACCCACCCAGCACAGCGTCAAGGAGCTGCGCGGCATCGGCATCCAGCCGGACATTCTGTTGTGCCGTACGGACCGCTATCTGTCCAGCGACATCAAGAAAAAAATCGCCCTGTTCTGCAACGTCAGCGCCGATGCCGTGATCACCGCCAAGGACGTGGACTGCATCTATGAAGTGCCGCTGGTGTTTCACAAGGAGGGCTTGGACAACAAGATCGTGGAACTGCTGCACATCTGGACCCGCGCGCCGCGCCTGGAGGCCTGGGAGGCCTTTGTCGAAAAATACCGGTCGTCCGAAGACAGTGTGAACATTGCTATCGTGGGCAAATATGTGGATCTCATCGAGTCCTACAAGAGTCTCAACGAGGCGCTTTACCACGGCGGCGTCGCCAATGACTGCCGTTCCAATCTGCTGTTTGTGGACTCGGAAACCATCGATGCCGACACCTGCAGCGATGTTCTGTCAGAAGCCGACGCCATTCTGGTGCCGGGCGGCTTCGGATCGCGGGGCATCGAAGGCAAAATCTGCGCGGCCCGCCACGCCCGGGAAAACGGCATCCCGTATTTCGGCATCTGCCTGGGCATGCACATCGCCGTGGTGGAGTTCGCGCGCCACGTGCTGGGGCTGGAAAAGGCCAACAGCGAGGAGTTCGATCCGGCGACGCCGGACCCGGTCATTTATCTGATGCAGGCGTGGTACGACGAACAGAGCGGCACCCTTCAGCGGCGGGACCGCGATTCCGACAAGGGCGGCACCATGCGCTTGGGCGCTTATGCCTGCCGGTTGGCGGAAGAATCGCTGGCGTACAAGGCCTACGGCCGGCGTGACATCTCCGAGCGCCACCGCCACCGCTACGAATTCAACAACGCCTACCGCGAAGCCATGGAGCAAAACGGTCTGCTCGTCAGCGGGGTTTCTCCCAACGGCGAACTGGTGGAAATCACGGAGCTGAAAGAACACCCCTGGTATCTGAGCTGTCAGTTCCACCCCGAATTCAAATCGCGCCCCATGAACCCCCACCCCCTGTTCCGCGACTTCATCCGCGCCGCCCTGGCATACAGACGCTCTATAGCCCCATCCAATCGGCCAGCCGCTGCTGGCGGCGGATCAGAGCCATGCGCCGCGGGTTGCCGTGGGAAACATCGTTGAGCATTTGCCGGTGGCGGCGGAAAAGATCCAGGAGACGCACCGGGTAGTAAAGCAGCACCCGCGGCGAGCCGTTCGGCAGTGCGTACATGCGCGCCATGTCGCGACGCGGCAGCAGCACGCGCGACAGGAGGCCGCGCAGTTTGTCAACGCGGCCGGTGCGGGTCAATACGCGCACGGCGGCGGGGGGGATCGTGTGGGCATAGGCCTTGTCGGTAAAAATTTGTTTGACGGCGACGGCGGCCACGGTGTCGTCAAAATCCGACGGCCGCAGGCGTGCGGCGACATCGTCCGGCACAGCGGCGCCGACCAGTGTTTTTGCCAAAACCAGCACCAGAAAAACGCCTTTTTGCCAGCCGCGCGCCTGCGCTTCCCTGATGACGAAATCCCAGTCAAGGGCGGGGCGGCGCCGGATCAGGGCGGCCATGTCGCAGAAAGGACGCAGTCCGAACTGGAAACGGTGCTCGAAAGCGGTGTGCAGACACAAATGCAGCAGCAGGTCTTCGTGGGAAAGGCCCAGCAGGGAGGTGCCGGCGGCCGGAAAGGAAATGGTCCGCCGCCACAAGACGGCGGCGTCGATGGCGTAGGCGGCCCAAGGATAAGTGATGCCGGCGTGCAGTTCCACCACTGTGCCGTTGGCGTTCACAAAGGGCGGCAGATGCTTGGCGGCGGCCAGTTCCAGATTAAGATCAAAGTCTCTGCGCGGTCGAAAACCCAGCCCTTTTAGGGTGTCGGCGGCAGGGCCCAGCTGACGCGGTTTCAGCAAAAGATCCATGTCCCGCATCTGGCGCAGGGCCGGGTCTTTATAGACGGCGGCGGCCAGGTGGATGCCTTTCAGGGCGATAAAGGCTATGCCGTCTGTGTCCAGCGCATCCTTGATGCGGCGCAGATCCGCAAACAGCCGCAGGTTGTGCAGGGCGATCCGGCGCCAGGCGTTTTTCAAGTCTTCGACAACAGACGGCGGCGCCGTTGACAGCCATTGTTTCTGCTTTAGACCGTGAAAAAAAAGGGACGGCACCTGCTGGGTTGTGGCCAGGGAGGCCGCGGCGCACCACACGGATGCCGGCAGATCCATCCGTCGGCTCGACCGGCCGGCGCGATCAAGACCGGCGAGCAAAAGCGCGCGGACCGTTGTGTCAGATATGATGTTGCATCGCGGCGGCATTGTCGGCGTCGGCGGTTTACTTCGCCGCTTTGACGCCCTTTTCCCGGACGGCCTTGATCGCGGACAGCACCTTGTCGGGAAGGGGCGGGACCTTGTGATTTTCCAGGATTTCCCGCAGACGTTCCTGAATGCGCGCGGCCGCATCCCTGGCCCCTTCGTTTTCCCACTGCGCACGGGGCGCCCGCGTCATCAGCTGCGGCCGCCAGAGCGCATCCTTGAAGTGCCTGAGGGTGTGCGCCGCGTTCAGAAAATGGCCGCCGGGCCCTACTTCTTCGATGACCGTGCGCGCCAGCGTTTCCGGGTTGACGTCGATGCCGCGCACGAAGCGTTTGGCCATGGCGATGTTTTCGTTTCCCAGAACCAGCTGCGCCGGGGAGCAGACCATGCCGCCGTCCAGGTAGCCGACGTCATGGATCAGGTTCAAACCGGCCAGTCCCTGGGCTAGAATGGAAAAGGCCGATTCGGATCCGGCCTGCGCATCCAGGGTTTTGGCGTCGGTGGCGCCGGCCAGGCCCCAGGTCGGCAGGCCCAGCGACTGGGCGATTTCGGCCTGGGCCGACAGGCAAAGGCTGGTTTCCGGGGATGCGATTGCCATCAGGCCATGGGCCATGTCAAAGGTGCCGAAATTGCATCCCATACCGCAGGGGCATCCCGGTTTGCGCAGCTGCGCCAGCACCAGGCACATGAGGGATTCGGCCGTGCCCTGCACCAGGCCCCCGGCCATGGTCACCGGTGCGGTGGCGCCGAACTGGATGGAAGGCCCCTGTATCTGCGGCAGGTTCAAATCGGCGCAGATGAAAAGGCGGTCGATGACATCTGCGGGCTGCACCAGCGGTGAGATCGGCTCCGGGTAAAAAATCAGAAAGGGGCGCTGTTGCAGACGGTCCAACCCGCCGGCCACTTCGGCCGCCATTTCATAAACACGCTCCAGTCCCTGCGGCGTGTAGCCGATAAACACCATGGGTTTTGTGGTGTGCGTCACCACCGCCTCGAATTCGTAGAGATCCGCCGCCGTGGCCGGCACGTCCTGGGAGGAGCCCATGGGCATGACCCAGTCGATGTGCTCCATGGCATCGGCCACCTGTGCTCCCACGGCGATGTCTTTTACTCGGGTGGGATGGATCTCTTCGGTCAGCGCATCCTTGGTGTTGGGGCTGGCGGTGGACGTGCCGTAAAAACTTTTCCGCCCTTCGACTTCCATGGCCCGACGGCCGTCGCGGTCGTAGATGCGCCAGCCCTTGGGCGCTGTGGCAAGGCAGGCGGCCACCACATGCTCGGGGATTTTCACGCGGTTGCCGGAAACCCGTGCACCGGCCTGTTTGAGCAATTTTCTGGCTTGCGCATGCAGAACGGTAAAGCCCACCCCGGCCATGACGTCGAACGCGGCGCGTTTGATTTCCTCGATTTGGTCTTCCGTCAAAACCCGCAAATAAAGCGCCGCCTGGCCCGTCGATCCCGAATGCATCATGACGTATCAACCTCGCTGAAAAATTTGATCATATCGCGTGCTGCATAATGGATTTGGCAGACGTTTACAAGCCATTTATCCCGGTACGCATCCATTTTCATGCGCATGCCTGCCGCCCACAGCAATACATGACAATTGTTAATCGTTTTTGGTTTTAAAATAAAAATCGGCCCCGGCACCTTGTATCAGGGTGCCGGGGCCGATTTTTATACGTGGCCGTAATAATCACGGTGCACCACCACCGAATAGGCGTAGTCCAGCAGCGTGCCCCAGCTGAAAACCGGCCGGTCCACCGCCTGCTGGACCGCTCGGGCAAAGGGCTGCATGCCGGTGCATTCCAGCATCAAGGCGCTGATGTCGGCGTGGCGGCGGCAAAATTCGCTGCAGGTGCGGATCATGTCTTTTTCAGAACGGTCGTAGCGGCTTTCGGGTCTTGCCGGCCGTTTTTCCGGATCCCACAGCTTGTCGAACTCAGGGCAGCCGTACTCGTCCATGGCGCCGGCGATTTCAAATCGGCTGTTCAAATCGATGCCGACGTTCTCAAGGTGGGTGTCGGTCAAAAACCGTTTCTGGGCACATACGATGCCCACGCTCTTGTCGGGTCCGATCACCTGCTGAATGAACGGCACCTGCAGCAGGCTGGACATGAAGACGGGAATGTCCACGTATCCGGCGATGTCTTTTTGAAAATAAGCGAAATAGCCGCATTCGGCGGCAATTGCGCGACAGCCCATTTTTTCCAGTTTGCGGGCTGCGGCCTGGATCGGTGCCAGGCAGGGACTTTTGTCTGCTTGGAACACCAGTGTGTCGTTGTCGACGCCCCGGGCGATTTCATACTGCACGGGATAGGGAAAGGCGCTGGCGTTGCGCACATCGCCGGGAAAGCCGGGATAGGGATCGTCCAGAATGATGATCCCCAATCCCATACCGTAGCAGCAGTGGTCTTTGCGGGTCTGGATGTGGTTGATATTGATGTCCCGGTGTTGGTGATACATGCGGCGCCCTTTCTTCGAAACGGTGGGTTCTATTTGACGGTGAGAACCGGACAGGGGGCTTCCAGGATGACGTACTGCGCCGTGGAGCCGAACACCAGTTTGCCCACTTTGGATCGGCGGCGTATGCCGATAATGATCTGCTCAATATCATTTTCTTTTGCAAAGGCAACCAGGTCTTCTCCCGGCGTATGGTAGCTGACAAGGACCTGGGCCTGGCATTCAATACCATCCTTCTGGAACGAGCGCTGCAGGGATTCCAGGCGGTCCTCAGCGGATTCAATGTCATCTTTATCCAGGGCGGGGCCCTGGGCCAGCGAGCGGACGATAAACACGGCGCCGCCGAAGGCTTTGGCGTATTGTCCGGCCAGCGCCAGACAGTCCTGCGCTACTTTGGAACCGTCGTAGCCTATCAGAATGTTCATCACGACCTCCCATGGCGGATCACATTGCAAAAAATCATTGTTGAACAGGCCGGCCAAAACATGGATCAGGCGGCCGGCGCCCGGACAACCGGTTCAATTTTCGCCAGTTCCTCAAGCGGAATATGGCACAGGATGCGATGGCCCTTGTCGGATTGCCGCCAGGGCGGAATTTCCTTTTCACAGATGGCGCCCTTGTCCGGCAGCATGTCGCGCCGCGGGCAGCGGGTGTGAAAACGGCAACCGGACGGCGGATTCAAGGCGCTGGGCACATTGCCGCTGAGGCGAAGTTCTTTTTGTTCCACATCCGGATCCGGTATGGGCACGGCTGATAACAGCGCTTCGGTGTAGGGATGGTACGGCGGCGCGTAGATGGCATCCGCCGGCCCGATTTCCACAATCTGGCCTAAGTACATGACCGCGATGTCATCGGAAAAATAGCGTACGACGCTGAGGTCGTGGGCGATGAAAATCATGGAGGAGCCGAACATCTGCTGAATTTCGAGCAACAGATTGATGACCGCCGCCTGCACAGACACGTCCAGCGCCGAAACCGGTTCGTCGCAGATGATCAGATCCGGACGGCTGGCAAGGGCCCGGGCGATGCCGACGCGCTGCTTCTCACCGCCGCTGAGTTGCCGTGGGAGCCGGTCGTAGTAGATGGACGACAGCCGTACCGCTTTCAACAAGCGAACGACCTCCTTTTTGATCTCGTTGCGGGGGGCGGTTTTAAAACGCTTGATGGGCCGGGCGATCTGTTTGCCGACGGTGTAGGACGGATTCAAGGTCGAATCGGGGTTCTGAAAGACCATCTGCATTTCTTTGATCAGCCGGGTGTCGCGGGCGGTGACCATCTTGGTGGTGTCGATGCCCATGAACTCCACCTTGCCGTCGGTGATCGGCTCCAGACCGATCAGGCCCTTGACCAGGGATGACTTGCCGCAGCCGGATTCACCCACCACGCCAAGGGTGCGGCCCTTGGCTAATCGGACGCTGACGTCATCCACCGCCTTGACCTGTTTTTTTTCGCCTATGCCGAACAGGCTGAACACGGAATTGGATTCCTGTTCGTAGTAGACCTTGAGATGCTTGAATTCCAGCAGGTCTTCCTTTTTCCCGGCATCATTTGATATCAGATCTTCGGCCTTTTTACGTTTGCGGGTCCGTTTACGGTTTTCGATTTCGAGCGCGTAGATGCAGCGTGCGCTGTGTCCGTTGGAAATGGGCGTAAAACCGGGGCGGGCCTTGCGGCATTCGTCGGTTACGTAATCGCAGCGCGGCGCGAAAATGCACTCTGTTTTGGCCCGCTCCGCCGGCGGCGGCACCCGTCCGCGGATGGGGTGCAGCAGAGAATCCAGCTTGCTTTCACCCAGGCGCGGGATGCTGGCCAGAAGGCCTATGGTGTACGGGTGGCGCGGGTTGCGGAACACGTCGGCCAGCGGCCCGCTTTCCACCATCTGCCCGGCGTACATCACGCACAGATAATCGCTGACCCGGGCGACGACACCCAGGTTGTGGGTGATAAAAATGTTGGCGGCGTTGAAGTCATGCTTCAACTCTTCAATAAGATCCAGGACGGCCGCTTCCACGGTCACGTCCAGCGCCGTGGTGGGTTCGTCCATAATAAGGAGCGCCGGATTGTTGAGCATGGCCATGGCGATTACGATTCGCTGCTGCTGGCCGCCGGATATCTGATGTGGGAAGCGGTTCATGACGCTTTTTACATCCGGCATGTTGACCCGTTTGAGCATCTGAATCGATTTTTCGCGGGCGGTCGCTTCCGAAATATCGCTGTGGCAGGTGAGGACTTCGGTCAGCTGATCCCCCAGCCGCACCGAGGGGTTGAGGGCCTGCATGGGATCCTGAAACACCATGGCGATGCGGTCTCCGCGCAGTTTTTTCAACTCCTCCTGCGACCGGCCGACCAGCTCGTTGCCCTGGAAGCGGATGTGGCCGTCGACGATTTTGCCGTTGGGACCCAGAAAGTTGACGACCCCGAAGGCGATGGTGCTTTTGCCGCAGCCGGATTCCCCCACCAGGCCGACGGTTTCGCCTTCGTGAACCGTAAAAGAAACGCCCTCAATGGCTTCCACGTCGCCTTTGCGGGTTTCGTAATTAATCTTGAGATTCTCGATTTCGAGCACCACGGCAGGATCGGTGTTCGCGTCTTTGCTCATAGAATGCCTCGCTTTGAAGAGTGCGTTGCCGGATGAATGCAACCGGTTTGCCTCGCCGTGGATTCGGCGGGCGGTGTTTATTGATAGCGCATCGACTCTTCGCGCAGCCCGTCGGCCAGAAGGTTCAGTCCCACCACCAGCGACGCAATGGCCAGAGAAGGCCAAAGGCAGGCCCAGGGGCTTCCGGTCAAAATGAACTCGCGCCCTTTGGCCACCATGCTGCCCCAGTCCGGCGAGGGGGGCGGGATTCCCAATCCCAGAAATCCCAGGGTCCCCATGGCGAAAATGGCATAGCCCACCCGCAGCATGGCATCGATGATGATGGGGCCGCGGGCGTTGGGCAGGATCTCGATGAACATGATGTGCCACGGGCTTTCACCCCGGGTTTCAGCGGCGCGGATGTACTCGCGGGTGCGGATGTCCAGCGTCAAACTGCGCACCAGCCGGGCGATGCCGGGCGTGCCCACAATGGTGATGGCGATGACCACGTTGACGGCGGATGCGCCCAGCGCCGCCATGATGATGAGATACAGAAGGATAATGGGCACCGCCATCATGGCGTCCAGCAGGCGCATGATAATTTCATCGATCCAGCCGCCGTAGTAGCCGCCGATCAACCCCAGCGTCGACCCGATGATCAGCGCCACCAGGACACCCCATATCGCCGTGCCGCCGGGAATCCAGTAGTTGTCCGATACCGGCATGAGAACCAGCACCACCCGTGCCCCGTAAATCAGCCGCGACCAGAGATCACGCCCCAGCTCGTCCGTGCCCAGAACGTGCGCTTTGGAAGGACCCTCGTTGGGGGCTTTCCAATCCTGCTCCAGCGGGCCGTAAGGGGTGAACAGGGGGGCGAAAATGGCCACCGTCATCCAGAATGTGACGATCACCAGGCCGGCCACGGCGATTTTTGACGAGAATACAAACGCCCCGCCGGCCTTGATACGTCCCAGAATGCCGGGTTTTGTCTGGGTTTTGGCGGGTGCTTTATTTGGTTTGCTTTCCGACATGGATTTTCCTCATACGTGACGTGTGTTGTTGGGCCAAGCGACGGTTTTCGGCAACAGCTTCCTTATCCGTACCGGATGCGGGGATTTAAAAAGGTGTAGACGATGTCGGCCACCAGCTGGGTCAGCACGGCCACGGTGACCAGAATCATGGCACCGGCTTCCAGGGCGTTGATGTCCTTGAACATGGCGGAATCCAGCAGATATTTGCCCAGACCGTGATATCCGAACACCACCTCGACGATGACAATGCCGCCCATCAGCCAGTTGACATGCAGCATGATAACGGTGATCGGCGCCATCAGCGCATT
>Ga0180434_10002259_pt1 | contig 26154 bp, 20 predicted proteins | sample SS_ome_7_FD_132453 | JGI IMG/M metagenome (GOLD analysis project Ga0180434, IMG submission 132453) | Hypersaline lake sediment archaeal communities from the Salton Sea, California, USA - SS_1_D_2 metaG | ecosystem: Environmental > Aquatic > Non-marine Saline and Alkaline > Hypersaline >... | reverse complement strand
GGCCCGATGTTGACCAGCGGTATACATATATTCATGGTACCGGCGATTTCGCCGAGGTGAACTTCAAACGCGACCAGAATCACCATCTCGCTGCCCGGGACAATCTGACAGAGCAAGGGGTCGCTTTCCTGTGCAACAATCTTAAACTTCAACTGGGCGACGTGGCTCCATGAGCGTTCCCAGCAGCCGAGCGCCAAATACATGACTTTCTGGACTATACGTTGCTCGATCTCGGTGAGGTTGCGCGGCTCGTCCAGAACCGCGCCGGGACCCCCGAGCAGTCTGTCCACTATAGGGAACACGAGCGAGGGGCTCAGTTCGATGACGCCCGTACCGTCGAACGGTTCCATCGAGACCACCGTGAGCGACGTCGGACGTGAGATTGAGAGCATGAATTCGTCGTAGGTGAGCTGGTCTATCGCCGTAAGGTCTACGCGGGTGACGGTTCTGAGGTATCCTGGAAGCGCTATACCGAACTCTCGTCCGAATGCCTCAAACAGACCTTGCAACCCTCTGTACTGTTCTTTTGATACTCGGTTCGGTCTGCGAAAATCGTATACCGATGTCTTGTGCTTTACCTCTTTCTGCCCGATAGCCGCTGTGCCGACCTCGCCTTCAGATACCGCACTCAAAAGCAGGTCAACTTCGTCCTGGCTGAGGATGTCGGCCACCGCTCACCACCTCCTCCAACCGCACCAGGTTGGTAGAACCTCCGGTGAGACCAACTCGCGCCCAGATCTGCCCTGATCTCAGAGCAATTATACCTGCTTTTGTGGAACCAGTCAAGGAGTTTCGGCGCCCTCACCCTCGAGGGCAACCTGTCAGGCTGGGCTATGAAGTGAGTACCGAAGCGTTGCCTGTGAGCCGGGCAAAAGCCGCTGTGAAGTTTGCTCTGGGCCTTCGCTGCGCTCTTGCTAATTAGACAGTAGATGTGCTACTTTACGCTCGGTATGTGTTGGTGCCGCAAGGAATCGTGACTAGAATCCGAAACGATGCCGGCTAATCTCACCCCTGAATATCTCGAAGCTGAACGTCTATACAGGGAAGCAAAGGATCCCGAAGAGAAGCTCCGCTGCCTTCAGGAGATGCTCCGCGTTATCCCCAAGCATAAGGGCACAGACCACATGCAGGGGGATCTGAAACGGCGCATCTCGCAGCTCAAAGCGCGGATTGAGTCTGGACAAGCGGCCCCGAAACGCAAGCGTGCTTCCCATATTGTCCGCAAGGAAGGAGCCGGTCAGGTAGCGCTGGTAGGTCCACCGAACACCGGAAAATCACACCTGTTGAGCGCACTGACGGAAGCCACGCCGGAGGTTGCGCCGTACCCCTTTACGACCCTCCGTCCCGTGCCGGGGATGATGCAGTACGAGAACGTGTTCGTCCAGCTTGTCGATCTGCCGGCGGTCAGCGACGCCCACATGGAGAAATGGGTGTTTGAGTGCATTCGTGCTGCGGACGCCCTCCTGTTGGTTATTGATTTAGCTGCTCCGGACCCTGATATCCAGATCGAACGGACGGTGACGCTTCTTGAGGACGCTCGCATCACGGTATGTGACGTGGAAGCGGATCGAACGGCGAGTAGCTTTCTGTACAAGGCGTGCTCGACCCATATCGTCGCGAACAAGGTGGATATTGACGGCGCCCGGGACGCGCTCGAACTTCTGCCTCAACTGGTGAAGGTGAAGCTGCCGATAACCGCAGTATCGGCGAGAACGGGAGCAGGTCTCGACGACCTCCGCGCCGTCGTCTTCAAACTGCTTGATGTGGTGCGGATCTATACGAAGCCGGCGGGCAAACGTGCCGACTTTGGCACGCCGTATGCGGTAAAAGAAGGCACCACGACGCTCGATTTTGCCGGGCTGGTTCATAAAGATTTTGCCAAGAACTTCAAGCACGCCCGGGTGTGGGGCAGCGCGAAGTTCGACGGGCAGCTTGTCAGCGGCGACTATGTCCTGCACGATGGTGACGTGGTCGAGCTGCATGTATGACGGCAACCGTGGAAACGCAATTTGACTGAGCACCGATGGGCGTGGTACGGTGATATACAGACAGGCGGACGAGGACCAACAGCGTGTGTTCAGCCGGATCCGAGGACGCGCGCGAGAAAGGAGCTACTTAATCAAACGTGAAATACCGAAAGTTGGGTAAGACAGGGATAGATGTTTCCGTATTGAGCTTCGGATGTATGCGGTACCACGAGTTCGGCGAGGATGAAGGAATACGCGCGGTGAGACGGGCGGTCGAACTCGGTGTGAACTATTTCGAGACCTCCCCGGGATACGGCAACGAGCGGAGCGAGATCATCCTCGGCGAGGCGCTCAAAGGGCAGCGCGACAAGGTGATGGTCTCCACGAAATGCACGGTGCGTGCGTGCCCCACCGCGGACCTGATGAGGGCGTCGCTGGAGAAGTCGCTCAAGAAACTCCAGACGGACAGGGTGGACTTCTTTCAGATGTGGGGATTGATGCGTGACGAGTTCCGCGAGAAGGGCGGCATTAAAGGCGGTACCCTCGAGGGTATGAAAAAAGCACAGAGCGAGGGGCTTATCGGCCATCTGGGGTTTACGTCGCATGATAAAGCGGAAAACGTTATCGAGCTCATGCGGACCGGCGAGTTCGTGAGTCTGACCATACCGGTAAGCTTGGCAGAACGGCAAGTGGAATCCGTGCTGCCCGTAGCAGGTGAATTGGGCGTGGGTGTGGTTATCATGCGGCCGCTGGCAGGCGGTCTGGTGACGCAGGCGAAGAACGTGTCGTTCGTTCTTGACGGCAAGCCGGTGAGCAACGCTGAAGCAGGTCTGCGATATCTCATGTCGTTTCCGGAAATCTCCACGCTCGCGTCCGGGATGAGGCAAGTCTCCGAGGTCGAGGAGAACGCCCGCGTCGCCGATACGGTCGAAGCAGGCAACCTGGCCGAGCGGGAGGCGATTCTGGATCAATTCGAGGAGGTTCGGAGGAAGCTGCGCGAGGCTGAAGGACAGGTGTGTACGGGATGCGGGTATTGCGTGCCGTGTCCGCAGGAGATAGCGATACCGAACATCCTTCGCCTTTACAATATGAAACGCATCTTCGGGGCGGACGAGGTGGCCCGCCAAGGATACGCTAACGTGAAAGTAAAGGTGGACAGCTGTATTGAATGCGAGGAATGCGTCGAGAAATGTCCCGATAGTCTGCCGATACCACAGTTGTTGAAGGACGCGGACGAGGCACTCTCCTGAGGAGCGTCGGGCATCCACATAAGCGTGAGAGTGCGTGGCAGGAGCGCCTTCTGAACAGCGGTTTTGGGGGAGGTGGCGAACATGCCGATAACCGGGAATCGTGTGAGCGAGCAGTGCAGGACGTGCACAAGGGATCGGACGGAGTGCGGCAACTGCAAGTATCTCAATGTCGATCGGCGATCCGGGGACAGGCGCAGAACTGGTGAAGTTGACAACTTCGTGCGGTTGGACGAGTGGGGCGAGGGCACCGAGGGTGCGCTCGACGAGCCGGATCGGTCATCTTCAGGGCCATCCGGCAAGGTCGAATCCGCCCGGTTCGGTTAGGGCGGTGAAGGCGTAAGTGGGGAGCGTGCGAGGTTCCGTGTGAAGAGAGGAGGCGTGGACTCTTTTTTCAATCCCGAGAAAGAGGAGTAACGTTTGCATATGATCGTTGTTGGTGAGATGATCAACACCACGAGGAAACGTGTCGAATCTGCCGTACGGGACAGAGACGGCGACTCGATTCGTTCTCTGGCACGGGCTGAGGCCGAAGCGGGAGCCCAGTACATCGATCTGAATGCCGGTACACTCGGACAAGAAGAAGCCGATAGTCTCGTATGGCTCGTGGAGACGGTGCAGGACGAGGTGGACGTCCCGCTCTGTCTGGACAGTCCGGATGCTGCCGCGCTCGAAGCCGGATTGGCGGCGTGTAGGTCGAGAGCGCTCGTGAACTCGATAACCGCCGAGGAGGAACGGTTTCAGCCTGTTGCCCGACTTGTCGAGAAACACAGTGCCCGGGTGGTCGCCCTGTGTATGGACGACCGTGGCATACCTGAAACTGCATAACAACGAGTGGAGGTTGCAAGAGGATTGTGCGGGCGTCTTGGTGAGCACGGCGTAGCTCCCGATGACATTTTCATTGATCCTCTCGTGAAACCGATTGGGGTAGCGGGGAACGCAGCGGTCGAGGTGCTCGACGCGGTGCGCGCTATCAGGCAGAGCGAAAGCGATGTGCATATCATATCCGGCGTGAGCAACGTGTCGTTCGGCTTGCCGGCGAGGAAGCTGCTGAACCGAGCGTTCCTGGTGATGCTTATGTGCGCGGGGCTCGACGCGGCGTTGGTCGATCCGCTGGATCAGGAGCTAATGTCGCTTATCGCTGCATCCGAGGCGCTGTTGAACAGAGACGAGTTTTGCGCAAACTACCTGGCGGCGTTCAGGTCGGGCACGCTGAAAACGTAGGCGGTACATCGGCGGTAAGGCGGCGTGTCCATCGTGAGCGTCCGTTCTGCACACTGTTGAAGAGCACGCGCGGCTTCAAAACCAGTTGCTTTTGCGAGCGCGTGTTGTGTATCATACCCACCGCGTGTCCGGGGCGGACTGCGGGAACCGGCTTGCTTCTCAAAGCCGATTGATTTCGGAGCAACAGGAACAAGGGGGTGACAGTGGGGGCATTTGGTACAGTCGACGCCGTCGTAGTCGTTGGCTATCTGGTGTTCGTTGCCTGTCTCGGCATATACCAGGTGGTGCGGATCAAGACCACGGGCGACTTTTTCGCGGGGGGACGCAGGTTCAATAAATTCTTTATGGTCATGCATGCGCTGGGTGCCGGCACTCACGCCGATGACCCGGTCGGCGTCACGGGCGCGTGTTATCAGCGCGGTATATCCGGTATCTGGTACACGTACGCGTACCTTTTCTGCACCCCGTTCTACTGGCTCATGGCCCCCTTTTTCCGCCGGTCGCGTTTCCTGACGACGGCGGACTTCTTTGAATCGCGCTACGGCAAGAGCCTGGGCGTCCTGTACTGCATTATGGGTGTGCTTATTTTCGGCGTCGTGGGCGGCACGCTCCTTAAAGGAACGGGAACGATCGCTCAAGCGGTGACCGAGGGTATGGTTCGTGAAGAGGTCGCCATATACGTCATGACGGTGGTTTTCATGGCGTACGGTCTGGCCGGCGGGCTCGTCGCGACGGTTGTCAATGAGGCGGTTCAGGGCCTGCTCATTGTGGTGATGTCGCTCTTGCTGCTGCCGTTCGGGTTGAAAGTGCTCGGCGGGTTCGGCGGACTTCACGATCTGGTCTCGCCGGAGAAGTTCAACCTCGCTGCCCCACAGGAGATAACGCCGCTGTGGATCGTCGTTGCCTCATTCATGATGCTCATCGGTATTGCGGGGCAGCCGCATATCATGGAGGTATGCTCGGCGGGAAAGACCGAATTCGAGGGTCGCGTCGGGTTCACGTACGGCAACTTTATCAAGCGGTTCTGTGCAATGGGCTGGGCGTTCGCGGGAGTGATTGTCATCGCTCTGGTGGCTGCCGGCCGGATACCTGAGCTTGCGAGAAGAGAGGACGCTTTCGGGGTAGCTATACGGGTGCTGTTGCCGACGGGGATGACGGGATTGATGTTCGCGGCGATTCTCGCGGCGCAAATGTCCACGCTGAGCGCGTTCATGGTGGACGGGTCCGCACTCCTCTCGCGCAACCTTTACGGGAAATATGTGGTGCCCTCCGCGAGCGACAGACATCTATTGAAAGCCGGAAGGCTGTTTGGCCTCCTCGTTGTCGGGCTCGGCCTCTTGGTAGCGTTCGTCGTGACGGGTGTCGCGCAAGGTCTCACCATATTCTGGGGACTGAGCAGCCTGATGGGCGTGCTCATGTGGGCCGGCGTGATATGGCGCAGGGCAAACGCGACCGGTGCCTGGGCATGCTTCATCGTCATGCTCATTCCGTGGCTGCTCCTGGGCAAGTTCGGCGGTCTTGTTCTGAAACCGCTGTTACCCGGGGTCGATTGGCTGGGAATGTTCGAGGATCCGCCACATTTTCCGTACTTGGTCCTTTGCTATTTTCCCGCTGGTCTCGCCGCTCTTGTCATTGGCAGTCTGCTTGGCAAACCGCACGATCCCAAGGCGCTCGACGACTTCTACATGCTGCTCAAGACGCCGGTGGGGCAGGAACAGAAGCTGATCGATGCCGGCGTGAACATCGTATATGCGGGTTCGAGCGAGGCGCATCCATGGGAGACCAACCATCCGAACGCCGTCAACTGGGGCGGATTTTTCATAGCACTGGCATTTTCGACCTTCATACTTCTTCTGCTCTTCGCCCTCACCCGCATCGGGGCGTGAGCGAGGATTTTCACATTCACGGACGGTGGCCGGGCGGTTCTCGAACCGCCCCTACGGTGATCATGCGGCGGAGGCCATGGCCGTCGTAGAGACGTGCCGGGGACGCGTCTCGCAGATGCTATATCTGCTCAGCTTTGTCGCGTGTCTTGGTGCGGCTTCCGACCGCTGGTGTGCATGTAGGGGCGTTCAATTGAACGCCCCTACGCCGGATGCGTTCCCCGATGCCGAGGTCACTCGGTCTCTGTGATGATGCCGTATAGTTCCGGGCGGCGGTCGCGAATATGGTTGTCCTCGCGGGCTTCGGCCAGGTCGATTTCTGTGATGAACACGGCCGCTTGATCGCCCACTTCGCTGGTCAGCACCTTCCCGCGCGGTCCTGTGACGAGGCTCTCTTTGGGATGCGTGAACGCGATGAAACACTGGTTCTCGTATGCGCGGGTACGCATCATGACCGTGTTGAGATCCCCCCGAAAGCCGTAGGTCGGGTTCAAGATCAGTCGTGCACCTTGAAGACGGAGACATCGCGCGGTTTCCGGCCATCGCCGGTCGGCGCAGATCATGATACCGACCGGTCCCCACGGCGTGTCCCATACCGGCAAACCTTCGCCCGGCGTGTACTGCAGGTCGTGGTTCTGCAGGTGGGTCTTATGGTAGACGCCGATCAGCTTTCCGTCCGCGTCCCACAGTCCGGCCGCATTATAAATCTTCCCTCCTTCGAGGGAGGTGAACCCGAAACAGATGAACATCGCGCGCTTCTGCGCCTCCTTCGGGACACGTTGGAGGTATGGGCTGCTCTCCGGGTCTTGGGCGACGGCGCGGAGTTTTTCCGGAGTCGATGCTTTGTCCGCAGCAGCGTATCCGTCAAGCCATCCTTCTGGCGTGACGAAAAAATCCGGCTGGTGTTTGTCCGCTTCATCGAGCAATTCCAGAAATACTTTGAAGTTGGCCTCAAGACTCCATTTCTCAGGCACCGCGCGCATCTGAGCGATGCGGACGGTCGTGCCGGTAGCCGTTTCCTTGACGCTATCGTCCGAGTATGCCGGGAACGCCGGCACAACCCAGGACAGACTTATAGCGACCAGAACAATCCCAGCGATGATTCGAAAATAGTTCACAGGTTGCATGCTATCTCGCTGCTCCTTCTCTCTTCCCACACGTGCAAGCAGCAAAGCACGCGTGATCCCCTCAGATTTCGTGCTGCTTGTTTCCCGCGGTCGGCTCGGAACCTCCTTCCCCTGTCACCCGCCGCCTGATCGCAGCCCCAGTGCGGTCGCGAATACCTCGATGTCGGGCGAGCCTGGTCCGCGGAACATTAGAGTCAGAAGGAGGACAACCGCCAGAGCGGCGGCAAGCATCACGGGAACAGCGAGAAACAGCCGGCCTATGCGTTCGGTCTCTGTGAGTGCAGGCTTGCTCTCGATGTAGTAGTACAGCCATGCAAACGGTAATATCGCTGCTATCCAGGCCAGGAAGTTGAGCAGCGGCACTCCCAGGAAACACGGCGGCAGCTTCTCGTTCCATATCCACCACCGTGCGTGAGTCGCGTACGGATCGATCTGGAGGTCCTGACACAGAGCTATCGCGGTCACGCCGACGGCAAAGATGGCTGTTTTGAACCTCGTGGGCTGAAACCGTTCCATGATACGCTGCCATATGTACACTGACATGTACACCGTAATACTCCATCCCACGACGTTAACGAACGGTGCCGGTAAACCCGGAATGTAGAACAGGTAGCCCGGTTCGCTGAAAAAGCCGCCCAGAATGCCGCCGTTTTCGAGGATTGCACCGTACAGCAACGCCACCACAAAGAACTTGACAAACGCCGTTCCGGATACGATCACCGCACACTGGAACGCGAGCAGGACTGCGAATACGTATCTGCCCACTTCCATCTGCTGCATGAGGACATCCGGAGGTTGTGGTGCCGGGTTGAGAACGACCAGGATGAGCAACAAGGGAAGAGCGCAGCTCAACGTCACAATGAGGAGAGCGCGCGGGAACGTCCGTGCCGGCCCTCGTGAGGGTTTGACCAGATAATACGCCGCGAACCACGCCAGCGGGAACCCGGCGGTGAATGCGAGATCGTATCGAGGCGGATCGGTCAGTCGTACCTCCGTATCAAGGAGTGTGAACGCCTGCAACCAGAGATACCAGACAGGGAGCAGCTCGAGCGCTACTTTGAGCCGTGCGGGCATGCGTAGAGTCATGTCATGTAACCTGAGCAATATAAAACAGGTCTTCTCGGCTGCGGCCGGTAAACGCGCCAGTCGGGCTGCCGACCACAACGTTGCCCACAACGTCCAACAGAATGAACCATTATTGCAGTGGCATGGGCATCTTGCCCATGCCATGGCGGGCACGCCACGGCGCATCTTCGACGAGACGCTCGCCCTACCTTCTTTTTGTGAGGCTCTCCTAGTACAGCTTCACTATTCGGGCACCGGTGTAGTAATGTTCCAGGATTTTGCGGTACGGCACGCCTCGCACCGCCAGTCCGCGTGCTCCGTCCTGGCACATACCGACACCGTGCCCGCGACCGGCGCCGATAAACGTGAACGTGACCGGATTGCCGGACCGGTCCCGCTGGATGTCCACGACGAACGCCGCACTGTAGAGTCCACCGAACAGCGACCGTATCGCAAGCTCTTTCCTGACGATCCTTTCGCCGCCCGTCCCGATAACCTTTAAGCTTTTAAGTCTGCCGGAGACGCCTCGGTCGAGCGGGACGATGTCGGTCACGCGTCCGATGTCCATCTTCGCGGAAACCATCTTGTTGAGCTCGTCCGCCGCGTACTGCCGTTTCCAGCGAAAGTTGTTCGGGCTGCTCGGTTCCGAGCAAGCGACGTTCGGCTTCGTGGTCACCCAGCGGACGATCTGCCTGTGACCGATCGGTGACGGCAGACGCTCGTTGTGGCCGAGCACGTCGAGTTTACCTCGTAACGCGGGTTCGGCAAGCAGCGACCACACGTTCTCCACGTGCTCGGTATGTCCGCCGCAGTTAAGGCTGTACACAGCGTCAACCGGTCGCGGCCCGTTCATGAGCACCTCGCCCCTTGTCGCCTGCACCACCTCGGTAGTTGCCGGTGCCCATCTGGTCATGCCGCCGTATGCTTGACAATGAACGATCGCGCACAGGTCGAACCCGTCCGCGATATGTCGTGTTCCTATCTTCGCGAGCGTTTCGGTTCGCGCGGCTACCGCCTGAACCTTCAGTGCGGCCTGAGGCCAGCTTGCCGGCATCTCCGACGGGACCACCCCCATGAGATAGGTTTCCATGTCAACCAGCTCGACCACCTGCAAGGTACCGTCCTTTCCGACGCCTATCTCCAGGACGCCTCCGTACGTTCTATCCTCGCGTCGCTCACTCCAGAACCCGAAATTCACGTTCTTGATGGTGATAGGCGAATCGGCTCGGGCATACAGAGGCGCTGGTCTATATCCAAGACATGTACCGGTACGGTCGTGTACCGCTATAGTTCCTCTGGCAGGTCGTGTCAGTGCCTCCTCGATCCAGGCATCTTGTCCGGCATCTGATACCCGCTCACGTTCATTGACAGCGTCGGCTCTAGCGGCGTAAGCACCAATGGACAGTGTGTGGATCCTGTTGTCCACGAGCCGCCTGCCGATACGCAGTTTCACGCCTCTTCGCAGCAGCTCCGCATCGTACCCCTCACGCTTCCAGGCGCGCGCAGCCTCGAGCGCGGTTTCGCCATCGCGCCACAGGAACGAGGCAACGCACACGCGGTACAGACTGATCGCCGGTATCGAATCGCTCATTTTCAAGGTCAATTCGGTGGTTTTTGGGATAAGAAGTGGGTGATCTCCTGACTCGATTGTAATCGGGTTCTTGGAGCGGATGGATATCTCTTGTTCGTTCTGGACAATTCCTATTCGCAGCCTTGGCGGGCGCTTGGCGGCAACGAACCGCGCCGCTTCCTGGTCGGCTACTGTGCTGGGGACGCGACCGGCGGTACTGCATCCCGCCAGCGCCAGAAGCACGATTGCAGCTAAGCCAGTTGTCAATCGTTTTGCGCGCCAGCCTCGACTACACACCAATTGCATGAACACCTCCGTTTCTTCTCGCGGATACGGTTATCTCCGCTGCGTTTTGAGGGCGTCGCGGAGATTGCCGTTAGATGCAGCGAGGATCGCGACTGCCTCGTCGGAACTCACCGATAGTTTCCTCATAATAATCGCGACTTTCAGATCGTTTCCAGATTGTTTCATCAATTGTGCGGCTTCCTGGTCGTCGATGCCGGTCAGCTCCTGGAGGATGCGCCGGGCGCGGTTGACGAGTTTCGAGCTTCGCGGTTGCACGTCGATCATAAGGTTGCCATAAACCTTACCGAGTTTGATCATGGCGCCTGTGGATATCATGTTGAGCACCATTTTTGTGGCAGTGCCCGCTTTCATCCGCGTCGAGCCGGCTATTATCTCAGGACCTACGATAGGGGTTATAAGAATATCGACCGAGGGGAAATCGGCGGTCGCCGGGTTGCACGCGACGAGCGCGGTACCCGCGCCTCGTCTCCGCACCTCGTCCAGCGCGCTCTTGACGAACGGTGTCGTACCGCTCGAGCTGATACCTACCACGAGATCGTTCGGACCGATCTCGCGCCGCGCGATCTCCTCGGCTCCCGCCTGGATGTCGTCTTCTGCGCCTTCGACGGCAGCCGCAGCCGCTGCGCTTCCGCCCGCAAGGATCGCCTGGAACATTTCTGGCGGGACACCGAACGTCGGCGGACATTCCGCCGCGTCAAGCACGCCGAGTCGACCGCTTGTGCCGGCACCGATATAGAAGACTCTGCCGCCCGAGCTGATCGCTTCGGCAGCGGCGTCAACCGCCCGCGCAACATCATCAAGCACCTGCTCGACCGCATGGGCGGCTTTCCGGTCTTCGGTATTGATAATCTCCAGCATTCCCTTCGTGGAGAGACGGTCAATCTGCGCCGACCGCCAGTTGCTGGTCTCGGTTAGCGGCACACTGATCGAACTGCGCTGTGCGTCCGGGCGTTGCTCACGAACAGCGCCGCGTTCACGGGCGAGCCTCGCGGCAGCGACCGCACCTTCAACCGGTGGACGGACGACACGTGCCGTCGGCATCCGCCGCACGATTTCGCTCCTGACCAGGTCGAAGTAGTGCTCGCTTTGCTCGAACAAGCCGCCGTAGAGGACGGTTGTCGGCGCGCTATCTGCGAGACCGAGCTTCAGTGCGACGTCGTGAGCAGATTCTGCGAGCCGGCGCCCACCACGTTCCACAATCGTCTTGGCGACCTCATCGCTGTGTCGGGCGACATCGAATACCAACGGCGCGAGAGAGGCGATGTCGGCTTTGCTCGCGCTGTACGTCCATCGTACCGCCTCCTCGAACCCGCTCACACCGAGCCTCTCCATGATTCGAGGCAGAAGCGACGTCTCGGGTCCGCGCTCCTGGTCACATTGTGATGCCGCTCGTAACGCTTCGACTGCAATGGCATATGCGCTCCCCTCATCGCCCAGAAGATGGCCACGGCCGCCGGCAGTGCAGGTATCTCCGGCAATGTTGACCCCGTATACGCACGACCCGGTACCGGCTACCACGGCGATACCGCATTTCTCAGCATTCGCGGAAGCGAGAGCGAGAACCAGATCGTCTGAAACGGTCGTCCTGTCGGCGATCCCGAGCGTTTCGCATACCCGTCGCACGAGGGCGAAATCTGCCGCGCTGCGCACGCCGGAGATACCGAGCCAGATTGATTGTACCGTTTCCAGTGGAGCGCGCTGGCGGAGCGTCTCAAACAGGTCTCTCAGCGCATCGAGACAGCCGGTTTCGCCCACCACGTGAGGGTTTGTCGGACCGACCGCACACCTGGCCAGAACGGTCTCGTCGTCGGTGAGCAGCCCGACCGACCTACTCGCACCACCGTCTACGCCAATGAACGACGCCACTACACCTGTCCTCCTTACCCGCACTGGAGCCGATGATACCACAGACGAGAAACCGTCGGCAACCGGTGAACGTCAGAACGCGCGGCATCACAGCCGCGTCGCACATAGACGACAGCGGATTTTGTTCGGAAACTGTTTCGACGGCCCCACAGACGCCCATTTCCAGAATGTGTGAATTTCCAGAAATAGGTACAGTGTCCGCGGAATTAACCTGGCTGGTGTTAGGCAGACCCTTCAACGCCTATCTGTCACACTGTATTGCAGCACCGGCCTTGCTAAGCTGCGAGGTCGTTTCTTTCTTGCGTTATTCGGCGACCGGTGGTTCTGCCAGTGTTTGACTGTCTAAGGCGGTTGGGCTACAATGTGAGACACAGGAGCGCATGTATATCAACGGGTCATTTGCAGTCCGGCCAGGTACACGAGCGTCCCGTGTGGCGCGCTAGGCTGATGAATCGCGTGTTCCCCAATTCCGTTGGCTGGCATGGGAATGCCGGTAGGTCTCATTGTGGCTCGACACGGCAGCGCGTGAGGGGACGCGGGCACGGAAGTGCACCGTCAGTGGAGTAACGCAGCCATGGCTGCTCGTCTGGAAAAGCTGGAAGGGCGCAATAGATGCTCGTGGGGAGCGCTGATCATCGGTGGCACGCTCGCATTTTTCGCTATAGTCGCTTTCGTCGACGCGATCACCGGCGTCGAAATCTCGTTTTCGATCTTCTATCTTATTCCCGTTCTGTTTGCGGCATACTATATGGGCGACAAGGGCGGAATCGGTGCGTCTGTAATGGGTGCGATTCTCTGGCACATATCCGACGTGCATGTGGGCGGCCACGTGTATTCAGCTCCGGGAATACCTTATTGGAACGCGGTTGTTCGTCTCGGCTTCTTTCTCGTTTCGTCAGTGCTGCTGGTGCGGCTCAGATCTTCAATAGAACGGTTGCGCGCGAACGCCCGTAAACTCGCGGACGCATACCAGAACCTCGATCGCGCTACCGCGCAGCAGCTTCTGGTCAAGGATCAGCTGCTATCGCATGTCTCGCATGAACTGCGCACCCCGCTGACGGCGCTGCACCAGTTTACCTCTCTGGTAACTGACGGAATCGCCGGAGAACTCAACCCGTTGCAGAAAGAGTACCTCGACGTGGTCATGCGCAACGCCCAGCAGCTCAACCGAATGATAGACGATTTGCTCGATACAACGAGCGTTGATGCAGGTAAGTTCCATCTCAAGATTGACACGGTGTCCGCGAACGATATGATAACGGGCGTCGTCGAGACCATGCGGTCAGCTGCGGCGAACAAGGATATAACGGTGTCCTACAGCATCGAGGAAGGTGTCCCACCGATTAGTTGCGATCAAGCGCGCATCCGGCAAGTACTGCTGAATCTAGTGGATAACGCGGTGAAATTCACTCCGCGCGGCGGCAGCATCGAGATCGCCTCCAGGCGGTGCCGGGAGACAGCGGAGTTTCTTGAAGTCGCGGTATCCGATACAGGGCCTGGAATATCGCAGGACGCACAACGCAGACTCTTCCAGCGTCTCTACCAAGAGGAGCAGGAAGAACCCGTGGGTAGCCGGCGGGGATTAGGGCTCGGACTATACCTCTCCAGGGAAATACTAAGCATGCACGGCGGCAGAATCTGGACCGAGAGTGTACCCGGCCGGGGGAGCAGGTTCTATTTCACAGTTCCCTTCAGTAGAGAAGAAACAGCTGCTCCCGCAACGAAGGAGATCAGCGACACATGAAACGAAGAGCACTCATAATCGAGCAGGATAAAGACACGTCCAAGACGTTGCGCGCATGCTTGACCGACGCGGGATACGAAACTCTCGTGGCGGTCGATGCGACTCAGGCGACTCACGCTGCTCGTGAACAGCACCCGGACATAATCGTGCTCGATTTGGCGCTTCCGGGTACCAGCGGGTTCACAGCGCTCCGGCGTCTCCAGGGAATGCTTTCGGGTGTGCCTATTATCGTTCTCTCGGACGAGGATACAGATACGTATCGAGAGGCAGCGGCCCAACTCGGAGCAGCGGCGTTCGTGTCCAAACCGGTGGATAGCACACAGTTGCTGGAAGTCCTTGCCCGCTGTGCCCCGAGAGAAGCGCGCGAGGAATCGCAGATCCAGAGGATACTTCTTATCGAGGACGATGCTGATACACGCAGGGGACTGCACCTGCGACTTGGCGCGTTCGGCTATGAGGTCATAGAAGCCGAGGACTCGCTCACTGCGGTCAAGGTGGCTCGCGAGCATAAGCCGGACCTTATTCTGCTCGATATAGGTCTGCCGGGAGGAGATGGTTTCGCGTTCCTGGACCGCATCAACACCCATCCGTCTTTGTCCGGCATTCCTGTGGTGGTGCTCACGGCATTGTCCTCGGATGTGAACAGGGAGAAGGCGTTGAGCGCGGGAGTTGCCGCCTTTCTCAAGAAACCCATCGATGCCGATGATCTTCTTGCCGCTATCCAGAAGGCATTGCTAAATGCCCCCTAATTCCGGGGACACCACACCTATTTCCCGGCACAATCAAGGACCTTCCAGCTCGATCGGGAACAGTCCGCGAAAAATTGCCGAATAATTGCTGCTCCATCTCGTGTATAAGAAGTGGCGGGCGGAAGAGCGTGGTGAGCAGTAGCGGCCCCCTTAAGGCGTTCAGGAAATAAGTGTGGTGTCCCCGGAATTACGTTACGCAATTAGAAGCGGAGGATGCCGAAGCGGAGCGGGGTGTGAAAATCGAGCACGCCGGGCGAGCTCCACGCATAGAATTCCTGTTTGCCGGGTTCCGGGGAATCAATCCTGTATAGGTTCAGCCGCCATTGGTCGCCCGGTTGCGGCGGCGTGTGAGGTGCGCCGATAAGTTGGTCGAGCGGGATGGCGTACTCCGCGTTCCAGTATTCTGCGCCGCCCGGTGTGTCGAGGTCGCCTTCGACGTGGACGACCGTTCTGAGACCTTCAACGGTGTAGTCCCACAAACCGCGAAACGGCTTCCATATTCCCGGTACAACTCGCGGGTTCAGGATGCACGCGTCGAACTGGACGTTTTTGGGGCTGACGTTAATCTCGTAGTACTGGTGCAATGTTCCCGCGGGTGATATGAAGACCTCAACGCATTCCTCTTTCCATATATCCGAGTCGCGTTCCGTGCGCGTGCTCCATACGTATTCATCCTCGCAATGGAACCCGATGTAGAGTGTCGTGTCGCTGCAGAGCAGACGCGCCTCGGTGCAGTAGCGCGGCTCGGCGCCGGTGAGGGCATGCGTGAGCCGTGCGACCGGCACTTTTTCCCATAACGGGTCGTCGAGCTTTCCGGTTAGACTCATTTCCCGGGCTATTCTCGGGCAGTCATACACGGGCAACTGCGGTTCCTGCTGCATTGCTGTGGTTCCTTTCCGGGGATTCGAGACGTGGCTGGCCACGCCGGTTTCTGAAAGGACGCATCCGGCGATGAAACCCAGACTCAAAAGAAGGCAACATCGTATCATGAAACGCTGCATTGTTCTCCCCGACACTCTTGATCCCCTGATTTCACGGTAAGGTGGTCTGTAGCTCACACGGTCAGCCCGGTTCATTGGGCGAGTTTTCCGGCAAACGCCTTGGCTCGTGAGAGCAACTTCCGGTTCGTGCGGGTCTCTCTCGGTTCGCCGAGCAGCACCGCTTGAAGGACGCCGGCGTTCTCCGCTCGCGCAAACTCGATAAACCGCTTGTACATGGACACACACAGGTCAGCCCCGTCGTTCTTACCGCCGGCCGCCGTTACGACGAACGCAAACCGTTTACCCGACAGAACACAGCGGTGCTCGTCCGGGTCGAACCGGAAACACGCGTACAATCGGTCGAAAACCGCTTTGATCTGCGCCGGGACGCCCCAGCAGAACACCGGCGTTGCAAAGACCGTCAGGTCCGCCTTGATGATCTTCTTGTACAGCCCGGTCATGTCGTCGTTGATGTTGCACTTAGGCGGTTTGGCCGCGTCCAGGCACGCGAGACATTCGTTGCAGCCAGCGATATCCATGTCGGGGACTCTGACCGTCTCAATCTTGCAGTCGCACTTCTCCTTGAGCGCTTCCAGAATTTCCGAAATGACGATATCGGTGTTCCCGTCTTTGCGGGGACTGCCTAACAGCACGAGCACGTTCATTCCACATCTCCTCTCGCCGGAGCCGAGTTTTCTGTCGTCTGCATGTTTCTACGCCGCTGGATAATTCCTTCGCCGCAGGACAGATCAGAACAGAACGTATCCTTGTTGAACTGGGAATGTCATTGCACTGTATAAGCTTACACATATGGCGCACCGTAGTCAAGAAGAATCGTCGCGAGCGACTTTGTGAAATTGCATGTTGTAGGAGCTATCCTTGTCGAAAATCGGGTGCTCGCGTCGCGCGCCGGTATGTTTGACAAACGATCTTGCTAGCTCTACGATAGTGATACGATGGCAGGTAGGACGGGCGTCTCGTCGAAGATGCGCTGTGGCGTGCCCGTCATGTCATGAGCTTTGCACGGCGAGTGACACCTGATGCGAGGACGGAACGTTGCTGGTCGCATGTGTTGTTATTGCTATGATGGGGTGGATTGAACCGGCGGGTGCCGAGAACGTGCAACTGCACGGTGAGCTCGGCGACCGCGTCGAGCACGCTGTCGAGCGCCACCTGAGCCCGCCGCTCGACGATGTCGATTTCATCCTCTCGGATGTCGGGTTTCAGTATCAGCGACGGTTCACGGAGTATTCGGGCGATATTTCCGGTCGGTACCTCGGTGCTATGGCGATGCTGGGCGAGTTGTGCCGGTTCGACGCGACGGTACTCCACCAGCTTGCCGAACGATTGCCGGAATTTCAGAAACCGGACGGCCATTTTGGTGCAGACCAGGATCTCGCCGCGAGCATCACGCAGGACACTGACATGAAGCTGCTGTGGGGGAACGGACGGTTGCTCATGGGGATGGTGGAGTACTGTGAAGCGTATGCGAACACGCCGGACCAGGATCGAGCCTCCAACGTCTTGATGGCCGCGAGGAAGCTCGGCGACTACTATATCGAGACGGATCAGTATTACAACAACCCGGCAAACTTCCGCACGGTCGGCGGGAGCTACGCGTCGGGGTTTGCGACGTGTTACCTCTCAGCTATCGACGGGCTGGTCGGCCTCGCAAAGGTCACCGGTGAAGAGAAGTACAGCCGTCAGGCGGAACGGATTGCTCAACTACTGTGGGAAGCGCCCCAGTTCACCGGGTTCCACTCGCACGGGAGACTGACTGCGTTGCGCGGCGCTCTCGACCTTGACATGCTGCTCGGAAAGCCGCTGTATCGTGACGTTGCCATCAAGGCTCACGACCACATCGTCGCGGAGTATCTTTTCCCGACGGACGGTGTCGGCGAGCTGTTCGAGGTGAACTACAAGCGGGATGAAGGGTGTTCCGAGGCGGACTGGATACGGTTGAACATCGCGCTGTGGCGCGCCACCGGTTCGACGTCGTACCTGGACATGGCGGAAAGCGTCCTGTGGAACCATCTGCTCGCCACACAGTTCTCGAACGGCGGTTTTGGTCACACGGAAATGCGATCCTTAGAACGCGGTGTCGTCGGGTTCGAATCGAAAGGTGCGGAAGCTTACTGGTGCTGCTCGATGCACGGTGCACGGGCGCTCGCGGACTACGCCGGGAATATCGTGGCGTCGGACGGCAGTTCGATATACGTGAACTTCTTTGAGCCGATCAGGTCTGAAACAAGTGTCCGACATACTAAAGTGGTCATCGCGTTACAGGAAGCGGGTAACGATGGTTATACGTTACAGGTTGAACCTGCTGCTGCTGTGACGTTCGCTCTCAATATACGCGTGCCGCAGTGGGCGGCCGGGCTGAGCGTTCAGGGCGAAGAATCATCGCGTGTGGACGGCTATCTCCGGATTAAGATGAAATGGGCCGCTGGTCCGCAGACGTTGACCATCGAGATGCTGCGTCGGCTGTTGATGCGCGACAAGGCGGGAAAGCTTATTGCCGCGGGAGCCAGCCAGTCGGCGAAGGACGTTCGGCTCTATTACGGCCGACATCTTCTGGCTCTACCGGATTGGTATGCGCGAGGACGCCCTGAGTCAGCAACGCTTCATCTCCCTGTGAGCAACGGCGGAATCGGGCTAGTATCTATACAGGATGAAGTTGGCGGCTTTCCTGTGGTCGTTGAGGGTGCCAGCGGGATGCGGTCTGCACGTCTTATACCGATACACGAGCGTCCTCGGTGCGGATGCACCGTCCAGTTCGATGTTGTCGAGCATACGCCCGAGAAGTTCGACGAAATCGCTCGGAAAGCGGCGAATTTCGTCATGGAGGACCTGCCGGTCGTCGAGTTCCAGGTCTCATGCGACGGCAAGTGCGAGCTGTTCTTGAACGGACAGCCAGTCACTACCCATTCCGGCTGGCATGAATCGGTGTACGTATATGACCGGGGACGATGGGACAGCAATGTTGTTGAGGTGCGGGCGTCCGGGCGTGGATTTATCGGGACGGTCAGAGTTCGGGATGACGTGCACGTAACCGGTGCGGCAGGGTGGACGTGGCGTCCCGCGAGCGCGAGCGATGAGCGCCGGATCGTCTGGGAAGGGGGCAACGAGGAATCGGCGCAGATCTGGCGTCCGGTGACCGACCTTGGCGAATGGAACGCGCCGCCGTGGTACCGATACTCGGCAGGGTTCGCGGGCACGGGCGCCCACTGGATCTGGTCGGGACGGAACGCCGCTGATGAACCGGTGTTGCTGCGCTACGTCTTCGACGTCACGCGCGAGTAGCAGTCGCGTGCATCTCGCGTATTGTGGTCTTGTAATGAGCCGGGCATAGAGATCATGGGCGATGGTGGCGGTGTGACGAGAAAAGGTATTTGGATCCCGTCACGGTGGGCGACGGTGTTGTGCCTGTTGCTGCTCGGAGCGGTGCTGGTATTCATCCGGTTCGACCTTGGAAATGTGTTTAACCTTGTCTTGAACGGGGAGAGAGCAACCGGTGAGGCTGAAACAGTGGATGACGCGCAGTGGGTCGTGAAGTTCCGGACGCCAGACGGGTCTATAATCAGGAAACGGTATGATGCCGTCGTGTGGTCGCCCTCGGAGAGGCCCGAGGTGTTGTACGATCCGGTGAGGCCCACCCGGTTCATCATGCGCGGCGAACGTACCCACCCGCTCGTGTTGTTCTGTATACTGCTTCTCGCGGCGTGCGTCCCGCTGGCGTTCCTGATTCGTCAGTGTGTGCTGCTTGCGAAGCACCGTTCGGGGACATCCGTGAGGCCGGCACAGCAAGAGCCGCGATAGCAGGATCTGTAAACACGCCTTGCCATCTGAACGTTTATCCAGTATAATGAGCAACGTATGAAACAGACGTTGACAAACAGGCAGCGGGAGATACTGACGTTCATCGAGGAGTGTATCGATCGGGACGGATTTCCGCCGACAGTCGCGGAGATTGGCGTGAGGTTCGGTATTAAATCGAACAACGGTGTCAACGACCATCTGGTCGCGCTGGAACGTAAGGGCTACATATCCCGGTCGTCAAAAGCGCGGTCGATCCGCGTGCTCCGGTCTCCGAGACGCGGTGTCCGCCGTTTCGCCACGGTACCGCTCGTGGGAAGGATTGCCGCCGGCACGCCGCTGCTCGCCGTCGAGAATATCGACGGGTACGTCCCGGTATCGCCCGGCGTAACGCCGCGGCCGGATTTCGCGCTGAACGTGTCGGGCGAAAGCATGGTCGGCGAAGGCATACTGCCGGGGGATACGCTGCTGGTGCGCCGGCAGGATTATGCGGAAAACGGCCAGTTGGTGGTGGCGCTTGTTGATGACGAGGCGACGGTCAAACGGTTGTTTCGGAAGGGCAGAGTTGTGGAGTTGCGTTCCGCGAATCCCGACGTGCCGACAATGCGGGTGCCGGCGCAGGAATTGAGCATACAGGGAGTGGTCGTCGGGCTGCAGAGAAAGATAACGTAACTGTATGTGAGTATTACCGTTAGCTGATGTCAAGGGTGAGCGGATGGTTGCGGACGCCCGGCAGGTCGTCCCTCCCACGGTGTGTGGCGGAACGTCGGGTTCTCATTAAAATCGGCGGTCGAGGTGGAACTCGACCCTCCCGCGGGGCCGCAGTCGGGCTGCGTTCCTGCTTGACAAATGTATACTTTTTTGCTACTCTAGGAGTTAAGCTAGGACGGTCACAGTGGTTAAGGCAACGACCGGCCGGCCTGGATGAAGGGGGGAGTATGCGGGTTTCCCACACTCCGTTGTTTTTCGCCATCCTCGCGGTACTCGTATGTTCAGCTCCGTTCGGCGTACAGGCGCAACCCGTCGAGTACGGTGCAAGCGCCGTCGCCGGTGTGGACAGGGTGGGCACTCTCGACGGTTTCAATCCCGACGTGAATCTCGCCGGGATATCTGCGTTCTCTTACGCTGAGCTGGTGGATGTCACGGCAGTCGCCCGAGTCGGGACCGACAGGGTGTCGGGCCTGAGCGAGGTCGTCAATGTCGCTGATTCCGATGCGCTGACCTACGATACGTACTTCTGGGACACGTTCACCGTGACTTCCGCGTCGCTCTCAAACGGGACGCCGACGACCGTTACCTTATCGCTGGGGCTGGATGCTGTTCTCACCGCTTCTTCGAACGATCCGTTGGTGGCCGATGCTGACGTTGTCGCGCTGATGATCGTCGGCGTGTATGACGCGATCCTGACCGACAGCGTTCCGACGGAAAGCGCGGATCTTTTTGTCGGTACGGCGTACCTCGATTCGGTGTCGGGGTTGAGTCCGGAAGATGACCTTATCGGTGCGCCCTTCAGCGTGGAAGCCGTCTCCGGCGGGTATACGGCGACGTTGACCGAGTTTGTCATAGACGGCATAGACATAGCAACGACCGTCGGATCGGAATTCTCGCTCAAGTTTTCCGTCGAGACCGGTGCGAGCGTTGCGCCGGGTCTAACCGACGGGATCGCCCGTGCGGATCTGCGGAACAGCCTTCGTATCCTCGCGATTGAGACCGAGGAGGGTGTCGAGCTCAGGCGATCGAGCGGCGCGCTGATACCTCCTGTTCCGCTTTACGTTACCCCTGTGCTGCTGACCGTACTACCGGGGGTGGGATTAGCCGGGCTCGCAAGGAGGTCCAGTACCGCCGCGTAGCGGCGTGAGAGTGTGGTAGGGTTTGAGCGACAACCGAGGAGAAAAGGAGGTGATGTCAGGGTCACGTACCAGATAAAGTTCGTGTAATTTGACCGGAACTGTTCTGTGCCGGACACGTATCGTGCACGGACAGGCAACGTGGTAAGGGGGTTGACGTCATGAAAAAACCAAAAGGGTTTACGCTGATTGAGTTGCTTGTGGTGATCGCGATTATCGGGATACTGGCCGCGATACTGCTGCCGGCGCTCGCGCGTGCACGTGAGGCAGCCAGGCGCGCCAGTTGCGCGAACAACCTGAAACAGATCGGGCTGTCGCTCAAGATGTACGCGAACGAGTGGGATGGGCTGTTCCCCATGGATGATGTCGGGTTTGCGACCGCCGATAATGGCACTCCGACGCGTATCCTGGCGAACTTCATGGTCGAGGCCCAAGGTTTTTACCCCGAGTACATTTCGGATATGGCGCCGTTCGCGTGCCCGTCCGACGCGGACTTCGATCCCATGCTCTACAAAGTCACGAATTCCGCTGACCCGACCAGGATAGGCCAGGCTGACCCCGATTGTCTGGTCACCGTCAGCTATGTGTACTTGGGTTGGTTGCTGATGGAGGATGCCGCAGTGAGTTGCGGTCTGTCGTACTATCAGGACCACATCGCCGACCCCGCCATGCTCGATACCAATATCGACGCTGGTGACGTGTCGTCTTACGGTGTGAGCGACCTAGACCCCGATGGCCTCATACCCGCATCAGGAGGAGCCGGGCAGAACTGTGAAAGCTACTTCCTGGCCGCGGGACTGCCCGGCGCCTATCGCGTTCGTGAAGGGATCGAGCGGTTCTTGATTACCGACATCAACAATCCCGCAGCGACGGCGGTCGCACAGAGCGAAGTGCCGATCATGTTCGACCAGATGTCCACCGTGGTCGGTGAGTTCAACCATATCCCCGGTGGATGTAACGTCCTCTACATGGATGGACATGTCGAGTTTATCCGGTACCCGGGCAAGTTCCCGCTGACGCCGTTCTTCGCGTACATTGTCGGTCGGACTGATCCGATCGACGCCGCTGGCACGATCCTGGGTCCGACTGGTAAGTGCGGTGTGACATACCCGTAAGGAGTCGTGTACGCTGATGTGAGTATTGGCCGGATCCGGCTAATCTCATGTGGGCAATGTGGAGGAAGCAACCGTAAACAACGGTTGCTTCCTCCTTTTTTGTGCCATGGGCGGCGTGTGAAGGTCGAAGACTCCCTAAAAACGGCGTAGTGCACCTGCCCGCCGCGTTAGCCGCATACCGTCCCGGGTCTGCCTGGGCTGGCCCGAGACGTTGTGTGGAGAGTACCCTGCCGCGGGAGCCCGTAAAGGGCTCCCCTACATTCCTTAACCCTTTGCGCACAGGTTGCCTCATCGCGTTTTGTTATGCTATGGTTTGCGCGGAAATCGGCTGTACGGCGATAACAGAGCGGAGCATGGTGAAGATGAAGGTTCGGGGTCCTGAGATTGCAATCATAGCGGTTCTTGTCGGGCTGGTGGTGCTGCTCGGGTACGCGTACGTCGTCACGAGACCGCCACGCGAACCGGTGGTGGTACCGCCGCTGCCGTTCGAGGCGCCGCCGGAGGAACCGTCCCCGGCGGTACCGGAAGAGGGTGCTCCCGCCGTTGAGATATCGGAGCTGAAACACGATTTCGGCACCATCGAGCCGGACGAGGTGGTCGACCACACGTTCACGGTGACGAATACGGGCGATGCCGAGTTGAAAATCGAAGGGTTGAGAACATCGTGCGGGTGCGTGACGCTGGAAGCTTCGGCTCTGGAGATCCCGCCGGAAGAGACGGCGGAACTGGTTGCGGAACTCAACCCGCAGCATTACGGCGGGCCGTCGCCGAACATCTCGGCGTACGTGTACACGAACGATCCCAGGCAGAAGCTGACCGTGTTGACCGTATCGGCGGAGATCACGCCGGAGTTCATCGTCGAACCCCGAACTATAGATTTCGGGACGGTTGCAAAGGGCGCCGGCAGCAGCCGAACGGTTCGTTTGCGCCAGACGTGGCGCGAGCCGGTCGAAATAACGAAACTGGAGACGTCACCGGAGGCTATCGCAGCGTTTTACTCCGAGGCGCCGCAATCCGACGAGAGCGGATCCGGTGTATCAAAGAAGGAGTATGAGGTTGAGGTCCGGCTCAACCCGGACGCGCCGGGCGGGAACCTGGCGGGGTACGTCACGCTGTTCACGAACGTGAAACGTGTACCAATGGTGCGGATACCCGTCCGGGCGTTTGTACGAGGCGGCGTGTCGGTGGTGCCGGAGGTGTTTCTTTTCGCCGGTCGCGATACAGCCGCAGATTTAGGGACGATAGACATATACGGTGAGGCGCCGTTCGGTGTCGGGGAGATCCAGTCGGATATCGAGGGAATCGAATGGAAAGCGAGAACTACCGGACGCCGACCGGCGCATTTGATCGGCGCCACTCTGAAGCCCGGGGCGCAACCGGGGCCACGATCCGGTTCCGTTACGGTCAAGCTGCAACAAGCCGGTCTCGAGGAAATAGTCGTTCCGGTTGCAGGTGTGGTACTCGAAGAGAGACAGGAATGATGAGAAAGCATAAGATATCTGCCGGCTCGAACGGTGGCCTAAGGTGTGTAGGTGCCATACTTATCCTGGTTATCGGTGTCTCGCTTGGTTCCCATGATCCGGTGTTTGCGGCGTCCGGTGCACCGCAGTTGACCATCCTGTTCAGCGGCGAGCTGAACGGCAAGATCGAGCCGTTGACCTGCCCGAGCTGCGGTGGCGGTCTTGCGCGCAGGCATACGCTCGTCCGGTCGGTACGACTCGAGCAGCACCCCGTGCTGCTTCTGGAAGGGGGCGATCTCGTCCAGGGCATCGGCGCGGAAAGCGAGCTGCTGTTCCAGACGGCGCTTCTTGCGATGAACGAGATGGGGTATGATGCGCTCAATATTGGTGAGCTGGACGTTGCGCTCGGGATGCGGTTCCTGACGAATATGGCACGACGGGCGCGGTTCCCCTTTATCTCGGCGAACCTCGCCGATTTGAACGGCGAGCGGTTCTTTCCTGCGTACACGATGGTGGAGCGGTCGGTCGGCGGCACAACGCTGCGGGTCGCTGTCATCGGTGTGCTGTCGAGGGGCGTTCGCGCGTACCTTGAAAAGGAGTCACAGCTCGATGTGACGGTGATCGAGCCGGAGCAGGCGATTGCGACTACGCTCGAGAGGCTCAGAGGTAAAGCGGACATGCGGGTTCTCCTGGCCCACGCTCAGCCGGAGGAGGCGCTACCGTGGGGACGTGCGTTTCCGGAGCTCGACGTGATCGTGTACTCTCACGAGGCGGAACTCCCCGCCGAGAACGAGTCATCGACGGCAAGGCAGATAGTGGTGAATGCAGGTCGTGAAGGACAGTATATCGGGAGGTTGGATGTCCAGATTGACAGCTCGATGAGGAAATCGTCGCACACGTTTACCTCGCTGATGCTCTCGGACCTGATCCCGGATTCGCCGGTTGTCCGGGCGATACTCGATACGTCGCTGAAGATGATGGTTGAACGGCGTTTCAGGAGCTCACGCGCGCTTGACAAACCTGAACGGGGAGGATCCTACGTCGGGAGCAAACGGTGCGCCGAGTGTCATCAGAACCAGTTCAGTATCTGGTCGAAACAGTATCATGCGAAGGCGTTCGCGCCGCTCTGGAACGAGCGGAAAGAGACTGATCCGGAATGTCTGCGCTGCCACACCACCGGGTACAGGTTCTTCACCGGTTTCACCAGCGACAAGCAAACGCCCGAGCTGGCAAGCGTCGGATGTGAAGCGTGTCACGGTGTCGGCAGCAATCACCTGGAGAATCCCACCAAGCGGTACGGGAGAACCCGCCGAAGCGACTGCAAATCCTGCCACGACGAGGAGAACAGTCCGCGATTCAGCTATAGCACGTACTATAAGAAAATCGCGCATGAGCAGCCCGCGAAGAAAAACGCGGAGATCAAGCGCGAAAAGGACAACGCCTAACCGGCACCTGCACGTCGTATCCAAGCTCCGCGTATCACACGACGGGGCCACTGTTCCAGGCGTTGGCCCCAGTAGGCTGTGGCATTTGATTTAATGACTTGGACGCTGCGGCATTACCTTGTCGGGAGGCATTTCTGTCGCCCCCCCTTCGGGGGCTCGGGGTTGGAGGACGTCGCTAACCCAGGGCTCGCTACGCGTCGCCCTGGGCTACATTCCGTCGTCCCATCCGGGGCTTCTATGGCATGGGTGCAGAAATCGGCCGCTCGGTCGTGGGGACGACCCGCCGGGTCCCCCCCTACTACGATGGCGTATTGTCACGATAGGGCGCCAGCGGCACGCCCCAGGGGGAGGGTCGAGTTCCACCTCGACCGCCGGTTTCCCCCGTGTCCCGGCGGTGCACGCCACCCTGCGGACGCGCTGGAGCGCGTCCCTCCCACGACGTCTCTATCGACGTTTCGCGTCGGATTGTAGAGGCGATTCGTCGCAGATCCGCCGTGGCGGACGGCCTTCCGTGGGAGGGTACTCTCCACAGGCGAGCAGGCAAGACCCTCCCCTACGACAGGCTCTGATATGAAAACCCACAAATATTTCGCAGGCCCGCGACGGACGGCTGGTTTGCCCGTCGCATGTCGGTTCTGTTATAATCTCGTCTCGAACACGAACGGTGCGGGTGACAGACGATGAGAATCCTCTTTATCTATCCCAATCTGTACGCCCAGATCGGGTTCAACTATGGTGTGGCG
>Ga0180434_10002258_pt1 | contig 26157 bp, 18 predicted proteins | sample SS_ome_7_FD_132453 | JGI IMG/M metagenome (GOLD analysis project Ga0180434, IMG submission 132453) | Hypersaline lake sediment archaeal communities from the Salton Sea, California, USA - SS_1_D_2 metaG | ecosystem: Environmental > Aquatic > Non-marine Saline and Alkaline > Hypersaline >... | reverse complement strand
GAAAACAAGACGATCCTAGAGCCAAGCATATCCTCCAGGTCTATCTCGAAACCACACCCGCCCACCCCAAAAGGGGACATTTTTGCTTTGCAGATAAGGGGACATTTTGACTTTGCTTAGACAGAAATAAATTGTATTTGTCAGGGCAAAGTAAAAGTTTTCAATATTACATTCCTCCAAACATGATGTCATTAATATAGCGGAAAACGAACATCATCAAAAAGAGGCATCAAATATTTTCTGAGTCAGGAAATTTGACGGCAAGCTTTTTACCGGATATACCCCAAAGACCTTAATTTTTCCTCTGTGTCTTTTCCTATCTTTGTCTTGAGCGTCTGTGGTCGATCTGAATCTGGTTTGCGGCCAAGAGCTTGATTGATTAATTTCCGCATCTGAAGGCATATTTTGGGATTTGGGGAGGCCAGATTCTGTTTTTCGCCGGGATCAATAGTCAATAAATAGAATTCTTGGTGATTCGGATGATGGGAGATTATACCACGAGGAAGATGATTGTATTTCATCTTAAAGGTATAGATGTACTTGGAATCCGGTCTACGGATGGACTTTTTTTCCGGACCGGTCACTATGGCTTCTGAAAAGGCGTCTCTTGACCGGTTTTCCTCGCCGTTGATCAGAGGAATCAGACTCTTTCCCTGAATATCATGCTTATCATATGAAATGCCCGCCAGATCGCATAATGTGGGAAAAATGTCGATCAGCCGTACTTGAGATGAGATTTTCTGTCCATTATATTCGGCGCCAGGAACGTACAGGATCAAGGGGACACGGAGGATTTCGTCATAGAGTGTTTTCCCATGGCTGTCGTATATTTGACTCGGATCATGGTCCCCAAATTCCTCTCCATGATCGCTAGTGATCATGATGATGGTGGATCCAAGCATCCCTTTTTCTTTTAAAAAGTCTACAATCTCTTTAAGCTTTTTATCAGTTTCGCGGATGCCACCGTCATACAGTGTTTCTGTAACCTGTTTTTGGAATGCATCTAACTGTTCCAGCTTCTTTGGTTGATCGGCAATGACATTATCTGCATTTTCGAAAAAGCTTTGAAGAGAAGTGGTCTGTTCAGAGCTGAGTACTTCATGGGCATAAGTCAGGTCAGTGTAGGGGGCATGCACTCTAAATGTGTGGAGAAAAAGATAGAAAGGAAGGTGTTTGTGTCCATCAATCCATTTCTTGACCATTTCAGTGCTTTCTTTTGCAAAGTCAATCTCAACGTAGCCGGAATGGGAATGAGCAAATCCAATATCTCCGGAGACCGTGCCCCCGCCGCAGAATGCCTGAGTTATATAATTTTTCTTGCGAAACCTAGATGCAATGGTTGCCATATCAGGATTCAATCCTTGATAGGTGATATTGATTTCCCGTTTATGTCTGGCTCTCAGGAGAAGGAAAAGGGTTTGATTCACACCGTGAGAGGAGGGATAGAGCCCGGTAAAAATCGAGGCATGGGAAGGGGTTGTCCAGGGACACTGGCTGATGGCTTGCTCAAAAAGAATTCCCTTCTCTGCCATCGAATCCATAAATAGGGATATGTCTTTCCGATGATAGCCATAGCAATGCAGATGATCGGCTCTTAAAGTGTCTATGGATACGAGGATTACGTTTGGCATGTTTTGGGCTATACGCTTGGAATTGATCAGAATAGGATCTGCCCAATAGGCACGCATATTGGAGGGGATTTTTTCATTTTTTTCATCTATGGCCTGAACCTCAAAAATAAGCTTGGATCCGAAAAGATCAATCCATTCTGTCCTGTGGTCAGACAGATCCACCTGGGCCTCTTTCCATTTTCCAAATTCATTAAGCTCGCGCTCAAAAATAATATTTTTTTGCTGCTTATTATGAACGTAGATACGGAAAATGACCGGGGGTGTCATTTTATTCTTTGGCCGGGACCCCACACCATAACCAAAACAAAGTGATGCAGAAGGAGGAATCTTTGTCCGAAACGTCATTTTTCCCGGCACAGAACATTCTAAGGCGGTTCTGTATTCCCTGCCCAGCTTGATTGAACGGGTTTTACCTTTTTTGCGGTTGAAGAGAAACTCGTGACCTGCTTGTTCGTGACGGGGGAAAAAAAGAAAAATAGCCAGAACACATATGCCAACCGCTGTCATCAGTATGACTATGGACTTTGTTCTCATTTTCATTCCTTTTTTGGTTCCTTTCCAGAAGATATTATAAAGAAGAGGACCGTCCAGTCAACGAATATCTCATAGCATAGTGAGAATATAAAGATTTTCTTTTTTGTTTTCCTGAGATTTGTGATATTTATAAGAGCGGAAAAATGAAAATTTCTCTTTTGAAAATCACTTCACGCATGGATCGTCTTTATGAATTTGACCGGGAACCTGTGACTTCGGATCGATTTCAGAGTGGCTCCAAATTTGCCGGGCTTTTTGCTGGGGAGCATGTGGCAGCCACTGAATTTGTGATCGGGGCTTTTTTTGTGCTGCATGGAGTAAGTTTTCGTGATCTTATCATCGGCCTGCTTCTGGGAAATCTGCTGGCCGTTCTTTCATGGGCCTTTATCTGCGCTCCTATTGCCACTCAAACCCGGTTGACTCTGTACTGGTATTTGAGAAAAGTGGTGGGCCCTGGAGTGAATTTCATATACAACATCGCTAATGCTGTGCTTTACTGCATTTTGGCTGGAGCCATGATTGCTGTATCCGCTACCTCATTAGGATTGGCTTTTGGCATTGATATTCCTTCTTTAGATGATATTTTCCCCAGCAACTGGGCATGGGTATTGATGACTTTTGGCGTCGGGATTGTGTTTACTATCCTGGCTGTTATGGGGTTTGAAAAACTGAGCCGCTTTGCCCAGATCTGTTCGCCATGGATATTTATTTTGTTTGCTGCCGGGGCTGTGGCCATGCTCCCACGGCTGGGGGTCCATCCGGATTTCAGCAATTTTTTGAAAGTGGCTCAGACCAAAATTTGGAATGGAACCCCTGTTTCTGGGCAGGAGAAATTCCATTTGCTCCATGTGATGTTTTTTGCATGGTTCTGTAATCTGGCCATGCATGTGGGGCTTTCGGATATGGCCCTTTTTAGGTATGCTAAATCATGGTTGTATGGACTTTATTCAGGTTTTGGGATGTATCTGGGACATTTCCTCGCCTGGATCTGTTCCGGAATCATGGTAGCGGCTGTGGGACGGGAAATGCATCCGGGTCTTATGGCCTTTGAAGCTGCGGGTTTGGCTGGAGCTGCAGGGGTTTTTATAGCAGGATGGACCACGGCAAATCCCACCTTATATCGAGCCGGATTGGCACTGCAGGCTGTGACTCCTAATTGGCCCCGGTGGAAGGTGACTTTGGCTGCGGGTTTCATGACCACGGTTCTGTCTTGTTTTCCGGTGTTTTTTGTCAGACTGCTGGATTATGTAGCCATATATGGATTGGTCCTTATGCCTATAGGGGCGGTGGTGTTTGCAGAGCACTGGATATTCCCTGCCCTGAAAATCCCCCAATTTCAAGTGGAAAAGAACCGGCGTTTATTCAACTGGAAAGCCTTGGGTGTTTGGATGGGGACTCTGGTCATCTGTTATTTCATGCCTATTCATCTATACTTCCGGTGGCTCCCCGGATATTTATTGGCTTTGATCACTTATACTTTGCTTCATTATAAAACAAACCAGTGAATATTTGTGTTGGTTTTATTCGTTTCTATGGTTGCCCGTTTTACTGGAATTGGCTGATTTTGAGAGGATATTGCTGTAAGGTCCTGGTATTGGCTTTGCCAGTTTTTTGGCACTGGGGTAGGTCCAACCCCAGTCCAAACATTCAGGAAGGATGATGATTTGGCAGCCTTTCTCTGCTGCCTGATCGATCATGGAAACCGCCCGGTTGAGATTTGCCTCAACCGCCCCTCCTTCAACCAGAATTTGTCCCATGCCTACTTTATATGTAAGGGGAGGGGTCACCTCCTCCATATCATCCGGTGCAGGGGTACTTGAAAACCCCATGGAAACAGCAAATAAAAAAAAGAATATTATTCCAACGATTCGCAAATGCAAAATCATTGATCTTCTCCTGTTTTTTGCTTGTATTTTTGATTTATCACTATTCATTGAAACTATGCCAAGAACTTTGTATGAAAACACCTTTTTTTCCACTTGGACAAAGTAATTTTTAAATTCTAATTTGTTTCATAGTCGATTCTGTGGATCTTAACTGCTCCGGCCACTACTTCGAAAAACGGCTCTCCATTTTTAACTCCCACTGTTCCGTAACCAGTGGCTGTCGCCAAAAAACTCCGGAAATCTCCTTTAATTGATGGGTTGATGTAGAGAACCTTATCCACCGCATCATACCGAGCCCCGGTCAATCCTTGCAGCATAGAATAGCTGGAAAGAGCGCGCGCGTACCAAGTGGCCGCACTCATACTCATTGAATGGGTTGCGGACACGGCCATCATATCGGTCCCGGCAGGCTTTAACAATGTCCAATCCCTCTTTGATTCGACCTTTCATCATTAGGTGAGCAGCTACCTGGTATTCTATTCCAGTCCAGACTTCGTTGCTGTAGATAAAAGGAAGAGAAAGTTTTCCGCCCTTGGGCCAAGTACAGAGGAGCAGCCCACTGTCATCACCGAGGGCAAAACCGGGTCGCTGGGGATTGGCATGTTCAACAAGGGTTTCCTTCAGATTATACTTGTGGACGCTCTTAAGATGGCTTGTGACACTGTCTTGATCCAAGATAGGCCCAACGCCACAGACCTGGGCCATCCAGTCACCCAGAACTCCATCCGAAAGACACCCGATTCCGTATTGATATTTCGGTCCCTCTTTTCGAAGAAGCTCCAGAGCTTCTGGCGAATACTCTCCGATATAGCTTAGATCTGTTTCTGCCGTGGGATCTCCAGCCCGGAGTCCCTTCCATTGGATTTTCTGGATGTAGTATTCCCCGTCAAAAAGTTCATTATCCACGAATCCGCGACCTTTCTTAAGGAGCTCTGCGTAAAGAGTAACTTCGTCATCAAGAGCTTGACCCATTAGAACAGCTGCCTTGAGCGCGCCAAGATAGAAACTCGAGCACATGCCGTCAGGACCCCAGAACTCAACATCATAGGTGTTATGGTGGGGTTCAAATAAGGCTCCTTTGTGCCCGGGATCCCACTCTTTGATGCAATAATTTAGGCTTTGCTTGACCTTAGGCCATATTGTCTTCAACCATCTGGTATCCCCGCTGATCCGCCAGTCCCGGCAAACCTTCATGATCCCCCCAAGCTGGCCATCTGCTGCTGCGTGAAAATCGTGTGCAGGGGGTCGTATGGGAAGAGGTGTTCGGAATCTTTGGTGCCCCTTCTCGTTCTGACTGACGAAGAACTCGGTTTCCCTTAAGGTTCTTTCAAGCTCCGGGAATAGATGAGGCATGGCCTGGGCATAATTCCAGACGTGGGTGCATGACCCATGGCAACATCCGATATTGTCTTTGCATCCTTCATAGCACCACAGCCTCCCATCCTTTTGACGGAGGATCGTGGGTGATTTGAGTATGGTCAGATTCGAGGCAATGGCTTCAATGACTTCATCCGGAAGGGTTGTATTATAGAAACAGTCCCGGAACAAAGTGCTTCGGGTTCTGAGCGAGTCATAGTTTCTTCTCCAGTAAGCAACGATATCCTCTAAGCAGCTGTAACAACCCGCATACCAGGGCTCATATTTTTCTCCGGTGGTCTGAGTACCGCTTACTGTTTGAAGCTGGCTCGAAGCGACGGACTGCTCGGGATCTACTCCATGCCTCAAATTACTTTTCGGGACATACCAGCACAACATTAGCTTAACTATTTTTTCCTCACCTGGTGAGAGGTTAACAGGCACGAAAAGGCTAGCGCCAGGACTGTTCTTAACCGGCTCCTGAGAGATGATTTTTCCCTCTTCCACATTTTTCCATGCCATGGTCAAGGCATCAAACCATCCTCCCCGGAACCAGGAACAGTCAACTCGGGCATTGTCAGCATCAGTAAATGCGGCAAATCCTCCTTGGAGGTGCGAGGGAATGTTTTCACCGCCGGATTCAATCAGAGCGAATCCGTTTCCGATATTTTCAGTTCCCGCGTTGCCTTGGTCCACGGCCATGAAATTCCTGGCATTGAAGGAAAATACAGCTTTAACAGGTTTGGATGTGATGTTGACAAAGCGATATTCAAGGCCTGCTACAGGAAGGCTGGAGTTATGGGCATCCCCTGGAGTAAAGGGGCTCCAACCAATTAGCTCTATGTGGAGAGGGATATTAGGATCTTTGAACTTGATGGTAGCGAACGGAAACCTGGCCAGGAATGAGGACTCTGCAAACCGCGGCAGTCCATAGCTCTTTCCTCCTGAACCGTTGCCAGACCCAGGCATTCCGAAATACTTCCATTTTGGAACCGGACCCTCTATGACCCGGGCAGTGTTGGTCTCACCTTTGATGCACAGGGCGGAAAAGATAAGGGGTTCGTTGAATATGTCAGGTTTGTGGTGGAGAGAGACATGAGAAAGGCATCCTGTTCCTTCCAGGCAGATCATCCCTGCACCGATTCCTCCTAAAGGAAAAGCGATACGGTCCAGATATTCACCCTCATAAACGCTGTTATATGGCCTGTTCAGGGAGGGATTAGCGAAAATTGGAGCAGAAACAGAGATCATCAAAAGAAAAACAATGGCCCCTAACAAAGGATGATTTTTCATTTGTATACTCCTTGATTAGATTTTATTTTAATCATTGCAAAAGATCATCTTCCTGATTCCTAAAAATTTTTAGGTATTTGTGAAATTTGTTGTCCAATAGTCTTCAATATAAAGTTACTCTCTTGAATCCTCCTACCTGCGCAAACATATCATATGCAAAGCAGCTTGTATATGAATTCCTAAAGAATGTAGGGGGGGCTTGATGGACCTTTATCAATCCCTCCTTGTACAGAGCTAGATTGGTGCGGCAAGCTGTGACTCCACTGGGACCTGGTGATAGGGGACTTTGACATCCATGATGTTTATGGGCTTTGATTGCTTATGCTTTGTTCCTTGTATAAGGAAGAAAAAGTAGTTTTCTAAAAGACAAGCATTAATATATAATGAATGGAGCAGCATTGTGTTAGGAATGTATTGATGAATGTGGTTTCAAGAATTTTTTTGGGTATGGCGGTATTTAGCCTTTTGCTTTGTTTGACAGCGCCATTTCTTTATTTTTTGGGTCGGATAAGTGAGGGGAGTTATAAGTCAATATTTCTTTTGACCTCAATAGGATGGTTTGTCTTCTCGATCCTTCGCATCTCCATAAGAAAGAAATAGACCTATTGACCTGTGAGTTCAAAATGATACCAGCCAGAACCGATTTCTATGCGGATTGAGGCAGGAAATTCTTCTGCTTCTTTGATTCCCTGAACACCAGGTAAGAATTTTTGATCAGCATAAATTTGTTTTCCATTTTCTTTGAGAACGATATGAAACATTTTGAGTTTGGGGATAAACACTTCAGCTTCAGCATTTACAGGAATATCGACTTTCAGATCAATGTGATGAGGGGATTTGGTCCAAGAGCAGGTGATTTTTCCCAGAGGAGAGTGGATGGTTCCCGAAGCAAATCTTAAGTCTCTGACCATTTCAGGCTGGATGCGAATGTGTTTGAATCCAGCTGAATCTGGGGCTTGTTTGATTCCCGCTAGTGCTTTATAGAACCAGGCTCCCACACTTCCGAACATAGGATGATTGTGTGAGTTCATGCCCGGACCTGTTTTGTTCTGCCACAGTTCCCAGAGAGTAGTCGCTTCATTTTTGATCATATATCCCCAGCTGGGATAAGTGGTTTGGACTGCCAGGTCATAAGCCAGAGAGGAAGATCCCGTCTTAGTCAGCATCTCCATAAGGTATTTAGTGCCCATGATCCCTGTAGTCAGATGAGTGTTGTTTTGGTAAAGGATATTAGTTCTCAGGTTATGTAGAATTCCTCCTAAATCTTCTTCTGGAACCATATCTAAATAAAGAGGGAGGGTGTTTGAAGTTTGGCTTCCGCTTCCATAATTTTGCGTTTCAGAGTCATAATATTTTTCATGAAAAGCTATTTTTATTTTTTCTGCTAAATCTCTATAGGATTTGGCATCGCCTTTCTTTCCCAAAATATCTGCTATGTTATTAAGCAAAAGGATATCATAATAATAAAAGAACGAAGAGACCAGATTTCCTGGAGTGTGTTCCACAGACACCCAGTCTCCATAATGACTATGTTCCAGAAGACCATTTTCAGCTTCAGATTCAAGGAAATTCGCATATTTCTTAAGCCCTTCGTAATGCTGTTCAAGAATGCGTTTGTCTCCATAATATCGGTACATATACCAGCAGAGTAAGGGATAAGCTGTGCCCCAGGCAGGATCTGCAGGTCGCTGTCCCCATATAAAGGGAACCGTATCTGTAAGGGTCCCATTTTTATCCTGAACATCTTGGATGTCGTTGATGAACTTAGTGTAAAAAGCGCCCATATTGAAATTCATCATAGCGGTTTCTGCCGTGAGGTGGGCATCACCCAGCCATCCCATTCTTTCGTCTCTCTGGCAGCAGTCTGTAGGGATGGAGTGGAGATTGGTCTTTAGTCCCCATATAATCAGATGCTGAAGTTTGTTCAGAATAGGCTTGGAGCAGGAAAAATTTCCGATTTGATGGACTGAAGAATGCACCAGTTTTCCTTTGAGAGTGTCCCATTGTGGGACTCCGGGGTAACCTATGAGTTCCACATAACGGAATCCGTGATAAGTGAAGCGGGGTTCATATTTTTCTTCTCCTGCTCCTTTTAAGATATACACATCCTGAGCTTTAGCGCTCCTCAGATTTTCTTGATTAATTGACCCGTTTTCATACAAAAGCTCTGCATACCGCATCTGAACCTTGGTTCCCCTGGGACCTGAGACCGAAAGCTCCACCCATCCGCTGAAGTTCTGTCCAAAATCAAACACATAAACTCCTTGTTCAGGTTGGGTTATTTCTCGAGGTAAAAGGGTATCTGTAACTTTTATGGGCTGGACCATCTGAGCGGATAGTTTGCCTTTGGGGTCAATTCCCGTGGTGGCTGATTCCCAGCCTTTATCATCAAATCCCGGTTTATCCCAGCCTGGTATTTCATTTCGGGCATCATAGACTTCTCCATCATAAATACTATCCGACACAATGGGACCTTGGGCTTTTTTCCAGGTGGAGTCTGTAAAAATGGCAAGATGATCTCCTCCCTCAAGATCTATAGTGATCTGGAGTCTCAGAAGCCTTATCTCACTCCATCCTTTCCCTATGATCACTCCCACCGCGTTCTGCCCCTGGATCAAATGATGGGTGATATCATAGGTTGTATAGAGCACTTTTTGATCGCAGGTGGTGTAACCAGGATCAAGCACATTGTTTCCTACTTTCTCTCCATTGATCCTCAGTTCGTAATATCCCAGTCCGCATACAAAAGCCCTGGCACGGATAATGTTTTTTTGAACAGAAAACTCTTTGCGTAAAAGGTTATCTCCACTGATCCATTCTCCTTTCCACTCTTCCTGGTGAAAAAGCCCTGTGTCAAAATAGGCTGTTTGACTAAATGGGCTGGGAAAGTCATCTTTATCCCAAAAGCGGACTTTCCAATAGTAGGTTAGGTTGCTCTCTAAAGTCTTTCCTTTATAAACATTATGGATGGACTGTTCAGAATCAACTTTTCCCGAATCCCACATTTCTTGTGTTCTAAAACAAGGATCTTTTGAGACGATGATCTGATAGGCAGATTGTTTCTGACCCCGCTCTGCGTGTCGAAGTGTCCATGAGAACCTGGGTTTCTGCACATCAATGCCTAGAGGATTTTCGAGATATTCACAACAAAGATTTTGTGGGGAAAGAGGTCCTTTGACAATTCCTGGAAAAATAACCTGAGACAAACTCATAATAAAGAACAAAGCCAGCAAAACAATGATAAAATTGTCCCCTTTAAGCATATTATTCTCCTCTTTTTTATAATAAACTTATTCTTTTTGATCTGTCTTTGTCCTAGAGATGATTCTGTTGATTCTATCCATGTCAAATTTTTGGGTTCGGTCATAGTTGTAAATCCCGTTCTGCTCTTGTTCGATGTCGGTGAGTTGAGTGTAGCAGAAGCCACAGATGTGGTCCAAACTCAGGATAACATCGGTAAGGGCTTGGAGGCGGGTGTAGAATTCTTCCAAGGTACTGGGATCTTCACCGTAACCCCATGAATCTTCAGAGTGCTGAAGCTGAATATCAGGAATCCATTTGATTCCTCCGTACTCATCAATAAGATAGGGCTGACCCTTGTGTGTATTGTTTTGTTCTGGATTCCGGGTCCAAATCATCTTTCCCTCAGAGGGAGTAAGGAGTTTTCGAAGTTTTTCTGGATCTTGCTCATAGGTATGTTCTGTCCAGAGGTCTGTTTTGATATGGATTCCTCCACTTGAGTCATTGACAGGACGGAAGGGGTCCAACATTTTTGTGAGATCATAGGTTTCAATGAGCAGTCGTTCCAGTTTCTCTTCTCCTGCCCAGGCTTCATTAAAGGGAGTCCAAGCAATTATGGAAGGATGGTTTCTATCCCGGATGATAATATTTGTCCATTCAATGAGGAAATTTCGGGCTGCTTGTCCATTAGTGACATCAACTCCCCAACTCGAAGATTCACCCCATGTGAGATAACCTAATTTGTCCGCCCAGTAATGAAACCTCTCTTCAAAAACTTTTTGGTGGAGTCTTGCCCCATTAAATCCTGCTTTTTTTGAGAGAAGGATATCCTTTTTTAAAGCCTGATCACTAGGTGCTGTCCAGATACCATCTGGGTAAAATCCCTGGTCTAGAACAAACCTTAAATAGATAGGCTGGTTGTTGAGATAGATTTGGTTTCCTTTGGTATAGATTTTTCTCATTCCCGCATATGATTTGACCATATCCAATTCTTTTCCTTCAGGCCCAATGACTCGGAATTCCAGTTCATACAAAAATGGATTATTTGGAGACCAGAGATGGGGATTCTTGATCTCCAGCGAGCAGGGTGAGCCTTGGGAGGCTGCCCATTCTTTTTGGTTTATAGTTTTCCCATTCTGAATAACGGTTATTTTTAGTTTCAAATCCTCTTTTATTCTAAAAAATCTTGGAATAATAGTGATTTTTTTCTGATCAATATCTGGAATGATTTGGCAGGATTTGAGTCCATAGGGAGACACAGCTTCAAGCCAAACCGTCTGCCAAATACCTGTGGTTCGAGTGTAATGGCAACCTCGGGAGTTGAAATCAGGGCACTGTTTTCCTGCCGGTTGTATAGAGGAACGAACATCATCAAAAGCATAGACCACCAGGTTGTGGGTTGAACCTGGCTCCACAAGTTCAGTGATATCAAAATCAAACGAAGAAGTACCGCCCCAGTGTCTTCCTGCAGATTGACCGTCAATAAACGCTTCTGAAGCATAATCAACCGCACCAAAATGAAGTCTGATTTTTTTTCCTTCCCAAGACTCGGGAATGGTTATGTTTCTCTGGTACCATAGGGCGTTTATAAAATCCTTGTACTCGACTCCAGAGAGTTTGCTTTCCGGACAAAAAGGAATGGTTATGGTTTCCTCAAATTGAGAGCAGTTTTGGAATCCCTGCTGTTTTCCAGAAACACCAAAATCAAATCGATAGTTCCACTCTCCGTTCAAGTTGATCCAATTGCTTCTGAAAAATTGAGGACGCGGATGTTCGGGACGGGGGAGAGAAGTCCCCTCTTGATTGATGGCTTTCAGGTTTGCTGAACTAAGAACCAAGGTCAACAAAAGGAGATAAAGCAATGAGATTGTTTTTATTTTAGACATGTGAAATCCTCCCTAGATTTGTTGATAACTGATTTTCCTTAATAAGATAATAAAATAATACAGAAATAAAGGGAATGCAATTATTGAAAACATTTCTCTATTATGATTTTTTTTATATAATATATAAGCAATCACTAAGGATGGGTTCAAATTTTATTATGGATTATTTCAAAGAAACATTCAGAATGAAAATTCCTGAACGTCTGGAAACAGACCGGCTTTATATTAGGCCGTTGAAAAAAAAGGATTGGGAGCCTTTTTTTTCTTTTATGAGGGATGAGAAAGCAACCCAGTACCTTTCCTTTATTATGGAGCAGAAAACGTACAAGGGAGCTGAGGAACTTTTTAATATGATTATAGACAGATATGGAAAAGAAAATCAGATCTTTGCCTTGGCTATTATCAGAAAAACAGATGATCAATATGTAGGCGCTATTGGTGTCATTCCAGTGAAGGGAAGCACAGATGTGGAAGTGTTTTACACCCTTCTTCCCAAGTATTGGGGAAAAGGTTATGCCACAGAAGCCACTCACCGTCTTTTAGCCTATATCTTTTCCGAGTCAGATGTCAAAAGGATTGTTGCTTCCATCAATCCTCAGAACAAAGCATCAGAAAGGGTGGCTGAAAGGGTCGGGATGATTGATCAGGGTTTTGTTATGAAAAAACTTTATGGAGACAGAGTTAAGCTGTATACTCTCAGTAAAGAGCGTTTTTTCTCAAGATAAGACTTACTGAGGTCTAGGAATTTGACAAAGTATTGCTATTAAAATAGAATCTCTTTCATTTTAAAATGGATTTTGCGGATTGTTCTGTTTCCAAATGAAACTTTTTATTTGGAGGGAAAAATGTATTTTAATCTGAAAAACAGAAGTCTTACCAAGCTTCTGGATTTTTCTTCTCAGGAAATCAATTATCTACTGGAATTATCAAAAAATCTGAAAAAAGAGAAATATTCCGGAAATGAAAAACAGAGATTAATAAGGGAAAATATTGTCCTTATTTTTGAAAAGACATCTACGAGAACCAGATGTGCGTTTGAGGTCGCGGCATATGACCAGGGAGCTGATGTGACTTTCTTAGGCCCTAAAAGTTCACAATTCGGACATAAAGAATCTATCAAAGATACAGCCAGAGTATTAGGAAGAATGTATGATGGGATACAGTACCGTGGCTTTGGTCAGGAGGTGGTGGAACAGCTTGCAGAATATTCCGGTGTCCCTGTGTGGAACGGTCTCACAGATGAGTTCCATCCCACTCAAGTACTTGCTGACCTTTTGACCATGAAGGAGCATAGTGAAAAACCAGTAGAAGACATCAAATTTGCTTTCTTGGGAGATGCACAAAACAATATGGGGAATTCTTTAATGGTTGGCGCAGCGAAAATGGGAATGGACTTTACTTCAATTGGACCGAAGAAGCTCCAACCCAAAGCAAAGTTGGTAAAGGAAGCAGAGAAGATCGCTGAAAAGACAGGAGCCAGGATTCTTATCACAGACGACACAAAAGCTGTGGAAGGATGTGATTTCATTTATACAGACGTATGGGTATCCATGGGTGAACCCGATTATGTCTGGGAAGAAAAGATCAATCTTTTAAAACCTTATCAGGTGAATAAAGAGCTTATGGAATTGACTGGAAATCCCAAAGTAAAATTTATGGACTGCCTGCCTGCTTTCCATAACATGGAAACAAGGATAGGTCAAGAAATATACAAGAAATTCCATATGGAGAGTATGGAGGTCACTGAAGAAGTATTTGAATCTGAAGCTTCTATTGTTTTTGATGAGGCAGAGAATCGTTTGCATACCATAAAAGCCGTATTGGTAGCCACATTGGTGGGCACTGAGTAAAAATCATAAAAGATAAATCATCATTTTCATTTCAGCGTATGCCTTTTGCTGTTTGCTGTTAAAAAAATCTTGCATATCTATGAAATGAAAATAATAATATAAATATTGCCATTTTTTATGGATACTCCTGGTGATTTATTTTTATAATGAATCGATGGGGATTTAAAGCCTTGTCTTAAGGAGGCATACAAATGAAAACATTTATTTTGATGACCAAACTTGCCCCTGAAGTCGCAAGAAAAATAAAAGACAGAGCTAAACTGGGAAGAGCTTGGCTGGAGGAAGTCAGGGAGAAATGTCCTGAAGTCAAGTTTAAAGCCCACTACGCGCTTTTGGGATCCTATGATTTTCTCGATATTTATGAGGCTCCAGATGAAGAAACAGCAGCCAAAGTCTCTATGATAAGTCTTTCCAATGGGGCTTTTAATGCTGAAAGCTGGACCGCTATTCCTTATAAGCGTTTTTTAGAGCTTACAGAAGAAGTATAGACAGAATAGTCCGCCGGGGCAAAAAACAGGGACGGTTCTTGCCTTAAAAAGGGAGGAGCGTTTCCTGTTCAGTTAAGGAGAAAGCAGATGAAAGAAGCCTGTTTGATTACAGGGGGAGCTGGTTTTATAGGATCTAGTCTTGTCCGGAGATTGCTCAAACAAGGAAAAAAAGTCCGGGTCATTGATAATTTATCGACAGGAAACCTCTCAAACCTCAAGGATATTCTGGACAAAATTGAGTTCATAGAAGGCGATATCAGGGATCTGCGTATTGTTCAAAAGGCAAGCAATAAGATTAAATATGTTTTTCATCAAGCGGCTTTACCCTCAGTTCCCCGTTCCATTGAAAATCCTATTGAATCTAACCAGAGCAACATTGAGGGAACTCTTAATGTATTGATCGCTGCTCATGACAAAGGAGTGAAGCGGGTCATTAATGCAGGCTCTTCATCTGTTTATGGTGACTCACCTAAGCTTCCGAAAAAAGAAGATATGAAGCCCAATCCTCTATCTCCTTATGCTCTCACCAAGCTAACCGGGGAATATTATTGTAAAGTATTTAGCAATGTTTATGGTCTGGAAACCGTGACCGCTCGGTATTTTAATGTATTTGGTCCCCGGCAGAATCCTGAATCACAGTACGCTGCTGTCATCCCAAAATTTATCTATGCCTTTTTAAAAGGGGATCCCCCTACTGTGTTTGGAGACGGAGAACAGACCAGAGATTTTACATTTGTTGAAAACGTAGTGTATGCTAATGTTCTGTGTTCTAAAGTAAAAAAGACAAAAGGGGACATACTCAACATCGCCACTTCTTCCCGTATCAGTCTGAATGAACTTATTCATATGCTTACTGAAATAACAGGAAAAAAAACGGATCCTATATATACAGAACCTCGAAAAGGCGATATCAAACATTCACTTGCCGATATATCAAAAGCAGAGAAGATGATCGGGTATAAACCTATTGTGGATTTCAAACAGGGATTGATCAAGACCATACAGTGGATGCAAAATAATTAAAAAAAACGGGGACGGTTCTCTTTTATCGAGAACCGTCCCTGTTTTTGGCGGATTTTTAGGATTGAGATGAAGCTTTTGAGATCACTTCATGAAAAACCCTAAGGAAATTTCCTCCTAATATCTTTTTTATTTCTTTATCTTTATAGCCCCTATTGACCAACTCTTCTGTGATATGGACCAACTCTCCAGCATGAGAAATACCTTTTGGGGTAGTGCGGATACCATCAAAATCAGACCCAAGTCCTATGTGGTTGGTGCTCTTTGTGACTTTAATCACATGTTCAATATGGTCGACCACAGTCTTCACATTGATTTCTGGCATTTCTTGTTTTAGTTTTTCTGATTTCTCTTTGTATTCTTTTTGAAACGCAGCTGCTTTGTCCGGATCGATTTTTAAGAAATGACTTAGTTTTATAGGGAAGTCGTATTTTTTGATAAGTTCTTCTTTTAAGTCTTCCAGTTTTTTGAAATTTTCAGCCATCAGAAATTGAGGAAGATAATTGATTCCGATGACTCCTCCATTCTTAGCCAGTGCTTTGAGCATTTTATCACTAAGATTCCTGTGGTGATCTGATAAAGCCCTGCAGCAGGAGTGGGAGGCGACCACAGGAGATTCAGAGATTTGAAGGACATCCCAGAAAGTTTCATCATGGGCATGGGAGACATCGATGATCATTCCCAACCGGTTCATCTCTTTGATCACTTTTTCCCCAAACTCTGTCAAGCCTCTATATTTAGGCTCTGAGTCACCGGAAGCATCTGCCCAATCTGTGCGGAGCCAATGAGTGAGTGTCATGAGTCTGACATCACTCCGATAAAAAGACCGGAGCAGACCGAGGTCATCTTCAATGGCATACCCTCCTTCAATTCCGATCAATATACCAGTTTTCCTGTTTCCTCTGAGTTTTCTCATGTCATTAGGAGAAGTGATCAGAGTGAGATCCTCAGGATTTTTCTGGACAAGTTGATGAACCGCATCTATCTGGTTAAAAGCTTTTCTTACTGCAGTGTGTTTCTGAAGATTATTTTTTGGTGGGCCGACAAAGCACGCAAATACCTGAAGGTCTACCGCACCTTGCTTAAATTTGGGAATATCTATGTGACCTTTGGGAAGGTCCTTGGTTAAGTCTTCGCCTTTAAGTGCTCTGCCAATGGTATCGCAGTGCATATCGACCAGAGTGGAGTCCTTATGAAGGAAGTTGATGTGATGTTTTGGGTCAAGAAGATTTTCTCTGCAGTCAGCAAGAAATACAAGATTATCATAGTGATATTCGGCCGCTTGCTGCAAAAGCTCAGGTTCGATAATTTCCGGTCTATCCCCTGGTTTGTGATATTCGGGATGTTCATCGTCAAGTTCTCTGGTCAAAACATTTCCAGACCTCAAACTTATACAGGTAACTCCTTTAGGCAGGAATGCACTGTGGTCAGAGCCTCGGTAGTCAATGCGGTAATTCAATCTTTTTTTGAACTTGTCTTTCATATTTTCCTTGAGAAGAGAAAAGAATTCTGAAAAATCCCACATCCCTCCAACATAAAGGTCAAAGTCGCCTGTCCCCACCATATCCATGTTCATATATACCACTGTTTTTTTGAGTGGATAAATAGGATTTTTTGCGTAATATCTGGAACCCACCAGTCCAAGCTCTTCCCCAGCCCAAGCAGCGAACACAATGCTTCTGTCAGGATGGAAATTATTTGCTTGGATCACACGGGCAACTTCCAGCAAAACCCCTACGGAAGAGGCATTGTCATCAGCTCCATTGTATATAGAACCGTCGAGGCCCACACCCAGATGGTCGAGATGCCCTCCTATCAAGATGTATTCGTCCTTGAGTTCAGGATGTTTGCCTGGAATAATACTCAGCACATTAGGAGCTTCCCGGTCTTCATTTATAAAATGAGCTTCCATTTCTACGGTTACATCCAGAAGAAGAGGATAAGGTCTTTTCTCTCGAAGCATTTGACTCACGGTGTTCCGCCAGCTCTGTTTCTTCATATAAAATAATTTATCTAGAAGATAGCTGTTTGCGGTCATGACCACAAATCCCTCTGGACAAGTTCCTTTTTGGGCTCCTGCTGGGATACGCCATCCCCTTATACTTTCTCCTATATTCATTATGAGAACTCCAGCCGCATCTTTTTTCACAGCGGTTTTGATTTTTCTGTCCAGGGTTTTATCTTTCTTGGAGACCCCCTCAAGAAAATCAGGAGCGCCTGGGATGATAAGTACGATCCTTCCTGTGACATCCAAGTTTTCATAGTCATTCCAGTCATCCTTTTTTGATATGAGTCCATACCCGGCAAAAGCCAATTTGGCTCTCACTAAACCTGAGCCTGTGTTATTGTTCGGAAAGAAGTGATTGGAACGGCCGGGGAAAAATTTGATATGTTGAGGAGAGATAATATCAAAGCGGGTGGGAGGGGCAAAATGACGCCAGTTTTTAAAATCGACTTGCTGAAAATACGAGTCTTTTTCCCCTCCGGGCTTAAGGCCAAATTTTTCCATGGTTTCAGCTACATACTTTGCAGCCTCTAGATATTCGGGAGTACCTGATTTGCGTCCTTTAAAACTATCTGATGAAAGATATTCCACGTACTTCCAAGCTTTTTCTCCATCTGGCATTACCTGTGCTTGGGAGCTTAGAGAAAGATAAAAAAGAATAATACATATAAAGGATATTGATTTTTTCATGACTTGTCTCCTTTAAAGGAATGAAGTTTAACATATGAAGGGATAATCAGCAATTTTATTAAGAAAAAACAGAATTGGATAAGCCTTCTTGACTCTTAAATAATCAAGGGATTATTATTATTATGTGTCTAATTTTATTAATGGAGGAAAGTCAAATGACCCAAAAAAGCAAGAGGTTTGAATGTTTTTCCCTGTTATTGATTCTATGTATGGTGTTTGTTTCAGGATGTGTGGAGAAAAGAGGAGGAGAGTTAAGATTTGAAATAATTTTTCCTGAATCTATCCATACCGACCCCATATCCGGTAGAGTATTTGTTATGATAACAGAGAATAAAAGCCGAGAACCCCGATTCCAAATCGGCACTCATGGAATCCCGTTTTTTGGGAAGAACATTAAAAATTTAAAACCTGATGAGCCTGTTGTTATTGATAAAAAAGAGTTCGGTTATCCCTTAAAAAGCATCAGTGAAATACCTCCTGGCGATTATTATGTCCAGGGATTTGTCAATTTATACACAAAATTTGAGCGTTCGGATGGTCATGTTTTATGGATGCATAATGACCAGTGGGAAGGCCAGAGATGGTATAGGTCTCCGGGTAATCTTTACAGTGAAGCGAAGAAAATCAATATTTCGGAATCAAAAACAGGTGTCATCAGACTCGTATGCGATCATAAAATCCCTCCTGTTAAAATACCCCCTGATACAGAATGGGTAAAAAGAATCAAGTTTAAAAGCAAGATGCTTTCAGAATTTTGGGGCCAGCCCATATATTTGGGAGCCACTGTTCTTCTTCCCATGGGATATGATGAAAAACCTGATGTTTATTATCCAGTCAATTATATTCAAGGGCATTTTTCTCTTCGTGCTCCCTACGGTTTCCAACCAAAGGAGCCGGATCCGACTAACCGCTGGGCAGGTTGGGGGCACGAATTTTATAAATTCTGGATTTCCGATGAATGCCCTCGAATGCTTTTGGTTACCTTTCAACATCCTTGTCCTTATTATGACGATTCTTATGGAGTGAATTCACCCAATACCGGCCCATATGGCGATGCCATTTTAGAAGAACTCATTCCCATGGTGGAACAAAAGTTCCGTATCATCAAAAAGCCTTACGCCAGAGTTTTATCCGGGGGTTCCACGGGAGGATGGATTTCCCTGGCTTTACAGATCCTTCACCCTGAATTTTTCGGGGGCACTTGGTCTCTATGTCCTGATCCTGTGGATTTCCGCTATTTTCAGTGTGTCAATATATATAAGGACGAGAATGCGTACTATAAAAAAGGAGGATGGGTAAAAACCCCTACATCCAGTGACCGGTCTCCTGATGGGATTGTCAGGCTGACCTACAGACAAAGAAATCACATGGAACTTGCCATGGGAACCAACTGCCGCTCTGGGGATCAGATCGATATTTTCCAGGCTGTATTTGGGCCCATAGGGAGCGATGGGTATGTGAAGCCGCTTTTTGACAAAAAGACCGGAAAAATAGATCCGGAAGTAGCCCAATACTGGAAAGAGCATTATGACCTTAGGTATTATTTAGAAAACAATTGGGATCTTATCGGTGATGACCTCAAAGAGAAAATTCATATATATGTTGGAGATATGGATACTTTTTATCTCAATAATGCGGTGGTGCTTTTGGAAGATTTTTTGGAGAGCACCGAGGATCCTTATTATCATGGAGTGGTTAAATATGGAGACCGAGAGCCTCACTGTTGGGGACCTGACAGAAAAGAACTATTGAAATTATTCAAAAAGCATATCATTAATAACGCGCCGGACGAGGAAATCCATTCTTGGCTGTACTGAGTGAAGCTCAAACCATAATCTATCTATTTTAAAGATTTTTTAAACACTCTTTTTCTTTTGTGGAGTCTGGCATCATAATATTTCCAGAAAGCCTGGACTTTTTTGTTTGATTCCAGCTCGCTGTTTGTCTCAACCTGTTCTATTCCTTTTTGGATGGCGGTTTTGGTTAGGTCAGTCATAAAAACAGCATTGACCCCTTTATTCTGATATTCGGGGATAATACCGACCAGATAAAGATCTAATTCTTTAGGATTTTTGAGTGCCTTGAGGACATGTATAAATCCCAAGGGAAAAAGTCTTCCTTTGGCTTTTTTTAATGCTTTTGAGAGAGAAGGCATGATAATAGCAAATCCCACTAATTGTTTGTTTTGGTCCATTATAAGAGAGACAAAATCAGGATTTATATAGGAAAGATATCTTTTTTTGAACATTTCTGTTTGTTTTTGAGAGAGCTCTACTGAATAGAAGATATCCTTATAGGATTTGTTTATGACATCAAATATCTGCTCGGCATAGGGGAGAAGCTCTTTTTTTGATTCGGCTTTGAACAGGTTGAGTTTGAAGCGCCTCAGAACGATACGAGAAAGCTTTTCTGCTTTTTGAGGAACCTTTTCAGGGACTTTGACTTTGTATTCTACATAATCAATTTCTTTTTCAAAGTTAAACTTTTCCAAGTGTTGGGGATAATATTTGTAGTTATACACAGAAGCTGTGGTGGGGAGTTCCTCAAATCCTTTGATAAGCATGGCCTGCTGGTCAAAATTGGTAAAGCCCAGAGGCCCGTGAATTCCCTCAGCCCCTTTTTGGAGTGCCCATTCTTGTGCTTTTTCAAGAAGTTTCCCAGAGACCCTTTCGTCATCGATAAAATCAAATCTGGTGAAATTGGCGTAATGGAGTCTCCATTTTTTTATAAATTTTTTATTATAGATTCCCCCTATTCGTCCCACTATTTTGTTCTTCTTATATGCCAGCCAATATCGGGCATCACAGTAGTCAAATGCTGGGTTTTTATCCTTTTGTAAAGTATTTATTTCGTTTTTGATTAAAGGAGGAATCCAGAATTTATTTTTTTGATAAAGAGAGTGGGGGAAAAGAATAAATTTTTTTAGATCTTTATTGGTTTTAACTTCTTTTATTTCAACGGTCATGAAAATATCTCCTTCCCTAAACTATTCACAAAAATGTATGCACTCTCAAACAAACTTACCATGATTAATGTGAATGGTTAAATGAGAAATGTAAAATGGAAAAATAAGATCTCACAATTCATATTTTACATTTTCCCGCTTTTCCGGCAAGCTCGACTCAAAAATAACCCATGTATTATTTATAAAAGATTTTGTTTTTTGTACCACTTGATGATGTCTTCAATCCCTTTCCTAAATTCTGTTTCATGTCTGAATCCCAGCTCGTTTTTGATTTTTTTGCTGGTGTAGAGATGATAATATTTTCTGGTACTGCAGAGATATCTTGTGGAGACCAGCGGCTCATTTCCGGTTATTTTGGCCATGGTTTCTGAAAATTGAGCGATAGATAGCAAAACAGGATATGGAATTTTGACCACAAAAGGATACACTCCCATTTTTTGGGCTGTTATCTTCAACATTTCCCGCCAGGAATAAGCTTTAGGATCTGCTATATAATATGTTTTTGAACAGGCCTCCTCCCTTTCTGCCATGAGAATTAGGGCTTGAACTAAGTCTTTGACAAAACAAATGCTGGTCTGTGGATCTTTTTTCCCGATTACGGGAAATATGTGATTTTTTAAGAGCTTGAGAATAATAAAAAGTTCGTTCTGTCTGGTTCCTATGACATTTGGGGGTCTGGCAATGGTAACAGGGATCTTATCCTTAAATTCATGGACCACTTTTTCTGCATAAAGTTTGCTTTTTCCGTATAATGAGGAAGGTTTGCAGGTACAGTTTTCATCCCTGAATATGCCGCTGTAAACAGGTCCTGAAGCAGAAATACTGGATACAAATACGAATTTCTTTAGTCTTGGATTCACCTCAGAGCAGGCTTTTAAGAGATTCCTGGTGCTCAGAACATTGGCCTTATAATATGTTTCCCAGTTTCCTGCATTTAGTACAGCCCCAACATGAAACACATAGTCCATACCTTTTACACAGGGATAAAGAGATTTTTTATTTAAATAATCCCCTAATACGAATTTCACTTTTAGGGATTTGGTCCATTTCAGGTCACTGTTTTTTCTTCTCATACAAGTAACTTCATATCCTTTCTCCAACAGAGCTTCTGTGAGATGGCTTCCAATGAATCCGCTGCTTCCTGTGATAAGAGCTTTCACTCGTTCTCCTTTTTACAAGCATTGAGTTCTTTTTTAAATTCGTTGTACAGTATTTTAAGTTTTAATTTTTCCGGGATTATTTTTCCAAAAATCAATAATAATCTATTCATGAAGCCAGGAATGATAATCCTTTTGCCCTTCAATAATCCTTCTATGCTTGTTTCTGCGATTTTTTCCGCAGGTACCACAAAAAGTTTTCCTTTGGCTCCGTGAACATCGGTTCTTAAATTTGACTGAATATTGGTTTTTATTCCGTTTGGGCATAAAAGGCTGACTTGAATGGAAGAATCTCTCAGCTCTTCTCTGAGGGCTTTGGAAAAGGTCAGCACAAAAGATTTTGAAGCAGAATAGATGCTTTTAAATGGGATAGAATAAAAAGCAGATAAGCTGCATACATTGAGAATAAATGCGGAATCCAGTTTTTTCATAGAAGGGATAAAAAGATGGGTAAGAAAAACCAAAGCCCTTATATTGAGCTGTATCCTCAGTTCATTATAGGACAAAGATGATTCTTCAAACACAGTGCAGCCAGTGACACCAGCGTTGTTTATCAGCGTGTTCACAACCAATCTATTTTGTTCACAAAAGCGATAAATTTTCTCCGGGGCGTTTTTTTCTGTAAGATTTATTCCCATAGTGAATACATTCACCTGATATTTTTTCTTTATATATTCAGATGTATTTTCTAGATTATCATCTGGCAGAGCCACGATAATGAGATTCATCCCTCTTTTTGCACACTCTTCAGCAAACGCTTTTCCAAGTCCACCGCTTCCTCCTGTGATAAGGGTGTATTTTTTTTTATTTTTGATGGTCATTTCACCTCCATTTTAACCCAATCTATTGTTTTTCTAATCCCTTTTTCTAAAGAAGTAGGCCTATATCCTAACTCTTTTTTAGCTTTACCGCATGAAACTGACCAGTTCTGGTTTAGTTTTTTTGCCATTTCAGGTGTTATTAACGGATATTGATTGAAGATTTTTGCTAGATTTTTCGTGATTTGGGAAAAGGAAATTATGGTAAAAAAGGGCAGTCTAATTAAAAAATAATTTTTTTGTGAAATTTTCTTTAAATAGTTAAAGAAGTAACGATAGGAAGTATTTTCACCGCATAATATATATTTTTCTCCTGAATGCCCTTTTTCCATAGCTAAAATATGACCATTAATAACGTCATCTATATAAACATAATTACCTATTTTATTTCCTTTTCCTGGAAGAAAGGGCCACCTTCCTTTTATGTATAGTTTCATTATTTTTGTAATGCTGTTGCTTTCTCTAAAGGGACCTGGACCGTAGATCCGAGTTGGATGAACTATCACAACATTTATTCCTTTTTTGACGTAATCAAGAGCTAATGAATCGGCTTCTGCTTTTGATTTTTCATATTTTGTAAAATATTTTGTTTTTCTAATGGTGTTCTCATTTACCTCATGGTTTATTGAGGGACCAAATACTCCTGCTGTTGATGTTAAAACTACTTTTTTAATTCCTAAATTCAGAGCAGCTTCCATTACGTTTTTTGTCCCTGTTACATTAATGTCATAATAGAGACGAGGACTTTTTGTCCACATTTTTGTTATAGCCGCTGTATGAAAAACATATAGGCAGCCCTCCATAGCTTTGTGAAGACTTATGGGATTAAGAATGTCTCCTTTAATTAATCGAACATTGGGATGTTTTATTGAAGCTGTTTTATATTTTGAGCGAAATAGGGCATGAACGATATGATTGGCTTCTCTAAGCTTCCTCACTAAAGCACTTCCGATAAATCCTGTTGCGCCAGTAACAAAAAATCTCATTTTATGTTTCGGGTTAAATTTATTTTCATTTTTGTATTAAAACAAATCGAGGCCCACTCAGTAGAAAGGGCCAGAATAACGTGAGTCATAAAAGCCGTCCAGATGGTTCCTGTTTTAAAGGTTATCATACAGAATAAGAATCCCAGAATTACAGAACCTATGGTCTCCTTATAATCTTTGTGCACGTGAAAAAAAGCATAAATGAGAATATTTATAAACACAGCAGGCCAAAGTCCGAATGCCCTTAAACATGAAAAAAACAAAATTCCTCTGAGCAGCAGTTCATAAGCAAAAAGATATATGATCCATGATAATGCGCTGATAAAAAGCAGTCCTTTACTCCATTGATTTGTTTGAATTTGAGGATATTTTTTTTGGTTTGAAGGATGACGCGCCACCAGGATACTGAGTGGGATGATGATAAAACAAAAAGCGAGTGTCCAGTATACTGATTCTGTAAAATTTACAAATGAAAATCCATGATAAGAGGGTTTTTCGGAAAATATGATAAAGAACACAAAAGAGGGAATGAATCCATAAAGAAAAATACCAACTCCCCGTTGGTATAATATCCAGATGACTTTTGTTTTTTCTTTCCCAAATTTTTTGATAAATCTGTTTCTGATTTGGTGTGAATGAGAAAAAAGGGAGTATAGAATAAAGGAGGATAGAGCAAGAAGACTGGAAAGGAGAGCTCCCTGATAAACTGAAATTATTTCAAAGAAAGCCAACGCTTATTGTCCCCGAATAAGCATTATTAATCTTTTGTTATAGAGCTGCATGCTTTACAGACTCTAAGTCGAGATTAAGTTTGTCCCTGACTTGTTTGAAAGCCTGTACGGTCTTATGGATATCTTCTTCAGTATGGGAGGCTGTAGGAATTAATCTAAATAGGATGATCCCTTTAGGAACAACCGGATACATAACTCCTGTGATAAATATTCCCAGTTCCCTTAATTTTGAGACAATCTGCATGCCAATTTTTAAATTGCCTGCGGGCACATACACGGCAGTGATGGGAGAACGGCCTTTTCCGATATTATATCCTATATTGGTAAGACCTGACTTGAGTTTTTCTGCATTTTCAAACATCTTTTTTCGTCTGGCTACTCCGTTCTTTACTATTTCTAGAGTCTTTTTAATAACCTCGACATAAACGATGGGAAGGCTTTTAGCAAAGACCTGAGTTCTGGCATTATACCTTATCCAGTCTACTACTTTTTTTTCTGCAGCAGACACTCCGCCTATGGCAGCAAACGCTTTAGCAAAGGTCCCAAAATAGATGTCTATTTTATCCTGCAAATTGAAGTAAGAAGCTGTACCTTGTCCAGTATCATTCATGACACCAAATCCATGGGCATCATCTATGAACAGTCGGGCATCATATTTTTCTTTGAGTTGGCATATATTGGGGAGATCAGCGAGGTCGCCTCGCATTCCAAAAACTCCTTCTGTAACGATGAGAACACCACCTTTTCTGTCTTTGTTTATTCGTTTTAAGTGGCTTTCTAAGCTGTTCATGTCATTGTGTTGGTAGGCACGGAATTTTCCAGGAGCGAGAAATGTCGCATCCAGCATAGAAGCATGTGAAAGCTTGTCAATAACAATGGTATCTTTTCTCGCCACCAGAGAAGATATGGTTCCCAAAACACCTAAATAACCATAATTAAATAGAATAGCTGATTCCTTTTCAGTAAAATCAGCCAGTTTTTGCTCTAATTCCTTGTGAAATTTTGTGTTTCCGGTCATCATTCGGGATCCCATGGGAGCGCTTAGAGGGTATTTTTTTATTACTTCCTCGGACAATTCTTTGATTTTCTTGTTTTCAGCCAACCCGAGATAATTATTGATAGACCACTGGATACATTTTTTTCCATTAAAAATGGTTTTGGTACCAGGAAATGGGTCTAGGATAGGTCGGGTGAAGAAATAATCGTCTTGAGCACGGAATAGTCCGAAATAACCGCTGTCAGTATCACATTTATCAAACAAGTCCATTTTTTACTCCAAAAAATAGTTTTAAAATATCCAAATTTTAAAATATCCAAATAATAATGGTTATTTATACCAAAGCAAACTCACAGAGTCAATGCCTGAATTATTCCTAGAATCGAAGAAATGTGAAATGTAAAATGTGAAATGTAAAATGTGAAATGTAAAATCATAACGTTTCACGTTTCACCTTTCACCCTTAATGTTTTCCTCTTTCATCTTTCACCATAAGTTCTTATGTTGCAGCAACGTGATAATTTCCGGATTGGGCAACGCAAAAATTTCCGGATTGGCCAAAATCGGATAAGGTTCTCTTTAGCGGCACACCGCGAGGAGGATCTAGATGGCCAAGGAAGTTAT
>Ga0180434_10002257_pt1 | contig 26166 bp, 20 predicted proteins | sample SS_ome_7_FD_132453 | JGI IMG/M metagenome (GOLD analysis project Ga0180434, IMG submission 132453) | Hypersaline lake sediment archaeal communities from the Salton Sea, California, USA - SS_1_D_2 metaG | ecosystem: Environmental > Aquatic > Non-marine Saline and Alkaline > Hypersaline >... | reverse complement strand
TTGCCGGACTTGACCAGTTTTGCTATGTAGTTCTGGGCGGCGTGGTGGGGTACGCCGCACATTGGGACGCGGCCGGCCTTGCCGCCGTCACGGGAGGTCAGCGCGATCTCAAGTATTCGCGACGCAACCTCCGCGTCCTCGAAGAACATCTCGTAGAAATCGCCCATACGGAAAAACAGGATGCTGTCGGGGCAGCTCTCCTTGGCGCGGAGGTACTGGCGCAGCATTGGGGTCAGATCCCGTACCGCTGCCTGAGGGGTCCGAGTACCACCTTCTGAGTCGGCCTTACTCAACGTTCCATTCCTGCGTGCGCTCGGCGCGGTTCATCCGCCCGGCGCGTCGGCACACGCTCGGTCCGGTGCAGATGTCATGGCCCTGGCGGTTACCTCACCGTATAGGGTCCACCCTTTGGCTTCAACAATCTCGACCTGAATCTCGTCGCCCACGTCTATTCCATCGCGCCGTACCCGCGCCACTCTGTAGTTTCTCGTCCTGCCGGTCAGATACTCCGGCTGTTGCCGACAGAGACCCTCGACCAGGACGCTCTGTGTCGTTCCGACCAGTGCGTGCATCTTCTTCCGGCTGATCTCCTTCTCTCTATCGAGCAGGGTTCTGTGCCTTTGGACGATGACGTCAGTCGGTATGTGTTCGGGCAGCGATTCGGCGCTGGTCGCCGGTCGAGCCGAGAATTTGAATACGTATGCGGTATCGAACTGTATCTGCTCCAGAGCGGAGCGGGTCGCTTCAAAATCGGCATCGGTCTCGCCGGGAAATCCCACGATGATGTCCGTTGTGAGTCCGATATCGGGCACGGCGGCACGTGCCAGTTCGACCTTGCTCAGGTACTCCTCTCGCGAATACCCTCTATTCATCAGGCGGAGAATGCGGGTCGACCCCGACTGCAGCGGGAGATGCAGGTGTTCGCATACGTACGGCACGTCGCGTATCGCTTCCACCAACCGAGGGGACATGTCTTTCGGATGCGAGGTGGTGAATCGGATCCGTCTCACTCCGGGGACGTCGTTTACCATCTCGAGCAGCCGGGGGAAATCGGTTGTACCGGGCAGATCCTTTCCATACGAGTTGACGTTCTGCCCGAGCAGGAATATCTCTTTGTACCCGTCATCAACGGCACGGTGTGCCTCATCCAGGACGAGTTCAGGCGGTTTGCTCCGTTCAGGACCACGAACCATCGGCACGACGCAATAGGCGCACCGATTGTTGCATCCCTCGGCTATCGACACCCAGGCGCGGACGTTTCCCTCCCTGAGACAGAATTCCGCCTGCGATCTCACGGGTCGAAGCTGGCCGCCCGCGCTGATCACAGGCCCTCCTTCGGTGTTGATCCGTTCGAGAAGCTGCGGCAGGTCATAAAGGGCGCCCGTGCCGAAGACCAGATCGACGTGCGGAAGCTTGTCGAGAATAGTGTGTTTCCCCTTCTCCGCCATACAGCCGCCGATACCGAGAATCAGTTCCGGTCGCCGGCGCTTAAGAGGTGCAAGCTGTTCCATCCGGCTGTATACACGCTGTTCGGCATGTTCGCGGACGCAACAGGTGTTGAACAGTATGACGTCCGCCTCCTCCTCGCGGTCGGTAGGCACGTATCCCCTGTCAACGAGCATGCTGAGCATAATCTCAGAATCCCGTTTGTTCATCTGACAACCGAAAGTGCGGATGCACAGTTTCATCGGTACGCTACTAACCCTTGATAGACGGTCGCTTAGGCAGCCGAGACGCCCGCCCTCCCTAACGTGTTTTCCCATGTCGAGACAGGGCAAGAATCACACCGGGACGATTCCCCAAACCCGTTGGTTCTCACAAGAAAACCCGATCGCGTTGCTTGTAGTATTCTACTCCAGTAGAGCACAGACGTCAACGCAGGCGCCTCCTTTTTCTTGGCTGACCGGAGCCGAAACATTTCCCTGCCTGTCGTCGTCCACGATGCAAATTCCATGTTTGCGTTGGCGTTCCCGCGTTATGCTGCTTGACAGTGTAGTGGGGGCACGTATACCATTTCACTAACATAATTAAATCAGTCCAGCGGTCTTGTGCGGATTTCACGATTTATTCATGACGCAACGACGGTCAGTAACCACGGATTGGTCGTGAGACAGTGTGCTGCGAGATTCTCCTGACAGGCGTGGAGAAAGGGGGTGAATGTTCTTGAGAAACGGACGAAGGTTGGTTGCAATGGCGGCGTCGGTAGCGCTGATCGGCCTGGTATGCGGGTGCGCAATATTCCAGCGCGGGCCGAGCGACGAACAGTTGCTCACCCAGATGCTTGCCGGCTGGGTAGGTGCCATGGAGGAGGGAAGCGTCGAGACAGTCTTGAGTTTCTATTCCAAGAACTACATGGGAGCGGAAGGGGACGGCTACGACGAGTTGGAGGGACGGCTCGAACAGATTGTACCCGCTCTCGAGCAGTTTGATGCCAAGCTTATGACCGACGAGACCATGATAACCATCGAGGGTGACAAGGCTACGCTGACCCCGATAACGATCGATTCCTCCTTCGGCACGATGGATCTTACGCTCGAAGCTACAAAGGAGGGCGGTACCTGGCTCATAACCAGCACTGAACTCCAGCAATAGGGGGAACGGGGACGAAGGTGGCTTACCGGCCGGGCAGATGAGGTTCTCATCTGCCCGTTCCGTATTTCGGGCCTCGAACGGGTTAAACTCATGGTGGCGTGGCATGGCTGCCTTGGCAAGCTGTGTATCAGCGTTGCCGGAGGCAGGTACTCGAAGCATGTGTGCGGCTAAGGGCCTGCGACATATTTGTGGGTATTCATATCAGAACCCGTCGTAGGGGAGGGTCTTGTACCCTCCCGCGGGAGGCCGCAAGGGCCTCCCCTACAACGCGGCATTGGTATTCACTCGCCGGCGATGCTGACGAGCCGAGGCCATTTCCTGTGAAGAATCTACAAAGCCCACTTTTATGTCGCAGGCCCGGCTGCTAATGCCTTCTTGTTTGATCAGGCCGAGCAGTGGTATAATGTGCACTGGCAGGTAGCCAAGAGCATGGTTTTTCGTCGGAAGACCGACCTCAGGAGGTGAATCGCCGTGCGTGTGTTCAGAAACGCCGGAATAGGTCTTGCGTGCTTATGCGTTCTTGCTGCTGCTGCATGGTGGTCGGCGGATGTGATGGCTGCATCTCGGGTGCGTCCTGCCGGCAGATCCTTCTCGGGTGTTTCGTCGGTAAGCAGGTCTCGCGCGACAGGCAGAGGCTTTAGCCGGACGCACGGTAGTTTCGGAACGGCGCGGACACATCCTATTACCAGCGGCATCCGTCAGCCCCGTTCGGTCGTCCACTCTTCGTCGAGTCGGGTGCGCAGCAGCCCCGTGAGCTCCATAGGTTCTCCAGAACGCGTTCGGATCCGACCAACCGTATCTCATCACCCGATTGTGCGCGACCCGGTGCATAGCGTCGGGCGTGTCACGCATTTGAGGCACTCATATGGGACACCGCGTTACTGGAGTCCGTATTATCATCATTGGAGCCCATACTACTACCACCACTGGCGGCCGTACTATTATAGCGGATGGCGATACTGGTACCCCTCGTATTGGCATTACAGCCCGTGGTGGTGGTACTCGTACTACGACACGTGGTATCCTTATTGGTACGATTCGCGGTGGGCCGGCTGGGGAGTTGGTGGTACGTGGCAGTACAGCTCGCGGTACGATTGTCCGGATCGAACGCGAGTCGCGGTTACCGAGCGCGTTGTTCCGGCGGGGAGACCGCCTGAGTATGCCGCGCCCGACTACGGGACCGCCGATGCGGCACAGGCAAACATGTGGTTCGAACAGGGCCGGTACAGCAGCGCTGCGGAGGTGTACCGCCGTCTGACCCTTGCTGACGACAGCGATCCTCTCATTGGGCTGGCGCACGTGCATTGTCTCGTTGCGGACGGCCGGTACAGGTATGCCGCGTATGTTCTCCGAGAGACGATTGAAGACGATGCGAATTGGAACGAGCTTTTCATGCACGTACGTGGCTACTATCCCGACTGGGGCGTTTTTGTGAACCATGTCGCCACACTGGAACGGTACGTTGAGGACAACCCGGGGAATGTCGCCGCGAGGTTTCTGCTCGGGTATGCTTATCTGTTCTGGGATCGTTGCGACGATGCTGTGTCGCTATTCCATGAGGTTGTTACACAGGAGCCACAGGACCGTGGGGCTCGATATCTGCTTTCTCTTGCAGAGGAACGCGCGAACCGCCCGCGTCAGAGTTCCTGACCCGTTCTTTCGCAATGCTGTGCCACGTGACGTGGGGCGAGAATACAGCTACGGCACAGGACATGATTGCGCAGGCTAAATCCAGATTCGATAGGTTCAGAGAGGGCCAGAACTGTCTTTTGCTATGACTCGGCCAACACAGGTGTGCGGTTGTGGAGAGCTCATACATAGCGTGAGGCGGGACAGGTGCATGCATAGGGGCGCGAAGCCGACGGCATTCTGGATTGCTGTTCTGAGCGTGGCTGCAGCACTCGTCTATCCCGGCACAAGCTTCTGTGCCGTAGTCCAGCCGGAGAATCTATGCAGTAACGGCGGATTTGAGCTGCTCGACGAGCGCGGATTCCCCGAGGGCTGGTCGGCGTTCCACACGGGACGGTTCGGTGAAGATGTCGTACTGGGCGTGTCCGACGACAGCCGTTCCGGGGAACGCTCCTTCTCTTTTGCAGTCAGTGGAACCGACAAAGCCGGGCTAAACCGGCGTCATGCGCCCGGGACGGATGTCGGTTCGCTTATACCGTTGGTCAAGGGTGTGGCGCGTTTCTGGTACAAGGCGATAGAGTCGCGTTCGGATGGTGACAACCTGCGTTTCTACGTTATAGCCATGGATGAACGCGGTGAGTCCGAGCTCGGCAGGGCGGAGTACGTGGTGCCGGCAGCGCACGTGGGAGACGGGCAGTGGCATGAGGGCGTCGTCGAGTTCGATTTTTCGACGAGCAGTGCTGCGCGGTATATCCACGCAGCTCCACGCGTGAACGAAGGCGGACGGGCATCACCCGGCGAGATACTGTTTGATGACGTAGTTGTGACCCGTCTGGGGCCGCGTCTGAAGGTGGATCGGTTCGGTCCCGAGAGAGCGGTGGCGAGGGTCGGCGAGGAGCTGGTGTTCCGCGGCTCGATCACGAATCCGGGCGACGACGCAGCGGTTTCGTTGCGAGCGTCGCTTCTGCTGGACGGGAAAAAGTACGGTGATACGGTGAACGTATCTCGACTTGAACCGCAGGAGACGGTGAACGTCGAGTGGACGTATCCGGTCGCTAACGAGATGAGCTCAGTTGCGGCGCTTGCTGTCAGCGCGAACAACGTCAATCCGGTATCCTCGGTTTCGTACTTCGCGGCAGTACCTGCCAATCCTTTGCCTGCCGATGTCGTGATCGAGGGCGAGAACATCAAGCTGACGTTCGGGTGCACGGTTTTCGGCTACGGACCGGCGGAGCTGTTTGTTCGAAGCGGCACCGATTGGAAAGAGGTAGCACGCCTAATGTCGCTTGGCAGAGTGTCTTTTCGCTCGGAGGACGGCACGGTTCACCGCCGTCTGCTCTGCGGCGATCTGGCCCACCACAGGGGGCATAAGGCGCTTTTCGCCAAGGACATCGTCGACGCCGACGGTGATGTGTGGCGGTTCAGGTTTGGGTTTGAGGCGGGCGAGGACGGGAACAGCATTGTCGCCACGTATACGGTGCGCACCGAGAAGGACGAGAATCTCCTGGCATTTGGCGGTCCGGCTCTCTATATCGGCGACGGCACTACCGGCGAGCAGAAGGAAGATGCGCTCTTTCCCGGGCTCGAGTACCTTGAGTCGGACGAGATCTCCTCGAGTACGCTCGATATCCATCCGCCGCACAATGCGCGGCGGGTCCCTCATCCCAATAAGATTACTGTCCCGTTGATGGCGGTGAACGTGGACGAACACCTCGTGGGTATCACCTGGGATCCGCTTCAGAAGTGGGATGGGACATACGACCGACCTTGTGCGCTGTTCGCCTCGCCGAACACCTTTGAGAGTATGGCGTGTCACGCCATGGCGCTGTTCGTGCCGAGCTGCCCGCACTGGGTGGCAGAAAACGCAACGGAGGCCGCTGAGCCGTACCGCTTGCGAGCAGGTCAGAAGCTGGAACTGGTCGCGGAGATGTTTGCAGACTACCCGGTAGAAAGCTCCATTGCGGCTGTTCGGCGCTGGATCGAGCGAAACGGAGTGACGCAGCCGCTTGATCCGCCGCACGAAACCCTTGAGGGGGAGGTTGCGTTCTCTCTGAGAGCGTATACCGACACGTTGTGGGTTGATGAGGAGCAGAAATGGCACAACACGCTGGATTGGGACCCGTGGCCGTTGCGCCGAAATCCGGCGTTTGTCCACCAGCTTCTTCTCGGTGCGAGATATGTCGAGGACGAGCAGACCGCCGCTCGGTGCGCGGAACGTGCGTCGTCCGTCCTCGAGAAGATGTCGCCGGGGCAGCTCGGATTGGACCTCGCGTTTACGGTGGGTCATGTGGAGAAAGCTCTCGATGCTGAGCGTGCTCGTATCAGGAGCCTCATTGGAACGCAGCAACCTGAGGGGTACTGGGCGTTCGATCCGGACCTGTTGAACGAACGTGATACCATTCATCACAAAGACTACCATATGTTGGGCAAGAAGGGCGATGTTGAGCTGGGATTATGTGCCAATTCGGCATATCAGATACTGAAATTCGCCCGGATTTCGGGAGATTCGCGTGCATTGGATGCCGGACTCAAAGCGCTCGAGTATATGCGCCGGTTCGAGGTCCCTCGGGCGGCCCAGGTGTGGGAAGTGCCGGTCCACACTCCTGACGTGCTGGCAGCCGCGCACGCGGTGCTGGCCTACCGTGAGGGGTACATGCTGACAGGCAACGAGGATTACCTTCATGAAGCCATTCGCTGGGCGTGGACCGGGCTGCCGTTCATTTACATGTGGAACAACAAGGATATGCCCTACATGCGGGACGCATCAATCCCCGTGTTCGGCGCGACGTGGTTCACGCACAGCTGGTTCGGGCGAGCGGTACAGTGGAACGGGCTTGACTATGCGTACGCGCTGCTCAAGCTTGCCGAAGTGGATACGACGGTACCGTGGCAGAAGATCGCCACGGGTATAACGGTAAGCGCAATGTACCAGCAGGAAGAGGGCGGGCAATATGCAGCGTTATACCCGGATTCCTACGACTTCATGGCAAAATCGAAGGCCTCGTGGTGGCTCAGCCCGTCGGGGATACTCCGTAACGTATTCGCACTGCTTGATAGCGATCCGGATGTCAGAACTGCAACGATAGAGGAAGGCGCTGCTGCCACGGTGCTGGTCAGTTCGGGGGCGGAGATAGAGAATGTCGGACGGTGGCGGCGTGGAATAAGCTTCGATCTGATACTGCCCCGCGACGAGACATCCTACTGCGCCGTGGTATCTGTTCCTCGGCCAGACAAAGTGACTGCGAACAGAGACGGGTTAGAACAAGTCATGGACCTCGAGGTGGTTCAACAGGGATGGAATTACAGCGACGAAAGGAGGACGCTTTTTGTCAAGACGATGCACCGACGAGAGCGTGTGCGTGTGGTAGTCAGGGAAGCACGGGAATGATCTTCGGTCGCGTTGCTGCGACCGTTGTCTCCCGATATGGTGAGCTGGTGTCGGTTCCGTGGGCGGTCTGCTGGAAGATGGAGGTGAAGTTGGTACAATGTATCACGGAGTAGACAGGAGAAAGTTGGGTGACAGGAGAAAGGGGGAACGACGAGGCTTCGGCCCGAGTACCGACGAGGGTTATGAGAGACGAGCCGGGCGCGGCGAAGCCGCACGGGGTAAACTGAAGAACAGGAGAAGACGGATTCGGCGCGAAGACAACCATCTCGTAATGGATGATATCTGGGAGGGCTTTGACGAGGAAGAGGACGTCGAGTGACGTGACGCGCTAAGTGGAAACTCGGCGTGAGGCCGATGTTTCACTGGGAACGTTGCTCGAGAATCCTATCGTCAGCCGAGTTCAAGGGGGAGGTCGTGTGACGAAGCGCAGTAGTGATTCCGCGTTCTGGCTCAAGGTGGCACTGTGGTGGGTAGTCTGCGTCACCCTATTGGTGTCGACTACCGCCTGTGGTGCAGAGACGTCTGCCGAACGCAAGGGGATAGGTATTTACGCGAAGAACCCGGCGTACTGGGAGTATGCCGGCGAGCCGGTGCTGTTGCTGGGCGGGTCGGTTGAGGATAACCTGTTTCAGATTTCGGATCTGGAGGCTCAGCTCGATCTGCTCAGATCCGTGGGCGGTAACTATGTGCGCAATACCATGTCGAGCCGCGACGAAGGTAACGTGTGGCCGTTCAAGCGGGCGGACGGGCGGTACGACCTCGGCCGGTGGAACGATGAATACTGGCGACGGTTCGAGGAGTTTCTCCGGCTAACGTCGGAGCGGGGCATAGTTGTGCAGATAGAGGTCTGGGCCACCTTTGACTACTATCGGGAACAGTGGCGCGAGAACCCGTTTAACCCGAAGAATAACACGAACTATTCGTCCGAGGATTCCGGTCTGCCCGAAGCGGTGGGCAGTCATCCGGTAGCCACGGAGAACAACTTTTTCTGGTCCGTACCCGGCGAGCGGAACCAGCAACGGGTGCTGCATTACCAGGGTCGTTTCGTGGACAAGCTGCTTTCCTACTCATTAAAGTTCGGCAGTGTCCTGTACTGCATGGATAATGAGACCGCAGTGACGCCGGAATGGGGGAAGTACTGGTCGGAGTATATCAAGGGAAAAGCCGAGGAGGCGGAAATTTCCGTGCACACCACGGAGATGTGGGATCCATGGGACCTGTCCCATCCGAAACACAGCGCCACGTTCGACCACCCGGAGACGTATTCGTTCGTGGACGTTTCGCAGAACAACCATCAGACAGGGCAGACGCATTGGGACAACGCTCAACGCCAGCGGGAACGCATAGCGGACGCGGTTCGGCCGATCAATAACGTCAAGATTTATGGTGCTGACGGCGGCAGGTTCGGTAACGACCGGGACGGTATCGAGCGGTTCTGGCGCAACATTTTCGGCGGCATGGCGTCGGCGCGGTTCCATCGACCTGCTTCCGGACTTGGCTTGAACGAGAAAGCGCAGGCGAACATCCGGAGCATGAGAATGATTACGGGCGAGATGGATATCTTCACGTGTGCGCCGCACAACGATCTGCTCGCGGACAGGGAACCGAACGAAGCCTATTGCATCGCGCATCCGGGCAGGGAATACGCGGTCTATTTTCCGGACGGCGGCCAGGTGACGCTCGATATCGACGGACTCGATAAGCCCGCTATCTGCAGGTGGTTGGATATAATGAGGAGCGAGTGGAACGACCCGGTACGCGTCGAGACGGAGAACCGATTGTTGAAGCTGCGATGTCCCTCACAAGGGCACTGGGCAGTGCTGGTTCGATAGGTTGGAACAGACCCGGATCGGTATCAAAAGGGGGTAGGGCGGGCGTCTCGTCGAAGATGCGCCGTGGCGAGGCGTGCCCGCCGGTACGATCGTGTAGCGTTAAGTAAATGAGTCACGATCGAATGCATATTCGAGAGACGGTAAATTGGAGGCGGATGACAATGAGAAACATGAGTGTTCTAACGATTCTAATACTTATTGTGGCTATTTCGGCTGCCAGCGGCGCGGATCAGCCTGACCAGCTTGTCCGGTTCAAGAAGATAGAGTTGGGCGAAGCGCATGCCTGCGAAGCGGCGGTTATCGTTGACGTGAACCGGGACGGCAGGCCCGACGTGGTGTGCGGGACGCACTGGTTCCAAAACCCTGGCTGGACTCCGCACAAGATGCGCGAGCTCGAGCCTATCGACACGTACTATAACGCGTTTGCAGAGATGCCGATGGACTGCAACGGCGACGGGTTTGTGGACGTCGTGACGTGCGGGTGGATGAACAAGACGATAGAGTGGTACGAGAACCCGAACGGGCAGGAAGGCGTGTGGAAGAAACATCATATCGAGTCGCCAGGCAACTTCGAGACGGCGATGACAGCGGATGTGGACGCTGACGGCCACGTTGATATACTGCCGAACCTCCCGGGCGGTGCCGTCTGCTGGTACAGCTTGAACCGTGACGATTCGGGTGCGCCGGTGGGGACGTTCACGAAACATCATGTATCGGACAGAGCAGGCGGCCACGGGCTGGGGTTCGGCGACGTTGACGGAGACGGCCGTGATGATATCGTGCTCAGCTACGGCTGGTTCAAGGTGCCGGAAGACCGTATGAACGGCGTGTGGGAGTTGAAGGAGGAGTTCCAGTTGGGTTCAGCTTCGATACCTATACTCGTTCACGATGTCAACGCCGATGGTCGTGCGGACCTGATCTGGGGTGCCGGACACGATTACGGTCTGTACTGGCTCGAACAGGGCGCGGACGAAGAAGGAAAGCGCGTGTGGACGCGACACGAGATCGACAAGAGCTTCTCGCAGGTCCACTTCCTCACGCTGGTGGATCTCGACGGAGACGGCGACCGGGAACTAGTCACCGGGAAACGGTACAAGGCGCATAACGGTCACGATCCCGGTACGGACGACCCGCAGTGCGTCTACTATTACGAGATGGATCCTGCCACGACGGGATTCACGCGGCACGATATTGACGTGGGCAACAGAACTGGTATAGGTTTACAGACGGGCGTCGGTGATGTGAACGGCAACGGGAAACCCGACCTGGCGTGTCCTGCGAAAAGCGGACTGTTCCTCTTTGTGAACCTGGTCAACTGAGGAAAGTGGGCGCGGCAAGCGGCGCCCCTATGATGTCAGCGAGGGTTTCTTCGGCAGGACGGGGACAGATGGGGCGGAAACAAATGTCGCGAGGCCGAAGCGTATGGAACGCGTGACGAGGTGCAGCAGAAGGGAGTTTCTCAGTGTCGTTGGGCGCAGTGCTGCTGCAATGGGCTTGGGTGCAGCGACCTTCCGTTCGACGAAGGCGACGGCGGCGCACGCGGAAGCTAACGACAAGATCCGCGTCGCGGTGATCGGCTGTGGCGGGATGGGCAACCATCATCTGGACGGGCTACTCCTCCGCGATGATGTGGATGTCGTTGCAGTGTGCGACGTATACGCGCCGAGGGTTGCGGACGCGATCAAGAAGACCGAGGACCGGGCGGAAGGGTACAAGGATTATCGGCGTATACTCGACCAGCCGGATATCGACGCGATATTCATCGCGACACCGGACCACTGGCATGCGCTCATGGCAATCCACGGGTGCCAGGCGGGCAAGGATGTGTACGTAGAGAAACCGCTGACGACCACCATTGCCGAAGGGCGCGCGATTGTCAACGCCGCACGACGTTATAACCGTGTCGTGCAGGTGGGGACGCAGCAACGTTCGATGCCGCACTTTGAGAAAGCGGTCGAGATAGTGCGGAGCGGTGCTCTGGGGACCGTCACGACAACCCGGACATGGATCGGGCCGAACGGCGTGATGGGATACGAAACGCCTCAAGCGGTGCCCGACAATCTTGACTGGGAGATGTGGCTCGGGCCGGCACCGTGGGTGCCGTACAGCCCGCAGCGGTTCTTCGGGTTCCGCGCGTTTCACGATTATGCAGGCGGCGAGCTGACGAACTGGGGCCCGCACCTCGTGGACATCGTCCACTGGGGAATGGGACAGGACAGACCGCTGACAGTTCAGGCGGTGGGCGGCAGTTACACACGGTTATCCGGTTCCGACGATTACGAGACGTTGGAAGTCGTCTACGAGTTTGACGGGTTCATGATGACCTGGCAGCAGGCGCACGGGCTCGAGTACGTCGGAAAAGGATACGGCACGATGTTCATGGGTACCGACGGGAGGCTCATGATTGACCGCAACAGCTACGTTGTGCTGCCGGAGTCGAAAGGGATACCTGAAGGGAAACCGGCCGAGTACCACTGGTTCGACGTCGGGACGCACCACGACAACTTCTTCGAGTGCATGCGGACGCGTGAGCGACCGAACGCGGATATCGAGATAGGACACCGGTCAACGAGCACGTGTCTGCTGGGCAATATCGCGCTGGCTGCACGACGGACACTCACGTGGGACGGCGAGAACGAACGGTTCGTCAACGATGAACAGTCGAACCGTCACCTGTTCCGTCCCTATCGAGCGCCGTGGCATTTGTGAGGTTGCCAGAAAGACTTTTCAGAGATGATGAAAGTGACAGCGGATAGGGCGATGATCAAGCGGATATTAAGCGCAGTTCTTGTCATTTCAGGGATATCTCTTGCGGTTTTGCCTGGCAGGGTATGCGCCGAGGAGACGCTCGCCGATCTGGTAAAGGCCCTTTCCGGCAAGGACGAGTTGCTGCGGGTGGAAGCTCGGCAGCACCTGCCGAGCTTCGGTGTGCAGGCTATCCGCCCATTGATCCCGCTCGCAGGTGATGAGGACCTCGCGGTGAGCAAGCCGGCTTGCGACGTATTGATGGACATCGCTAACGAGGTATCGGCGCCGGGTCGTGACGCGGAACGGCGTGAAGCGTGCGTAGTGTTCATTTCGATGCTAGCGGAGGGTCAGCCGGAACGAACCAGGACATACGGGTTACGGTTGCTCGCTATGACGGTACCTTCGAGGTACGACGTGGCACCCATCGCTGCGCTGCTCCGTGACTCCCAGTATCGTGAGAAGGCGCGCGTGACGTTGGAGCGTATCGGGTCGCCGGAAGCTGTGCGGGCGTTACGAGCGTGCCTGGAAGACGCAGACGCCGAGTTCACGTGCGCGTTGTTGCACTCGCTCGGTATGCTTGGCGATTCGGACAGCGTTGCGGCGATCACACCGCTTACGAGACACGACGAGGAGTCAGTCCGGCTGGCGGCGGCACGTGCGCTCGCGCGTATCGGTGAACCCGCGTCGGAGGGCGCGATTGCGGCCGTCGTGCAGAAGGCCACCGGAAAGACCGAGGGGGTTGCTGCCGATTCGTTGCTCCTGTTTGCCGATACCGTTGTCCGCAAACACGGCGACAAAGCGACCGCACAGCGAATCTACCTGAACGTGCTCGATTTCGCGCGCGGACAACCCCTCCATTGTGCAGCGCTTGTGGGGCTTGGCAAGGTGGGCGATACCGCGACCGTCCCCGTGATTCTCGATACCGTCGATACGTCGAGCGAAGACGTTAAGGTCCGCTTGACGGCCGTCGAGGCTTTGAAACGTCTTGACGACGAAAATGTTTCTTCGCTGTTGAGACGCGAGTATCGGAAGCGGCCGCTGCCTACTTGTGCAGTTATTATTGAAGTACTTGGTTCGCGAGGCGATCCTGAGTCGCTCCCGCTGCTGATTGACGCAGCGGAAAGTCCTGAAGAGTCATTACGGTTTGCAGCCTTACGCGGCCTTGGTGAGCTTGGAGACCCAGGTGCGCTTGACACGCTGGTCGAGGCGGCACGGAGCGGTTCGGGAGAGGAACGATCGGTTGTGGTAGGAGCAGTCGCCGAGTTGGCCGATAGACTGAGAACGCGCCGTGACCGTGACGGTGCGGGAGAGGCGTATGCGCGTCTGCTCGAACTGGCTTTGGACGATCCGATGCGTAGGCGTGCGCTTCGCGGGATCGCGTTCTGTCCGGTACCGCAGGCTGCATCGTCCGTGCTGAAACACGCGGACAATGCGGCACTCAAGGATGATGTGATCGCGGCGTTGGCCGCAGTTGCTGCGGTGCTCGAACGCGCAGGAGAGGAACGTGACGCCCTTCGAGCGTACGAGAAACTGTACGCGCTCGGCCCATCCATAGACCAGATGCGGCCGATCGTGCAGAGGCTGAAAACGCTGGGCTCGACGGTCGATGTCGCCCGCGGCCTGGGATTCGCGACGAGCTGGTGGCTCATCGGACCGTTCAGCGACGAGGGAGGCGAAGGGTGGGGGACGGCGTATCTCGGCGAGCCGGAAGTCGATCTGAGTCGCACATACGGCAGCGGAGACGCGCAGATCGGCTGGAAACGCCACGTCACGTCTGAGGAGATGGGCAAGGTGGACTTGCTCTCGACGATCGGCCGGCACGACCACGTCGTCGCATACGCCTACACCGAGATAGAGGTCGCCGAGGACTGCGACGCGGTTCTGCGGCTCGGTGTTGACGACGGCGTGAGATGCTGGGTCAACGGTGAGCAGGTCTGGGACAATTATGTGAATAGGCCGCTGAAAATCGACGAAGACAGGCCCGAATGTCGGCTCGAATCAGGCGTCAACCGCATCCTGCTTAAGATCAGTCAGAATAACATGGGGTGGGAGTTCTGCATGCGTATCACGACGCCGACAGGCGAGGCTGTACCGTTTGTGCAGCTTACAACCAGCTCCACGGAGTAGGCGCTGTGGGAGGCCCGTCCGTCGATCCGGTGTTAGATGGAGAGAACGCACTATGGCAAAGATAGCGATGATCGGGGCGGGAAGTATCGTTTTTTGCAAGACGCTCATGATGGACATCATGGCGACGGAAGCGCTCGCGGACAGCGAGTTCGTGCTGATGAGCCGCACGATGCCGAAGCTCGACAGGATGAAGGCGTTCGCCGAACGGGTGATCAAGGAGAACGGGCTTTCTGCGAGGGTGAGGACGACGCTCGACCGACGTGATGCGCTCGACGGTGCGGACTACGTCATCGTCATGCTCCAGATAGGGGGTGTCGAGGGGTTCGGGCACGACTACGAGATCCCGATGAAGTACGGCGTTGACCAGTGTATCGGCGACAGCCTCGGACCCGGCGGTATATTTCGTGGCTTACGCACCATCCCGGTCATGCTGGACATAGCGAGGGATATGCAGGAACTGTGTCCTGATGCACTCATGCTCAACTACGTGAACCCGATGGCGGCCGTCTGCTGGGCGCTCGGCACGGTGCCGGGTCTCGAGTTCGTCGGGCTGTGCCACGGCGTGCAGACGACGCTCGACCTCATCGCGCGGTACGTCGGCGTGAAGAAGGAGGATATTGATTATCTCTGTGCCGGGATCAATCACATGGCGTGGTTCCTGAAACTTGAAAGGGACGGCGCAGACCTTTATCCGACGCTGCGCGCCAACTTCGAGAAGCCGGAGTATTACGTGAACGAGAAGGTGCGCGGGGAGGTGTTGCGCCATTTTGGCTACTTCATGACGGAGAGCACCGGCCATCTGTCCGAATACGTGCCGTGGTTTCGCAAGGATAAGAAGGCGCTTGATCTCTACTGCGACGAACCGGCGTTCGGCGGTGAGACCGGCGCGTATTATACGTGGTGCAAGCTCATCGCGGACAAGTACCGTGACGTTGACGTGCTCGAGTCGGAGTCGACGGAGCTCAGCGGTCGGAGCGTCGAATACTGTTCGTACATACTCGAATCGCTCGAGACGGATGCGGTGTTCCGGCTCAACGGGAACGTGCGCAACCGAGGCTATATCACGAACCTTCCTGAAGGCTGCTGCGTGGAGGTTCCCATTTACGTTGACAGGATGGGACTGCATCCGACGACGGTCGGCGACCTGCCGCCGCAGTGCGCGGCTATGAACATGAGCAACGTGACGGTCCAGGGGCTGGTCGTTCAGGCTGCGCTTACCGGCGACCTCGAGTACGTTTTCCATGCGGTCGCGATGGACCCGCTTACCTCGGCGGTGCTGACATTGAAGGAAGCGCGCGATATGACGGTCGAGATGATTGAGGCCGAGCGCGAGTGGCTTGATCAGTATAAGCAGAAAACCATCAAGGATGTGCCCACAATCAGCATTCCGGAGGGAACACAGGGCGTCGATGTGCCGCTCGATCCGGCGCTCGCCATCGTCCACCGGTTCGGCGAACTGGCTGAGCGCAAAGCCGATTGAAGGGGCTGTGAAGAACATGATGGACTTGAACGTGTGTACCGTTATGATGTGTGTCGTAAGGAGCCGTTTCAACAACGTGCAGCGTACCGGGAGGTAAACGGAGATGCAAAAGCGTCTATACAAGTGTGAGGCATGCGGCAAGGTGTTCTCAGTAACGGGCGGCGAGCTTGTCGGCGATGCGCCGGGGCGTCTTACCGAGGGGGTCGAGGTGACCTATTGTCCCTACTGCGCCAGCGATCGGATCGAATTGATTTCATAGCTCCGGGCGAGGTTCGTCTTTGCTGGAGAAGCGGACGGGTTCACAATTCTAGGGAACACTTCAAGGACTGTACGCGGCAGTTCGTAACTTCCTCAGTCAGCAGGACGTCGGTCATCTCGCCTTGAAAAATCTGCAATCCGTCCCATGGGGTCCTATCTTCACTTCGGCCCGGCGACAACATCGTGGACACCAGCCGACATAGGCAGTTCGAGCCCGGTTTATGTAAATCCTTTCGTATACGCCGCAGCATTCGAACAAGATGCTGATATACCTCCGCCCTGTTCCGGTTGGTGGTGGCACACCGTTCGGCTCAGGCGTCGTGCCCTGCTTGGTTCTCTTCAGTTTTCTCTGGTTCTGCATCGCCGGTTGGATTCTCAGCTTCCGTCGCTCGCGGGCGGCTGGAAAGCTTCTCTATGGACGTCCATACGAAAAAGACGCCGCTCCCAACAACGACCGCGGCGATAAGCGATATGGCAACAATGAGAATAGCGTCAGTCACGCTGCTGGATCCTTTCCCTAGTTTTGTCCTCGTGTTGCGGCAAGCTCTTCGCGCTGAATCTGGGCCACGAACGCGAAAATCCGGTCAACGTGCCGTCTGCCTTCCGGTGAGGCCTCGACGTCAACGAACTGGATGCCCATAATTCTCATGGTCTTATCGACGGAATCGTCGCGACAATGCCGCACCATTCCCGTAAGCTTTATCTCATCCTCTTCGGGGACGAGTTTAAAAGCCAGCTTCAACCGTGAGTCGACATCGATATCACGCGACTGACTTTTCGGCACGCGGACTGCAACTCCCCCGGCGCTGATGTCCACAAGGTTGGCTCGCAGCGCTTCGAAGCGCTCCTCGTACGTCCACTTACCGTCCTTCTTGTGCTTGAACGTGGCCATGCGCACGAGGATCGACTTCGAAGACGGCGGCGCGACCCGATAATAGGCGCGTCGCTGGCTGTTCTCGAGCACTTCCGGGTAGGAGACTACAAGAGTGCGCACCTTACTGCCGGTGCCGAGCGTGAACGTGGACTTGCCCTGCACCCGTGCCTCGAAGAGGAACCGCTCTAACCCGGTAGCGAAGTGGACCTCGACCTCGGTGCCGCGCGCGAGCGCGATATAACGTCCCGCGTCGGTTGGGATGTCTAAGAGCACGGATCGCCGGCCGGACTGCACGTCGATATCAAATAGTCTGCTCTTGTAGGTGTGGGCGATCCTGCCTTTGAATACCCGTATATCGGCCGGGGCGTTGAGCGAACACGCCGCATTGAGCCGCTCAAACACGAGAGACGGATCGCTGATGATATTGAGTTTCATGGAGCTACCTCCACGCGAGACGTGCCCCGCTTGTAGCGTGCTGCCGGTCTGAAAGGCGGAACCGGTGAAGGGTGTGATGCAGGACCATCTTCGTTGTCGCTCTGGTTGGAGTGCCACGTCTCGATAGATGTCGTCAGCTCGTCCAGCTCGTCCCGGAGCCCGCCTATCTCTTCCATAAGAAGCCGCACGTTGTCTGCCAGGCCCTTGTTGACCTCGAGCAGCTCCTGGTGTGCTTTCAGCAGTTCCCTGAGATGCTCTTGGTCGGTGAGCGTGGGGTGCGGGTCTGTTTGTTTACTGAGCGTGTCTCTCTCATGTTCCTGTTCCGCTACCAGCCGTATGTCGTCGAACCAGACGGTGCCCGTCCCGGCAATAACGCATCGCACCGTCACAAATGCCATCTCCGGTGGAGGGGTAACGGAGGTTTGGACGTACGTCCAGTCTCCGGTGCCGCAGATCGGGTATCCGACGGAGGTGGTGACAAGGCGAAGCAACTCCTGGGACCTTTCGCCCCAGCACTGAAGCCACAGCGCGGCGTCTGTGACTTCCTTACTTCGTATGTAGCCGGAGAGAATCAGCTTTTTTCCTGCGGGAAGCGTCCCAACGTGCTGGTACCAGTTGTTGTAGACCTCTTGATCGTAAGGGTTCCCTATATGCAACATGACAGAGCGTTTCCCGGAACGATGCACCGTTTCGTCCCAGACCGCCTCCGCACCATCTGCGGGAGCAAGAAAGTACGCCCATCCCTCCGGCCGGCCTTGGTCGCCGTCCTCAAATCCGGGATTTCTGAGCAGGTTATCCGAGTTGTCTTGTGCGGCATATGCGCGCGGCGTCACGAGGAGCGGGATCGACGCTTGAGCAGCCAGACACACGGTAAGAACGAGCACGTGGGCGTGAACCGCAGAACGCAGCTTTCTCGACTGCCGTGCCACCGAAAGCCCCTCGGAATGTCAACTGCCTGCAGAACAGACGCTCAATGCAGAGGATGCAAGCGGACGTAAACCCTGTCGCCCAGCGCTTTCTGGGTCAGCCTCTGCCTCCTTCCGCGACGGAGTATAGCACTCACCGCGCGAAAAGTCAAAGGGTCACGCCATTACGGATGGGGGTTGGAGGATGGTCAAAAAATGCTTGCCAACTCTGGTTTGATCTGGTATACTGTAGTTCTGAGGGGCCAAACAGCATCGAATAGCAGGTGAACCGTCCAGGGGCGAAATGCTGATTCATGCAGGTCGGAAATCACGTCACGCGGGGTCAGTGTGTTCTGGATCGGTGTATGCTGTTTGGAGGTGCGTCACGCTGGTCGAGAAGTTGGATTTGGGGAAAGGGAGGCGGCTCTCGTCGAAGCCTGGGAAGGAGGAAAAGAAATGAATAAAGCGGATCTGATCGAGGTCGTGGCCAAGGACATGAAGAGTTCTAAAGCCGGTTCAGAGCGGGCAGTGAACGCCGTTCTCAACGGTATTGGCAAAGGGCTGAAGAAAGATAAGAAAGTCCAGCTCGTTGGGTTTGGAACCTTCGATGTTCGCATGAGAAAAGCGCGCATGGGAAGGAATCCGCAGACCGGCGCTGCGATGCGGATCCCGGCAAAGAAAGCCGTTGGTTTCAAGGCCGGCAAGGATCTCAAGAAGAAAGCGTAACGACGAACACAGTCAGATTCGGAAACGGAGTGCTCGAGCAGGACGCGGGGGCACTCCGTTTTTTTTTAGTACCGGCTATACAGGAGCAGTGAGGTGGCGACTGGGGGAGAAGTATTTGCCGATTTGGTACGCATGGCGAGGTTCCTCAGAAGCGATAAAGGGTGCCCGTGGGATCGCGCACAGGATGAATCGAGCCTCGCCCGGTGCGTCCTGTCGGAAGCGCGGGAGCTGCACGAGGCGGTTGCCTCGGGTGACAGTGCGCATATCCGTGAGGAGATAGGCGATGTGTTGTTCACACTGATCAGCATGGCGGTGCTGGCGGAGGAGAAGGGCGATACGTTGCTTGTCGATATGCTTGGCGAGCTGGAAGCGAAGATGATCAGACGACATCCGCACGTATTCGGCGCGGAGAACGCCGCTACGGTTGAAGAGGCGCTTCGCCACTGGAATCGAGTGAAGAGATCGGAGAAAACACGCGGGTCGTGATCGGGGAGCACGTGTGTGTGATGACGAAGACGGACTCGGTAACGAAACGGATTGAAAAGCTGAGGGAGCTTATTCGTTACCACGAATATAAGTATTATGTTGAGAACGCGCCGGAAATATCCGACTTCGAGTTCGACCGGCTCATGGCGGAGTTGCAGGAGCTCGAAAAGAAACACCCGAACCTCGTCACCGCAGACTCGCCGACGCAGCGGGTGGGCGGGAAGCCGCTCGAGGCGTTCGAGGTTGTTGAGCACCGTGTGCCGATGCAGAGCATCGACAACACGTATTCGGTAGACGAGATCAGGCAGTTTGATGAACGTGTATCACGGCTCCTCGACGGAGAAGCCGTGGAGTATGTGGTGGAGTTGAAAATAGACGGCGTCGCCGTCTCGCTACTGTACGAGGACGGCGTTTTGGTGCGCGGTGCCACGCGTGGCGACGGACAGCGCGGGGACGACGTCACGGAGAACCTGCGAACCGTCAAAGAGATACCGCTGAAGCTCAGGCCTGTCAACGGTGTACCGGCCGTGCTCGAAGCGCGCGGCGAAATCTATCTTCCCAAAGCCGAGTTTCAACGTATCAACAGGGAAAGGGAAAAAAGGGGAGAACCCCTTTTCGCGAATCCCCGGAACGCTGCTGCCGGTTCGCTGAAACTTCTTGATCCGAGGATCACGGCGACGCGCCGGCTCGGTCTGTTCTCGTATGGAATCGGGTATACTGAGGGGGTCGATCTCGCCGCGCACGAGCAAGCTCTCAACCTGTTGGAGGAGTTGTCGCTTCCTGTGAACCCTTCCTGGAGAACCTGTACCGGTATCGACGAGGTTATAGAGTTCTGTTTATCTTTCGCCAAGGAGCGCGCAAGGCTGCCGTACGATATCGACGGAATGGTCGTGAAAGTGAACTCGTTCGAGCAGCAGAGGCGTCTCGGTTCGACGGCGAAGAGTCCCCGTTGGGCGGTAGCGTATAAGTTTGCCGCTGAACGAGCAGTGACCAAACTCAAGAGTATTGTGGTGCAGGTCGGTAAGAGCGGGACATTAACCCCCGTAGCGAACCTCGAGCCTGTCAGTCTGGTGGGGACGATCGTCAAGCGAGCAACCTTGCACAATGCCGACGAGATAGAGCGCAAGGACATTCGCGCCGGGGATACGGTCCTTGTCGAGAAGGCCGGTGAGATTATACCGCAGGTCGTTGAGGTCCTCTTCGACAAGAGAACGGGGAACGAGAAACCGTTCAAGATGCCGGCGCAGTGTCCGGTGTGTGGCGCGCCGGTCACAAGAGATCCCGACGGGGTATATCACCGCTGTCATAACATTTCATGTCCGGCCCAGATGAAGGCCCGAATCAGACATTTCGCCAGCCGGAATGCAATGGACATTGAGGGGTTGGGACCGGCGCTTATCGAGCAGCTTGTTGACCGCGGCCTTGTAAAGGGTGTCTCGGACATCTATAAGTTGGAGGTCGACAGCCTGGAGAAGCTTGACCGGATGGCGGCAACATCTGCCGGGAACCTTGTCGACGCGATAGAGGAGAGCAAGACCAGGGACTTATACAGGCTCGTACATGCGCTCGGGATCCTCCACGTCGGTGTTAGCGCCGCGAGAGCATTAGCTGCTCGGTTTGAATCGCTTGACGCGCTGGCCGCGGCAGGTGCGGAGGAACTTGCAGAGATCGAGGGTATCGGGTCCGTCGTGGCGCAGTCGGTCATTGATTTCTTTGCCGATAGGCGCAATCGTGGTACAATAGAGCGGCTTCGGGACAGCGGTGTGAACATGCACAGGCGCAGAGAGCCGTCAGTGGTCTCCGGCGGTCCTTTAGCGGGTAGGACGGTTGTTCTGACCGGCAAACTTGCGGGCTATACGCGTGATGAGGCCGCGAAAATTATCGAGAGGGTGGGTGGTAAAGTCGCCTCAAGTGTGAGTTCGAAAACCGACTATGTACTTGTCGGCGATGAACCGGGGTCGAAGCTGGAGAAGGCACGCCGACTCGGTGTGCGGGTGATTGACGAGCCCGAGTTTGAGCGGCTGGTGCGCCAGACCGGTTGAGGGACATACGGGATGCCTCTTGGTGTGGATAAGGTAGAGCGTTAGCGATGTGACAGAGGCATTACGCAAGGAATCGCGCTGTTATGGATACAATGTCTGAAACGGTGGTGACCCGCGCCATTATCGATCTTGGTGCTGTAGCGCACAACCTTCGCGTTGTCCGGAAAAGCGTGACGCGAGGCGTGAAGATCCTCGGGGTGGTAAAGAGCGACGCGTACGGTCACGGGTTGGTTGAGGTAGCCCGTGTCCTTGACGGTGAAGGAGTGGACATGTTCGGTGTCGGGGACGTACGTGAGGGCGCGTCTCTGCGTGCCGCAGGTATCCGGAAACCCGTACTTGTTCTGAGCGCGATGCCCGAGCGGGCGACTCCCGAAGCGATAGACAAAGAGCTGACAGTGACGGTGCCGTCGCTCCATTTCGCCCGGCAGCTCACGTCCGTAGCTTCCAGCAAGGGCCGTGTGGTGAAGGTGCACTGTGTTGTGGATACGGGGATGGGCCGAATAGGTTTTCGCCCGGACAGTGCTGCCGAACAGATAGCGGCGATCCTGCGATATTCGAACATAGATATCGAGGGGATCTGGACGCACTTTCCACGCGCTGGGGCCGAACGGGACCCGTTTACGCTGAATCAGATTAAAGTTTTCAAGAATGTCGTGAAACAGTTGGGAGATAGGGGGGTGCCGTTTGAGCTGACACATATGGCGAACAGCGCCGGCCTTATTAACTACCCGACGGCCCACTGCGAGATGGTACGAGCCGGAATCGTCCTGTATGGAGTGGCGCCGACGAAGGCGTTACGGGGCAAGCTTGATCTGAGGCCGGCGTTGCGTTTTGAGACAGAGGTGGTCTTCGTGAAATCGGTTCCGGCGGGTACGCCGCTCAGTTACGATCATACGTACGCGACCCCGGGTGACGCGGTAATTGCGACGCTGCCACTTGGATACGCGCACGGATTTGATTTACTGTTGTCCAACGCGTGCGAGGTGATTGTGCGCGGGCATCGCGCGCCGGTGGTCGGGAGAGTCTGCATGGATCAGACGCTGGTGAGCGTTGGCGGGATACCGGGAGTGAGCATTGGTGACAAGGTGACACTTATAGGGCGGGAAGGTAACCAATCTATCACCGCTGAGGAGATGGCGGAGAAAGCTCACACCATACCGTACGAGATTGTCACCCGCGTTGGTAAGATGGCGTACCGCGAGCACGTCAATGTGACGAGATGAGTGCCGTTCAACCTGCTTGGCGGGCGATCGCAGCCCGTAAGCCTCATCATGAGTATGACTTACTATATTGACGCCTACAATGTTATCCATTGCAGCACGCCGTTGAGCGGGCTCGCACAGAAGAGCATAGCGGCCGCCAGAGACCTCCTTATCAAAGTGCTCAGCGAGTATTGCACGGTATCGAACGATATGGTGGTACTGGTTTTCGACGGTCGGGCCGACCCGTCGACCTTGGCGAGGTATCCGAACCGGATCGGCAGCTTACGGATAGTATACTGCGATGCTGCGATGACCGCTGACACGTATATTGGTAGAGCCGTCTTCGAGACCGATAACAGGCTTGCGGTAGTAGTGGTGACTGCGGACGGCGCGGTCGCCCAAGGTGCTCGCGGGATGGGCGCACTTGTGCTGAGGCCCCAATCATTCATGGATCGCATTAAGCCGGTTATCTCGGCTGCGGCCGCTCGCACTGAAAGTAAAACGCCCCGGACAAGCCGGTTCGGTATGGCGCTCTCTGAAAGACTGAGTGAGGAGACTCGGGTGGCTCTGCGCGCTCTCCGCACTGCAGTCGCGCCGCGCGATGGTGATTCGGATAAGGCGCAACGGACAAAGAAATGAGGAGCCCGGCATTAGGCCGGGCTCTCAATATGGACAACAAATGGGTGGCTAGCTAGCTCGCTTTCTTCACGTTCGCGGCTTGCGGTCCCTTTTCCCCTTGAACGATGTCAAACTCTACGCTTTGACCTTCCTCCAGGGTCTTGTACCCCTCGCCTTGAAGCGCCGAGAAGTGCACGAACACGTCTTGTCCGCCATCCTCTTGTTCGATGAACCCATACCCTTTCCGATCATCGAACCATTTTACTCTTCCTGTTGCCATGCTACTTTCCCTCCATTCTGTTCCTTCTTGGGATCCCCATGACCCCGGAGCTACGTTATTATACCGTGGACCGTATCAATTTGTCAAGCCATTTTGGACGTCTCAAGAAAAGGGTGGCGTCGGGTTCAGCGCTGAATACCTGTAACCTATTTGTATTCAGCTCCTTAGGACGTAAGAGATGGCGCATGCACGGTAAAGCTTTATCGACCAACGGCGGGTGATTGCCTATAGTGATCGGCATGGCGAAGGCGGCTGCCGCTCCGGGGTGGGGGAGTCCGGGAGACAGCGGCAGGTGTGTTGCAATAGTGCCACGTTTTCTGCTAGCATACGAGACGAGAAATAGTGTAGGTGTGGCCGTAAGGAGGAAACATGATGGACAACCATGACAATGGATGTGATGGGTCGCGGGACCATTGTGCCGGCGTGAGCCGCCGCACGTTCATCCGTGGCGCGGTAGCCGGCGCGGCGTTATATGCTACCGGGAGGAGAGCTGCGGCGCAGGGTGTTCAACAAGGCGCCGTTACGGGAAGCGAGATCGTCGTTGCGAAGGGCGACGACCCTGCAAGGATGGTGCGTGCAGCGATAGATGGCTACGGTGGAATGGGCAGGTTTGTGAAGAAGGGCGATGTGGTCCTCGTCAAGCCGAATATAGCGTTTGCACGGAGACCGGAACAGGCGGGGTGCACGAACCCGCAGCTCGTGGCTGAGCTCGTCAGGATGTGCCGTGAGGCGGGCGCGTCCAAAGTAAAGATGTACGATCGGTCGGTGAATTCAGCTAGGAAGACCTACCCGGCCAGCGGCATCGCGGAGGCCGCGGCTGATGCCGGCGCCGATGTGTCGTATGTCTCCATGGACAGAGACCAGTGGGTGATGACTCCTGTCCCGAAAGGCAAGGTGTTAACGTCGTGCCCGCTATACAAAGACGCGCTCGAGGCGGACGTGTTCATAAACGTCCCGATAGCTAAACACCACAATATTCCCGGGCTCACCATGTCGATCAAGAACCTGATGGGAGTCCTCGGGGGCAACCGCGGCGCGTTGACCCACAACCCGGTTCATGAACGGTTGCCTGACCTCGCGACGGTGGTCCGTCCCCATCTGAACGTGCTCGACGCGTACCGAATATTGCTGCGGGGCGGCCCGAGCGGCGGCAGCTTGGAGGACGTTGCTTTCGCGAACAAGGTGATTGTAGGTACGGACATCGTCGCGGTTGACGCGTATGGCGCGACGCTGTTCGGCAGGGAACCTGCCGAGTTCGGGTTCATTGTGAACGCGCACGAGCGAGGTCTCGGCGAGTACGATCTCAAAAAGATCAAGATCACGGAAGTGTCACTATAAGGGTGCATTGACGAGCGCGAATTGGACGTGCACGTTTATTTGCTCCCGTGAGCGGTGCCCGCGGTTCTTACCCTGGCCGGTGGATTCCCTCGACAGAAACAACTGGTGCCGGGACGCAGAATCGAACTGCGGACACGCGGATTTTCAGTCCGCTGCTCTACCGACTGAGCTATCCCGGCACGTATCGGTGCGATTCTTGGGTATAATTTTATGTGAAACAGACGGCCAAGTCAAGCGGAATGACGCCGGATTCGGCCAGTTGTGACCAGGTGGTGCTATCGGGTTCATGGTACGCCTTCAGCAATACCGTAGATATGCCCGACGGTCGCAGACTCGATTCCGGCGAGAGGAGAAGGTAGTTCGTGTCCGACGTTTCCCTGATTAGGTGTTCAAGTTACGACCGTGAGGTCGTCGAGGATGCCGTTCGCCAGGCTGTGGACCAGCTCGGCGGGATGTCCGCTATGGTCCATCCGGGGGAGCGCGTTCTCATCAAGCCGAACCTGCTGCATGCAATGTCCCCCAAACGGGCGGTCACTACGCATCCGTCGGTCCTAGCGGCCGTCATACGGCTCGTGAAGGAAGCCGGTGCCGTCCCGTTTGTCGGCGACAGTTCCGGTATGCCGCTGTACGAGCGCGTGCTGCGTGCTACGGGTGTTCGGTCGGTTGCCGAGGAGCTCGGGGCGGAAATAGTAGATTTTACCGCGGAGGCGTGTGAGGTCGAGAACGCGGACGGCGTGCGTGTCAAACGACTCGTGCTGTCGAAGGCCGTCGTGGAGGCGGACAAGCTGATATCGCTCCCGAAGCTGAAGACGCACGGGCAAGTTTACTTCACAGGCGCGATCAAGAATCAACTTGGGTGCGTGCCCGGCCTTCTGAAAGCACAGTATCATTTCAGGTTTCCCGACCGGGACCTTTTCGCAGGGGCGCTCCTCGACATCAACAGGTATTTGAAACCTAAAGCGATTCTTGCCATTATGGATGGGGTCGTCGCGATGGAAGGGAACGGTCCGAGTGGTGGCGATCCCAGAGATGTCGGCGTGATAATCGCTGGCCGGGAATTTCCTGCCGTTGACGTCGTGGCCTGCCGCGTGGTGAATATTGAACCGATGACGGTGCCGACGACCCGGCTGGCGTACGAGACCGGTTTCATCGAGGGGGATATCGGTGCGATCAGAGTGCTGGGCGCACAGGTTGAAGACGTCATAG
>Ga0180434_10002256_pt1 | contig 26208 bp, 21 predicted proteins | sample SS_ome_7_FD_132453 | JGI IMG/M metagenome (GOLD analysis project Ga0180434, IMG submission 132453) | Hypersaline lake sediment archaeal communities from the Salton Sea, California, USA - SS_1_D_2 metaG | ecosystem: Environmental > Aquatic > Non-marine Saline and Alkaline > Hypersaline >... | reverse complement strand
GTTGAGTGAACTCACGGCTTCGTACTTCGAGGGCCAACATCGGTAGACCTTCCACGCCATCACAAGCTGCCCTGCTTCGTTGTACAGCTCGATGACGATATCCTTGCGGAAATCCTTCAGAGAAACTTCGCTGCCCAGCCCGGAGCCGAAGTTCCAGACCTTGTTCGCCCACTCCTCGAACGCGGTGTCGTGTGTGCGCCCTCTCTTCAGGATGATCGGGTCGTAGTTCGTGAGCCCCGGCGATCGTCGATCGGAGCTGGGGGCACTGCCCTCACGATGGACAACGACCTCGGTTCTTCGCACCAGTCCGCTCACTGAGCAGATGCCGGGGATGTACCTTCCGTCCCACTTGACGCGGAACTTGCACTGCTTGTACGGGTCGAAGCGTTCCGCATTGACCGCGAACGGCGCCGAATCGACGACAAGGCTCGACGTTGCCGCAAGGCAGCCGATGACAACCACCGCGAGGATTGCAATTCTCCTGGCCTTCATAGAAGCCTCCTTCATGACGCCCGCTGTGGAGCGAGCAGTATGGAAGCATCATAGGTTGGATGGAGACAGCAGCAAAGAGCACGTCGAAGGCTCCTTGGGCGCACTGCTGCACCCCTACCAGCCGAGCTGGATTCCTGCCTTCTGGTCCCAAGACCGTGCCGGAGCCAATCCATGGCGCGTCGCACATCATCTATTGACTCCCAGCTCGGTCGCGTGCGGCAACGCCAGAAGCGCATCCACGATCCACTTCAGCCGCGCAGTCTCAGGGTCTGATCGGTCCGAGAAGGAGACCGGCGAGGCATCGCGGATCCCGAGGCCTGCCAAGATCCGCTGATGGTCCACACGAGCCTCAACGCTCGGGCGCGAGACCTGGATCCGCCATCGCTGGAGGTCCTCCATGTCCTGCTTATCGATGGCACGATTGTCTGGCAGAGAGAAAGGGCGGCCGAAGAGAAGCAGGTCGAGGCGCTCAAGAAAGCCCTCGAGGACATGACCTGCGAGGGCCGGTCAAGGATCGGCGGAACGCACTCTAGAACGACTGCGCGAATCGACAGTCGTAGAGGACAAGCTCCTGCTGCCCTTGCGTGGGATTAAGGCTCTGAGGCGAGCCGGTGGTGGTGACCGAGATCGCCGCGGATCGGGTGTTGTACGCGTCCCAGAATCGTTGCATCCCCGCGTAGTAGCTCTCGCCGCCGAACGGATGGTCCGGATCACGCATTGCGTAGTTTTCCTCCAGGTAGACGCGTAGGGAGATCGTCTCTCCCGATGTCAGCGCCGGGATGTACGCGTAGGCGCTGTGGAACAGATCGCTGCCTCCGAGCGTCGGAACCTGAACGTCGATCCGCGCGAAAACCGGATTGCTCGCCTCTGCGGCTGCGTTCCGCGCGACCAAGGCGAGGTAGGCGGGTCGATACGTGTAGATCGGATCGGGCTTCATCCAGACGCTTGGATTCCCTCCGCCGTTGGCCTGCCGCGTGGCCTCCTCGAGAAAGGCGTCGACCGCCGCCGCGGTCGCCTCCGGCGGGAGCCCCGTGTAGTCGGCGGCCGCCTCGACGAGGTAGTCTTTGCCGAGGCTCGTGAGTTCGTCGTAGTTCGGAATCGACGGGGGGATTCCCATGGCCGCCAACCCAACCTCCAGTCCTGTCGTCAGCAGCCCGCGGGCGTCTTCTCCGGCCACCACGACCGCCGCATCGACGGCGTAGCCCTTCATGTCCTCGTACGCGGTCGCGCACCAGTTCACGGCGTTCTTGAAGAATCCGGTGACGTCGGAGTAGATCTCACCGATGGAATCCCAAAGCGATTCCCAGAAGCCCGGGTCGTCCTCCTCCGGCGTGAAGTCGAGCTGATCTCCTTTGTGATAGAGGGTCTCGAAGCCGGGCACGTAGATGTCTTGCGTGACGACGTAGTGGTACATGGCCTTTGGATCCTCGGTCTGGATTGGGACGTACCGGGTCACGGCGAGGGCCGGATGGATGAGCGTGTTCTGGCCTTGGTAGACGAAGGTCTGCCCGCCGTCCGCCGGGAGCTCCCCGTAGGTGATCTTGACCGCTGGTGACGGAACCCCGACGGGCATCGCGAACGCGTTCAACGTCACCACACGAACGTAGTACTCGACGACGGTGAGATACGTGGACGGACGAGGCGAGGACACGAAGAGGCCGGGCACCGCAAACGCAGAACCCGGTGCCTTGACTGCGGGGGAGCGGAGCGTCGGACGGACGGCCGGTGCCGCGACCGCCCCCGAACTGGAATATGGCCTCGTCTCCCCGGGTGGCACGGGAGCGAACGCACGGAGATCGATGGAGAAGTACCGTCGTTCTCCGGTTGCCGGAGGCGCGCCGGCGAAACCGGAATCGACAAGTCCAGGCGGATCCATCACCTGCTCCAAACCATCCGAGAAGGGCACTGTCGCAACCTGATAGACTGCCGAGACGGCGCCCGGTTGACTCGTCGTCCACGTGAAGTGGAGGTTCAGTGTGGAATCCCAGTTGCGCCAGTGCGCTTCGGTCTCTTTGACGAAGAACGTTTGCTCACGGCCGATGACGATGGAAAGATCCGTCAGGCTGCTGGCGAACGCCCCCCGAGGGAGCTGACGCTCGATCTGAAGTGGAAACAGTACAACCGGTTGCTGTGCGGTCACTGTGAGTCCGAGGCATCCGACCCAAAGGACGAAGAGCCCCCTGGACGCCCATCGATGGAATCTCGCCGCATTCCCTTTCATCGGACGCTCCTTCTTCGGGAATCCACAAACGCAGCATACTCGCGGCGGTGGGAATCGGCCAATTCCTGAATGGAGCCACGAGGGTGCCTACGCGGCTCGTCGAGCTTGCGATTCCGCGGCAGACCGACCCGAATCGGGGGTCAGATCTCGAATCGGGGGTCAGATCTTGATTCTTAGGATCTTGCTTGTTGCACTTCGATGGTGGCTCGTCCGCTGAGAGTCGAATACGAAGACGCAGTGTATCACGTCACCAGTCGCGGGAACGCGGGGGGGCGAAGATCTTCCTCGATAATGGGGATCGGGCTCGCTTCCTAGAAACGCTTGCGATCGTCGTGAAGCGGTTCGGCTGGATCTGCCACGCGTACTGCCTGATGGACAACCACTTCCATCTCCTGGGGAAATCGGGGACACGTACCCGATTTCGTTGGCTTTCCGCCTTTCGGAGTCGAAGGGGAGCGCCCTGGTCAGGCCTTTGTCTCTTGAATCTCGGAGTAGAGTCGAGAGCCCGGTCCCGCAGTCTAGCAGTGGGATCCGGCACATCGACCTGACGGGATCCCAGCGGAGCCGGTAAGCACAACTTCGGACAACCTGGCCACCGTGTTCTCTGGGCTCCAAGCCGTGGGACGGCCTACCTGTACACCTCTCTCCGGTGTCCGACCTTCACGATGGTCACTACGAAGATGGCGGCTTCGATGGCGTAGACGATCCGGTACCGCCTGCTGCGAATGCGGTACTTGTCCTTCCCAGACAGCTTCCGACAGCCGGGGGGACGAGGGTCTTCGGCCAGCGAGCGGATCGCTCGGACGATCTGTTGCCTGTCCTTCTTCGAGCCGACGGCCTCGAGCTCCTTCAGAGCCGACGGCTTGATGAAGACGTCATATCTTGCCACGCTTGCGTAGCTCCTTGACGACGTCCTCAAACGGGAGGTTCGGCTCTCCAGCCCGCTGGTCAAGCGCGGCCAAATCCTCCGCGTCCTCGGCGAGGGCGAGCTGGATGGCTTCGTTCACGAGATCGGACATCGTCCGATCGGTCTCAGCGGCCTTCACCCGCAGGGCTCGGTGGAGTTCCGGATCGAGGTAGACGGTGGCGCGTTTTTGCGTTGTGCTCATAATGTCGCTCTAGTCCTTTGACGCTTAGACGTCAAGCATCCAGCGAGAGAACCGGATCTTGATTCTCGACGTTCTCCTTCACGGGGCGACGCAGAAAACGCGCCTCTCACTCATCCCACGGTGAGGGAGAGAGGAGCAGGAGGCACCGGGTCTGATCCGCAAGCCAGCACGAGAATCCGGCACATCGAACCGCGGGAGTTGCAGGGACGCAGTACGAAATACAGAGTCAGGAATGCGGCAGGTGGATCTGCTGCACGCGAACTAGAACCCCATGTAGAGCGAGATGAGCGGGACGACGCCAGCGCCGCCAAGCAATCCGAAGAAGCCGCCCCAGAATCCACCGGAGATGACGGCCATGCCCATGGCCGGTAGGTAGTCCAATCGGCCCCAGTAGCCTTCCGGTACCTCGAGGAGGGGATGGGCGATGGCGAAGTTGACCGCGAACGTGATTCCCCCGACAAACACGCCGCATAGCAGGCCGAGCCCTGCACCTTCGATGATGGCGAACAGGGGTGAAGGCTGGTGTTTCAGGATGACGTTCGCCATCCAGTGTCCGGCCAAGGCTCCGGTGGCGGCGCCCACCGCAGCGACGGGAATCGTCAGCGACAACGTGTCGGACAATGGCGTATCGATCGCATCCGTGCTGAAGCCTATGCCGATGAGGCTTCCGGCCGCCAGCCCAGCGGCGGCGCCCACGAGGGTCATTCCGGTTCGGACGACCTCGGCCTTCTCCAGGTCCCCCTCTTGACCAAGCACTGGCAGCCACAGCGCCGCCAGCAACAGCAAGACGCAGCCACTCGCTCCGATCGCTTTCATGACGCTTGCACCATGGCACGATTCCGAATCTGTGTCAACTCGAGCGACCCCGTTCCGGCGGGGAGACGGCAAGCGGTTTCCGACGTGGTCGTCTGGTTCGCGTTGCGACGGACCTACGAGCGGGACGCCGCTCCCTTTCCTCGACGTCCCGCCCGTTTCTCCGGTCCGTCGCGCGCGATTCGCGCGCGCTGGCTAGCCCGCCTCCTCCAGGCAGAAGTAGTACTGCTTGAGCGTCCGCCATCCGTAGCCTGGCTCGCCCCAGGCGCGGCCGTTGCTGCGAATCGTCCGATCCCAGACTTCGAGAACGATCCGGTATCCGCACGCCGGAAGTCCGGTCGTGTCCCAGGCAAAGGGAACGTTGCTGTCGCCGGTATCGGTCACCCCGGTGTACTTCTCGACCGGAAGAATGAGCCCCGAAGCGAGTCCGCTCTCGTACCGCAGGCGGTAGCTGTAGAAATGCGGATCCGTCGCCGTGATCAACCCGCTCACCACGTTGCCGACGAGGATGTCTCCGCACTGCGGCGCCGACGAGATCGTCAGCACGGCGTCGGGCACCTCGTTGTCGAGCATGAGGACGACCGGGGCGCTGACGAACTCGTTCCCGCCTGTGTCCAGCACCGTCAGCCGGATGCTGTACTTGCCGTTGCGGCCGGAGGTATTCCACGGGACGTACAGGCCGCCCATCGTCGTGTTGCACAGGATGCTCAGCCAGCCCGAGCTGTCCGGCACCCTTGAGACCAGGAGATAGGTGCTCGGCCAGATGAACGCCCACTCCTTGAACGAATCGGTCAGCGGAATCCAGGTGGCCGGTGGAACGGTCGAGCTGATCCATTCGCCGTACTCGACCTTGAAGTGCGTGCACTCCGTGCACGACGGCATCAGTCCGATGATCTCGACCCACTGGCCGAAAGGACTGTCGTAGGCGGTGAACATCGGGGTGGTGGCGCTCAGTCCGTTGGCCAGTCCGGCGGCGTTGATGTTGCCCGCCGGCATCCCGCCCACGCGGATGATCGCTGCCCCACACGGAGGCTTGGCGACCTCGATGAGCGAGAAGGCGTCGAGCCCGAGGAAGTCGGCCGCGGGCTCGAAGCAAGCGATCAGATCCTTGTTGGAAAGCGCGACTCCGTCGCCGTAGAGGAGGACATCCCCGTCCGTGAATGCCATCTCCTCCTCATAGAGGATCTCGGTGGAGAACTGGAGCATCTTGAGATCCCCCGTTCGGTTCGTTGCGACCGCATCGAGCCCGAAGTCGACACCCCGGCTCGGAATGCCCGCGGGGACTCCGCCCGGAAGCAGCTGCGCATTCGCGGCGACGATCGTTCCGTCCCGCGCGGAGAGCAGATCTCCGTCGAGGAATCCCGGCTTGGTCGGATACGGTCCGGTCCCTTCGGTCGAGAACCAGATGTCGACCTCGAACTGCCGAAGCGAAGCCTGAAGGGTTCTCTCCCTGCGCCAGTAGTCGGGTCCCATCTCCAGCACGTAGTCGATGAACAGAAGGACCTTGTCGGCAGTTCCCACGAATTGAACCGCGTCCAGGCCCATGTCGTAGCGTACGCCGAAGCTGGAGAGGAGGGCGGCGTTGGGGATGATCCCCCCATTCGTAATCAACAGGTCTCCCGCGGTGAACTGGCCGTGGGGGCTGTCCAGCTCGGTGGAGAAGGCCACGACGTACCGCTCGACATTGATCACGTCCACGGCGTCCAGCCCGAGGTCTTCGTTCACGTCGAAGTTCTTCAGCAGATCCTGATTGCGCGCACAGACCACGCATCCACGCCCGAGTAGGTCCCCGTCGGAGATGATCGGATTCCCGTCCGGCGGAACCGGGCCGTGGGTCACGAAGTCCTCTTCCGTCGAGAAGACGAACCCATCGCAGTTCTTCAGTCCCTCCGGACCAACCTGCGCGTTGGTCACTCCCGTCAGCGCGAGCACAACCATCGCTGACAGCACAAGTAGAAGAGCGATTTGATGTCGCTTGTTCATCCCATCCTCCTTTCCGGGGTGGGGTACACTGCAACGCGGGCATGACGCCGTACATCGCGCGTCATCGCGGCTCCTCGATGAACAGCGCATCGAGCCCCAGAAATCGGGCCGCGGGTTCAAAGCAGTTGATCAGATCGTAGTTCGTGTAGATCACGCCGTTGAGGATGACCAGGACGTCGCCGTCACTGAAGGCCGGACTTCCCGAGTGCGACAGCTCGGTCGAGAAGTGAATCGACTCGCGCGTGGGCAGCCGGTTCGCGGTGACCGCATCCAATCCGAAGTCCACTCCGCGACTCGGAATCCCAGCCGCTACGGTGTTAGGTAACAGGAGGGCGTTCCGCGCCACGATGATCCCGTCCCGCGCCGACAGCAGATCGCCATCGAGGAACGGGGGGCGCATCGGATACGGGGCCGTTCCCTCCGTCGAGAACCAGATGTCGATGTCGTACTGTCGCAGCGACCCTTGTAGAGCGCCGTCGCGCGCCCAGTCGTCGGTCCCCATCTTGGGTGGCTCATCGAGGAATGCGACGATCCGCTCGAGGTCCCCGACGAAGTGGACGGCATCCAGCCCCAGATCCTGCGTGCGAAGTCCGAACGCGAAGAGCAGCGCCTCGTTGGGAATGACGAGGCCGTTGGTCGCTAGAAGGTCTCCGGCAGAAAACTGGCCGTGCGGGCTGTCCAGCTCCGTCGAGAAGGCGATGAGGCGTTTCTCCGCATGGAGAATGTCCACGGCGTCCAGGCCAAGATCCACATCGACGTCGAAAGGAGCCAATAGGTCGCGGTTGCGGGCGCAGACCATGCAATCCGCACCAAGCAGATCGCCGTCCGAGATGATCGGATTGCCGTCCGGTGGAACCGGACCGCGTGTGACGAAGTCCTCTTCCGTAGAAAATGCCATCTTGGAGCATGGCAGGAATCCCGCACCGGCGGCATCCGGCGCCGTCACCGCGACGGGCGCGAGGAGCGTTCGGGTTGAGCCGGACACCGTCGCGCCGGTGCCGTCCTGGACTTCCACGGCCACCAAGACGGTGCCTCCACCGGGGTAGACGACCGGGAACTCTCTCTTGCCCGAGAGGGGTCCCTCGACCTCGGACACCTCAACACCGTCCGGGCCGGTCACCCTTACGATCATCTCATACGGCCCCGTGCCCCCCGTCACCGTCCATGAGACGACGAGAATGTGGGTGTACGGGGCTTGTTCCGTCGATGATGCACTCGCTGTGATGTGGATCGCGAGCGCGCCACCCTCGCTCTGCCCGAGAACGGGCAGTCCCAGCAAGAGTTCAACAGCGACGCCGAGCAGCAGACAGGCCATCCATGCCCGCGAGGGGAGGGCCATCCGCTTCAGCGGTGCGCTTCCAGCCAGGCAGCTTCCACGCATTGTCTCACCTCCCTGGCAACACACTCCGTGAGGGAGAGGAGTGAACAAGGCGACGACACAATGAGGCAAATGGAAACGACGAACCCTCAGTGCAGTATACATCACAAACTGGTTGTTACCACTACGCGCCCCGGGGGCATCTCGATGGACTTGACAGCTCGTGGCGGAGGGGCCAGGGCTTCGGATCTGAGGCCGAGAATCGTATCTGCCGTCCGTGGGCCTTGACGGAGTTCCGAGGACGTAGTACGCGCGCGCATTCGCTACGAGGCGGTTTCGCGGAAGGCACGTTGCTCCCACCTTTCCTTCCCCGTCATGGAGGGGAAGGAAAGCCCACCGCGTGGGCGCGGGGCCAGAGCGTCTTCCGAACCTGCAAGGCCCGGCTTCGACATCTCCGCGGCGGCCCGTCCTCGAGTGCGCCAAGAACAGCTCAATCTCTCTAGGAGTCTGTCGGGTCTCGTGGTATACTCCGCCATCGGAAACGGATACTGGCAGCTACAAAGATCGGAGGAATCGGAATGAGAAAAGTCCTGGCTCTACTGGCGATCACGATGCTTGTCCTCGGTGGTCTGGCGGTCTACGCAGGTATTGCGCCCGGACCCGCACCGAATGCGGGAGACGGCACCCCGGATGGCAGCGGGGACGAGATGCTACCCGGCCCGTTCGGATACGGCGAAGCACCCGGACCCGCACCGAATGCGGGGGATGGTGTCCCGGATGGGAGCGGGTTTTGACGGCCCACACGGCATGATCTAGGAAGGCCGACGAACGACACGACTCCCGAGCGAACCGTCGCGCAGCCGCGGCGGTTCGCTCTTCGTTCTGGAGGGGGTGGAGACGAGGAGCGCGTCCTCTTCGTCGCACGAGTCTCAAGGCATGGCCGCGCCCAGCCGGCAAATCTCGTATCTTCGCGGCGAATCGATTAGGATCGTATTTGCATTCGACACTCGATCGTCGAGGCTTGTTGAGAGGTGAGTGCTCATGAAACGAACGATGGGATTCTTCCTGATCCTTGTCTGCATCGGTTCGATCGGGGCCGTCCTTGTCGCGGCGGAGCCCGGGACGCTCGGGTTCGGCTTCGGCGGTGCGATGGCCATGGCCTTCTTCCCCGACATGACCGGGATCAACACCTTCATGTCGGAGAACGGGCTTGACCCGATGGGCGACATGCTGATCGGCGCGGGCGGCGGCGGGCGCGAAGGTGCGATCGGCGGTCCCGCGTTCGGCGGCATCGGCTGGGGCGTCCTGGCCACCTCGAAGGGCGAGGACCGTTCCGCCGAGTTGGTCTGCGGCGGCGGCGGCCTGGATCTCGGCGCGGCCATCGGCGGGGACGAGCGCTCGGTGCTCACGATGGGCGTCGTCCTCGGTGCCGGCGCCAATGTGCTCTCGCTGAAGGGCCTGCCCGTCCAGGCGGAGGGGGTCACGCCCGGTGGGATCGAGCCTGAGCCGATGCATCGGGAGCTGCGCCTCATCGTGGGCTTCGTTCAGCCGTACGTCAGCATGTCGGCCCAGCTTCTTCCCTGGATGGGGTTCGAGTTCCGGCTCGGATACGTGTTGCCGCTGTTCGGCATCGAGTTCGGCGATCTCCTCGGCATCCCGGCCCCGTCCCTCGAATTGGCCGGTCCGACGGTCAGCTTCGGCCTTGGGTTCGGCGGCATCGGCGCCGAGTCCGAGGACGACGTCGAAGCCGAAGAGGAGGGCGGCTCCGCGCGGGTGACGGCCGTGAGCAAGGGATCGTTCGTCGTTGCCTCCGGAGGTGAGCTCGCGATCGAGAATGGTCTCGGCGACATCGTGATCTCGGCGCATGCCGTGGAGGAAGTGGAGGCGTCCGGACTCGTGGTGGAATGGCAAGCGACGCGGACCTGCAGAGAGCGGCGGATCGATGCGCTCCAAGCGGTCGCGGACGTGACCGACACGGGCGCTGTGTTGAAGACCGTGGGGGCCGGGCGTGTCGACTACGTCCTGCGGATTCCGACCGGTATCGATCTGAAGATGAAGAACGGCATCGGGAACGTCACGGTCGTCGGCCATGAGGCGCGGACGATCATCATCGACAACGGCGTCGGCGACGTGGAGGTGAACGATGTCCGTGCCGCTGCGCTGATCGTTGTGGGCGGGATGGGACGGATCGATCTCCCCGACGTGGATGCGCAGCAGCTCATCGCGGAGCTTGGCGTCGGCGACATCGCGCTCACGCTCCCGGCGACCGTGTCGGCCAAGGTGTCGGCGCAGGTGGGGCTCGGGAACGTCTCCATCGCCCGTTTCCCCGGCATGATCGGAGGAACGCACGGCTTCATCGGCGAATCCGGGGACGTCACATTGGGCGGTGGTGAACGCTCGATCGAGCTGAATGTGGGCCTCGGCGGGATCAGCATCGAGATGGGCGGTCCGTAGGCTGGCTGTCCGTCACCCAGGCGGCCGGATCCCGGCACCGTGTAAGGGGAAGGCTGCGTTTGTCTCTGCTGAGCCCGCGGGATCCCCGACCTTCCCGACGTACGGCCTTCCGCACCGCGCGCCTCCCCGCCCGCCTACGCTCGGAAGAGGAATCGCTCCGGATTGACCGAGCAGAACGCGTCCTTCTCCGCCGGCGTGAGAGCGGTGGTGCGCGAGAAGAGGTCGAGGTAGCGGTTGTACGATTCGATCCACATGAGGTTCACCGCGAAGTCGGACCCGAAGAGAATGCGGCTTCGAAGCTTCTCGGCCTCTTCGGGGGAAAGCCGATCGAGCAGATCTCTGAGCCGTTGGTAGTAGGTGTCGTTCGTCGCCCGGCAGGACAGATCGGCGTAGACGTTCTCGTATTCGAGCACGAGCGCCAGGGACTCCTCCTGACGTCTGTGCTCGAGCCGTCCCATCGGGAAGTGCGCGAGATCGATCCAGAGCGCCGGGTAGCGCTTCAGTGCACACCCCCACTTCAACACGTCCGTGATCGCCTTCAGGCGCTCTCGTTCCACGGTGACGAACCCGCCGCTGCCGCCGTGGGTGGTGAGCGGGATTCCCTTCTCGCTGCACGTGGCGTACAGCCGGTCGATCTTGGTCATCGCGTCGGCCTCGCCGTCCGGCCACGGGTCGAACCCGAGCGGCGGGTAGACCTTGACTCCGGCGAAGACGTGGTCGCCGAGGTGGTCGATGTTCCCGTCGAACTGGGCGAACTGAGCGAGGAAGTCGGCGCGGCGGCCGGTGTAGTGGGCGAAGTACTTGTCTAGCAGCCCCTCGATCTTCTCTAGGGTGTAGTTGGCCGGATTCAAACCGAGGAACGGGTAGATCTCGAAAACGCGCCGCGTCGAGCGACCGAGCGCCGGGTACTTCGACGCCAGCGACGGTTCCGACTCGGTTTCAGCGTAGACACGAATGGCGCGGAGGACGTCGACGACCTGTTCGACGATCGGCTTGCCGGCGGGGACGTCGTAGTGGAACCCACGGCGCGGCGGCTCTCCCGGTGCGCTCTTGTCCTTGTAGCCGAAGTCCATCATCAGCGGCGTGAGGACGATCCGTTCGTAGCACGCGTCTCCCAGGTGGAGTCCATCGCCGTCGAGCAATGGGTTCTCCGGCTCGCGAAGGCAGTTCTCCATTAGAAGGAAGGTGCTCCCGATGTCGTTCTCCAGTACGAGGAGGAGGTTGGCGAACGACTTCAGCAGCCGCTGGATCCGCCGGATGAGGGCTCGAATCAGCTTCCACGCCACGCGGCGCAGCGGGGCGATCCAGTAGACCAGCGCGAGAACCGCCGAGAGCAGGATGAGCACGACGACCAGGGCCGCGACGAGGAGGCCGAGTGGGAGGCGGCTCGGTGCGAGGAGCCCCTTGCTCAATTCGCGCAACGAGCGACGGGCAAACGCTGAGAGGGACGGATGGCTCAGGTTGAACGCATGCAGATGGATGTCGTACGCCGTTTTCCCTTCCACGTCCGCCTCCGCGACACGATCGCAGGCTCACGGACAGCATAGGCGCCTGCTGAGTTCGCCGGCAAATCGAACGAGGGAGATGCACCGAATCTCGCGGGACGTCGCGTTACCCGTCGTAGCGGATCGACCGATACGTCGCCGTCGCGGCCCGCCAGTAGGGTACGTCTGCGCTCGATGCCCAGACCGACTTCACCCGCTTGATCCAGTTTCCCTCGTCGTCGACGGTGTATTCGTACGAGGTCTTCGTCTCGGGCGACGTTGACGTGGTGATCACGAAGGGCATGGCCGGACGACCGGAGGTCTCCTCCAGCGTCACGTTGCCGTGGCTGTCGTACTCGTACGTGATGGTGAACGGGGCGTCCTCGGATCCGCTCGTGTACAGCGAGAGCTCCACGAGACGGCCGCCGGCGTCGAACGTCTCGACGCTCCACGAGGCGAGCTCGCCGTCCGGATCGTACCGATCCGCCCGTTTCCCGTCGGTGCCGTACGTGCAGGTCACCCGGGCGATCTCGTCCCCGGACGGGCCGCACTCGATGACCGAAACGAGCCTTCCCTCCTCGTCGCGCTCGTACACGATCGTCTTGCGGAGCGTTCCGTCTCCGGTGCGGACTTGGGCGGCGGTCCGCCGTCCGTCCTCCTCGTGTGTGTAGGCGACCGTCTCGTGGGGCCACCTCGTCCGGCGATACTCCTCCTCCAGGATGAGCAGCCCATCGGCGTAGGTGTAGCGACGGGTCGACTCGGGATCGCCCGATCGGTCGAATTCGATCCGCTCGGTGACCCGGCCGTCCTCGTCGAAGGCGATCCACTCGACCCGGGACCGGACTCCCTCGCGCGATCCAGAGGAGCTCGAGAAGATATCCGCTTCCTCGACGAGGACCTCGCGCACGTTCCCCACGAAATGGAGATCCTCTCGGGAGAGGCCGTGCCACGGATCCGTGGTCTGGTTCACGGTCCAGCAGATCGAGACGACGAACAGGAGCGTCGCGGTACGGGAAGGCCAGCTCGGCGTCGTCGTTCGTTCCGATCGCGACATCGATTATGCCCCTTTCCGATCCGTCGTCGGACGCTATCTTACCACGACCGGAAGTGTCTTGAGCGACAGGGCTTCGCCTCGCACCGGTCCTACGACTCCCCCTTCGCTCCGCACGACGCGAAGGTCCCTGTTCCGCCTCCCCCTTCATGACAGGGGAGGTCGGGTGGGGGCGAGATGTTCAGGGTAGGAGGCCCGCCCCTTCAGCGTGGCGGAAGAGAGCGATGAACGTCGAAGACAAGGTACGATGCTACAGGGCTTCCCGCAACGAACTCTGCCCAAACGTCGCAGACGAGCTACGACGTTACAGACCTGCTGTTTCTTTCAAACCCAGCCCTGCTCCCGATTCCGTGCCCCCTGGCTCCCATCACTCATCACGGGTGTCCGCCCATTCGTTGCTCATCACGATAGAATCAACGCCCCGGCATCGGGACGCGACCGGTCGTTGCGACGAGACGGGCACGAGACGGTCCCCCACGACACTCCGATTCTGGGAGCACGAGCCGCCCGCGACACGAACCCAGGGAGGGGAACGCGGAATGGACAGAGACGGCTTCACGGCGTACCTGAAAGAACGCAACTGCACCGACGAGAAGGTCGAGGAGGCCCTTGCGATTGCCGAAGGCTTCGAGGCCTTCCGCGCGGAAAGCGGACGTCCGATCGAACCGGCCGCTGCGGCCACGCAAACCACCCTCGCGTTCTCGGAGACGATGATCGAACGCGGCACCAACACGTGGGACAACTACGTGGCGTTGTTCCGGTACGGACGATTCCTCGGCAATGACGCCGTGTTCATCGCGGCCATCGAGCTCGTCGACGGGGCCGAGGCGCTTGAGAGGCTCCACGCGATGCTGGCGGAGGAGCACGGCGAGGACGTGCGCGATCGGATCTTCGAGGGGATCGAGCTGCCGGCGCTCGGCTCGCCCAACACCGAGAAGCCTGCTGCGATGGGGACGGTCATCCGCCGTCTCGAGGCAACGCTCGGCGACGAGGCCTGCATCGGCTTGCTCAAGGACAGCCTGCGCCATCTCGAAGATCAGTGGTACCTCGACGCGAAGACGAAGTACGAGGAAGCCGGTGGGATCGACGCGTATCTGGATCGGAAGGGTCGGGAATTCATCGCCGAGCTCGAGAAGTACCGCGACGAGGGAACCCTCTACTTCAGCCAGCCGATCAACGATGCCGTCATCGACTACGTCAACGCTCATCCGGAGATCCGGTCCGGCGTGCGCGACGGGACCCGCATTCTCGAGGCCAAGATCCCTCACCAAGCGGTGAAGTTCCTCGAAGCCACCGATCCGGCGGAGAAAGGGTATCACTACTGCCACTGTCCGTGGGCCAAGGAATCGCTCCGCGACGGGGCGGCCACGACGGTTCCGCCGATCTTCTGCAACTGCAGCGCAGGGTTCCACAAGAAACCCTACGAGGTGATCTTCGGGCAGCCCCTACGGGCCGAGGTTCTCGAATGCGTTCTCGCCGGGGACCCGTGGTGCAAGTTCGCCATCTACCTACCGGACGGCGTCGTCGAGGAGTAACTGACACGGGCTAGATGTCGGCCGATCGCGCCTCGAGGTGGGACGTCGGCCGTCCGAAACGAAGCCTTCCGACGGTCCATGAGAGGACAGGCGAAGTCGCTCCGCTTCCCATCCCCGCGCGGCCTAGTCGTCGTCCGGGCCGTGGGTGGAGAGCGTGAAGGCGATCGGGTGATGGTCCGAGTAGACCACGCGGAAGGCGTTGTGATCGTACGGATCACCGGGATAGGGCGCGTCGGACGTCCAGTAGGATCTCATCGCATCGACAAGGTCGATGACGGTGAATTCGCCCAGGACTTCGGTCGTGGACTCCGGTCGGTAGAGCACGTGGTCGTACGGCCTGCCGTTGGCGGACGTGTTGGTCGACGCGCAGTCCGCGTTGAGTGACAAGAAGCCCTCGGGCAGAACGGTCGCAAGCTCTTCACCGCTCTGGATGTTCAGGTCGCCGAGCACGATGAAGTCCTTCTCTGAGGCGTCTTCCGTATCGATCCACCCCGCGATGGCCGCGAGCTCCTCGCTGCGCCGCCGGCTGCTGTCCGGATCGAGATGCACGGAGACGAGAACGAAGTCGACGCTTTCGTCCACGGAGCGGAAGGCGAAGGCATACGGAACACGCTCGTAGTCCGCGTTCGCGGATCGATCTTCATGAAGAAAGCCCCACGGCAGGTCCGTCGCCGGCTCGGCGCGCTCGGGCTTGTAGAACGTCACCCACCATTCTGTGCCGGTGGTGTTGCTGTGAATGGCCTCTCCCGGGCCCGTGTCCTCCTCGGAGAGCCAGAAGGAGAAGCCGCGGCAAACCATCTCTTGGAAGAACGCTCGCGCCTCGTCATCGGCGCGGACCGGCGTTCCGTCGGGGAACGCCATGGGATACGGTGGGGCGACCAGCTCCTGGATCACGACGATGTCGTACTCCTCCAGGATCGAGGCAAGTGCCGCGTGGTCTCGGTCCCTGAAGTGGCCCAGGAACTGGATGTTGAAGGAGCAGACGGTCAGTGTCTCGCAGACGACAGCGCAGCTTCCGCACAGCACGAGCAGAAACAGAACGATCGCCGTCCTCATTCCCCATCCCCTCGACGCCACCCTACTACCAGCATCGGGCAGAAACTAGAGGTATTAGTCAGGAAACGAGTTTCATTGCATGAGGCGCTGTGTGACGGCAAACTGAGGCAACGCAGTCAATCGAGGTGGGAGGATGCAGATCGGCGACAAGGGTGGAGACGAGAGGGTCCCGGAAGGATTGCGCTCAGAGCTGCTGGCGGAGCATGCGGCACTTCGCGCCGAGATCCTGAAGCGCATCGAGTTCCGGCATCAGCTGACGGCGATCGCGCTCACGGCGGCGGCCGCGCTTCTCAGCGCCGGCGTTGCTTCCGGGAATGCGGCCGTCATGCTGATCCTGCCGCTGCTGATCCCGTTCCTGGCGATCGCCTGGGTGCACAACGACCTTCGCGTCGGCGACATCGCCATCCATATCCGCACCCGCATCGAGGCCGTGTTGCCTGGGATCACCTGGGAGACCCGGCTTCAGGAGAGCAGGAGCGAAAAGGGCGGCCACTTGCGCTGGCGCCGGACGGTCGTATCGCAGTTGGGTGTGTTCGTCGTGATCCAGGTGATCGGAGTGTCGGTGGGAGTTCTGCGTGCCGGCGACGCAGGGCCGGAGTGGGCGCTGCTGATCGTCGATGCCGGTGCGATCCTCGGCGTCGTGCTGATCATGGGAAAGGCCATCTTCCGATACACGGGCCCACCGTCGGGTCGACCCTAGCAGCCCCTCCATCGCTGGAAGCCCATAGATTCTTCATCTGATCCTCATGCCTGTCGGGCAGTTTCGTCATCGGGAGCACGACGATGGGACGTAACAATCACAGGCAAGAAACGATCGGCACACGTTGCCGAGACGTACCAGGATCACGAGGAACGGCATGAACCGAAGACATGGAAGCCCGGTGCGCGGAATGACGATGGCCGTCATCGTCCTGGTCGGCGCGGGATCGCTCGTCTGGCTCGGGGCAGGGCAACTCGGCGTATCATCGGATGAGCCGCCTGCTCAGGAGGAGGTCGCAATGAGCAATCATCAAGACATACAAGGCACGACCGTGAACGCGATCTTCGCGGGAGGCTGCTTCTGGTGCATGGAGTCGATCTTCCAGCCACTGCCCGGTGTCGTCGACGCGGTGTCCGGATACACCGGAGGCGAGGTCGTCGATCCGACCTACGAGCAGGTCTCGAGCGGAACGACCGGGCACTTCGAAGCCGTCCTCGTTCGCTACGATCCGTCCCAGATCTCGTATGAGGAGCTGCTCGAGGTCTTCTGGCGGCACATCGACCCCACCGATCCGGGGGGACAGTTCTACGATCGAGGCGGCCAGTACCGCACCGCCGTCTTCTACCTGGACGAGGACCAGAAGGAGCTGGCCGAGGCGTCCAAACGGGCACTGGAGGCGTCCGGGATCTTCGACCGTTCCATCGCCACGCTGATCCTGCCCGGCGGGCCGTTCTATCCGGCGGAGGCGTATCACCAGGACTACTACCGGAAGAACGCGGCTCGGTTCAACGCCTACCGCGCGGCCACCGGGCGGGAGGCGTTCGTCACCGAGGCCTGGAGGGGGTACGAAGAGCTTTCCCTCTTCACGTCCGGCGAGCGGCCGTGGGAACGCTTCGAGAAGCCGTCGGACGACGAGTTGCGGGCGATGCTGACGCCGCTTCAGTACAGCGTGACCCAGGAGAACGGCACCGAGCGGCCGTTCCGAAACGAGCACTGGGACCACCACGAGGAGGGCATCTACGTCGACATCGTGTCCGGCGAGCCGCTGTTCAGTTCGGTGGACAAGTTCGATTCCGGCTCGGGGTGGCCGAGCTTCACCCGGCCGATCGAGCCCGACAGCGTGGTCACACAAGAGGACACCAGCCTGTTCATGACGCGTGTGGAGGTCCGCAGCCGCTACGCGGACTCGCATCTGGGGCACGTGTTCGACGACGGTCCGCCGCCCACCGGAAAACGCTACTGCATCAACTCCGCCGCCCTGCGGTTCATCCCGAAGGAGGAGATGGACGAAGCCGGGTACGCGACGTACCTCGAGCTGTTCGAATGACATCCCCCCGGGAATGGCGGGTCGTCACAGGTCGTCTCCGCACGGCTGAACGCCAACGGCTAGCCGGTCGGTCCCCGCTCCGATATCCCGTTCTGTCAAACCCGTGAAGTCGACGAGGTCGGGCGCGTGGCGGCCCGACGACGGCCGCGCGGCGACACCTGTCCCTCCCGTCACCGGGGGCGACATGCCCTACTCTGCGATCGCCGCCTGAGCCGGGCTACGGTGGATGGCCGCGCGGCGACCCGCTATCCTCCCGTGCGCTCGCGCCGAGGATTGACTGCGAGGATCCCTGCGCGGGCCGGGAAAATCGCCGGGTCGGCCGTCGTCGTCACGGAGCGGACATGGAAGCGTGGCAGCGGATCGCTGTACAGGGGGTGTTCTGGGTCGCGTCCGCGTTGACGCTGCTGCTGATCCTGCGACGACCGTATCTGGCCGTCCGTCTGCGCTCTCGACGGCTGCGCGTCCCTTCGTACTTCCTCGGGGCGCTGCTCGGGCCGGTGCTGATCCTCAGCTTCGGATTCCTGAGCTACCAGGACGTCGTGCGGAGCATCGCGGGGAGCGAGGCGCTGCAGCCGGGCGGGGTGCTGGCGCTGTTCCTGGCCATGGTCTTCATGAGCATCTTCCTCGACGTCACCGGCTTCTTCGAGATGTGCGCGCGCTACGCACTGCGCTTCGCGCGCGGCGACGGCCGTCGCCTCTTCCTGACGCTGTACGCGGTGGTGTCGATCCTGACTGTGTTCACGTCGAACGACGTCGTCATCCTGACGTTCACGCCGTTTGTGTACTACTTCGCGCGCGCCGCGCGCCTCGACCCGACCCCTTACCTGGTCGCCGAGTTCTTTGCCGCCAACACGTGGAGCATGATGCTGTACGTGGGAAATCCGACGAACATCCTACTGGCCGGCGCGTGCGGCCTCGACTTCGTCGGCTACTCCGCGTGGATGGCGTTGCCGACGGTCGCGGCGGGGGCGACGAGCCTGGGCCTCCTGCGGTTCGTCTTCCGGCGGGAGATCGGCCGGCCGTTCGACCCGCCGCCGGAGGACGCGCGACCGGTCGACGCGCTGACGGACCGTGCGGGGGCGTTGATGGGCGCTCTGCTTCTGCTGACGTGCATCGTGCTGCTTGCCGTCGCTCCGTACGTCGGCCTGAGGATGTGGGGGGTGTCCGTCGTCTGTGCCGCAGTGCTGCTCGTCGTCGTCGCGGCGCGCGACTCGTACGCTGCGCTTCTGCGCCAGCGGGTCGGGCGGCCCAACAGCCGGATGAAGCAGGCGTTCGTCCGGATGCCGTGGACTGTCGTTCCGTTTGTGCTGTCGCTGTTCGTCACCGTAGAGGCCCTGTACCGGTACGGCGTGACGGCGTCGCTCGCGCGTCTCCTCGGGCGGGTCGCCGAGGTCATCCCCGGAGGGATCGTGGCGGCGTACGGGACTGCATCGACGATCGCCGCGAACCTGGTGAACAACATCCCGATGTCCCTCGGGTTCACCTTCTTGATGAAGGATCTCGCCGGGGTCGAGCTGGACGCCGCGGTGCTGTCGACGGTCGTCGGGTCGAATCTCGGGGCGAACGTCACCCCGCTCGGCGCGTTGGCGGGGATCCTATGGATGGGGATCCTGCACGACAAGGAGCATCCGATCCCGTTCTTGACGTTCGTGAAGTACGGACTGCTCGTGACACCGCTGACGTTGGCGGCTGCTCTGCTCGTCCTGTACGTCGAGTTGTCCCTCTTCGCCGGCTGAGGATGTCCGATGTCGGGGTCGGAGCTTCGCCCTCGAATCCAGCCCGGCGGACGCGGACGTCATCCACTATCGATCGCATTCATGCGCCCTGACTGCAAGCGTCGAGCGGGCGTCGGCGCTATACTCCTTGGAGTTCGCAGAAGAGGAGATCGGATATGGCCCTGCGACAGACCTACCTGAGCATGAAGAACAAGCTCCCGGCGGATGTGGAGGTCGTTCTCGTCATGCGCGGGCGAGGAAACGATGAGCTGGCGCCGTCCAAGGAACTGCTGGACGAAGTCAACGGCTGGAAGGCGCGGTTCGAAGGCGGAGGGGGGTACGAGACGCCGTACCACTTCGCCTGGGCCCAATCCGACTTCGCGGAGCGGTTCACCGCGAAGGTCCGGAACGACGAGAAGGCGATGGACCGGCTGCGCGAGCTGTCCGAGCGGGCACGGGATCACGACGTCTGCCTCGTCTGCTACGAGGGAGACGACAAACCGTGCCACCGTCATCTGCTGCTGGAGATCGCGGAGAAGGCGTTCGACGCGGAGGTCGACCGCGCGCCGTTCGTGCCGGTTGAGGAATAGCGAACGCTCCGATCGGCAGGCAGGACAGCTGGACAGAGGCGGGCGCGAAGAAGGAGGTACGATGTCGGAGACATTGACGGCCTATTGCGGCCTGGTGTGCACGGACTGCCCCGCGTACATCGCCAAGCGAACTGGGGACGATGCGCTCCGGGCGAAGACGGCGAAGCGGTGGTCGGGTCCGGGCTTCACCGTGAAGGCCGAAGAGGTGAACTGTGACAGCTGCGCGGTCCCCGGCGGCGAGCGGTTCAAGTACTGCGCCGAGTGCGAGGTGCGAGGCTGTGCATCCTCCCGGGCGGTCGCCACCTGCGCCGAATGCGCCGACTACGCGTGCGACAAGCTCGAACGGCTGATCGCGATGATCGGCCCCGAGATCCGCACGGCGCTCGACGCCCTCCGCGCCGACCCGAGGACCTGAGTCGGCGCCACGGGGGCCGGGAGCCTACGCATCGTTCGACAAGCTGCGAGGAGGTTGCTGTGAGGTGCTCTGCTCGGCAGTTGATTCGACGAGGGCTGGGGCTGCTGCTGCTGATGGGGACGGCGGCCCTCTTGGCGGGCTGCTTGTTCACCATGAACCACCCCCAGGTCACGGCCGACGGGACGGTCGCGTTGTTCCTCTCCACCGATGGCGGGTACATGCTGTTTCCCGAGACGGACGTTTTACACCTTCTCCGGGACGGGGAATGGGTCGCCGTCCCGGGGGCGACGTTGCACGGGGCGGGGGGACTGATGGACCTTTCTCCCGATGACGCCGAGGCGCTGTACGTGGACGTCCGACCCGGCGAGTTCCGCGATCCGTTGCGATCGACGCTGTACCGGGTCGCGCTGGGACCGGACGCCGTCCCCGAGCCGATCTTGGAGACGGAGGACGCGATCATGAAGGCGGTGTGGGTCCAGGAGGACCGGATCCTGCTGCTCCGGTTCGGCGACGGGGAGGCGACGCTCCAATCGCTCGACCCGGCCGCCGGGCGAGCCGAGGGGCTCGCGGGGGACCTGCTCTCATTTGAAGTGCTGCCCGGACGGGCGGAGGTGTTTCTTCTGGCGGTCGATCAGAATGGAGAGCCGTCGATCGGCTCGGTCGTCCGTTGGGACCTCGTGACCGACCGGCGGGAGACGCTGGCGACCGTCGTCCTCAGCGAAGCGACGGTCGAAGCCTTCGTGATGATGCCGGGTGACGTCCTCTGGGACGTCTCTCCCGACGGCGCGTGGGTGGCGCTGTCCCTCTACGACGGGACGATGATCGAACCGGCGGTCGAGGTGGAGGTCCCGAGCCTGTACTTGGTCGACACCGAGTTCGGAGAGGCGGAGCGGATCGCGCTGGAAGCGCTGATGCCCGCCTTCTCCCCCGACGGGGCCGCACTGATCTATGCGGTTGGAGCCGAAGACGGGTTGGCCGTGCTGATGTATCGAGACCTGGCGTCGGGGGAATCGATGCGAGTCCCCGGCAGCGAAGGGCTGTCGACGGCGTTCTGGCTCTCTCCGACGACCTTGGGGCTGACGTTCGAGTCCGGCGAGGATCACTACCGGTTGGTCGAGCTGGATCTGACGACCGAGCAGACGCGCGAGCTCGTTGGCGCGGTGACGGAGGCGTCCGACTGAGCAGAGGCGGCGCGATCGAGCGCTCGTCCGGGCCGGTTGGTGTCAAACAGCCGCCACGCGAAACAAGCGGAATCGGCGGGATCCGTTGATGCAGGGTGGAAAGCGTGCCCCGGACGGAGAGAGTCCGGCATCTCGGCCGCGGTCGGTGTGGTGACGCTCGACGCTCCGGCTCGTGCTCGGCGGGCGGGATGTCCGACGGTCGAGAACTTCCTGGACCGTCGCCCTGACCCCGCGAGGCGCTCCGCCCAGGTCGGGACGGCTCAGCAGCCGTTCGTCTCCTTTCGGCCGGGGAAGTCCGGGCAGTAGTCTTCGTCGTCCGGGACCCCGTCGCCGTCCCGATCCGCCTCGGTGGCCGGTGCCGGCTCACCACCCTTCCACGCCGCAGTCTGTTCCGCGGTGATCTCCAGGTACGTTCGGCCGAACTCGACGCTCGGCTCGATCTCGGTGCCCTCGTGCCACTCGTTGAAGCTGGTGATCAAGATCCAGTGGGGCATGCTCTCGCGGGCGAGCGCCCAGTACACTCGGTACGTCTCGCCGTCCTCGCGATCCAGGTAGGTCAACGCTGGGTTCTTGTACGCCTCGTCGTAGCCGGGGATGACCGTCGCGGCGAACAGCCGGTCCCGTGCGCGGGCGAGGAGAGAGGCCGCCTCGTACTGGCTCGCAACGTCCTCGAGGGGCTGCCCGACCGGGGTGTAGGTGTGGATCCCGTCGAACACGTTCAGGAAGTCGCTGCGCAGGCCGTCGGCGATCGCGAAGATCTCACGGCCCAGGTTTGCCAACTGGCCGAACACGCTCTCCCATTGCGAAGGCGGGAACCGCTGGGTGACTCGGACGTAGAAGAAGACCACCGGGCGACCGTCGGCTCGGAGCAGCGCGGGGCTGGACCCATGCCGCGCGAGGAAGTAGGCGAGGTCGCTGACGATTTCGGACGCCGTGCCGGCGTCCTCGTAGTAGATCGTGACCGTGAACTCCTCTTCCTCGGCGACCTCCGCCAGAACGTCGAACGCCCGATCCTCGAACCCGAACGGGCCCCACCAAGAGGCGATGAACCCGTCGATGCCGGCCGCCTTCGCCTCACGGATGTGGCGGCGAATCGTCTCGGGATCGTTGGAGTCGTACCAGCCGGCGGCCGGCTCGTGCGCCGAATCGTGATGCGAGCGGTACGGATTCCAGTGAACCCACTCCCCGCTGGGACCGTCGGGCGTCCCGTACCACGGGTAGTAGAAGGCAAGGACCTTCGGCCCGCCGAATCCCGCCTGGGTCGGCGACTCGGCCGCCATCGGCGTGAGGAGAGAGGTAAGGGAGGAGCTGCGGATCGAGAACGTCCGCGCGTTCGCCGGCTCCGGGTGCTCCACGACGCCGGCGTGCGTGTAGGTCGCGATCGGATCGGGATCGCCGGGCGCATGGAGCGCGACCGCGGTTCGACCGAGGTGCCCCTTCTCGATCCGGATCTGCAGCCAGTCGGCCGGGTCCGACAGGTACGCGTGAAACCGCACTCGGACGGGCGTGATGTCGCAGCAGGCCTGGCTCACCGACAGAGTGGACAGAGCCGCCACCTGAAGTCCCTCGGCCTCGGCTCCCTCGAGGATCTCCTGGGCGTGGACGACGACCGCCCCGCCGACGAAACGGACCTCGGTCCAGTCGGACGTGGTAGCCAGGACGATGTCGATCGGGTAGACGTCGCGGGCCAGCCCGCCCGCGCCGATGAGAAAGAGGGTCCAAAGCACGACAAAGAAGCGGCTTCTCATCGTTATCTCCTTCATCGATCCACTCTAGCAAAGCGGCGGATGGTCGCCAAGTCTCCGTTCGGAGACAAGGCACGAGCGGGGCTTCCACCGCGTCCGGACCCGGAGGCCGCGCCGGCCGTCGGAGATGGACGGGGTGTCCTTCAGCGCAGGCCGGTCGATCCCGTAGAGTGGATGGTGAGACGAAATGGAGGAGGGTCATCCTATGTGGGATCGCATCGTGGAGTGGGTCGTGGCGTACGGTGGGCAGGCGATCGGGGCGATCGCCACCCTGGTCATCGGCTACCTGGTGGCTCGTCTGGCCCGGCGGTGGATGAAGCGGTGGCTGACGCGTACGAACCTCGCCGAGGCGCTGCAACGGTTCCTGACACAGATCACCTACGTCGGGATCCTGGTGTTCGCAATCGTCGCTTCGCTGGCCCGGTTCGGGATCCAGACGACCTCGTTCGTCGCCATTCTCGGGGCGGCCGGCTTTGCGATCGGCTTCGCGCTCCAGGGCTCGTTGGCGAACTTCGCGGCCGGCGTTCTGCTCCTGGTTCTCAAGCCGTTCAAGATCGGGGACTACGTGGAAGCCGGCGGGGTGTCCGGGACGGTGAAGGACATCCAGCTGTTCACGTCCGTCCTGGCGACGCCCGACAACGTCAAGGTGATGGTTCCGAACGCCCAGGTCTACGGAGGCGTGATCCGCAACTACAGCGGATACGAGACGCGGCGCATCGATCTGATCGTCGGGATCGGGTACGACGATTCGATCGACCAGGCGTCCTCCACGGCGCAGGCGGTGATGCAGGACGACGACCGGATTCTCCGCGAGCCGGAGCCTCAGGTGATGGTCGACGAGCTCGCCGACTCCAGCGTGAACCTCCGGCTGCGGATGTGGGTCCAAGGGGCCGACTACTGGAACGTGCTCTTCGACCTGACCCGGGCCGTGAAGGAAGCGTTCGATGCACGGGGGATCGAGATCCCGTATCCCCAACACGTCGTTCATGTGAGCCAGGAGAGCTAGCGGAGGTTGGGAGCGGTCGGTGCGCAAGACACCGAGGTACCGGCTGTTCGGCCGGGGCCGCACTCCTGCGAGGTGGCGGGAACGGCTTGACGCGGAAGGGATCCGGGTTCTCGAGGAAGGCGTCCGGATCCGGGTCACCTATCGCAACGACCGGGCACCCGGGAAGCGGCTCGGGTACCGCCGATCGATCGGAAGCGGCGCGATCGCGCAGGACACCCGAGGAGGCGAGCGGCGGCGTTCGAGCCAGCTACCGGGAGGCCAGCGCGCCGATCGTGGCCGCGCCAAGAGCCAGGAAGAGGAGCTTCGCGACCAAGCTGGCGCCCGAACGGGCGGGGACTTCATGAAACGCCCGGACGTCCCGGACGGTCCGCGGGAGTGAGACGATGTCTCGCAGGCCGAACCGCTCCCGGGCGCCGACGGCCACCCACAGCTTTTCGACCCCCTCGTCCTGCGGCCAAGCGACGACGTAGTACGTCCCGGTCTCCGGCAGATCGACCGACTCCTCAAGCAGGATCCACGAGTCGGTTCCCGTGAACGGCTCGTGAAAGAACCGCGGCTCAAGGACGGCCGAGGTCTCAAAGAGGACGCCTCCGCCGTCCGATGGGGTCGCGATCGGGAGGTCGATAGGCGGGAGGCCGGGGCCGAGCACCGCGAGGGATGGTCGGGCATCGACGAGTCGATCGAGGACCGGAAGACCGAGCGACACGTCGAGTCGCGTCCCGCCGGTCACCTCGAACGCGAGCCAGAGGGCACGCTCGCTCTCAGTCAGCTCGGCGTACGCGACCTGGCTGACGTCGATGTCGGTCACCCGGAGGGCCTGATCGAACGTCGGATACGTTCCGCCGATCGACGCCGGCTTGTGCGCCGCCGCGACCGCGGAAGCGCACAGGACCCCAAGGAACGTCAAGACGACGGAGCTTCGAAGGGTAGACACGGCGAACCACCTCCACGGACAGTCTGACGATGTCCGCAGGGCCGGGCAAACCGCGCGACGAACCGGCCGGATCACGCGAGGCAATCCCGCGACCGTCGAGGTCATGTCGTTCGGCCCGGCTGTGCTCAGTCTTCTTCTCGGAGCAGCGACTCCCGGAACTCCTCCTGCACCTGGACCCGGCTGAGGTAGCGGTACAGGCCGTCGTGGGCCATCAGCTCGTTGTGGGTGCCCTGTTCTACGATGCCGCCGTCCTGGAGAACGACGATTTTGTCGGCGCTGCGGATCGTCGACAGGCGGTGAGCGATCACGACGGTCGTTCGACCGACCATCAGCCGCTCGAGCGCCTGCTGGATCAGCGATTCGGTCTCGGTGTCGACCGAGGAGGTCGCCTCGTCGAGGATCAGGATCGGCGCGTCTCTCAGGACCGCCCGCGCGATCGCCAGGCGCTGCCGCTGGCCTCCGGAGAGCTTGACGCCGCGCTCGCCGATCAGCGTCTCGTACCCGTCCGACAGCTCGGCGATGAACTCATCGGCGTTCGCGATCCGAGCGGCCTCGATCATCTCTCGATCGGTGGCGTGGGGGCGGCCGAACAGGATGTTCTCGCGGACCGTACCGTGGAACAGGAAGACCTCCTGCAGGACGATGCTGATCTGCCGACGGAGGCTGTCCAGCGTCAGATCACGGAGGTCATGGCCGTCGAGGGTGATCGCGCCGTCGGTGACGTCGTAGAACCGAGGGATCAGCATCGACAGCGTCGTCTTGCCGACGCCGGTCGGCCCCACCAGCGCGACGACGGAGCCGGGTTCGACCCCGAGATCGACGTGACGCAGCACCATGTCGCCGACGCTGTACCGGAAGCTGACGTCGCGGAAGCGAATCGCCCCTTCGGCCCGACCGGGGAACTCGACGGCGTCGGGTTGCTCAGCCACGTCCGGCTCCTGCTCCAGCAGCTCGGCGATCCGATCGGCTCCGGCCAGCGCCTGCTGGATGCTCTCCCACACGTTGGACAGCGCTCGGATCGGCTGGTAGAGCAGCTCCAGGTAGAGGAAGTAGGCGACCAGATCGGCGACGGGCAGCGC
>Ga0180434_10002253_pt1 | contig 26220 bp, 61 predicted proteins | sample SS_ome_7_FD_132453 | JGI IMG/M metagenome (GOLD analysis project Ga0180434, IMG submission 132453) | Hypersaline lake sediment archaeal communities from the Salton Sea, California, USA - SS_1_D_2 metaG | ecosystem: Environmental > Aquatic > Non-marine Saline and Alkaline > Hypersaline >... | reverse complement strand
TATTGGTCACCATCAAGTAACTATTATGTAGTTAATGCAACAAATTGGTTAAATACAACAAACTGCACAAGTGTTTTAGTATTAGTAAATTACACTGCAAATTCACAACCAAATGGTTCAGTCATTGATATTTGGTTTTATTCAAAAGCATTACAACCATCATCGGATTCATTAGGAGATGCTTTTTTTACATATGGTGAAAATACAGCTCCAGTCATCAACTGGACATATCCAACCAATAATAGTAATAATATAGATATAATATTAAATAACATAAGCTGTTACATATATGATAATGATGGTGATAATATGGACATCAGCTTTTATACAAATAAGTCAGGACCCGGTAACCAATCAGATACGTGGACACCAACTTGGAATTGCATTGGCAAAAACCTTACAGTCTCAAATGGTCATTATTGGTGGAATCAAACAACCAACTTATCTAACCGCTACTGCACCAAATGGAGATGGGGAGCAACAACTTATTACTACAGAATAAACATAACCGACGGAAAAACTTGGACAAATGAATCTTTTAAATTTACAACCGAAGGTTCAAGATATGATATCAATTGGGATTCAACTGTTAATGTTTTTGACTTAAACTTAGATTGGTCTTCAAGAAGTGGGGAACAATCATATTTAGGAATATATGACGTTAACGCGGATTCATCCGTTAATGTCTTTGACCTAAACGAAATTTGGACAAATAAAACGTAAATAGAATCATAAGGAGGAATATAATGAATAAGAAAAATGTAGTAATGCTTATCACTTTACTATTCATGGTTAGCATTACAAGTACAGTAATAGGAACAATTCCTATAACAAAAGCAGATAATTATCAACCACAAGATGCCAGTACAGAAATAGGATTATACTTTAATCAAACATATCTAGAAGTTGGTGATGATTTCAATATGACTTGTTACTTAAATCCTGGAGGAGAAACGGTAACAGCTTGGTATGTTTGGAATCTAACCTATAACTATGAAACCCTTGGAATGGTCAATGCAACAGGTCAATGGATTTTTGGTTTTTGGGACACAGGTTTTGATGATTCTGGTTCTTGGGATAATACAACAGGAAATATTAGTGGACCACAGTCATTTGATGTTGGAGGAACATCTGACAATCACACAGCATTTGTTTCAAATTTTACAGCTAATACACCAGGAAAATTATATTTAAACTTTTCAGCAGATGGAATATATTCATCAACAGGAGTTCAAATATCAGATGCTGGAGGAGCAGTAACTAACCATACAGTAAATGCTACTATTATGATATATCCACAAGATGCAACAATCTTTACAGCAACTACATGGAATCATACAGCTATAAATTTATCATGGACTCAAAATCCACAAAATGATAATGTTACAATTTGCGGCAAAGCTGGTTCATATCCATCAGGTCCAGCAGACTCTGTCTTATACAATGGTTCAAATCTTACATATAACCATACAAGCTTAAACAATTGCACAACTTACTTTTACAGGGCATGGTCTTATAATGAAACATCAGGCTTACATAGTTATGAATATGATTCTGCAACGGCTACAACTTCTTGTTATACAAACATAAGTTTTGCAGGAATTAATCCAACCAACAATACAAAGATAACAAATTGTACATATTCACAAACAGTTAATGTAACAATTTTAAATTCACAGGGCCGAACTTGTTTATATTGGATAAATGCATCAGATGGAAGCACAGCAAGTGGAACAGTTGCCAACAGCTCAGTTAGTTTAGCTTTATCTTCACTTTCACATAACACAACTTATTGGTGGAATGTTACAGCTTCAGAACAGGGAGGAACCCAAGATTCAACCCAAGCCCACTATCACTTTAGAACAGGAGAAGGAGGGGGTTCCTCACCTGTTGGCTCAGCACCATATCCAAATGGAATAACAGATGTACCAATATCACCTTTAAACTTTGCAGCAACAGTTACAGATGCAGATGGTGACCCAACCAATGTAAGCTTCTTCCTATCAGATGGAACCTTCTTAGGAAATCACAATATGACATACTCAGGCAACACAGCAAACGTTACTTATACAACAGCATTAGCATATAACACAACCTATCAATGGTACGCCTTACTAAACGACACAGGTGGTTGTGGAACTTCAACCCGCTATCCATCAAGCGGTTATTTATCATTCATAACACAGAATCAAATAGTAACACTTACAAAAGAATGGGCAGTATATTCAAACAATACATTACAAATGTGGATAAATACAACTAATGTAGGAGAAGCGGACCTAACAAATGGTTACATAAATGAAACTTGGGACTATGACTATCTAACACTAGTAGGAGCTAATTGGACAGCAGATGGAACTGATGCAGGTCGCTACAATATAACAACATTAAATCAAGGAGATACAGCTTGGTTAACAATGTTTTTCAGTCTTAGAACACCTGCTCCAAATGGAACTTCATTTTCAGACACAGCAAAGGTTATATTTAACGGAACAACTCTTAACACATTCACACCAACAACTCTACCTACAATATGCTACTATGCTACAAAAGAAATGAATACATCAATTAAATGGAATACAACATCAGTCACCTTTTGGGTAAACATAACAAATTGTGGGGACTTTTACCTAAACTTTACCCGTTTAAATGAATCATATCCTGTCAACCTTACATATGACTACAGTAACTATGCACCAAATGCAACAAATGAAACCTTTAACATAACACAAATAGCACCTGGAGCAACAAACACAACTTTAATAAGAATGAATAAAACATCTGGTGATTGGATTAACGGAACCCGAATTTGGAATAACATAACAATCCACAGTAACCAAACCACAGGAGACACAGCTTTTAACAACTCTTGGTATGTAGGAGCAAGAACAACCCAACTGAGAGTTATCTATAATACAATATATTACGATGTGTTGGGAACATCAAATAGTGTATTCCAAATAATTGGTATAGCACTAATAATAGGAGCACTGTTGGGAGTAATAATGGTCTTCTATATAAAGCAAAAGAATCAATGGTAAGGGGAAAACTATTAAATTAAACCCCTTCCTTTAAATAATATGAAAAGAATATAGAAATGGTGTTAAAATGGTAAAAATAAAAGCAAAAAAGAATTGTAAATCATGTGGTGGAACAGGAATAGCTGTTCCTTTTTTTGGACCAGGAACAGATATATGCAGTTGTATAAAAGACCAAATTGAAATAGTTAAAGCTAAGTGATAAAAATGATAACATCAAAGGATAATAAAAATAGAATAGTTGCCAGAATTAAAGCCTTAAAGCTAAAGGATGGTGAAACTCACAAAGGACGCAGGTGGCTTATTTCAAGAAAAGGTTCCGCATATTTTTGCTATGACCTACAACAAGGTGGGCGTGGATATATCATATGCAAACTAAAACCAAAGAAAGATAGAAAAGAAATAAGAAATTATAGAAACCAATATCAAAATTGGAAATGGTATAGGTAGGTGATAAAATACCAAAACAAAAAATAAAAGAAGGTATGTATTTAGTAAGAGCTCCACAATATCATGGAGATGAAGAAGATTTCTTAATTTGGGTAGAACCATCATATTCAGGAAATTATAGAGTTCAAGTTAGACATGAAAGAGCAAAAAGTTTTACAAAAGGTTTAATACCATTTAAAGAAAAAGTAGAAATGGTTAAGAAAGGACATCGACCAGGTTCAGGAAATGCTTTGCCAGTAGAATTCAATATACTAGATGCAAAAAGGGTTGCACTTGCAATAGCAAATAGTAAAAAATTAAGAACAATGTAGGATGATAAAATGCAAATACCACCAGGATGGAAAAAAGGAAATATACCTTTACATTATGAAGATAGCATCAGATTTACCAAAAAAGTAAAAAGAGGTTATTATGAAGATTACTTTATGGTAGATATTTGGAGCCAACTTGCAAAAGAAGAATATCATGTTTCCCAAACAGGTACAATAACAGGAGCTAAAAACAAAAGTTTTAAAACAAAACCAGCAGCTTTAAACTATGCTATTAATATTATGAAATATATTAATTTTGGATTAGCAAAGGGAGTATTAAAATGATTTGTCCTAAATGTGGTCGAAGAACTGCGATACCAATAACAGTAAGAGACGACGACGGAAGAATGATTAGAGTTTGTCGTCCTTGCTATTATGCAATAAAGGAGATGAGTTAGAATGGTATACTTTGTAATGGCAAAAATATCAAAATCATATCCAGGACCCAAACCTGCGAAAGAACACAAAGGTTGGGTATTAATGAAAGCTGTTAATACAAAAGCTGAAGCGGACAAATATGTAAAACTTTGTAAAAAAACAAGTGATAGATGGTCAACAAATAAAGGAATAAAATTTTATGATGATTATAAAATTGTTAAACTGAGGTAGAGTAAAATGACTAAATATAAAAAGATTGGAGGAAATAGAAATGGTAAATCCATGGATACATGAAGAAAGTAAAAAATTTATAATATACCCAGAAACAGAAATATCAGGTTGGGCTTTAAAGAAAACTAATATTAAAGATGTGTATGATTTTAGGATGCCACCTTTATACTTAAGAAATTTAAAGCTTAGCAAAAGTGAAGTACAAAAAATTAAAAACTTCAACAACTTTATTGCTAAAATAATAAGGAGGTAAAAAATGACAGATGTAAATGTAAGCGGTATTGGAAGCCAAGTACTTGGAATAGCAGGCATGGGCATCGGTCTTGGAATGCTCGCAGGAACATCGAGAGCAGTAATGGACACAATGTATGGTGACCGCTGGAGACCTCCATCCCCCAGACACAGACGTCGAGCAAAAGTATATCGAAACAAATATATGCGACCATATAACCCAAGAAGACCAACTTATAGACCAAGATGGTAAAATGAATAAAAAATATAGAGATTTAGAATCAAAAAGGCTTAATGCAACCCAAAAACATAGAAACAAAGCTTTTAGAAAAACAAAACCAAAATCTGTATGGAGGCAAAGAAGAAGATGATTCCATTCAAACCAAAAAAAGCATCCATAAACTTTACAAGAAACCCTTTCTTGAATACATGCAAAAAAATCACTAAAGAAGATGTTGATAATAATATAACCCAACACATCAAAAAGCACAAACTCACAATCCATGGTTGCAAAGCAGTCAATAAACAGCTACCCCCAGAATATCACCGACCAACTCAAGACTTCGATGTGTGGGCAAAGAATCCAAGACATCAAATGGATATAACAGAAGATGAGCTTGATGCTCTTGCTGGGTGTGATATGTTTCGTGAAGAAGTAGTACCATTTCAAGGACAAACCGATAAATTTGTCTACAGAGTAGTTGGTCCTCGTGGTGAAGTAGTTGATTATGCACTACCACCACCTGGAGCGAAAACCAAAAAAATTGATAATATCAATTATGAGCATATACAATTTGCTAAAAAGATTTACAAAAAAATAATTGCTGACCCGAATGTAGATATGCAAAGAAAGCAAAAGTCAGCTAGAGACTTAAGAAGAATTGAGGCTTATGAAAAATCATTAAGGGGAAAATAAAATGTCTTTATATACATGTTATGTAAGAGATAAATTTGGTGGTTCAAGATTTATTGTAGGAACATCAAAAAAGGCAGTTGAAAAGTTAATTAAAAATGCAAATTGGATTGATAAAAATTGGGGACAAACTAAAATAGAAAAAACAAAATACAATGTTGTATTTTCATAATAAAAGGAGTATGAAATAAATGGTAACCAAATTAAAATGTCCATATTGTGGATTTATATGCAACTATAAACCTGATTTAGAAGAACATTTAAAAACAGAGCATTGGCAAGCAGGTAATGATACAATAAAACTAAAACAAATTAAAGAAATATATCCAGGAATTTCAGCAAATGACGCTTTTAAAAAATTAGATAAATTAAAAAATAAAGAATATTTACAAGAAAAGGTTTATAAAGATAGATTAATAAGTTTTACAAAAATACCAAATCCTCCAAATTACAAAATTAGAGAACCAATCTTAGCAGAATGGTTTGATAAGGAACCCGCTTTCAAAACACATTCATTAGAAGGTTGGGGATTTGATAAATTAGTTTCAAAACATCAAAGAGCAAGAGGGAAAACAAAAGAAGAAGCATTTAAGAAAGCTAAAAAGAAAATTGATAAGTTAGCAAAATGGAATGATATGAAATGAAAAAACTAACAAAATCAATGTCATACAAAGATTTAATCAAAGAACATCGTAGACTTATTAGCATTATGAAGTTTGGTACACCAGCCGAACGTATTAAAGAAATTCAAAATCAAGAAGAAGAATTAAGAGAATATGAATTAGAATATAAAAGAAAATTAAGGAGTAAATAAATATGCCAAAAGGATTAAAGAGAGGAGCTCAAGGCTCAGATGAAGTAGAATTTGATATGCCAGGTTCAAGTAAAGATTTAGAAGAAGATTTAGAAGACCGCTTTGAAGATGACATACATACAGAAGAAGTAGAAAGACCATACTACGAAACCCCAGAAACAGAAGCAGTAATAGACAAAGCATTATCACAAAGAATCAAAAAGAAACAACCACCACCAGAAGAACCTGTTAAAAGCAAACCAAGAGAACCAATCTACTTATACATCAAAACAGGACTTGGAGAATATACATTAGTAGAACAACCATTCAATACCAAAACAGAAGCAAAAGAATATGCAGCAGAAGTATACCCAGACACAAAAACAAAAATTATGACTCAGGCCCAACTAGATGCTTATGTAAAAAAGATGAAAAAGAAAGCATTAACAAAAGAAGAAATTAAAGAAGACATCAAACAAGGAGCAAAAGCATTAGGTCGTGGAGCACAAATTCAAACAGGTCGTGTTGGTAAAGGTTTCCTTGAGGCATCAAGAGATGTTGCAGCATCAAAAAGATTTACCCGAGAATACATAGAACCAGAAGTAAGACATGCTTGGGGTGTTGACCAAAAACCACCAGTCCCACAAAGACAAGAACCACAACCAGAACAACCATACAGACCACCACAAAGAGAATCAAGAATCAATATACCACAAGGTGGAGGTGTTTTTGGACCAAAACCACGTCGACAGGGTTTTAGACAACCACCAAGACAAAGCAGGGGAATAAACATACCACAACAAAAAAGAACACACATTAATATTCCAGAAGGGGGTGGAGTTTTTAAATCGCCACGGTCAGGCATCAAACCCAAACAACCAAAAAAACCAGGACCAGCATTTGGACAATCACCAATTAAACCCCGCAGTTTTAATTTCGGTCCAAAACCCAAATGGGTTGGTCGTCCACAACAACTTCGCTATCCATATGAAGAAATAGAAGAATCTAAAAGCAAAGTAAAAAAATACAATAAACCTAAAAAGAAAAGAAAAAAATAGGAGATATTATGAAAGCAAAACTAACTTTAGAAATTGAAGGCTCTAAAGAAGAGATTGATATTATCACACAAAGAATCAAAAGCATAGCGGAAACTCAACAACCTAAAATGAAAGTTAAATCTGATTTCTACTTACCACAAAGGTCAAACAAAATAAAACCATTTACAAACACAAGAACTAGAACAAAAACATGGAAGTGGTAAAATGACTAAACCAAGCAAAAAAAGAATGTTAAAAAAACAACTGTTCGAACGTCAATTAATACTCACCGAATATAATCAATATGAGAAATTGATATCAATAGGATACACTCACGACCAAGCAGTTTCCAAACTTAAAAAACAACCATCAAGCAGTTTAGAAAAAATTAAAGGTCATGTTGATTTTGCAAAAAACACATTCGGTCGCACTGGAGTATCACTTAAAGGAACGAGAATGACATCTGATGTTTACAAATATATAAAACAATTGGAAGAAGAAGGTGAAATACAACCATACAAAAAGGGGCAAGATATTTTATATCTTAAACACCCTAAGATATGGAAACCTTAAATTGGAGGACAAAAAGTATGGCAAAGAAATATTACTACCGCAAAATGGGTAGAAAGAAAATTAGGTGCAAAATGCCTAAGAAAAGGAGGTAAAAGCATATGGCGGAACATGGACCATATAAGAACAAAGGAAATGCAAAAGCTGCAGCTGCTGGCTACAGAAAAAAAGGTTTTAACGCCAACATATATAAAACTTCCAAAGGTTGGAAGATTAGCGTTACCAGAAAATAATCTAAGCAGCTTGTAACAGGCTATCACTTAATACCTTCGGGTCGCTTATTTGGTAGCCTGTTTTACATTCACTGTATAATAATATAATATAGATAATAATTAATATTATAAGGACTGATATAGTATGATGAGAAACCCTTACAATATAAGTAAAGGCAAACAGAAAAAACCAAATTATCTCTTTGATTTCAAAAAAGAGTATAGAGGCAAGAAATACAAATTTTGTGGAGAATATCCATATGATAATATGTTTTTGAAACAAATACGAAAATTATTTGATAAAAACGGGTTTGATGTTCATTTGCAATTTAGAAAAAATGATAATACCGTTGTAGTTTGGACCAGGAAAAAATATGGTACTCAAGAAAGATAAAACATGCTACTATGAATACAAAGGTAAATGGGTACTTATAGCAACAAAAGAAAACCCACAAATGATAGAATCAAAAAGAATGAAAGAATGAAAGAATATTATAAAAATAGGTGAAAAAATGGTAAGATATGATAAATGGGGTAGACCCATAAGAGATGATAATAGATATATACCAAAACCAAAAATAACATCAAAAAGGAAGAAAATAATGGAAAATCAAATGAAAAGAATATCACCTTTCTTAAGAGAAGGAGATGAATGGTTACAAGAATATTATCAAATGGGACTTACACTTGCAGATAAATATCAAGGAAGAGAAAATATTCCCAAACATGAAGTTGAAAAATTAGTTAAAAAATTTATAATAGAACATAGAAAAAGATATCCTGAAATAAGTAAAGAAAAAAGTAAAAAGCTTGAAAAATATCTTATTAAATCTATATATTCTAAATACAGATTTGCAAGATTAGAAAAAATAAGTGAACAAAGAGAATTGACAGAAAAAGAATTTCGAGAATTGAAAAAAATTGAAAAAAACCTTAAAGAATTAAATTATGATTTAGATGAATTTAAAACATGGTGATAAAATGCACAAATTAGGACATAAGAAAAAATTTAATGGAAAATATTATACGGCAATGGCTTACAAAACAAGAAAAGATGAAGCCCAACGCGATGCAAAACTTTTAAGAAAAGCAGGGCAGCTTGTTAGAGTAGTAAAAGAAGGAAAAGAATACTACTTGTATGTAAAAATATAGATTTTACAATGAAGAAAGGGGAGTTATCCTGATTTTTTTCCTATCTCTCCTCACCACCTCCACGCTTCCCTTTCTTCTCCTTATTACTAAATTTTGGATTATATATTAATACTTTATGATTCTTTAAACTGTTTTAAAAACTATATAATCCTATTACATTCTTTTTTTGTATAACTAAAGTTTTTCAAAAGACTCAAAACCAATGAATCAAATTCAATCAAGGTTTATATACTACTATAATGAATATATATTTTGGTGAGTAGGTATGTCTAAGAACACCAAGCAATTAAATATTAGTGTACCGACGGATATGTTTGACTGGCTGGAAAAGTCTGAAAACAAAAGAAGAATCAATAGGTCACAACTTTTTCAAAAGGCTGTTAATAAACTTAGGTACCCTCAAAGACAGAAAATAAAGCCAATGGACTATCTTATAATGACTATGGGATTAGCCTTCGGTTTAGGCTGTATATCAGCCTCAGTAACACTAGCATTTACATTTCTATTTAAAACAACATTACTAATGATAGGAGCTGTTGTATTGCTTGCATCATTAGCAACTATTATAAAAGAGGCTAAGAAGTTTAATGCAACCAGGATTCACAGATGAGTTAGATAAAGAGGTAGCAGTTACTGTTACCCAATTTGTCTTAAAACCAGATATTCCAAATAGGGAAAGAGCTTATTTCCAGCGCTTCTATGTGATGTTTTCAAAGATATCTGCTTTGGGAAATATAGAGCGCCGTGATATATTAGCTTTTAAACTAACATTCAAAATAGTTGCTATATTATTAGAAAAAGGAATATATGATTATGCTCATGAACTTATGGCTGACTTTCTTATGACCTTACAGCTTTCAAGGTCCGTTGGTGGATTTTGGACATTATATGGTCAACGTGGTGTAGAAAGAACAGAAAGTATAACAAGACTTATGGAGAAACAAAAAAGAAAAACATTTACCGACAGGGTTAAAGGATTCTTTGGCGGTAAAAAACCAGAACCTCAAGGAAATGATTATGGATTAGGGATGTAGATGTATTTCGGAATAATGTATATTTTAATAGTTATAGGCATAAGCATACCAAGTATAGTATATTTTATACCAAGTGATTATCAATATATTGTACCTAATGAATTTAGATTTTTAGCATGGATGGTAGGAATGCTTGTAATTTTTATGGGTGTAGTTGTTGTTTGGACTAGAGCTCAAAAAACAGGAGCTAACCATCTTATTAACCCAGGAAGACCAGGGAATGTATTATGGTTCTTTTTCTACGCCGATGGAGAATGTCGTATATTACCATCAAAGCGTGCAGGGGAAGGACAATTATATAACCCTGAATTAGATTCACAAATTATAGATGTTAAAACATACAGCTTATGTGACCACAAAATCCGTATTGTTCCAGAAGTAGTTGGACATGCTGTAGACTTAGACTACGTTGGATATGTAGATGTTGTCCAAAACAAATATGGATTTGATAATCTTAGGCAAGCACGTTCTGGTGCTTTTAATTTTCTAAAAAGAAAAAAAGAAATAATAGATAGAGAACATTTTGTTACAGGAGATGAATATGAGTCGATTGAAGAAAAAGTTGACGGGTTACAACGTAAACCCGAATTACTATCAACCAAATCAAAATTCAAGAAACCAACGGGAAGAAGAGGAACAAGATTATAATAACTATTATGAAGAAGATAGTTATGATGATGAATATCAAAATTCTCAATACTACCAACCAGCTTTAGTGCAAGAATATAATAGATTGCAACAAGAAGCTGCCGAATATGACAAAGAAATGCAAACAATGGAAGCTATGAATCCTCATGCTATTTACAAAGATGTAGTAACTAACCCAACACCAAAGGGTGTTTACAAACTCCGTTTATTTGGTCGTCCAGTAGACTTAGCAAAATTAGAACACTATCTAATCCACAAGGTTAGTCCAAAAACAGTCACAACCCTTATGCGCTACAATGACTCAAGAACAATAGAAGAAGTAAAAGGTTACAGCAAAAGACCTACATTTAAACTAAAAGGTGGACTCATATGGATTATTCTTGGGGCAATAGGTATGCTTGGAATAGGAATACTGTTCTTTAGTGGTGGAGGCTCACTAACAGATATATTTGGTGGTATGTTTGGCATGTAGAGAACCTGGTCCGATTTGGAGATTTCTAAAAGATTCTCTAGAATCAGGAAAAGCTCAAGGCAAACAATTAAAAAAAGAACATAAAAAGAAAATAAGAAAAAAATTAGGGAGAGATAAAAATGAAAAAGAATCAAATTAAAACTACTTTATTTGGCATCTTTATAGCCTTTATTATAATAGCAGTAGGTATGCTTGTGATATCATCGGTTATAAGTTCTATTTCAACTACTAATATGAATTCACAAATGAATACAACTGTAAGCAATACAAACACAGTTTACAATATTGGAGGCTTATTTTTACTATTATTAGTTCCTCTAGTGATACTTGGTAGTTTAGTTTATTTTAGCAGTACATTTGAACGCTACAATAACATTACAAAGGTTTTAAATTTTTTAGGACAATCCCTTTACTATTTTGTCTTTGGTTTAGTAGCAATACTAATAATAGTAGTACCTGGTTATTTAATATATCTATTATATAATGTAGCAACAACACCAGGAAATATAGCAGCTACATACAATACTTTAAAATGGATTGGAATTTTTACATTACTATTCTTTGGGATATCAGTTTTGGGATATTTCTTTAAAACAAAAATACTAAATAAATTTCAAAAACATAAACAAACAAAAGAATATGAAAAGAATCAAAAAGAATTACCAGGAGTGGTGAGTTAAAATGGAAGAAGAATTAAGTAACATGGAAAATGTAAAAATAAGAACATATGAAGAATTAGTTTGGGACAAAATAGTAAAGTTAAGTGAAGCTAAAGAAGCAGGTAATAAGTTTTATTTTGATGAAATTTTAGATGAGCTTGAAATGCTCTTTAGATTAGTCCCAAAATTATCCAATGCTTTAGATAAAGATAAAGAAGAATTGATATCATCTTTAAAAGCTTTGAAAGCAGAAGTAAATAACTATACAAATAGTATTGAAGATGAAATAACTAAACAAATAATACATTCACAAAAAATGTCTTTGCTTGAATGGGATTATAGAAGTGATATGTTAGAATCTGTTTTAATGATTTTAAATGAAGAACAAATGATACCTTTCACTAATCCACTTCTCGGTGAAATGGGTTCACCAATGGAAGAAGTAGCTGATTTTGTTCCTGATGAATCTGATGAATCTGATTTTGATGAGCCAGTACCTCAAAAATCTGGGGAAGGTCAAAAGCCTTCCTCACCTCCTCCTCAACAACATGCACGTAGAAGAAGAATACAAAAGAAATAGTTAGAATATGCCCAGCGAATCTACTGAAGACCAAATAAGATTAACATTTGAGGATACCCTCACCAATCAAACTAAATTAAGGAATTGGCTTGAAATTCTCGCCCGAGACAAACTAACTTTAAAACCAACCCAGCGAGATTCTTTTATAAGAACTTTTAACAAAGCAACACTAACAGTTGGTAGACCTAAACTAGTAGTTATTAAATTACCAAATGGAAAAAAAGCTCCTCTTGGCAAGTTACATTACTTCGCTCAAAAAATGACTTACATAACAACAAAAGAAGTTAAAATAAAATATAAGGGAAAAAACTATAAGATACCAATTGAACATCTTTGGCTTACTCTATTAGAATATCTTTTAAATGTTTTTCCTTACTCATTAGATTTAGCTTTGAGAATGTCAGCAGAGAGATTTAGATTCCAAGCCAGACCTGGTTCAGTTGATTATTTCCCATCTTCAAGAGCATATAGTGAGAGTTAGTATGAGTAAGATAACAGATAAAGGATTTAAATCCAGACAAGAAGCAACATTTGTAGAAATTTTAGATAGAATACAAACACAGAATGATGATATAGGAGCTATCTTTTTAGAGGCAACAGGAATCCCAGGAGTCGGTAAAACAGCAGTTATACTTACATTTTGTGATGATACTCTTCTTAATCATCCTGACCAAAAATGTTTTTGGAGAAATCCATATAACGCTCCTTTTCAATTTATAAAGCTAAAACACAATCAATGGGAAATAATGGTTGAAGAAGGTTCAAGTGTTACATTCCATGACCGCGACAAAAGAAATGAACAAATAAAATTACCTGTTGATACTTTTACAGATTTTGATGATTTGTATGAACAAGCAAGACCTGGGAAATGTAATGCTGTTTTCTTTCAAGATGAAACTAAATGGTATGATTTTATAAGATACTTAAACAGCATCGGAGAATGGAAGCATGTTTTTTTAGATGAGTATGGTGAATTGTTTCCAGCAAATCCAAGTGGTCCACTTTGGAAGATGATTCAAAGGGCGTCAGATACTTTAAAGGAAATTAGAAAATGCCGTACTAATGTTTATGCAACAACCCAGGTTACATCTGATGTAGATTTTAGAATTAGAAACAAGTTAATGGTTTTAGCATATATGTATGGTGCAAAACCAATGTCAAGAAGTAAAGTAAATCAAGCTGCCATAGACAACTTAGACCGAGACATAGTCAAAGGTAATGAAGGTTGGCTTGAATATGGTTATGGAATATATGGCAAGGGTAGATTTACAAAAATATATAAACCCAAACAAGGTATGAATTGGGAAGCACATCTACCTGTAGATTCACCACATGTTACCGATTACTTAAAGCAAGGTTCCTTAAATCATAAATAAACTATTAAATTTTTTCATAACATTTATAAAGACTTTAACCATTTTTAAAGTAGGAGGAAACCAAAAATGGTTGATATAGATATCGAAGAATTAGATGAAGGAGAACAAGAGTCTGGTTCACAAACTGAAGCTGTTGAGGAAGAAAAAAGTATAACGGATGAAATCCGTGAAATGCAAGAAAAGAAAATGCAACCTCAAGAAGAGGTAAAAAAAGAAAAACCTAAAAGAAACATAGACCTAACAAAATTAAATACTTTTAAAACAAAACTAAAAGAACACTTTGGATTAAAAGAAAAAGAAGATAAGCATGGATGCTATGCACTATATTATAATAGATATATATTAATAAAACTTTTACCACGGAAAAACTGTTGGTATGGTGTTTGGAAAGAAATGCCAGAAGAAAATAATAAGTGGCGTGCAATTCGTGTATACAGTCAAGAAGATGAAGATGCAGTTTATGACCACGTAAAGAAATTGGTAGAAATTAACTCTAAAACTAACTAATCTCGCCAATTCTTTTTTTACCTTTTTAGGGGGTTTCTATTAATTTTTCCAAAAACCTTATATATTAGGTTACCCTTATTTGTATTGTGATATGAATGAAATTGGAAATAAAATACCCGAAAAAAAGAAGTAAAGAACGAAACTTTAATAAAGATTGGGATGTCCGTGTTTTATATAAAGGAGAGTTCCCAACAATTAAAGAAATAGAAAATAATTATGTGACACTACCAATAACCGAATTTTGGGACCAAATTGGTTTAACAGAAGAAACCTTTGAAACATGGATATTAGATAAAGTATTTAAATTAATGAACCAAGATAATACCAATCCAATGACACGACCAGAAATGCAAGAGTGGATAAGAAAAAATACAACCCACACATCAATGTCTGTTGGAGATGTAATAAAAGTAGATAATAAATATTATGTATGCAAAGACATCGGTTGGAAAGAAATAAAAGATGAAGAAACAAAAGAAACACAACTAAACTATATTATACGAGACTGGACAGACACTATTGGATTAGATAGAAAAATAGGAGACATCACCAGAGAAGAAATAACACAACTAGTTAACAAGTTATTGGAGGCATAGGTATGATATTAGATAAAAGGTTAATGTCAAATAAAAAAGATATAGTCTTTGAGTTTCTATGTGATAAACCAAATTGTGATGGAATGATGATTTTATTTAGAATGTATAAAACACCATATAATGATATTATGATGGAATATGAATGTAGTAGATGTCATAAAAATGAAACACATGAAATAAAATTTATTGATAAATGGTTAAGGGAGGATTAAAAGAATGAAGGTTGGAGAAATTTGGGTACCTAAAGGACATACATCAGAATGGAAAATATGGGTAATAGGTAATGACAATATGGTTGGTTTAACGAGAATTGATATTTTAAACCCAGGTTGGGGGACATCAAGATATAGTAAAATAATATCAAAAGAAGCATTATTAAAATATTATAAAAAAAGTAATATAATGGAGGACTAAAAGATGACCAAAGTTCAAATTAAAATTTTAAACCCAACGGTCCCAGAAGCGAGGGACCTTACAATGGAAGATGTTTGGGGTGCACATGAAATGGAATCAGAACACATACCAAAAATACCAATTAAGTGGATTCATAGAGGAATGTTGGTTGCTACAAGTCATGATGATGGTCTTCCAAGTATATGTCCTGTTTGGGGAGATAAGCTTCAATACAAATCAGTAACAGTAATTTGCCGACCATGCTTTGAAGAAGAAGTAAAATATTGGCTTGAATATGTTCATGGTGGTGGTTCAGTAACTCGCAGAAAGGTAATAAGTAAAAATGAAATAGCACTTAGAAGCGAATATCAAGCGTGGTGATTTTAATGAAATGGAATACAAAACAAAAAATAGCATTTATAAAAATCCAAAATCTTTTAGCGGAAGAAAGATTATCAAATGAAGAAGTTGCTGAAATGTTTACAACATTTGAAAATAAAGAACAAGTATATAATCATTTTCAATTTACAACTTCAAGATGGAGAATAAAAGAATTAGAACAGGAGGACTAAAAAATGAAATTCAATTGGAGAAGTAAAAATACGGGAGAAGATTTTACAAAAATTAGTATTACATTCAACCTTTCAGTTACCGACATAGCACGAATCATAGCAAACGACACTACGGAAGATGGAAAACAAATAGTTAATCATATGACAAGCAAAGTAAAGTCTTGGTCAAAATCAGCTATTGAAAAAGAAGTTAGAGCTGCTTTGCTAACAAGTGGCATAAACTACTATTATGGTGCACATGAAGACCAATATCAAGCCGCTTTAAGCGTAGTTAAACAGTTATTTAATATAGGTGAATAATATGGAATGTCCTATCTGCAAAAAACCATTACAGAAGTGGTATTCGGGTTACGGCGGACAAATATTTATGGGTTGCTCCGACATAATATGCAGTTACAAATATCCCATCCCAAGAGAGAAAGAACCAATCACAGAATCAAAAGGAAACAATGACATAGGAGAGTATTTTTAAACTATTAAAAAATCCAAATCCTTTATATGGTATTAAAAGTATTGGAAATTGATGTTGTATGAATAAAAAAGAAAGAGCAAAACAAATTCTTGAAATGAGTGATGAAGAACTTATTAAAGATTTTGAAAAAAATTTTACCAAAGGATATAAAGAAGTAACAGAATTTTTAGAGCCAGAATATATAGTTGCTATGGCTAAAAAAATAGCTCAAGATGTAGTAGATGATAAAGCAACAGAAATAACATATAAAAATGAAAAAGAAAATATAAAAACTTTAATTGAATTCTTTGGAGAAACAAAATGAAATTTAAAACAAAAGAAGAATTGATAAATGAAAAGTATGGATTGCAGATACAAAACAATAATTGGGAACAGGCAGAAGTAATAGAGGCTGAGTCATTCAAAGATGGATTAGATATTGCTTTCAAAAACTTCGCAGAACGTGTTGAGTTTTATCAGAAGTATAGATATGAAAGGGTTTTGTTTAAAGAAACTCACCCAAAAGACTATAAAGAATTTGAAGAAAGTAGATGGTCTTTTTTCGATTTATGGCTCTTTGATTACTGCTTTGGAGATGTGATTGAATGATTAAATTAGAATTAGATAAAACAGAATTTGAATTATTATATAGGCACGTTTTAGAAAGATATAGTGTAATAAAAGCAGATGAGAAATTTGATAATGATACATGGCATCCAACTTACAAAAGAATGATTACAAAGCTTAAAAATAAAATGGACAAGATGATAGAATGAAACTATCAAGGTCAAATGAATGGTGTACGTCTTGTACTAAAAGATTTGATTGCAAAAAATCACAACACATAATCGGCAATTTAAAACCAGAATGTTATATTAAAAGAGATGTGATAGAATGAAGAAAATATACAAAGGTTGGTTATCTAAAAACAAATGGAAAGATACAATAAGATTAATTACTAACAAAGAGGAATTAGAACTTTTAGAAGAAATACAGGATGATATATGTTCATATGGGAATCATCTTTCAGTTAGGTATTATATTTCATCAAAAGAAACAACATTAGAACAAGTAAAAGAAGATTGGCTTAAAAAAGTAATGGGCATAACAGATTGTGAATATTTTGATAGACATGGCTCAGAATGGACAGGTTATATGTGGACTGACCAAGAGTTGAATGTTGGGGGGCATAATTTAAGAGATGAACTTGAATCATATTTTGGTAAATATTTGATACTTGAAATAGACTATCATATGAAAGATAAAGATTGAAAAGGATGTGAAATAAATGAATAATGAACTAAAACAAATACTAGAAAATATGGTAGAATATTCCATACAAGACAAAAGCTGGAATAAAGAAGACTTAATCAATAGAATACAAACAGATTATCTTGACATAATAGATATAAAAAGACTTATTGGTTTGTTTAAACTTGATACACAAGCAATATTACTTGCTTATGAATTTGGAATTCACCCGATAACTGGCTGTAAATGGGATATTGATAAAAGATATTATGCTACATGGTTATCAAATAGAGAAAAAGATTTAGTAAGATTAATACGCAGAAACAAAAAAGTTGTAGACCAATTGGAGGAAATGTTAGAATGAAAGAAATAAAGTTTAGAGCATGGGATAAAAGAGGTGAAAAATGGTTAGAACCACATCATGTTGATATCTCATGTGCGGGTGTTGTATCTAAAGCAACGGTTCATCGGGGATATGAAATTGCAAGGGATAGAAACCTTGATTTTATTGAAATTATGCAATACACAGGTCTCAAAGATAAAAACGGTAAAGAGATATATGAAGGAGATATATGTCAAATAATAGCTGAATACTCTGACCAAAAACCACACATTCATAAATTTGAAGTTAAGTGGGATAAGATAGGTTGGTCTAATTTATTAGTATTCGAATGTGAAATCATAGGCAACATCTACGAAAATCCTGAGTTGATAGAATGAAAATATTTAATGAAGAGAGAATGTGTCCAAAATGCAAACTTAAATCATTAAGTTGTGAAGGTCTTGAATGGATATGTATGAATCCTATGTGTAATTATAAAGAACAAATCTTAGATAATTGGGATGAGTGGTAGAATGAAAATGTTATTTTTAGCAATAATATTTTTCTGTTTGAGTGCGATAGAATTACTAACTATTTTAAGAGATAAACAAGAAGTATGGGATGGTGCATATATAGGGTTTTTTGGATTTTTAATATTATCATCCATTTGTTTTATTTTTAGTTTGGGGATGTTGTAGGTGAATGATAAAGAAGAAAAAAGCTTGCTGCTTTATCTAGAAGACTGTCTTGTAAACAATTCAGGAAAAGTTACAGGTGCAAAAATGAATCAAACTGATTTTGATATTGCTAAGAAATGGAAAGAAGAAAGAATTATAGATTTACAAAGAATACCCTTCCATGATATTAATAAAAATAAATCTTTTCCAGAAACTCATACAGTTAGATTTTCAAATAAAGCTTGGGAATTAGCTCACAAATTTAGAAGAGAGCGTGCCGAAAGGGTTATCGATACTATTAGTAAGTGGGAAACTTTAGAAATTACAAAAGGTCAAGAAAGATTTTGGATAGGTGTACTTGATGATAAAGGAGTAGCAACAAAAGGCTTTTGTTATTTTTCAGGTATGGCAATGTTACCACCTGATTTAGTTTTATTTAAAACAAGAAAGTTAGCAGAAAAAGTACTAAATGAAAATAAGGATAAAGATAAAAAATATTATAAAATTCATTCAAGTAAAGATATAAGAGTTTGTCATTATCCGATTATGTATATTGATTCTTTTGAGCAATGGGAGAAACTATAATGAAAAAAACTAAACCCAAAAACATAGATTTTTCTAGCGAAGATAGAATCAAAATAAACATCAATGGGAAGGATTGGTGGGTTACAAAGGAACAGAAAGAAAAACTATTAAAAAATAAACAAACCTTATAAAGTATCACTTTATAATAAATAATGGTAATAAAAATGACCAAATGGATAGATGTAGAAATTAAGGAGCCAAAAGAAGTTCCTTTAATAGATGAGGTAACCTTAATTGCCCACGAAAGGGAAACAGGTTATAAAGCTGTTGTAAACAAAATGAATATGGAAACAATTTGTGTTATTCCAAAGAAATATCAACTAGTTCAACACCAACATGTTTTAGATGAAATACAAAAATTGGACAACTATGTAATTAGAAAAATGGAACTTATGTCAAACGGACAAATGTTAATGGTTGAACTCACTGAGCGAGAACCAAAGAAAATAGAACTTCTCCCAGAAGATTTTATAGAAGTTGGAGCAAGAATTTTCAATGATTATAGTAAAAACGCTGGACTTTCAGTTCAAGCATACGGAACAAGACTTGCTTGCACAAATGGAATGATAGCACCAACATTTGGAACAAAAATACCAATACAAGCATTTGGAACAGCTGAGTTTTCAAAAGAGATTCAGATGCACTTAGATGATGCTTTTAAAATATGGTATGCTGAAGATGTAAATCAATTATTTAAAAGAGCAACAGAAGTAGAAGTAAGTATCAAAGACATTCTTGAGGACCACAGTTTCTTACCAAACAAACATATGGATGAAGTAATAAGCAAATTAGAAGATAAAGAAAACCTTTACAAAATTTGGAATACATATACACAAGTTATCACACATCAAATAGCACCAAAAACAAAAGATATCAATACTATCGGTCTACAAAAAAGAGCAAATAAAATACTTACAATTGGAATAGAACATTAATGAATGAAATCAAAATATTCCTGCTCACAATTATAATCTGTTTCATATGGGTTTTAGCTTCAAGTGTAACTATTGCTCATATACTTAAAATTTTCAACGCCAACAGTCTTTGGTCTATAGCATTAGGTGCTATAAATGGAGCAATTTCATTTACATTAATAAGAATATATTTAGAAAAAAATTTCGGAGAATAAATATGAGAATATGTAAAACATTCAATTGGTGTTACGGGCATAGCTTATCATTACCATATTATTCAAAATGCCAAAACTATCATGGACATAATGCCAAAGTAGAAGTTGAAGTAGAAGGACCAATAAACAAAAATGGAATGGTCTTAGACTTCGGACAACTCAAAGAAATAACAGAACAATTTAGTTTTGACCACAAACATTTAAATGATATTGTATGTCCTCATTGCAAAGCAATAGTAACAGAGGGACTAATGAATCAAAACCCAACAGCTGAAAATATGGTTATGGTCCTAAAAAAACTTCTAGATGAAGCTGACTTACCACCAAAAATAAAAATCAGAAGAATAAGAATATATGAAACTGATACATCATATGCAGAAGAGGTTTGGTAAATGAAATATAAAAAATATGAAAAATTTATAGAAGTAACATTTGAATTACCTGAAATAAAAAACCAAGAAAAATTTGTTTCTGACTTGTTAGAAAAATATCCAGAAGCAGTTAATATTAAACTTATCCCTTGTGAAATAATTCTTGAACCAAGAAGGCTGTCTGTTTCAAAACATGACAATTCTGTTAAAATATATCATTTTAAACATAAATCTCAAATTAAAGATTGTAGTAGAGACCCTAAGTATGAAGAAAATAATGAATGTGATGATTGTAAATGAAACCTACAGGAAATTGTTTTGAATCTGCAAGCAATATTATAGTAGACTTTCCTTCCAATGACATACTACTGTGTCATGGAGTAGCAGTAGGACAAGGACCAATAGAAGGGATAAAACATACTCATGCTTGGCTTGAGTTAAATGGAATGGTTTTAGATTTTTCAAATGGAAAACAAACATTAATGCCAAAAGAACGCTACTACAATATAGGAAAACTAACCAACATAGTAAAATACACAAAAAAAGAATCAATTAAAAATCTAATCAAACATAAAACTTACGGACCATGGGATATGTACCTGAAATCTATTAAATATTAAATAAATATTAAATACCAAAAAACCATATTAAATATGGTGTTAAGAAATGGTAAGAATAAATTGTGGAATAGAACCAACTCATTTATCCGACCAACATCTAATTGCAGAATATAGAGAAATACTTTTAGCATTTGGCTACTATAAGAAAAATAACAATAGAAGAATCAAAAAATCAAAAGAAAATTTAAAGCATCCACTACGCTTCTACCAAGACAAACTAACATATCTAGCCAAGAGATTTATAAAACTTAAAAGTGAAATGATTAGACGCGGAATGGCACCAATGAAAAACCTTTCCCAAAACGGGTTTGATTCTTCTCGCTTTAATGATTTTACACCCAATGAATATCACCAGGAACAAATAAAAGAAAGAATCACCCAAAGAATCAATGAGAAAGAAGAAAGTGTTGGTTCTTGGTATAAATATTGTGGAACTAACCAACCAATAGAATTTTTTGAGGGATTAATGAATGGGCAACTTTAGAAAACAGTTAAAAGAATGGGGATTCTCAGAACAGGAAATTGATTTTCATTTAGAGACTATCAAATTTAGGAATCCCAATATGCCAAAAACTATTGTAGAAAAACTACCTGAGAGTGTACCATTCCGACCTGAAATTGGAGAAGACAACTTAGACAGAAAAATAAAACCAAACTTTATAGATTGGATGGACAAATACATAGAATCAAATAACATACCAGAGGAAGCAAAATGAATAAAACGCTCATAGTTACAACCCTTCTACTATTATCCTTTATCCCTATTATTCAAGCAAACCAACCAACAGTTACAGTGGAAGTTACAAAATATACAACATCGGTTGATGTAGGGGAAGAATTTATTATAGATATATTAATGACCAAAGAATCAAATAATGTAACCGCTTGGCTTATCAATTCTTTCACCTATAACTATCCTTCAAAATTACAACTTATCAACTATAACTTATCATCCAACTGGAACACTTCTTACAGTGAATTCGGAACGATTGATACATCGAATGGAACTATTAAAACAATACAATCTTTTAATCCCGATGGAGTAGATAATGGAGAAATTTTTTTATGTCATTTTATTTTTAAAGCATTAGCGTCAGGAACAATCAGTTTTAACATAAACGGCTTCCAAGTGCAAAATTCACAAGCAGAATGGCTCCAATCAAACATAATAAACACAACAATCAAAATAAACTCAGATGAACCTCCAAGTCCTCCACCAAACCCACCAAACCCACCACCTCCAACTCCACCAACAAATAATGAACCTAAAGCAAATACCAATGGACCATATTATGGTTTAACAAATCAATCAATTGAATTTAACAGCACAGAATCATATGATTCAGATGGTCAAATAACTTTATGGAATTGGGAATTTGGCAATGGAGAATTTAATGAATGTGCATGTCCAACAGTCCGCTATACATATTTTACACCAGGCAATTATACAATTAAACTTACAGTAACCGACAATGATGGAGCAACAGATACAGATTATAGTTATGCTATTATTTCATACAATCAAACAAATCCACCAACCAACAATACCAACAACACCCAACCACCAACTAACAATACAAATCAAACAAATCAAACCAATAATACAGAACCACCAACCAACAACACCGAATCTCCAACCAATAACCAAAATAATACAGATAACACAACCAAAGAATCAAATGGAAGTGAAGGTTTAAAACCACAAACGGTAGCAGTCATACTAATTATGGTATTAATATTAATTATATCTATTATATATATTAAATGGAAGGAGAAAAATAATGACTGATTGGAACTTATCAAAAGCTAGATATATAAAAGCTAGAGGAACAGAAGACTATGGTAAAGAACTTTATATTAAATTTGATGCTGTGAAGAGATTTAAAAATGAATTAATTCAAACAGTTAAAAATACTCCTGGAGAAACTGTTTGGAAGGATGATATGATTAACATAATCAATAAAAAGTTTGGTATTAAAAATGACTGATACTGAAGACTTAGTAAAAATAATAAATGATGCTTTCTTATCAGGTTATTATCAATGTTGCAGAGATAAAAATATTACAATAAGACTCATAGACTTACATGTAGCATTAGACAAATTTGTACAAAAACATCCTATACTAAAAACATCAGATAAAGATTTAGATGAATATGTTAGAGAATACCTTGGTAGAAGACCAAAAATATCAGATATGTGGGATTTATAAAATAAGAGTCCCTTCAATTGGATTTGTAACATCAAAAGTAGGGACTATTATGATTAAAAATTAAGTTCATTTCGGAGATATAGAATGATAAGACAAATATGTTGGTTTATGACAAGAGAATGTGATTTAAGATGCAGTTACTGCAAAGTGTGGAAAGAAAGAAGACCAAAAGAATTAAACACAAAAGAATCAAAAAGGCTTCTAGATAAAGTTGCAGAAATAAATCCAGAGATTTTAATCTTCTTCGGTGGCGAACCAACAATTCGAAAAGACTTCAATGAATTAGTCAAATATGCCAACAATCTAAACATAGACTATGCCATCATAACAAACGGACAATCAGATATTGATTATTCTATTTGTAAAAATATCACATGCAGTGTAGATATTATTCCTGAAAAACATATTAACTCAGATAAAAGTATAGACCTTAAAAGTCACAGAGGCTATAAAACATTATTAGAAGCCAAAGCTGCTGGTGTTCCTGATGTTTGTGGAAATATGATTATTCATAAACAAAGTTATCAATATATACCTGAGCTTATAGAATTACTTTCCAAGCAAGATATTTGGTCAATAGTTGGATATGTTCATAGTGCCCGAAGAAAAAATATGAATTGGCAGTTTAGAACATATTGTCCAAAAATGTTATTAAATGGAAATGAAATCAAATGGATATCTTCCGAATTGATAAAACTTAAAGATAATCCAAACATCTTGTTACACAATGTCCGAGAATATTTTGAACTTCTTCCCAAATACCAAAGTTTAAATTGGCATTGCTCAAATTTAGAATATTTAACAATTGATGAAGATGGTTCAATAATGACTTGCCCAGATTTTAGAGGACCAAGTTGTGAAAGACATTCAATATTTGATATCAATTTAAGTGAGTTAGAAAAAGATTGGTATAAAGATATTGAAAACTGCCCTGGTTGTTTTTACAATCATATGCTTCAGTTAGCAAATAGTAAAAGAAAAGATAATGCTTTAGTACATGGAGACAAATAAAATGAGAGAATGGCAAAAAGATAGAATTCTTTATAATCTAACAAAGAATCAAAAGGAGTATCTACATCAAAGATTTATTAAAAAATTTTTTAATGATAATGAATTAGAAAAATATAAACAAGAACTTTTAGACTCACCAATTTATCAGGAATTAATATCAAAAAGAACACCTGATGATTTATCATTTAAAGGTACGCCATACATGTTATATGCCATTGTAAGAAAAACAAAACCAACATTAACAATAGAAACAGGTGTTGACCATGGTTTTTCATCTACTGTAATTTTAGATGCTTTACAACATAATAATCATGGAGAACTAATATCAATAGATTTAAACTTGCACCCAGAATTCTGTGGTTCTTATGTACCAAACTCACTAAAAAATAGATGGGTTTTTCTCAAAGGAAAGACATCTGACATACTACCAACAATTGACAAAGATATAAACTTATTTTTCCATGACAGTGACCATAAATATGAAAATCAATTCTTTGAATATAACTGGGCTTGGGAACATATGAAATCAAAAGGTGTTATTACATCACATGATATTGGTGCAAGTAATGCTTTTTTTAACTTTGCTATGATTAAAAATATTGATTATTATACAATTAAAACAACAGGTAATATGTATAGGTTTGGTGTAATAGTTAAAAATAGGTGAAAGGATGATAGAATTGAATGGCTGGTCTAAATTTCAACCAGACAACATCCGTGGAGTACGACCGTTGACCATGCGGTGGTTTGCAAATCCTTCTGTTATCATATGTTTAGTCAACATTGCAAACGAATCCCCATCATCCCACCAAATATAAAACTATTAAATAAACCAATAACCTTATATATGATTCTCTTATTCATATGTTAAGGTGGAATATATGAAGAGAGAAGAAACAATTGTAGTATGTGAAAGATGTGGAAAGGAAATAAGAATGAGAGCAAGTAAAGTACTTGTTTTTAGAAAATCTGCACCATACCCAAAAAATTGGTCAAAGATTTGGAATAAGAAAAGAGTATGTCAATCTTGCCATGCAGATTTTTTAGAAGTTTGGGAAAAATATATGCGCTCAGGTCTTGTGCAACAAGAGATTGAATTAACCCATTAAATATACTTTACTTTTCTTTTTCCTTTCTATTAAAAAAATAATAATCCTTAAATATAACTAATCTATTTTAAAATTGAGGGTATAAAATGAAAGAAAGTATGTTATTTAAAGGTTACTTGACATCAGAAGAAAATGCCAAAGTAATAGAAGCTATTATACAAAAACATAAAAAAAGAACAGAACGAATAATGTGAGGTTGCAAAATGAGCACAAAAGGTTGGTATGGATTGGCTATTTTTTTGATAATCATTGCTGTTATTCTTGCTATTTTTAGTACAATGATTGTAATAGTCCCAGCAGGTCATGTTGGAGTATATGATGAACTTGGTA